>ERZ772897.849-NODE-849-length-35435-cov-5.942453_pt1 | contig 35435 bp, 24 predicted proteins | sample MGYA00512125_ERZ772897 | MGnify/ENA primary metagenome ERZ772897 (study PRJEB29015, sample SAMEA2737660) | human gut metagenome | biome: human gut; feature: human-associated habitat; material: faeces | place: China | collected 2012 ... | reverse complement strand
ACAGGCTTATGTGGAAATGAAGAAGAACATTTCTGTTCCTGCCACAACGGAAAAATCGGAGCTGGATTTTATTGAAATTCCGTGTACTGCTGTTTCGGAAACAAATATTCGTCCGCTCTCCAATGAACCGGCTGCTGTTACCCGGACCGCATCATTTCAGATTGAGATCTCCAATGATATTTCAGTCACTCTTCTGAGCCATATCTTACGGGAGGTGTCCCGTGCTTGAAGACGCAGCCGGGATCCGTATAGATGAGAATTAAGAAGGAAATATGAGTGTTTATAATTATGACAAAAGTTTTCTACTGGAAAGATTGATATTATAGAATAAAAAAGTGGTTTATAAAATATGCGCATGTTAAAATATAGTTAGTTGAGATTAGCAGAAAAGAGGTGCTGTATGACTGATTTCATCCAGAATGGAATTCCTTTTTCTAATTCGCCTAAACTGCATGATAAAATAGGAAATATAAAAACAGACAAGAAACAACTAGCAGAGGCTGCACTTAGAAATGCGGATGAATTTTATATAGGAGCAGGGATTATTTTTAAGGCTTCTTCTGCGTTTTTGATACAGGTGGTGTCTGTCAATTTAGCATTTGCTTGTGAACTGTATTTAAAAGCAATACTATATGAATTAGATATTGATTTTGGAAAGACACATCGTATTATAGATTTGTATAAATTGTTACCGCCAACGGTTCAAACAAAAATAAGAAGCAATGTACATTTTTCAAATGATAAGTCGGAGAATTTTGAATTAGTGATGGAGGAGATAAGTGATTCATTTGTTTTCTTAAGATATGCACATGAAAGAAAGGCTGTTGTGGGTAATTGGGGAGGTCTATCTGCAATTGCAGAAGGAATCATGAAGGTGTCAAAGGAAGTTGTTGGGGAAGTGTAGGTAAGCGTTTGTGATGGTAGGATTGTAACAACGTGATTGATACCTTTGAACATGATAAATTTGAGGATGTAATAAAGAATTAGGTGGTAAGCAGTAAGAATTTAGACAAAGTTTTTGAATTAACTTATAGAAACTACACAGAAAAAGCGAATGTGAGGTATAAAAGAGAAGATATGTCAGTTGAAATAGTTGGAGCACAGGGATTTGATTATCAGTATACTGTAACACTATATATGATTTTGAAAAATTTACAAATGGAACACTTCAAAGTTAGGGTAGAAAATGAGAGTTTTGAGGATGCGAAATTATCGTATCAATTGGAAGATAAAACCTACCATATAGAATTGCAGGTAAAAAAGAAGGCATCTGAAATAACTTATGACGAATTTGCTACATGGTTAGCGCATTTTCAAAAAAACAAATCAGATTGTTTTATTTTGGATAGAATACAACAATCTGATACAAATTACTTAGTATTTGTGACAAACAATCGATGTACAGATAATGTTAGTAAGTTTGTAGGTAAGGAAGGTGAAATAAAAGAAAATAAAATATGTTTTTCGGCAGAAATGTTAAAAGATTTAAAATTGCGGATGCTAAAGGGAATTGATAACAAAAATGAATTGGGAAGAAAAAGAAAAGAACATATTGAACAGTATTTTAATCAGAAAAAAAGTGAGCTGAACAAGGTGTTTGGTCGTGTGTGTGTGGTTGAAAGAAAAGATCAGATAGAAAGAGAAATTTGTAGCATCCTTAAAGAACAGTATCAAATCCCGGAAATGATATGCAGAGATGTAATGAACCAAATGCTTGATGTTGTTCGTCAGGGAAGAGACAGTGGAGAAGATATTGTTGCTTTGATCAGAGAAATTGTAAAAAATAAAAGATTTAGCCGCGTTTTGCCAGAAGATAAGAGCTTTTATAAAAGGGATAGCATAGATATATTAAAGAGTGAGTTGTTACAAAAAAATTTATTACTTCTAACAGGAGTGCCATTTTCAGGAAAAACATATATTGCAAAGACGATTGCTCAGGAGTTTCAGGATAATGGATATTATGTGAAACTGACTGACAGTATAATAGAGGATCAAGAGGCATACTATTTTTTGATGTCTCCCGAAAACGATTCAAGATTGTTACTGATCGAGGATCCATTTGGGCATATTGGAAAAAGTGAGAATTCTATACAAATATTGGATAAAATTGTATGTTTAATACGCGATAGGTTATCCATTAATAGAAAAGTAATCATAACCAGCAGGCTAGATGTACTACTTGACGTTTTTAAGAAAAAGCAGATTGAAGATTGCAAAATTCAGGGTAATGGGTGGATTAATACATCGATTACAAGTACGGAAGAGGCAGAGAAAATATGGTTACGATTCTATGGAGAATCAGATGAAAGTGTGAAAGTTTTTGAAAGATTAAACAGATTTTTTGAACACCATGATGAAACTGTTTTTTTGGAAATAGGCGAGATGCGACATCTCTTATTAAATGTGCAGAATATAAATGTATTAATGGATATGTCAACGGATGAAATTATTAAACAGGCCAGAATCAGTTCAGAAGAAGTCTGCAGGAAAATAAAGTCATATGGAGAAACATATAAAGATATTTTCATTTTGCTAGGATGCTTTTGCAATACGGTCAGGTCGGTTAATATAAAAGATTTGGCATATATTCTTTGTAGTAATGAAGAATCAGTTTCTATACGTCAAAAAATGGAAGAAGAAGTAACTGTATTTATAGGAGGAAGACAAAAAAACTCACATATACATCAGGAAATTCCGGTATATGCTCAAACGCCAGAACTGGATAAAGACATAAAAAGTACTCTGCGGGTATTATGTGAAAATGGATATATTTACAAAGAACGTATTACGAATGAGATTTACTTCCTTCATCCAATTTATACATATGCAAGTAAATTACTGTTACAAGAAGAGATTGAAGCTGATTGGGATATAGAAAAATATATTAAATATATGCGCAGGGCAATTGGCTCACTTTCGTCCAATGCGGCTTTTTGCAGTTTATGTCAGTTAGGTCAGGAATTTGATACAGAACAAATGATAATAGATTGTATTGTAGAAGGTAGCAGATCTATATTCCCAGCAATCAGAGATGTTTCTATTTTGTATTTGGATCAAAATTTTGATAACTTGAATGAACAGGTGCAGAAAAATTTTATGAAAAATATTAGAAACGGCCGCACAGCAGACAAGTATATGCAATGGAACGGTAATGAATTTTGGTATCAAATGGATGGAAAGCACTATTTTGATTTCTTTAATATGGATGATTTCTGGGGTAAAGACGTTAATTTTGCATTAGAAGAGATTGAAGAACGGGTACGAAAGAAAGAAAATTTTAGCAAAAAAGAAATTTATGATATTTTATTCAGTAGCTTAGCTAATAATTTGTCCCGAGAATTTTTAGAGTATGCATTGTTAAGTGATGAAGCAGTCATTCGGAGTAGGGCAGTATTTTATTTGTTTAAAAATTATGCAGCTAAATTGGATTTTGAAAAAACAGAGTATTTGAAACGGTTTGAGAATTACAATTTTGTTTATGAAATGTTGAGGGGAATGTTTCATAGCATAGAAAGTTTTAGTGAAGAGAATATAAAGAAATTGATAATCTACTTTCAAAAACAATTTGAAAGAAAGTCAGTATCTATGTATGTGGAAGATTTGTTTGATAAGTTTAGTGATGAATATGATAGTAAAGCAATTGAATGGGGAAAATACGATGAAACAGAAAGGGTGCAAATATGGAAAATATGGGCAACTTTATTTTCCAGATGGTTAGTGTGCTTCCCAGCAAAATTTATGGGTATGCATGAACCACACATGAGTTTTAATGCGGATAAGTCATTGAAGTATTTAAGTAATCAACAGGAGGTAGTTGATATAGCAAATGCTTGGATGCAATGGATTCAGAATTATTCAAAATATCATAATGTTAATGATTATGGAATGAGCGTTTTAAAGTATCTTATTACCGGAACAAAAAATTCAGCCTATTTACGAAAAGGTATGATAAATAAAGAATTAAAAGTAAGCAGTACAAGTTTAGTAACAGCACATATTTCTCATATAGTAGACCTTTGGAATATATTAACGGATGAGGAAAGAGAAGATATATGTGAATATTTAAAAAATGAAATACGAGGTGACATGAAATGGATACAAGCTGTTGTATTAACGCGTAAGAATGTTCCAAAGGACATTCAGATAGCTATAGTAGGTAATGTTTTTTTGGATAAAGCGCCAAAAGAAATAATGAATACTTTAAACGAAAAAAATATATTAACTGAATGCTTGCATATTTTTTGTGGTTTTCCTCAGCCGTTGTGGTTTAATGGATATCACCATAGTGGAAAGTATTCATTGTGGGATGGAGTTATGATGGAAGTATTAAGGAAACATATTATTGATGAGGATTATATTATTTCTCTTAGAGAAATGATAGATGCACTATACAATAATAATGACTATAGATTTGTCAATGGATATGACGTATATAAAGAAATGCTTTTCGATGAGGAAAATCGAAAACAGATTTTTGAACGTCTTGCCTATACATCAGTAACTCAGAATCAGGATAATAAAAAAATGTGGGACGAGTTATTACAGGCATGTTCCGAAGAAGAAAAAAAGCAATATTTTTCGATAATTAGCGATTTTATAGAAATGGTAGAATATGAAAATATGGGATACAATGGGTTGTTGTGTGAATATGAACTCAAAGATATCGTTCATTACATATTACCATGTTTTTCTTCGGATGAATTAATATATAAGTTGTCGGATGTAATGCTCTTTATGGATAGAAATATTCAAGAAATGGAAAATAGTCCATGTATAGAAATAGATACAGATAAGTCAAAGTCGGTTAAACAGTCCTATGAAACAATGATAGAAGAAATCTATAAAAATGACCCACCTAGATTGCTATTTACTAATAATCTGGTCAATTACACATGTGGAAAAATGGGAGGAGTGTCTGATGCAATACAGAAAGTGTTAGAAAAGAGTAAGAATGATTTTTGGGACAGATATGAACGGGTAAAGGAAGCGTTTGAAAGCAATTGTCCATTGAAAATTCGGGAAGAATATAGCTTAGAAAACTGGTATGATTGAAAAATCGTTCTTGCAATTGTTATGGCGTTATTTAGAAATGACAATATAAATGGAAGAATCCACATCGCAAGAAGTATAAACAGTGAATGAAGGGTACTAGAAAAAATATTATATGAATGGTCGGAATAATGCTTCCAAATCAATAGTGATTTGGGAGCTTTCTTCTGCCCATTTTTAGAGGAAAGCAATTTCCGAAACAAAGTAAAGGTCAAACCACTCGCCTTTCACTAAAACCATTTTTAGTGCATACTTGAGAAAACCAATAGATTTTTCAAGGAGGACTAAAGACTATGGAGCATTGTACTCACGAAGTCCGTGCAGAGTACTGGCGAAAGATCATCCAGGCTTGTGGGCAGAGACCAGCTGGACAATCAGCGAAACGATGGATGGACGAAAACGGCATCCGGGAGCAAAGCTACTACCACTGGCAGAGGCGCTTTCGGCAACAGGCTTATGTGGAAATGAAGAAGAACATTTCTGTTCCTGCCACAACGGAAAAACCGGAGCTGGATTTTGTTGAAATTCCGTGTACTGCTGTTTCGAAAACAAATATTCGTCCGCTCTCCAATGCACCGGCTGCTGTTATCCGGACCGCATCATTTCAGATTGAGATCTCCAATGATATTTCAGACACTCTTCTGAGCCATATCTTACGGGAGGTGTCCCATGCTTGAAGACGCAGCCGGGATCCGTCGTGTAGTCCTTGCGTGCGGCACCGTTGATCTGAGAAAAGGGATCGATGGTCTGGCAACGATCATCGGTGATCGGTATGGACAGAATCCTTTCGAGAAAGGAACCCTGTTCCTGTTTTGTGGGAAACGTTCTGACCGGTGCAAGGGGCTTTTATGGATGGGGACGGGGTTTCTGCTTTTGTACAAAAGATTTGAGGACGGAAGATTATCCTGGCCAAGAAATATCCAGGAAGCGGCAGAGCTTACAGAGGACCAGTACAGGTACCTCATGACAGGATTAAATCCCCTGGATCCCAGGATCAAAGACGTTGATCCGAAGCATATCTATTAAAACGTTTGTGAAAAACAGAGAAAATAAAACGCCAGTCTGACCGCCAAAAAGGGCGGTGTCTATTAATGGAATCCTCTCCGATGAGACGAACCGTTTGTCCTGTATGAAGATAAAAAAGAGAACTTTTAATTTTAAACGCCTTGCATTTCAAGTGACTGGAACAGGGCATCCAGAGACGTTCCGGGTAGGTAAAAATGACGGACCGGTATGGAAACCAGATTGGCATTTATCACCGATTTCTGCTATACTTTCCTTAGAAAGAAAGGCGGACATCATGTGTAAAAAATTCACTCCGGATGAACTGAATCAGATGGACCATACAGCAAAAAACGATGTTATCTTCCAGATGCAGGACCGGCTCGACAAGCTGGAACAGAACTATGAAACCCTCATAGAACAGGTCCGGCTTGCAAACCAGCAGCGTTTTGGTCGCCAGACAGAAAAACTGGATGATATCGCGGGGCAGCTCTCCTTTTTTAATGAGGCTGAAGCGAATTACGATGAAACCGCCCCTGAACCGGTCATGGAAGAGGTTATCGAATCCGCAAAAAAGAGGTCCCGTAAGTCTAAAAAGAAGGGACAGAGGGAAGAAGACCTGAAAGATTTCCCGCAGGAAGAGATTTCTCATGATATACCGGAGCAGGAATTAAACGAAGCTTTTGGTTCGGGGAACTGGAAAAGCATGCCGGATGAGATCTTCTGGCAACTCCGGTTCGAGCCGGCCAGATGGATTGCGGAGAAACATGTCATCAAAGTGTATGTCGGAACGGATGGGGCACATCAGGATGAATTCCTCCGTGGAGATCATCCGGCAACTTTATTTAAAGGCAGCATTGCGACCCCTTCTCTTGAAGCCGCGATCATCAACTCTAAATATGTAAACAGTAACCCACTCGACCGGATCTCCAGGGATTTTGGAGCGAACGGATTGAATCTGTCCAAGCAGACGATGTCCAACTGGACTGTATGGACGGCAGAGCGCTACTTATCAGTCGTATACGAGATGATGAAGCAATGCCAGCTGAAAGCCCATGTAAACCAGTGCGACGAAACGACCGTGGATGTGATCCATGATGGAAGACCCGCAGGCAGCAAAAGCTATATGTGGGTGCATATCACCGGGGAACTTGGCAAGGTACCGGTCATCATATATGAATACCAGAAAACACGCCATAGTGACCATCCAAAGGCGTACTATAAGGATTTTTCCGGCATTCTTATGACGGATGGGCTGGAACAGTACCACAAGCTGGAGCGGGATCTGGAAGGGATAAAGAACGCAAACTGCATGGCACATGCAAGACGCCATTTCGCAAACGCGATCAAGGCAATCGGAAAAAGCAACCCGGAAGCAATCCAGTCATCTATTGCGTATAAAGCACTGGTAAGGATCGGTGCTGTCTATGATCTGGAAGGTGGGCTGAAGGATCTGAGTCCGGAAGAACGGTTAAAAGAGAGGCAGAGATCCATCAAGCCCCTGTTGGAAGAATTCTTTGCGTGGATCCATGAAATAAAGTCAGATCAGACAGTCCTTCCCAAGGGCGAAACTGCAAAAGGGATTAACTACTGCCTGAATCAGGAAAAATATCTGAAGGTATTCCTGAGTGATGGGGAAGTGCCGATCGATAATCTTGCCAGTGAACGCGCACTGAGAACCTTTACGATCGGCCGTAAGAACTGGATGACGCTGAACACAGTACGTGGTGCACAGGCAAGTGCAATGATCTACAGCATTACCGAAACAGCCCGGGCAAATGGTCTGAATGTTTACTACTACGTAAAGCATCTATTAACCGAACTGCTTGAGATCATCCGTATCGACGGAAGTGTCGATGAAAAAGAGTTAGAGAGTCTTATGCCATGGTCAAAAGATCTTCCGGCTGAGTGCTATGGCAAGCGCCGCAAATGAGCGGCGCTGTATTTGGCGTGGGGCGAAGGATTTGACCTTTACTATCTGGAAGAACTTTTAGAAGCTTAAAAAATCGTAAAAAACAGAATTGGCAATGGATAATCATTCATGCGTTTGTCGTGACTACTGCTCGAGAGGTGTTGACATTAATTTTCTTAAAGCGAAATCATCATATCCATTGTCATGATTTTTACTGCCATCTCCATTCATGACAACAACAGGAACGTTATTTCTTACACTTAACTGACATTTTACATTGAAGGTATCACTCATCGGATCTCTTAAACCCTCCATAACTTCTACCCCATTGCCTTGCTCTTCAAAATCAACATAAATATTAAAAGTTCCATCCTCATTTATTTCGACATTTTCAAAAGATGACCAGGAATCATCAAAATCGCCGTGTCTTAAATACCATCCAGTCACATGATTTTCCTGTATGTTTGTGATCACAAAATAACCACCAAGATTAAATCTACCATCAAGGGCATTAGCAGATTTTTCAATAGTGTCATTATAATACGATCTGTGTTCCATGACGCGATTATATTGTTCATTTGTACAGAAAGTTCCAATATAATGGCTGTAGTTCTTTTTTACACTAACTTTTATACCGTTTTCATCAACCTTTGATCCATCTGGAGTGGTGGTATTCACATACATTGCTCCATCAGCACCAAAATAATAGGATTTTCCACCGATTTCTTTCCATGTATTCGAAATCATAGAACCATCTGATACAACATAATACCATTTTCCAGACACATTCAGCCATTTATCTTTAGCCATAGCACCATTCTCATAATAGTGCCAGCTTCCGTTTTCAGATACCCAGCCATTTTTTGTTGTCTGTGTACCGGATGAAGCATTAGTATTTCCAGACTGTGCGGCTGTTTCTTCGGCAACCTTGGCCCCACTACCATCTACCTTGAAGCCATCCGGTGTAGTTGTGCTCACATACATTGCTCCGTATGGAACTTTGCTATTCATGGAATACAGCCATTTTTCTTGTTCATTATTAAAATGGTAGTTCCCCATATCTCTTACAGGCTGGAAGAAATATTCTTTTCCATCAATTTTCTGCCATCCTGTGGCCATTTTACCATTTGACGAATTCAGATAATACCAATAGCCATCCTTATCATCATGATGCCATCCCTTTTTCATGGCCTTGTTAGTCTCATTGAAATAGTACCATTCATCATTAGAGTCGAAAAACCATCCGGAATATTTTTCACCATTGGAATCCTTCAAATATCCTACACCATTTTCGGTAACAATCGTTCCGTTTGGTAATGCCTGTGTATTTGCATATACAGCACTTCCAAAAGGTAACACCATACTTGCTGATAACGTTGTAATCAGCACTTTTTTCGCCAGCTTTTTACTGCTCATTGTAGTCCTCCTCATTATTTTTAGTGTTTGTCCTGTTGTAGGACAATTTTTTTCAAAAATCAGTATAGCATTGTTTTTGTCCTATTACAAGACAAAAAGATATAAAAGGAGATTGAAAATAATGCCGCGTATCATTGAAGGAACATCCATGAACATCACTGGTGAAAAGATTAAATACTACCGAAAAATGCGAAAACTGAGCCAGCAACAATTATCCGATAAGCTTGAAACACTGGCTGTATATATATGTAGGGGGTCTATTTCCAGAATCGAGGACGGTTCACGAACAATTACAGATATTGAACTTTATGGATTATCAGAGATACTTCAAGTGCCGATTGAAAAGTTTTTTGAAAAATAAAGGAGAAGGTTTTTCATCCTTCTCCCACATTCATACTTAAATAATTTGTAACTGTTCAGAACCAATGTCACTTAGTTAAGCTTTTTACAAATTAATGGATTTGTGTGCATCTAGCGTGAAAAGGATGTGGTAAACAAAAAAGATTAAAACAATCTTCGTTCAAAAAATCATATAAATATCAGGCACGACTTTAAGACAGACTTTCGTCTGCCTTAAAATTAGTGTATAATAGAATTGTCAGCTACTCTATGTTATACAAAACGGTAAGAGAAGCTGAGCGGTTTTTGGACTCTATGCTGGCGGGCATAGTTTCTATCGGGCCTGATAGGTAGGATATACTTACTTATCAGGCTTTCTACATTTGGTGGTGCGACTCCTCTTAGAAAATCAAAACAGATTTTCATTGCGAGAGAAAAGTTGACTTGGTACTCATATTTGCGATCCATACTTTTTACTGGTACATGTAAAATAATTATGGAACAGAAATTGTACAAAATGAGCTTGCTCCACAGTTCAAACGCAACATACTCTGTTTTTTTAGAGTGTAAATTAGTAGCACCAATGGTATGCTTCAGGTCGCGAAAAGAAGTTTCGATGCCCCAGCGGAGATTGTAACAGTATTTTATATCGTCCGGTGTAAAATCTTCTTCGGAAAGTGTAGTGATGATATTTTCAAAAACACCATCGGACACTTCAATGCGGACGATTCTTAGTTTCAGCAGATATTCATCGGAAATATCATCTGGATCAAGATAGTCGAAAGCTATGTTTTTACAAATATAGCGGTATTGTGATTCTTTTTCGGGATGTTTATGTTTCTTTTTTGATTGTGTTCTGGTCAGAATCAGTTCTATGGTTGTATCCAGTTTGTCAGGAAGAGTCTCGACTCCAAGAAAACGCTGTACATTCAAATCCTTAGCACGAATCAAAAAATCAACATGATTTTCGATTGCATGGGCAAAAACATTGTAACTGGAAAATCCTCTGTCAGCAATGAAAATGGGGGATCCCCCATATGCATACCGATCCATAAGATTGCAGATAGCCTGAAACTCATTTTTAAGACGCCCAGGCTGAACTTCTAAATCAAGATACCGCTTAGAACATACCTCATATAAAGAGATGGTATGAACCATATTAAAACCGGATAGAGATTTGCCATTAGGCTCGTGGAAGGTGTCGGGATTGTTAGGATTTCTGGCAATGTTAAATTCAGAACCATCACACGCAATAAGATAGTATTTTCCGCGAAATTTTTCTAAGGGGAATTTAAGGTTAAATTCCTTAAGAAGGTGACGGAATGCAGAAACGGAAAGTTTGGAACGTTGTTGATAAAAAGCAGAGCCGGTAGGAAGCGAGGAATCATACTCAAAAAATTTGAGAAGTTCATGATTCAGGCATCCGCTTTCCATGGAAATGATCAGATGCATCATTTTCTTAAAATCAAGTTTGCGTTTGCGGATAAAATCTTTATCTGGATTTTTTTACAAAAGAAGAAAGTGAGCGGGACATCTCATCAATAATGTCCCAAAGTGTAGTTTTGACAATTTCAGGAAATGTCATAGGTAAACCTCCTTGAATCAGAATGAAATATAGTTCTAATTCAAGGGCCGCTCTCGTTACCTTAGAATTATATCGGCAACGAGAGCGGCCGCACATTTTGATTGATGTGTCAACTATAATTTATAAATTTTTGTTAGAGGTTTACCTCTTAGTGAACCAATAAGCTTAACTAAGTGACATTGATTCAAAAGAAGAGCTTGAAAGCTTTGAATATAAAAATGCGGGTAATAATATTTATGAAGAAGATCATTATGAGATTAAGACAGGCAACTACAAACTATTGGAAAGAGAAATTTGCACGTTTTGGGAAAGAGACCATATATTTGGAATTTGAATATCCGTGGCAGGAGGGAATGAACCGTCTGCTTGTTTACCAGAGCTAAAGATGCCAGAAGATTCGCAGCAAGAAGCCGGATACTGAAAGAGAGTGTCCGGCTTCTTTTACGAGGTGCGCCAGACGGCGCACTTCGCAGATAGATATAAGCTTCTGGGAGAACGTTTTATTTCTCACGGCAATATTCCCGGATCATTTCCAAAAAATCCCTCGCATGCTGCGGCAGATACCGGTTTTTCCGATAGGCGGCGATGGTAGTTGTGAGAGCCGGTTTATGGCCGACGGAAAAGCAGAGGGCGCGGTTTCCGGTGTACTGGTTTTCATGGTGGAAATAGCTCTCCGGGGCGAAGGCAGCGCCGACGCCGTCCATAGCCAGATGGATCGACATGGAGGAGTTTCTCGTGTGGAGAGAGACCGGTGGATTGATGTTGTACTCTTGAAAGAGATCCAGAGCGATGCCGCCGGTGTTCTGGTCCGGGTAGAGGAGAATGAAGTTTTCCTCTTTTAATAGGGAAAGATCTAACCACGGGTAGCGGAAGCCGGGGCGTGTGATGGCTTTTGCGGCGAGAGGATGGTTTTCATGCAGGACCAGAACAATCTCCTCAGAGCGCAGGATCTGGTAGTCCATGGTCTCGGGAAATTCATGGATATTGTAAAGAGTCAGGTCGATGGATGAGGTCTCCAGACTGTTCTCCGCAATGAAATTTACAGCTTCCATGATATTTAAGGTCACATAGGGGTATCGTTTATGAAACGGCGCCAACATTGGTTCGATCAGTGTGCTGCCCATCATGATCGGCACGGCGATGTTTAAACGGCCACGCTGGCGGTGAGCAATATCGTCGTATTCCTGCATCCACTCATCACCGCAGGCAACGATCTGTTCGGCGTAGTGAAGGTAGCGTTCACCCATGTAGGTCGGGTAGTAGCGGTTTTCGTGGCGGCTGAACAGCGGAGCGCCGAGACGTTCTTCCAGGTTCTTTAAGTACTTGCTCAGGGACGGCTGGGAGATATAAAGGGATTCGGCGGCTTTGCCGATGCTCTGGTGGCGGGCGATCGCCAGGATATAGCGGGCTTCTTTTAATTCCATACAGGGCCTCCTCATAGCTTTACTGCATAAAAATTATAGATAATATGTATTTGACGTATAGTATATCACTTTTTATAATGAATGTAAAATATAAGTGTAATTGATGAAAAAACAAATATTTATAAGAAATGCTAATTAAAATTTATTACGCACAGTTAAGAAAGGGGCAAACCAATGAAAAAGAGCAGTGCATGGTGCATGCTGGTTCCGGGACTGGTGATCTTATTTCTCTTCCTGATGATCCCGCTGCTTCGCGTTCTGGTTCCAAGCGTGTTTACGGGAGATTACCCGTTCAGCGCATACGTGGACTTTTTTAAGGACGAGTATTACAGAAAGATCTTTTTGAGAACCGTGAAGATCGCGGTCATCACCACCTTTGTCTGTATGGTGGGCGGTATCCCGACGGCGTATTTCATCAGCCGCTGCGATAAGAAATGGAGAGGTCTTCTTCTCTCTGCGTCGATCTTCCCGATGATGACGAACTCCGTTATCCGAAGCTTTGCATGGATCAATATTCTCGGAAGCAACGGGATCATCAACAAGGCAATGATCGCTATGGGACTGATCGAGAAGCCGATGAAGCTTCTCTACACTGATTTTTCCATCATCATTGGTTCTGTTTACCTGTTCCTGCCGTTAATGATCGTGACAGTTGCCGGTGTTATGGAAAATATCGATGATGACATGATGGAGGCGGCACAGAGCCTCGGAGCTTCAAGAACGGAAGCGTTCATGAAAGTCATTTTCCCGATGAGTCTTCCAGGAATCATCGTCGGCGGTATTCTGGTATTTACCGGAACCCTGACAGCTTACACGACGCCGCAGTTATTAGGAGGCAACAGCAACATGGTCATGGCGACCCTGATCTACCAGAGAGCGATGTCCGTCAGTGACTGGACCGGCGCGTCCGTGATCGCCCTCATCATGATCGTTGTAACCCTGGTTGTGATCAAAGGATTTAACGCTCTGGCCGCACGGCTGGACCGCAGAGGTGAAGATTATGCGTAAAAATAAAGTGCTGACCATCTGGGCAGCGATCGTATTTGCATTTTTGATGATCCCGTTACTGATCATCACCGTAACAGCATTCGGCGGCGGAAGCGCCATCACATTCCCGATCGAGTCCTTCTCGACGAAATGGTTCGCGAACGTGTTCGCGTTAAAGTCTTTCCGCAGATCATTCCTGACCAGCCTTGAGGTCGCGCTCCTCGCGACATGCATCTCTCTTCTGGTCGGAATCCCGGCGGCTTATGCGCTGGCGAGATCCGGTTTAAAAGGAAAGCAGTTATTAAAGTCCATCTTCCTTTCCCCGACCATCGTTCCGGGAATTGTAATCGGCTTTATTATGTACCAGTGCCTGATCCTGACACTCCGGATCCCGGTATTTGCAGGACTTTTAGCAGGACATTTCATGGTCACACTTCCGTATGTGATCCGTGTTGTCGGTTCCTCCATGGAACAGTTCGATTTTTCCATCGAGGAGGCGGCGTGGAGCCTCGGATGTCCGAAGGGAGCGGCGTTTTTCAAAGTCGTTCTCCCGAACGTGACTTCCGGAATCTCTTCCGCGTTCATGTTGGCGTTCATCAATTCCTTTAACAACATTCCGGTTTCCATGTTCTTATCCGGACCGGGCGTATCGACATTCCCGTCGACACTGATGAACTATATTGAATACAATTATGATCCGACCGTATCGGCGGTTTCCGTACTTTTAATGGCAGCTACCGTGATCATCATGGTGATCGTAGACCGCACACTGGGTATCGCAGCCCTGGCGAAATAAGGAGAATATGACCATGGCTTTTATGAGTTTAAATGGAATCGATGTTAGTTACGATAAAAAGAAACAGATCTTAAAGGGGCTGAATCTGGAAGTCGAGGAGGGCGAGCTCGTATCCCTCTTAGGACCCAGCGGATGCGGTAAATCCACAACGCTGCGCGTGGTTGCCGGATTTATCGACCCGCAGGGCGGCACCTTCACACTGGACGGTGAGGACATGACAAAGGTCCCGGTCCACAAGCGTCAGTTCGGTCTGGTATTCCAGAGCTACGCCCTGTTCCCGCATCTGAGTGTTTACGACAACGTGGCATTCGGACTCAGAACGAGAAAGATGGACAAGGACGTGATCGATAAGAAGGTCAAAGAGATCCTTGAGGTCTGCGGTCTGACAGAGCTTGCCGACCGTTTCCCGAAGCAGATGTCCGGCGGACAGCGCCAGCGAGTTGCCCTCGCGAGAGCACTTGTCATCGAGCCAAAGTTACTGCTCTTAGATGAGCCGTTATCCAACCTTGATGCGAAATTACGACTTTCCATGCGTGTTGAGATCAAACGTCTTCAGAAGCGCCTTGGAATCACGACATTATTTGTCACCCATGACCAGGAGGAATGTTTCTCCATCTCCGATAAAGTTGCCGTTATGAACGGCGGCGTGATCGAGCAGTTCGACACACCGGAGAACATCTACAAGAGACCGGCGACCGAGTTCGTCGCAAGATTCATCGGTTTCGAGAACTTCCTGGAGCTTGCGAAAAAGCAGGACGGCGTCTACACAGCGCCGGACGGAAGTGAGTTCTTAACTTCCATGGATCTTGACTGTGAAAACTTTGCAGGAACGATCCGGCCGGACGATATCTGCCTGGCGGATGAGATCCAGACAGAGAATGTTTTAAGCGGAACGATCGGCGTCCGCACCTTCCTCGGAAAGAGCTACCAGTACGAGGTCGAGACTTCAGCCGGAGTCTTAAAGGTCAATATGGGTACCGACCATGTTTACAAAGAGGGCGAAAAGATCCGCCTGTATCTCCCGAAGGACAAGCTGATCCTGGTGAGAAAATAAAAATTTAACTTAGTGAACCATCGCGCGGGCAGAGATCCTGTCAACGCGAAGAAATATTATCTCAAAAGAGAGAAAGAGGAGAAAAACCATGAAAAAAACAGCAGCAGTTGTACTTTGCGCAGCAATGATGCTTACCGCTTGCGGCGGCGCATCCACAACAGAGACCACAGCAGCAGGAAGCCAGGCAGCAGGTTCTGAGACCACAGTTTCCGCAGAAGAGACAAAGGCAGCTTCCGGAGACGCACAGAAGCTCGTATTATCCACATACGGCCTCAGCGAAGACATTTCCGAAGAGGAAGTTTACACACCGTTTGAGAACGAGTTCAACTGTGAGATCGTTACTGAGACAGGCGGCACAAACGACCGTTATACAAAATTAGCGGCAGACCCGAACTCCACCATCGATGTGATCGAACTCTCCCAGGCTATGACAGCGAAGGGCACTGACGAGGGACTTTTCGATACGATCGACTTAAGCAAGATCCCGAACGCTGAGAAGTTAATTCCGGCTGCAAAGGAGATTGCAGAGGCAGGACAGGGTATTCCGTACACTATCAACAGCATCGGCATCATCTACAACCCGGAGCTTACAGGATTTGAGCTCACAAGTTTTGATGACCTTTGGGATGAGCGCCTTGCAGGCATGGTTTCCATCCCGGAGATCACAACAACATTCGGACCGGCTATGGTTTACGTTGCAAGCGACCACGCAGGCGTTGACGTAACAACAGACAACGGCGAGGCTGCTTTCAAGGCACTTGCTGACTTAAAGCCGAACCTTGTTAAGACTTACACAAAGTCTTCCGACCTGATCAACATGTTCACATCCGGTGAGGTTGCAGCAGCAGTTGTCGGTGACTTCGGCGTTCCGACGATCGTAGCCGCTAACCCGACACTTGTTTACGTTACACCGGACGGAGCTTACGCTAACTTCAACACCATCAACGTAACAAAGAACTGTGCGAACAAGGAGCTTGCTTACGAGTACATCAACTACCGTATCAGCGAGGAGCTTCAGACAAAGACAGGTAAGGCATTAAACGAGGCACCGACAAACAACGACGTTACATTCACTGAGGAAGAGTCCAAGGATATGACCTACGGCGACAAGGCTGCAAAAGTTAAGGTTGTTGACTATGCTTTTGTAAACCCGATCTTAAATAACTGGATCGACCAGTGGAACAGAACGATCAACAACTAATAACGAGGAATTTTATATGAGACCCGATTTCATTCTGAAAAATGTCATGGTCTATCAGACCTTCAGACAGTGTTTTGAAAAGCGGGATGTGGCAGTTGCAGGGGAAAAGTTTTATTGCATTTCCCCTGCAATTTCATATCCGGGAGTTGAGGAGCGGGACGGCAAAGGCAGATACATGCTGCCTGGTCTCGTGGATATCCATATGCACATCGAGAGCTCGATGACGTATCCGGGCGAATTTTCCAGGATCACGCTTCCATATGGAGTGACAACGGTGGTTGCCGATGCCCACGAGATGGCGAATGTGTTCGGCATGGACGGCATCCGTGCTTTTATGGCGCAGAAGACGAAGCAGGACATTTTCTGGGCGATCCCGTCCAGTGTACCGGCGACAAATGAGAAGTTAGAGACAGCCGGGGCGGCCCTTGGTGTAAAGGAAATTTCTGAGATGGCATCCTTAGATGGAGTTCTCTGCCTTGGAGAGATCATGAACTATAAGGATCTCTCAGCGGAAGGCGAGAGCCGGACGAGGGACCTCATCGATGTGTGCCGGAAGGCGGGAAAGAATCTAAGGATCGAGGGACACTGCCCGGGACTTACGGGGGCAGATCTTAACCGCTTTATCTATGAAGGTGTTGATGCGGACCACACCCAGCAGACACCGCAATCGGTGATGGAGAAGACGGAGCTTGGGATGTTTCTGGAGCTGCAGTTCAAATCCCTGACACCGGAGGTCGTGAAGACCGTCTGCGATCATGAACTCTATGAGAATGTGGCGCTGGTGACGGATGACACGATGGCAGATAAGCTTCTGACCGGACATCTCAATAAGATCATCGAGACGGCTGTGAAGGCGGGGATGCCGATGGAGAAGGCGATCTACTGCGCGACCTGGACACCGTCGCGGCGGATGCATCTGGATGACAGAGGGATGATCGCGCCGGGAAAGATCGCAGACTTTATGCTGCTTGACAGTCTGGACGGGATCGAGCCGGTGGTGGTTTATAAGAAGGGCGAGTGTGTGTACTGCAAGGACGAGGAGGCGTGCGGTGCGGCAGAAGCTGCGGCATGCAGTTTCCCTGATCCGTTCTACCACACGATCAACTGCCGTCCGGCGGAGATCTCCGACTTTGTGTTAAAGGCGGAAGATCCAGACGCGAAATGGGCGGAAGTCAATGTCATGAAGATCGGCACCTTCGGAACGGCTACCACGCCGGTGAAGCGCAGAGTCGAGGTGAAGGACGGTGTGCTTGACTGGAAGTCGGCGGGACTTTCCCTCGCAGTCGTTTTCGAGCGATACGGCAAGAATGGAAATATCGGGTATGGATTTGTGGAAGGAGCGCTGACGAAACCGGGCGCTGTGGCCACCACGTGGTCCCACGACAGCCACAACCTGTTTGTCCTGGGAACAGATGAGAACGATATGAAACTGGCCCAGAGACGCGTTCTGAAGCTTCAGGGGGCATATGTGGTGTTCTCTGAAGGAAGATCCCTGGCAGAGGCGAGACTTACAATCGGCGGCATCGTTTCGGATCAGCCGATCGAGGTCCTCGGACAGGAACTGAAAGAAGTCCGGGCGGCGATGGAAGGTCTCGGATATGTGAACAACAACGTGATCATGTCCATGTCCACGCTTTGTCTGCCGGTTTCACCGAAGTTAAAGCTCACGGATCACGGGCTTTTGACGGTGCCGGGGCAGGAACATGTGCCGTTGGTTGAGAAGTACGGGAAGTAGTTTTACGGCCCGCCGCCGGTTTTCTCCCCGGATAGTGGAAGAGCCGGATCAGATCGAAATTATGAAGGATGAAATTAGAACGATGAAGAAGATTATCAAAAACGGCATTGTTGTGACGATGAACGCGGCAGGTGATGTCTGGGATCATGGTTATGTAATGTTTGAGGATACGAAGATCCTGGCAGCAGGTCCGGAAGATGAGCTTGAGAAAACGCTTCAGGAGCTTACTGCGCAGGGGATCTTAAAAGCTGGCGAGACCTTCGAGGAGATCGACGCGAAGCGCGCTATCGTGATCCCAGGCCTCGTAAACACCCATTGCCACCTCGGCATGATCCCGTTCCGCGGTCTCGGGGACGACTGCAAGGACCGCCTGCGGGTGTTCCTGCTCCCGATGGAGAACCAGGCTATGGACGCGGAGATGGCCAGGCTTTCCACGAGATACGCCATCGGCGAGCTGCTGCTTTCCGGCGTGACGACAGTGCTTGACATGTACTATTTCGAGGAAGTCGTGGCGAAGGTCATGGACGAGATGGGGATCCGCGGAATCGCCGGTGAGACGGTGATGGAAAAGGATTCCTGTGACAGTAAGAACGCGGATGAGGCCATCAGGCGGGGAATCGCTCTGATCGAAGCATACAAAGATCACCCGCGCGTTTCCGGAGCGATCACGCCCCACGGAACGACGACCTGCAGCCCGGAGACCTTAAAGAGGGCCTATGAGGAGGATGTAAAGGCGGGAACTGTATTTACGCTCCATGTGGCGGAGATGGACTACGAGATGACCCAGTTAAGGGAACAGTATAACATGACGCCCATCGAGTTTATGGAGCATATCGGAGTCCTCGGACCGAATACGCTGGCGGCCCACAGCATCCGCACGACGGAACATGATGTGGAGATCCTAGCGAAGCATGGCGCGTCCGTGGCCCACTGCATCGCCTCCAACACGAAGGCCGCAAAGGGCGTAGCCCCGGTGTCACTGATGCATAAGCACGGCATGTCCGTCGGCTTCGGCACCGACGGTCCGGCGAGCGGAAATACGTTAGACCTGTTCATCCAGATGCGGATGTGTGAGAACTTCCACAAAAATGAGCTCCGTGACCGCAGCGCATTTCCGGCAAAGGAGGTGGTCTCCATGGCGACCATCGAGGGAGCAAGAGCGTTAGGACTCGGTGACATCACCGGTTCCATCGAGCCCGGAAAACAGGCGGATCTCGTCCTCGTAGAGACCGACTCCCCGAATATGTTTCCGGTATACGACCCGTATTCGGCACTTGTGTACAGCGCGATTGCATCGAATGTGAGAGATGTTTATGTTGCGGGTGAGTGCCTCGTAAAAGAAAAGAAGCTTGTCCGTGAGGACTTCGCGAAGATCAGGAATGACCTTCGGGAGAAGATGGAGCGGACGGCGTTTAAGGATATGAAGAATCTGGTGTAGAAGACAAATATCTTGACGGAAACTGTAAAAGTACATATAATTCTGAATATAGGACAAGGGGATAGCTTGAGGAAGAGTTATCTCCTTTTTTTAAAATTTAGAGAGAAAAATACACAGACAGAAGTTCCTGTCAGGCAGCTGGGAGAAAAATAATGAGGATGTTCAGGATAAAAATGACGGCGGCGAGGACAAACCCGCAGCAGATCCGCGAGGTGCGGATCGATTCGGAAAAAACGGTGGGAGAACTTCTGGAACTTGTCCGTATTGTATATGAATATGGGGATGTAAGAGGAAGTCTGTTAAATGAGGCGGGAGCCAGCCAGTCCCCGGAGACAAAGCTTAAGGACCGGATCCACGTCAGAGATCTCCTGACCGTAAATTATACGGACAAATCGATCACACCGATTTATCTGGAAGTCCTTGAGGAGTTTGATGGATCCGGGGAGACAGCCCCGATTCTCGAAAGATACAGGACAATTCCAAGGCGGACAAGAAAGACGGCATTTGGTTATCCTGCGTTTGCGCCTGAAGAGGCGGAGCACTTTCAAAAATATCTGAATAAGGAGATCAGTAAGGTATTCGCCCCGGAACTTGTGGTGCCGGACTTTGCCTGGGAAATTGCGACACCGTGGCAATCATTGCTGGATTCCGGCACGGCTGCGGATCTGAAAATATTAATAAAAGAAAACAAGCTTCCTGTCAATGTCTACCTGAGAAAAGCTGAGCTGGAAAAGGGAATCATAAAAGAAGCCGGAAAATCAGATTTCTGGGAAAATATCATGCAGACAATGGGAATCACTGAGTATTTTCAGGTCAAAGAGCTCTGCATTCAGGGCAGTAAATTTGTAAATGGAGACGCGGTGGATACAACATTCCCGGTTTTAAGCAGGAACCGTCTTGTTGATGAGAATTACTGGTATCGCACGATACTGGCAAAAGAATTCATGGAATTTTTTGAAAACTGGCTGGGGAGCGGAAAAGAAAGAGAATACATAAAGGACCATGCGGAGCAGACCTGCTTTTTGGCAGCATGCAGGCTTTACGGCTTTGCGGACCGGGAGCTGGTGACTGAATTTTATAAGATCATGTGTCCGGAGCAAAATGCGGCAGAGCGGGTAGGAACTTTCTGGAAACAGGCGATGCAGTGCGCACTCCAGTATAATATCAAAAAGATAGTGGGGATGGAAGTCTACTATGATTCGCAGAGTGTTTCCTCCAATTCTGTAAAGCTGTTATATCGGTCATTTCTTACGTCAGACCGGTTCCATTATGTTCCGACAAAGGCGGAGATCGAGGATATCGCAATTTCCGGCATCGGTTTTTCAGAAAAAGACAGGGAAGCGCTGATAGACATGATGGAGAGAAAATACCGCTGTGAGAGAACGAACGGAAGATTTATAGTTGGGGAACTTGAAAAAGCGATACATACAGGAATTCCGGTGGGAGAGCTTACCGGATATCTTCAGAAGGTATTATTATCGGGCAGAAGATCCTCATACCTTGGCGATATCATGGAGATTCTTGAACGTGCGCAGCGGACGGTGAGGAAAATACCACTGGGAGGATATACGGAGACGGAGATCAACCGTGCGGTGACAAAGAAAAAAGTAGTACGGGTCGAAAAGAAGATATATCCGAATGACCCGTGTCCGTGCGGTTCCGGAAAGAAATACAAGAATTGCTGTGGAAGAAGGTGAGAGGCGTGGGGACAAAGAATGAGATAGTTTACGATCTCAGACATTTTGAGAGAGATTTCAATGGGACAGAGCAGGTCAATGGTCTGGAGCTGGCTCTGGCGGAGCCTAAAAAAGATATCAGGATTAAGATGCTGGCAAACGAGCAGAGGGAGGCTGGGATTCCCTATGAGTCAGGGGATAAGATCTTTTCACTGAGGGCAGTCTGGAAGAATGATTCCAATACGCAGAGCGCGTTATGCAACGTGTACGTGGACGAAACACACGGGGAATGGATCTCGGCAAACTGCAGCTGCTCAGAATTTAATAGGAACAGATATTGCTGCCATCATGTCACCGCGCTTCTCTCCCAATATCTGATGGATCATTGGGGAACGGAAATTTTCCGGGGAACAAAAATCGAAAAGAAGCTGGCGGAGCAGGCCGGAGTACCGGATCCATTTGTTCCGGGAGTTCTGAGAAAAACGGATCAGGATCTTCTTGAAATGTTGAACATGCCCCAGGTCGGGAATATGGATCCGCTGGCGGAACTTGCGACAAACACGGAACTTCATATGGAATGCCATCTGGCGAAAGAAAAGGGTGGTGTCTCCCTGGAGCTGAAGATCGGAAGTAAGAGAAGGTATGTGGTAAAAAGCATGCTGGAATTGTTTAGATCCTGCGATGAGGGAAGAGTGTACCAGATCGGAAAGACAGACTGTCTTTCATCGCTTGACCAGTTTGACATGGATGGGCGGAGAGCGATGGAGCTTCTGCTGGGACAGTACCGTCATAAAAAGAGCACACCATATTTCTCAACTATGTTTCTGCGCACGAGTGGCAGTTACAATGAGAGATATGTTTATCTGGAAGGACGCGATCTTGACGCATGGATGGAAAATGTGGGAGAGATTCCATGCTATGTCGGAGATGATCAGGTAAGAATCAGACTTGATGGTGCGGGACCGGAGATTTCCATGGAGAGGCAGCCATATGGAATGCTTTTAAAGACGAAAAGCTTTTTTATCCTTGCTAAGACGGAAGACTGGATCTATTTTCAGACAGGAGACCGGGTCAGCCGTACCAGGAATCAGCAGGGTGGACGTCTGGGAGAAATTTTGGAGTTATTGTCTGGAAAGTCGGAATTTTATATCAGAAATAAAGAACTCCCCCTGTTTTTTGGGCAGGTGCTTCCGGCAATCGAGGATCAGACAGAGATCCAGACAACGGGATTTGCGCTGGATGAGTATCGTCCGGAGATCCCGAAAGTATCGATCTATCTTGATATCTCTCAGGATGAGATCATCTCCTGCCAGGTAAAATGCAGGTATGACAGAAGCGGGAAAGAATATCTTCTTTATGATGAGACAGACCGTTCCGTGAGAAACAACGGATTTGAGGAAGAGTTGCGGAGAGTGACCGGAAAATATTTCAATGCCTATGATGAGACCAACAAGTCAATGTGCCTCTCCGGCGGTCCGGAGGAGCTGTATCATTTTCTGACAGAGAGTGTGACGGAGTTAGGAAAATCCGGGGAAGTATTTATTTCGGACGCGCTTCAGAAACTGAAGGTGCGGAAGCTGCCATCGGTGGATATCGGAATCCGCATGGATACAGGTCTTCTTTATATGTCGATTCAGGCGCCGGATATGACAAAGGATGAGCTTGCGGAGATCCTGTCGTTATATTCAAATAAAAAGAAATTTTTCCGCCTGAAAAATGGCAGCTTTATGACAACAGATCCGGAAAAACAGAAGGAGTGGGCGGTTCTTGCTGAGACCTTTTTACAGTATGGAAAGAAAGATCCGGCGAGTATGGAGATTCCGGCGTTCCGGGCACTTTATCTGGACGAGATGCTGAAGAACCGGGATGGGATTATCCTTGAGGAGAATCGGAAGTACAAAGAGCTGCTCTTTAATATGGATACAGCAAAAGAGGCAAATGATGAGGTCCCGGAATCCTTGAGGGGAATCCTGCGCCCGTATCAGGCGGATGGATTCCGGTGGATGAAGACGTTAAAACGATGCGGCTTCTGCGGAATCCTTGCGGATGACATGGGACTTGGAAAGACTCTTCAGATGCTGACGTTCCTGCTATCTGAGAAAGAGGAAGGAAAGACAGGAGATGAACTGCGGACGTTGATCGTTACTCCGGCTTCTCTTGTATACAACTGGAAAAAAGAGATCGGCCAGTTTGTGCCGGAGCTTTCCTGCAAGGTGATTACAGGAAATGCGGCAGAGCGGCAGGAAATGATCCAGAATGAGGAAGATAGGGATATCTGGATCACATCCTATGACCTTCTGAAACGCGATATTGCATGCTACGAGAATATCCGGTTCGCAAATCAGGTGATCGATGAAGCGCAGTACATCAAAAACCATGGTACCCAGGCGGCAAAGAGTGTGCGTCTGATCCAGAGTGGATTCCGGATGGCGCTGACGGGAACTCCGATGGAAAACCGTCTCAGTGAGCTTTGGAGTATTTTCGATTTCCTGATGCCAGGCTTCCTTTATGGATACCAAGGCTTCCGGGAGAAATTTGAAGAAGCGATCATGAATGACAGAGATGAAGAAGTGAGTGCGAGATTGCGCAGCATGGTACATCCGTTTATTCTTCGCCGACTGAAAAAGGATGTGCTCACGGAGCTTCCGGACAAGATTGAAAAGACGGTAACGATTGAGCTTGAAGGAGAGCAGAGAAAGCTGTATGACGCATACGCAAAGCGGCTGAAACTGTATCTGGAAAAGCAGAGCAAAGAGGAATTTAAACAGAGCAAGCTGGAAGTATTGAAGGAACTCACAAGACTGCGCCAGCTTTGCTGCGGTCCGGAGTTATTTCTGGAAAACTATCACGGTGAAAACGCGAAGATGGATGCCTGTGTGGAACTTGTGAGACAGGCAGTCGACGGTGGACATAAGGTGCTTCTGTTCTCCCAGTTTACGAGTGTGTTGGATGAAATTGAAAAGGCGCTTGCGAAAGAGAAAATCGAGGATCACCGAATTGATGGAAGCGTGTCGAAGGAGCAGAGGATCCGGCTTGTGGATTCCTTTGAGACGGACGATGTTCCTGTGTTCTGTATTTCCTTGAAAGCTGGTGGTACAGGACTGAACCTGACGGCGGCAGATATCGTGATCCACTACGATCCATGGTGGAATGTTGCTGCGCAGAATCAGGCAACAGACCGTGCGCACCGGATCGGTCAGAGGAACACGGTGACGGTCTATGACCTGATCGCGGAGAACACGATCGAGGAGCAGATCAAAAAGCTTCAGGAGAGCAAGAGTGCTCTTGCGGAGGAGATCTTATCTGGAGAAGGAATCCAGAGTATTGTGCTGGATCGGGATGAGATTTTGAGGATGCTGTAGTAAAATTACAAACAATCAAAAAATTACCAATTCTGTGATATTGGATCATAAACAAAGTGATGTTTGGTTATTTAGGCTAGGCATCACTTTTTTATGTTTACGCTATGAGATTTTTATAGGGTATGAGTTCCATATAATGTCGCCTTTAGGAGATGAATTAGTTTTGAAGTTGACATTTACGCTACAATGTAGTAAACTATACAGCGTAAATGTAAAAAGGAAGGAGGATTTAGATGAAGAGCAAGATATTAGATAATCTGGCAAAAGAGCATAATGGATATTTGCTAACCTCGGAAGCACAGAAAGCCGGAATTTCCAGGACTTCATTACAAAAATATGTAAAAGAAAATAAATTTAGTCGTATTGAGCGCGGAATTTACTTATCGCCAGATAAAGTGCCAGATTCACTGTATGTGCTTCAGTTAAAAAATACAGAGATGATATATTCTCATGGTACTGCACTATATCTGCATGAATTGATAGATAAACAACCCATGCAGATAGAAGTAACAGTAAAAAGAGGGTATAATGCGACACATTTAAGGAACAAAGGGGTTAAAACATATTGTACTAAGCGTGAACAATTTGAGAATGGAGTTACAATAGTTAGAACATCCAAAGGAAATCCGGTGAAAGTGTACAATGAAGACAAAACGGTTTGCGATATTATACGAAGAAAATCGGGAATGGCTTGTCGAGATTTTCAAAAAATAATGAAAAAATATGTTAGCGGAGAGAACAAGGACATTGGTCGGTTATTAGAATATGCAAAGATAGAGCATATTGAAGAAAAAGCAAAGGATTATATAGGGTTAATGACGGATTTATAGTTGAGATAGGAAATGGGGGATCCACACATGACCAGAGAGGTTTATAGTTTTTTGTATAATATGAAGTGCGATGGTTGCACAGTGCGCCTTTTTAATAGAAGAAAGTGTATGACAAAATATATTTCTGATATAAACCAGATAAAAAGTGAATTGATTCATGCAGAAAAATGGGAAATGATTGTTTTTGAAATGAATAATGATAACATTCAGGAACTGTTAGATGTGATTTCAAATAGCAGAAAAACATATTCTCCACTTATAAAGACAGATGAAAATAAAATTTATTATTTCCCTAAATCAAATTATAGTGATGTATATTTATTGAAAGATGTTTTTCAGGATAATTGCGGAAGAAATATAGATATTTATATGGGAAATAATATCATTTGATAAAACAAGACAATGATATATGGAGGCAGATAGAAATGAGCTTTAAAGTTATTTCAATGTTTTCGGGAGCTGGTGGATTGGATATGGGATTCCATAACCAGGGATTTAAAATTTTATGGGCAAATGATTTTGCAAAAGATGCTTGCGATACATATGATAAATGGGCAAATTATAATAAAGATGGATCAAGAAAAGAAGAAAAAGAGTGTACGATTATAGAGTGTGGTGATATATCAAAAATAGATTTAAATTCAGTACTTCCGGGCATCGAAGTAGATGTAGTTCTTGGTGGCTTTCCCTGTCAGGGCTTTTCTCTTGCAGGACCGAGACAGGTAGATGACTCGAGAAATATATTATATAGGCATTTTGTGGAGATGGTAAAACTCAAACACCCAAAAGTTATTGTTGCAGAAAATGTTATCGGAATTAAAACGCTGGGAGATGGAGCTGTTTTTGAAAAAATAATAGAGGATTTTTCTGATTTGGGTTATACAATGGCCGCACCGACTGTGAATGCGAAGGACTATGGGGTTCCTCAGGACAGAATGCGAGTGATTTTTATTGGAATAAAAAATGAAATATGTAATGGTGGAGCATACATATTTCCATCGGGGAATTTTAAAACGGTTACATTGAAAGAAGCACTAAAAGGTTTAGGAGCAGTTAACATGGATGATGTGTGTCAGGCAGCATTTTCGTCAAGATACATGTCTCGAAATAGACAGAGAAATTATAATGATGTTTCTTTTACTATTCCAGCAATGGCAAAACAAGTTCCGTTGAGTCCGGATTCAGATGGGATGGAGTTTGAGTCAATTGATAAATTTAAATTTGTAGGAAAATATCGGAGATTGAGTTATAAAGAAGCAGCGGCGATTCAGACATTTCCTCCAGATATGGAATTTTGTGGAGATTTGGACAGTAAATATAAACAAATTGGAAATGCAGTGCCAGTAAAACTTGCTGAGGTAATTGCCGGAGAAGTAAAACGTATATTGACAACAAAAAATTTAGAACCATTGTTGAATATGGAAAACCCAGAAAAAGAGATACATGCGGATAGAAGAATAACGAACACTGTCATAAGTGGAAAAGCATTTGAATATGCTACATTAATAGAAATTTACCGTACAATGTCAGAAAACGGATGGAGTAAAGAAAGAATTAGTGTTTTGACAGATGAAAATTTGAGGAACATCGAAAGAGCATATGAAGTTATACGAAGTCAGGACGAAAACACAGATGATGAAGAAATGGAATCGGTTTTCATTGAGGTATCAAAAAATAACTATGATCATGCAGCGAAAGTTGCAGCAGAATATTTAAAAGCAGTAGAACCCGTTCTTGCATCAAAAAAACAATTATATGGTGTATTACGCGCTATGCCGGATAGTGCGGGAGTACATGGAGATGTACGAGATATTGATTTAACAATATATGCCGATAAGGAACATAAAGAAATAATTAGAGATATTGGAATAAGTTGTAAGAATAATCATGAGGCGGTAAAACATCCGCGAATAACGGAAGACCCTGACTTTGTAAAAGTGTGGACAGGTGGGAAATTTACTTGTAGTAAAAACTTTATTGATGGAATGAATAGCATTTTTAAGAAGATTGATGAATATGCTGAAACATTCATTAAATGGTCCGAAGTAGATGAAAAAATGGATACGATTTATTACCCTATTATTCAGTTGTTTGTTAAGGAGATAAAGAGATTAGGAATTAATGAAAACGAGTCGGACGAGAATGCGTACCAACAAACAGAACAATTTACAAAAGCGTTATTTGAATACTTGTTTGGAACTCAGGATTTTTATAAATTTATAAAAGAAGATCATGCGAAAGCTACTAAAGTATATCCATATAATATGCATGGCTCTTTAATGCGTCCATACGGAGAAATAAAAAATATACAGGCAGTTCATACAATAACAATGCCTAAAGAAATCGTCGAGGTACGTGTGAAACCTAAAAGCAAAACAACATTGGAAATATATTTCGATCAATGGATTGTTTCAATGCGTTTGCATAATGCAGACACTAAAATTGGAAGAACATCGTTAAAATTTGATGTTCAAATAAAAGCGCAACCAAGAAAAATTATGGGAATGATACTTCCGTGGAATCAGTGATAAAATGAAAAAAGTATGAACTTCTAGATTGAATTTATGAAGTCCAAAAATGTCTGCATGTCTGTGCTATAAAAGAAGGGTAAATTTAAAAGAGTGAAAAGTTCTATTTATACTTTCAAAGAACTTTTCACTCTTTTCGTAAAAATGTTTTTTTTAAGTCTGTATGTTTTAATGTGTTATGAATACATCTTCTTCGCCAGCCCCCGCCACAGACCAATCGACAGGACCACCGCAATATAATCGGTCAGTGCCTGGCCGAAGATAACGCCGTTTAAGCCGAAGAACCCATTTAAGAGATACAGAATCGGGATCAGGAGGACGCCCTGGCGGAGAATCGAGAGGATCGTTGCCGGGAGCGCCTTTCCGGCGGACTGCATGCAGTTCATGTTGACAAAGAGGATGCCGATGACCGGGCCGGAGAGCATGTAGGCGACGAGCATCCTGACACCGCACTGGATGACTTCTTCATCGTTGATGAACATCTGGATGATCGGGCGGCGGAAGAAAAAGAACAGGGCCGTTGCCAGGATGCCGACGATCAGGCAGCATTTCTTTGTGTAGGATTCGACCGCATGGAAGCGTTTTGTATCACCGGAGCCGAAATTGTAGCCTAAGAGCGGCTGTACGCCATTTGCGAGGCCCATCTGCAGGAAGGTGATAAACATGTTTGCCTTGAATACAATGCCGATAGCGGCCACAGGAGCGTTCCCATATGCCACGAGGATCTGGTTTAAGATGATCGTGGAGAGACTCATCAGCATGGAGAAGATCGCGGTCGGGAGTCCGCAGGAGCAGATCGTTGCCGCGAGGCGGTTTTCCAGGCTGAAGTCCTTTGGCAGGATGGAGAAGTTCGGGCTCTTCTTCACAAAATACCAGAGATAGTAGGCACTGGCCATGACGTTTCCGATCGTCGTTGCGATGGCGGCACCGGCGGCGCCCATATGAAGCCCGCTGATCATGATCGGGTCAAGGACGATGTTGGCGACAGTTCCGATCATGCTGCCGATCATCGCCTCGCGGCTCGAACCTTCGGAGCGGACCACGAAGCTTGCGGCTGCGGACCAGATGATGAACGGTGCGCCGTAGGAAATGTGGAAGACATATCCTTTTGCGAGATCATAAGTTTCCGCATTCGCGCCGAAGATACCGAGGATCGGCTGCATGAACAGAACCAGCAGGGCGGCAAAGACAATGCCGACGCCGAGCGAAGCGTATGTAATGAAGGCGGAGACCTGTTTCATCCGCTTTTTATTGTTTTCGCCCATCGCGATGGAAGCCGCGGCGCTTCCGCCCATGCCGAACATGTTGGCAAAGGCCATAAACAAGATAAAGATCGGGTTCGTCAGGCTGACGGCAGCGACCTGCAGCGGATCGCCGGTTTGCCCGACGAAGAAGGTGTCCGCCATGTTGTAGACGACGGTGACCAGGCTGCTGATGATGCTCGGGATCGCCATTTTGGCGACAGCCTGCGGGACGGGCATGGTTTTCATGAGTTCGTTATCGTTCATGATGATTGTTTCTCCTCTTAGAAATTGTATTTTAAAAGCGCTTCCAACCGGTGCGGTATAAATAATCGGACTCAGTTGGGTTTCTGGAGCACTGGAGTATTATTGTGGGGAGGACGATTTCTCTTCAGAGTCAAGATTTTGCAGCATTTTTTCTGTTATTCGTGTAAATTCCATCAATTCCTGTTCGGAAATCCCCCGTAAAAGAAGTGCCTCCGTCTCATGGATCTCCTGATTTAAGGCGTCCTTCACGGCGGCGGCTTTTTCTGTAAATGCGATCCGTTTGAAGCGCCCGTCGTTCTCATCCGGGATCCGGACGATGAGGTCTCGGGATTCCAGTGACTTTAACATCTCCGTGACGGTCGACGGGCGGAGGGAAAATTCCCGCTCGATATCTTTCTGGTAGACCGGATGCAGTGTGGATTCCACAAGAATAAAATTTAAGATCTTTCCCTGCGCGTTTCCGATTCCAAGACTGGTGTGGACGACCTGGGAGCGGGATTTGAGGCGGCTGGAAAGATGGTTGATGATTTTTCCGATGTCCATGGGGAGCTCCTTTCCTGTATATCACAACATTACTTCGGAACCTAAATATATTACGATGGGGGAAATGGAAAGTCAAGGATAGTTCAGAAAGTGAAATATCGGCAAACAACGAAAAAGATCCTGCCCAATAAAAGAGACAGGATCTTCATGTACTCCCACAGGAGTATAGAAACAATTCAAATACGAAGAGATCAGTCCACCAGCTCATTCTGATGTCTCGACAGATGCTCATACGGCAGGATCAGGCGGCCGCGGTAGAGGCCGCAGCCATCGTTTACGAGATCATTGTTGATGGCGGAGAACATGTTGACGTCGAGGGATGCGAGGTCCAGATCGACAAGGCGTCGGCAGCGCTCGTAAGCTTCGTCAAAATAGACGCATTCTCCCTCCGGGATCTCATCACGTCTTGCACGTTCGCCTTCCTGGCGCTTTTCATAGCTCAAGTGGTTGGCAACTCCGATCTCGGCGATGTCATCCATGTGCTTGGTGCGCAGCTGGACTTCCATGTAGCTGCGGGAGCTGTTGTCGTAAAAGGTGATGTGGAGTGACTGGTAGTCGTCGGACGTGTTTCCGCAGACATAGTCCCGGTAATACGGACGGACTTCGTCGTTTAAGAGTGGAGAGGTAGTCTCCTTGATCCCATAGGCTGGTTCTGCCGTAAATCCGCGTTCCTCGAGGAATCCCGGAAGTTCGTTGGCGATCTGATAGAGATATTTTAAGTCGGCTTCCTCCTGGGACTCACCGGGCTTCAGGTAACATTTCGGCAGAGAAGTCACGATCCGGTAGGCGATGAGGTCGCGGAAACAGCTCAGCCGCTGTTTTAATTCCGAGATTGTCGGATATGTTTTCTTTTCTGTATAGCAGTCGTAGATGTATTCGACGATGTAGCCGTTGAATTTTGCCTCCGAGCGGATCAGGGACTTGATCCGGCCCTTAAAGTTGAAGGCGAGAAGCGGATATTCCGTCGCCATATGGATATAAAATTCCCGGATCTTCTGGGACTGGGCGGTAAGGAAATCGTTGTGTTCAAGAAGCTCCCGGATCTGGATCAGGAAGTTCGCGTGGATCAGGTCGATCTCGTTGTTTGTCTTTTTTGCCTCTTCTTTGAGGTCGTGGCTGTAATTTTTCAGGATCCGGAACATCGTATCGCCGGAATACAGGTAATCATTTAATGTAACCATGGATGTCACTCCTCTGTTGTATGGTCATACGGTAATATTATGATTTATTTTATCAGAATCCCCTGAATTGACAAGAGAATCTTTACGGAAAACATTTTCCCGGAAGTACGGAAGAAAATGCTTGCCAGAATGGTTAGTCTGTGCTAACATAACGCGCAGATGGCTTTCGTCATAGTTTCGGAAAATGAAAAGGGAGAATAAATATAAATGGAGATCAAACAGCTGGAATACTTTGCGGCAGCGGTGGAATACGGAAGTCTGAACCGGGCAGCGGAAAAGTTATATACAACACAGCCGAATGTAAGCCGGGTTTTAAACAGCCTGGAAAAAGAACTGCATGTTACATTGCTGGAGCGAAGCAACAAAGGGATCAGAATGACACAGCAGGGGGAAGAACTCTATGGTCATGCCATGAGCATTTTAAAACATTCCAATGTCATCCGTTCCATGTCGGAACGTCCAAACGGGCGAAGATTTTCCGTATCCGGATACAGGAGCGGATTACTCACAAAGCTTATGGTGCAGCTGTATCAAAACTGCGGAGAACAGTTGAAATACGAATACCGGGAAGGAACCGTGGAGGAGATCACGGACAATGTGGCGTCGAGGATTTCTGAACTTGGGATCGTGTATTTTGCGGAAGCACAGATGCCATGTTTTCAGCATATCATGTGGCATAAAAAACTGGAATTTCACAAGCTGGCGCTCCGCGGGATCTGTGTTTATGTTGGGGAAAATCATCCGCTGTATAACCGGGAATCTATTCGATTTTCTGAATTGAAAGGGATGAAATTTGTGACGGAGACAGAGGACTTTTTCGCGATGGAACATCATATCGAGCGGATCAGTGTCGGCGCATTTGTCTCGGAACAGCATATGAATGACAGGTTTTATACAAACAGTGATTATATGATCAACAACCTGCTCCTGCACTCGGATGTCTGCTGTCTTGGGATCGATATCGTGCCGGGCGGATATCAGAAATATGGGATCAAAGCATTGAAGATCGAAACGTGCGAACCGTTTCTGGCATTTGGATATGTGACAGCGGAAAATGCATCCCTGTCACCGGAAGCGGAACAGTATCTGGAACGTCTGACGTCATATTTATAGAGTAGGTGGAAGAATCCGGCAGAAAGAGACTGCTGCGTACAATCCGCCTGTTCAGGACCGGAAAATTGCAGAATCATCAGAAATATATGAAAAGCGTATAGATGACAGATAAAACATGAATCCAATCGGACTCTTTTACTTCTGCTATACGCTTTTGTTATAACCGGCTCTCCCTGAATCGGCATTAGTAAGTTTAGACTAACTATGATATAGTATTTCCTGCGATAAGCAGACACAGAGATTCCTGGCAATGATAAAAACAGGAACAGATACAGACAGATACTTAATTCAGGAGGACATTATGAAAAAGAGAGCAATCAGCCTGTGCCTTGCAGGACTTATGGCAGTATCCCTTGCAGGATGCGGCGGAGCAGGAACTACGGAAAAAGCAGCAGAAGCGTCCGGGACAGAGACGGGTGCAGCGGCAGAAATCGGAAATTCAGAGAAGAAAGAAGAACTTGTATTCGTTAATTACCGCGATATCCGCGATTTAAATCCGCATCTTTATGCGGGAGAAATGTATGCACAGGAGATGCTGTATGAGACGCTTGTCAATATCACAGCGGATGGATATGAGGGCTGCCTTGCAGAATCCTGGGATATCAGTGAAGATGGAAAGACATACACCTTCCACATCCGTGACGGAGTGAAATTCTCAGATGGAGAAGTGTGCGATGCGAACGCGATCAAGGCAAATTTTGATGCGATCATTGAAAACAAAGACCGCCATACATGGCTGGAGATGATGAATCTTCTCGTCGGTGTTTCTGCACCGGATAATAAGACATTTGTGATCGAATTATCCGAGCCGTATTACCCGCTTTTAACAGAACTTGGCGTGACAAGACCGTTCGCCATGATCTCTCCGAAGGCGATGAAGGACGGAAGCACAAAGGACGGAGTCAACGCCTATATCGGAACAGGTCCGTATGTCCTGACCGACTTTGTGACAGACGAATACGCCGTTTTTGAAGCAAACGAAAATTACTGGGGCGAACAGCCGAAGATCAAAAAGATCACGGTTAAGGTAATTCCGGATAACCAGACGAGAATTCTTGCACTGGAAAAAGGCGAGATCGACATGATCTTCGGAAAGAACATGATCGACGCAGACGCTATCAACCAGTATACAGGAAACGATAAATTCACAGTCTCCCTGTCTGACCCGACATCCACCCGTCAGATCGTCTTAAATACGACGAGAGATGTCCTTGCGGATAAGGAAGTCCGCCAGGCGCTCCAGCATGCGACGAATAAGCAGACGATTTCTGAGGGTATCTTCTACGGTCTTGAGCAGCCGGCAGACACTCTGTTCGCGAAGACAGTTCCATACTGCGATATCGACCTTGAGCCATATGCATATGATGTGGAGCTTGCACAGAGTATGTTAGATGAGGCCGGATGGGTCGTTGGATCTGATAAGATCCGTGAAAAAGATGGTCAGAAGTTAAATATTGATCTTCTTTACAACAGCGACAGCGTGACTGAGAAGGCGATCGCCGAGTATCTTCAGAGCGAATATCAGAAGATCGGAATCGCCTTAAACATACACGGGGAGGAAGAACAGTCCTACCGCGATAACATGAAGGCAGGAAACTTTGACATGGTATTCAATATCTGCTGGGGTACGCCGTATGACCCGCAGTCTTCCCTTGCGGCTATGCGCGCGCCGGTTTACGGTGACTATGCCGCACAGCTCGGTCTTGAGGACAAGGCAGATATCGACCAGGCGATCACAGATATTCTTGTGTCCACCGATGAGACAAAACGTCAGGAACTCTATACATTCGTTCTGACAAGACTTCATGAGGATGCGGTATACATTCCGCTCACTTACGAGTGCAACAAGGCGATCTACCGCTCAGACCTTCAGGGATTCCATTTCACACAGACTCAGTATGAGGTTCCGTTTGCAGATTTCTATTTTGAGTAAAAATTCAAGTCGAACGTCCGTGAGACTTGGCGCGTGATTCTGGTCAGCGCAAGCTGACATATTCTTTACAGAATCACTGCGCATCCTCGCGGAGCGTTTATCTCAGTCGGAGACTGAGATAAAGCCCGATCTGACAGGCCGTCCCCCCGGGCGGCTTGTTGTGCATATATCTGGAGTTTTTTTGATGTTCAAAAAAGGAAAGGAGATTTTCATTTCATGAAACAATACGTCATTAAGCGAGTCCTTTCAGCGATCCCGCTTCTGATCGTGATTTCATTTGTATGCTTTGTATTTATCAACCTGATCCCGTCAGATCCGGCGGAGGTAGCGCTGCGTGTCCGTCAGGTGCCGATCATAACAGAAGAGGCTATCGCGGAAGTCCGTGCGGAATTAGGACTTGATAAGCCATATCTTGTGCGGTATTTTTCCTGGCTTGCGGATTGCCTGCGGGGAGATTTCGGGATCAGTTATGTAAATCCGAAGAGAACGGTTGCCGGGGAACTGGCAAGATGCATGCCGGCGACTCTTCAGCTGGCGGGCGTTTCCTTCGTGATGGTGATCCTTTTAAGTCTGCCGATCGGTTTTCTCTGTGCCGTCTATAAAGACGGATGGTTCGATAAGATCATGAGAGCTATCGTTTTTATGACAACGGCGATGCCGGCATACTGGGTGGGACTTCTTCTCATGTGGCTTGTATCGATCAGGCTGGATCTTCTTCCGACAAGCGGAAACGGAACATGGAAACATCTGATCCTCCCGGCATTCACGGTGTCACTCAGCTATATTTCCACCTATATCCGTCTGATCCGCAACAACATGCTGG
>ERZ772897.846-NODE-846-length-35472-cov-9.643900_pt1 | contig 35472 bp, 31 predicted proteins | sample MGYA00512125_ERZ772897 | MGnify/ENA primary metagenome ERZ772897 (study PRJEB29015, sample SAMEA2737660) | human gut metagenome | biome: human gut; feature: human-associated habitat; material: faeces | place: China | collected 2012 ... | reverse complement strand
ATCTGTAATTAATGTGCCAACGACCGCACAGGTTGCTATAGAAAAACTGCTTTGATTATATTCTAACATATGTGGATAAAAAAACAACAAAAAAATACGCAACAGAAAAGTCTGTTACGTATTTTGACCTTATTTTTTAAAAACATAATAATCTGATGAAAGCAGCTACTATAAGTATTAATGCTAATGCTTTTTCTGCAATATATGACCTTGCATCCGGTACATAGGTTTTCTGCCAGATTGAGTATGCACATCCACACCCCACTGCAAACATGCAATATACCTTAAACGCCTGCGAATTCATACAATCAGTGAAAAACATTATAATAATCCATACTATTAAAAATAACAGTAAAATTAAATATTTTAAAAATAATTGAATTTTCTTCATGGCAAATCCCCCCTAAATATATAACTACAACATTATGATTCCATAAATAGCTTCCTTCACTTAGATTATATTCTAACATATATGAGTAAAAAAAAGCAACAATAAAATACGCAACAGAAAAGTCTGTTACGTATTTTGACTTTCTTTATTAAAAACATAATAATCTGATGAAGGCAGCTACTATAAGTATTAATGCTAATGATGTGGTGCTTCTTGGAAGATAGGATTCCAACCCGGTCCAGACCTCTCCAGATAGTTGGTCTGCTGGAATGTTTATCATAAACAGGGCATGATTTATGGCGGAATGAGCAGTCGTTCTCGTGCCATTTATCAGGTCTTGCTTGGATACGAATATGTTTAACTCCATTCTTATCCGAGTAAAGATTACTATTTTTTATAACTGTGTTCTTGACATTAAGGACACTTTTGCATAATGTATTAACTGAAGCCACTTGTGAATACTCCTTTTGTGTTTTTCTTCGCAGTTAATACATTAAAGGACACAAGTGGTTTTTTCAATATGTTGTTGTTAATTTATGGTGTTAGGCTTCCACCATTATGCCAGAAGCCTCTTTTTTTTATTAATCTTTTTTGTTATCAAATTCTAATCAACGTTTATGAAATCCCTTGTTCATCATTCGCATCAAAATTAATACGCTCTTCCTCTATAACCAAAGGTCTATTCATAATTCTCTGATTCATGCTCAAAATATACTCTCCCATAAATCCCAAGAAGAACAATTGCACAGAACCAAGGAAAAACATACCAATTATAACCGGTGCCATACCTGCTGTAAATGTATCCCAGAGCACTAATTTCATAATCAAATATACAATTGCTATGATAAAGCTTAATGCTCCAACAAAAATACCAATAAATGTTGCTAATCGAAGTCCTATTTTTGTATATGAAGTAAAACTGAGCATAGCAGCATCATACAAAGAATACCAATTGTTATGTGTCTTTCCGGCTCTCCTCTGTGGCTGTTCATAGGGAATCTCTTTTCTCTTATAGCCAAGTTCTGCAACAATTCCTCTAAGGAATGGTGTAGGATCTTTTAAATTTCTAAGGACATCCATAAAATCTTTATCATACAATCCAAATCCTGTAAAATGTTCAATTTGTTCAACCTCAGAAAACTTCTTTATTATTTTATAGTATAAACTTCTCAAATGATATACAATAGAACTTTCTTTACTACTTGTCTTTCTACCTATAACAATTTTATACCCTTTTTCCCACTCAGCAACATATTTAGGAACCATTTCAACAGGGTCCTGAAAATCCGCTGCCATTAATATTGTACAGTCTCCAGTTGTCTGCATCATTCCGTAATATGGAGAATTAAACTGTCCAAAATTTTTGGCATTTAAAATTGCTTTCACATGTTTATCCTGTTTTCCCAGTTCTTTCAAAAGTTCTCTAGTTCTATCTGATGAACAATTATCAATATAAAGCAATTCATACTCATAATTTGGCAAATCTCTTTCGAACATCTCTACTAGAGCATCGTGTAATGGATATACATTCTCTTCTTCATTGTAACATGGAATTGTAATACTAATTTTTTTCATTTGTCTTTCTCCAATTTCTAGCAAATTCAAAATCAGTAACCACCATAACTTTTATCAAATCAGGTTGTTTTACTCTCATCATTTCAAGTGCTTCTTCAACGCTATCCAAACCCATCAGCTCATGCGTCACTAATTCTTGTGGATGAATTCTATCATACTTCACCATAGATAATAAACGTTCTATTCTTCTTCTTCCACCTTTGGCTAGTTCTGTCTTTATTGTTTTTCCTGCCATCCCTCGACCACCAGAGAACTTCGGAAATCCCAAGTTGCCTGTCCCACCATAATAATTAATATTTCCTATTGTTCCTATTCCATATTTAACAATGTCTACCGCTTGAGTAAAAACCTCATCACCACCACCAGCAACGATGACAGAATCTACGCCTTCTTGATTAGTCATATTCAAAACTGTTTCTACAACATCCTCATTATGATAATTAACAATATCTGTTGCACCAAGTTTTTTTGCCATCTCCACACCAATTTTTCTAGAACCGACAGCAACAATCCTTCCTGCACCTCTTTGTCTCGCTCCCATAATCGCAGCTAATCCAATTGCCCCCACTCCGAATACACATACAGAATCACCAAATTCAACCTCCGCTGCTTCAACACCTGTAAATCCAGTTGTGACAACATCTACACACATTAATGCATCTTCCAATGATACACCATTTGGTATCTTCGCTAAATTCATATCCGCACATGGGACGTGAAATCTTTCAGCAAATACTCCCGAAATACTCTTTCCTAATTGATGACCCGAAAAATGCCCCCCTGCATGCTTAAAATTAACATCTTGAATATCTGGATGCTTCCAATTTGGTGTAATAGCAGGAACTGCTACAAAATCCCCCTTTTTAAAATCATGCACATCTTCGCCTACTTCAATTACTTTTGCTATACTTTCATGCCCCAAAATTAAATTTGGAGCTTTTGGAGAACCTCCACCATATACTGTGTGCACATCAGATGTACATGGTGTAACAGCCACTGGTGACAAAATAACTCCATCTCTTGATAATGTTGGTTCTGGTGCATCATACCATTTCACTTTTCCTGGTTCTGCTAACACAAATGCTTTCATACTAATTGATACCTTTTTTTCTCATAATTCCAGTTATTCCCTGTTCAAAGCTAGTAAAAGAATAACTCTTACCTATCACACCTAATAATTCTGATATATCTGGTTTAAGATTAGGAACCCCCTCTGGATTAAAACTGTCCGAGCCATATATATATCTTCCACTTTTATTTGATAATTTCCATATTTCGTCCACAAACGCTCTTAGAATACGTGTATCATCACTCGCAATATTATAAACACCACCACAAACATTTTCTTCTACAAATTTTCTTATCACATATACAAAATCATCTATATATAAAAAATTCCAATATTGTTTGCATGGACCTAATTCTATCTTGTTTCCCGAATTAAATGTATTTATACATGAATCTACTAAGGTTCCAGTTCTATCTCCAAATCCATATACACTAAAAATACGAAGATGTATAAGTGTAATATCTTTCAAGTTATTTTCCTTTTCAGCCAACTCCTGGAACAACAATTTAGCCTTTCCATATGCAGAAACAGGTTTACAGATATCTGTTTCTCGCATTATATCCTGCCGTATTCCATATTCCGCCTGAGAGCCTGGAAAAATAAATTTGTTACAACCTAACTTTTTTGCAATTCCAAGAGCTTTAACCGCATATTCTGCATTTTTATTCTGTACAATTTCATCCGCGCGCCCTTGTCTTCCAGAGCCATCCCATGCAAAGTGGATAAAAACGTCGGCTTTTTTTATATCAGTTAATACAGCTTCCATATCAGCCAAACTTCCATATACAATATTCAATTTTTTATTTTCAGGCAAAAATTCCACAGAAGAAGAATTCGGTCTACACAATGCATATATTAAACAGTCGTCTTTTAATAACCCATTAATTACATTTCTTCCCAGAAAACTTGTTGCACCTGTAATAATAATTTTCTTCACACTAACCTCTAATACTGTTCCAAGTGATTTGATTTCAATACCATAATAGTTGTTTTTTGTGGAAACCTGTTCCTGATGATATCTACTATCTCATCCGTATAGCCTGGTGCCACAATAATAACTGTATCCACTGGATTTTCTACCGCCTTATCCGGTGAAATAATTGGAATATGAGACGTAGGTGCATATCTTCCCTGTTTAAATGGTGCAGAATCAATTATATATGTCACCTTATCGCCTAAATCTGCGGTGGCTGCCAATGTAAACCCCTGATGACTAGCACCCCATATACTGACTTTGTGTCCAATAGCTATCTCGCTGTCAATATAAGCAATAATTTCTTTTCTTATATACGAATAACTGTCTATAAGATTTGAAATATCTACTTTCTTACGTTTTCGAACAATCATAGCTAACGTATCCCTATTAACCATTTCTTGTTCAAGTACCTCAAATCCATTCTTCTCAAGTATAAATCGTAATGTATCGAATGTGTAATATGCCAGATGATCTCTGATTAATTCATAGTACCCATCATGTTCTAAAATATACTCCAGACTCGGAACCGTAATCAACCCCATCCCGTCATCTGTAAGATTATTATATATTCCCTGAAGCATTTCATTCGGATTAGGCTGATGTTCAAAGAAGTTAAATGATAAAAAAACATCAAATGGTGCACCCACAATCTTCGTTTTTCCGTCTTCCACAAATCCTTGCTCTACGTTAAGTCCTTTAGTTCTAGCTAGTTTAACTAGGTCTTCTTTATGCTCAATTCCAAATCCTTCAACTGGGAATTCCTTTAAAACAGATAAAAACTCACCTTGTCCACAACCAACCTCAATAAACTTCTTATTTTCAAGATGGTAAGTCTCAATAAGATGCTTGTATTGTGAATACCTTAAATCATGCATAGTTGTAGAATATCCACCAGACCTAATAACATCACGATAATATGTAACTGGTTCACAATCAAATTGGACCAGGGCACAATGTGAGCACTGATATAAATGTAATCTTATACCTCTATCATTTTTCACATGTTCCGCATCTGGAATATCTTGTGCAGATGTCGGCATGTTATCTAATACCATAAGAGGAGTTCCTACCAACTCTTCTTTACAAGCTAAACATTTACTCATATTAATCCTCCATAAGTGGAATGAACATAATCTCTTTTAATTCTTCTCTAGGTAAAAATGGCGCCAAATCCTCAAGTGGAGGACTTACAAGTGTACCATCTTCAAGACGTTTTGTACTACTCTTTGGTTCCCATCGCTGCTCCGTATCAGTAAAGATTTCACAGAATACAGGACCATCTAATGACAACACTTTATCTACAACTTCCTTCATTTCCTTGTTACTGCAAGCGCTATAGTAAGGATATCCAAATGCCTCCGAAATCTTCTTAAAATCTGGGAATGATAAATCACCAGATTCCTCACCTATTCCAACCTTTGAATGATCACTAAACAAGTTCGATTGTGTAATGCGTATAGAATGGTATCCTCTATTATTTATCATAAAAATTTTAATAGGCAGCTTATTTGTGAGAATTGTCTGCAATTCCTGAAGGTTCATCATAATGCTACCGTCACCCTCAAGACAAATTGTCTGATTACAGTTTCCACCAATGCATGTTCCAATCGCAGCTGGTAATCCATATCCCATACTTGCAATCGCACTATTGTTAGCAAAACGACTGCCCTTTTTTATCTCATAAGCTTGGTGTCCTACCACACAACATGCTCCATTAGAAACAGCTGTCAATGAATTTTCTGGCAGACGACTACTCATATATTTCACAAATGCATAAACATTTGCAGTGGTTCCATTTTCTTCCCACTGTCTAGGTTGTACAACTGGATAATTTTTTTTCCAACGCTGACAAGCTGTAAGCCATTCTTCACCAAAATATATTGGTGTATCAGTTATAGCCTTATCCATTTTCTCAAGAAAATCCTTTGCATCTGCCCATATAGGCATATCCACATGAAGTGTTGGCTTCTTCAATTCTGCTTGGTCTACATCAACCATAATCACTTCAGCTTCTCTTGCCCATGTCTTCCAATTGTAACCAACCTGACGAATAGAGATTCTAGTTCCAATAGCAACAACTAAATCAGCGTTTTGTATAGCCCAATTACCCGGACGATCCCCCATATTTCCAGCTCTTCCAACATATAAAGGATGCTCATCTTCAATCAAATCAATTGCATTCCAATATGTTACTACTGGTATATTTAGCTTATCTGCAACTCTTCTAAAAGCATCGTATCCCCCAGAAAGTCTAATTCCGTATCCTGCATGTAAAACAGGTCTCTTAGCCTTAGCGATCTTCTCTAATACTTTATCAATAACAAGTTCATCAACAGAAGGCGGCAATAAAGAATCATCCTCTGACGGATTATATCCCTCTAATTCATCTGTTTCAATATAACCGCCTTGGAAATTAACAGGAATATCTATCCATACAGGTCCTGGTCTGCCTGTTGTAGCAAGATGCCAAGCTTTCTCAAGTGCATATCTAATCTGTTTAGGATCTTCTATCATAGTGGCATACTTAGTCATTGGCTCTACAGACTTGACTATGTCATACTCCTGATCTCCCATTGCACGAAGCGGAGTCTCTGTATACTGTAATGCATACCTTGCTGTTGTATCATACCTAACCTGTCCACTTATAATAAACATCGGTATAGAATCCAACCAACCTCCAACAACACCTGTAAGTGCATTGGTACCACCTGGTCCAGTTGTAACGCAAACTGCTGCTATTTTGTTATCTAATCTTGCATATGCTTCAGCTGCAATGGCGCACGCCTGCTCATGGTGATTATATGTTACTCTTAATCCCTTTTTATGTCCTAAAGCATCATTTAAGTGCATTGCACCCCCACCAACTACACTAAATGCGTCCGTTACACCATGCTGAACTAAAAAGTCAGCCACGTAATCTGCTAATCGTATCTTCATAATTCTAGTTCTCCCCTATTTATTGATTTACAGCCTCTTTGATGATCTGTGCCATATAATCAATCTTTTCATCCGTCATTCCCGGATATACTCCAACCCAGAATGTATGAGACATGATAAAGTCAGTATTTTTTAACTCACCAACAACTCTATATGCATCTGTTCCACGAATCTGGTCAAAGCATGGATGTTTTATTAAGTTGCCACTAAAAAGGAGTCTTGTCTGAACATTATGCTCTTCGATATACTTTGTAACCTTATTTCTATCCAGTCCACTTTCTTCCCTGACACTTATAAGGAAGCCAAACCATGATGGTTCAGAATTTTCTGCTGGTTCCGGTAAAATAATCTTATCAGATACTTCTTCAAGATTTTTTCTTAATCTATCCCAATTATGTCTACGTCTTTCAATAAAAGAAGGGAATTTCTTTAACTGTTCGCATCCAACAGCGGCCTGCATGTCTGTAACCTTAAGGTTGTATCCAAAATGACTATATACATATTTATGATCATATCCTACCGGAAGTTCTCCGTACTGACCATCAAATCTGTGTTTGCAGAAATTGTCCTGTCCGGAAGGACAAATGCAGTCTCTTCCCCAGTCTCTGAAGGAAAGAATCAATCTGTGAAGTTCTGGATTATTTGTATATACGCAACCTCCTTCTCCCATTGTCATATGATGTGGTGGATAGAATGAACTTGTTCCTATATCTCCCCATGTTCCTGAGAATCTTGTTTCACCATCAATTGTATATTTCGTTCCGAGAGCATCGCAGTTATCTTCTACCAGCCATAAATTATGTTTATTACAGAACTCTCTGACATGTTTCAAATCAAATGGATTACCAAGTGTATGAGCGATCATTACCGCTTTTGTCTTTGGGCTGAGTGCTGCCTCAAGCTGTGTAACATCGATATTATACTGTGGGACAGTCACATCAACAAACACCGGTACTGCACCATACTGAATAGCTGGTGTCACTGTTGTAGGGAATCCACAAGCTACCGTAATCACTTCATCTCCCTTTTTAATCTGTCTGTCACCAAGTTCTGGTGCAGTAAGAGCCATAAATGCAATAAGGTTTGCTGATGAACCGGAATTCACTAAATGTGCATACTTAGCACCGATCCAATTAGCAAATTCCTTTTCGAACTGATCTGAAAATCTTCCTGTTGTGAGCCAAAAATCAAGTGTAGCATCTGTAAGAGCCATCATTTCTTTTTCATCATACACACGTGAAGCATATGAAATTCTGTCTCCCGGTGCAAACTCTTTATCCTGCTCAGGTTTCTTAAAATCTTTATAATATTCTGCAACAAGTGCTTTAATCTGTTCTCTTGCTTCTGATTCGTTATTCCAATTAGACATCTCAATCTCCTAATCTTTATTATTTAGTATTCTTCAAAAAATTCTTTTATCTGCTCATCCATGCATTTAGGAATATCTTCATCTCTAAAATATACCTTAGACCATTCCACAGTCTTTTCAACAGCCTCTTCTACTCCCCATCTTGGTTTCCATCCAAACACTCTCTTAATCTTAGAGCAATCCAATTTGAGAAAGTTAGCCTCATGTGGTGCATTAGCTTCAGCTTTGTTCACCCATTTTACACAGTTTTCATTTTGTTCGTTTTCATTCCATTTCTCGCAGAACAGATCAACAAGCTGTCCGGTAGTAATGCAATCTCTGTCATCTGGTCCGACATTATAAAATCCAGCCAGTGCCTTATCCTCATACTGTGCTTTCATAATCATGAGATATATTTTCAATGGTTCAAGCACATGCTGATATGGTCTTGTAGAATGTGGATTTCTCACAATAATATCTTCTCTTTTTTCTGCCGCCCTTACACAATCAGGAATAATTCTATCATTGGCGAAATCTCCCCCACCAATAACATTACCAGCCCTTGCAGTAGATACCGCAACATCCATATCACAATAAAACGAGTTGATGTAGCTGTGTGTTACCAACTCTGAGCATGATTTACTATTAGAATAAGGATCATAACCATCTAATGGTTCATTCTCACGATATCCCCATTCCCACTCATTATTCTTATAAACTTTGTCAGTAGTAACATTTAAAAATGATTTCACACAAGGATTTAATCTGACTGCCTCACAAATATTAACAGTTCCCATCACATTTGTCTCGTATGTATACACAGGATTCTTATAAGAATCTCGTACTATTGGCTGTGCCGCAAGATGAATGACGATTTCTGGCTGTGTTTCTTCAAATACCTCTAACAAATGTTCTCTGTCTCTTATATCTCCAATTATAGACTTCATCCGATTTTCAACATCTGCTAATCCGAATAAATTTGGATTAGTTGGTGCTTCTAATGAATATCCTGTCACATCTGCTCCGGCCTGTACCAATATTCTACTCAACCAAGCTCCTTTGAATCCCGTGTATCCTGTTACGAGAACTTTTTTATCTTTATAAAACTCTAATAGTTCACTCATAATTAATCTTCCCATTTCTTCCATGGTGCTTTTCCGTTCTTTAATAACTTTTCAAGCAAATCCATTTCTCTCTTGTTATCCATACACTGCCAAAAACCTTTATGCATATATGACATCAATTCACCCTGTTCTGATAATTTAACCAGTGGTTCTTTTTCAAATACTGTATCATCACCATCAATATAATCAAATATTTCCGGATTCAACACCATATAACCTGCATTAATAGGTGCACCATCGCACATATTCTTTTCTCTAAATGCTCTAACTGTATTATCGGGATCTATATCCAGGACTCCCTTTTCCTGTTCCTGAAGAACAGCTGTTAAAGTAGCAATCTTTCCATGCTCCTTATGGAATTCCAAAAGTTTGCTGATATCTACATCACATACACCATCACCATATGTCATCATAAACGGTTCATTCCCAACATATTTCTGTATGCGTTTTATTCTTCCGCCTGTCATAGTGTTAAGTCCTGTATCAACCACAGTAACTTTCCATTTGTCTAAATGCTGATCATGTACGATTACATTTCTGTCCCCATTCGTATAATCAAACGTAATATCACTGTTGTGAAGGAAATAGTCTGCAAACCATTCTTTTATAACGTGCTGCTTATATCCTGCACACACTATAAACTCATTAAATCCGTAATGAGAATATTCCTTCATAATATGCCACAAGATAGGCTTTCCGCCAATTTCAATCATAGGCTTTGGCTTGTATTGTGATTCTTCACTTATACGTGTTCCTAATCCTCCTGCTAATAATACTACTTTCATTTGTAATCTCCTTATTTTTCGTACTTGTAAACATATAGATTGACTATATCATGGTTTAAATCATAACGCAACCCCCCCCAAAAAATCGGTGTATTGCTATTTTTTATGTCTGCATTTTCCGAATAATATCTCCGACATGTTTTTTGCAAATTCATTCCGGGTTAAAATCAATACAATAAAATATCCTAATATACTGAGTAAAATTGTCAGAACTGTTTTTGTCCAAAGATACTCTGTCACAATTGCAACGCATTTTCCGATCAAAATGATCAACACCGCTCCAAGTGCTGGTCCTATCAAATCTTTGCTGCATGCTATCAGCTTTATTTTCTTATCCACCCTGCTGATTGCAATACAGAGTGATATTAATTCTGAAACAGCAGTCGTAGCTGCAGCTGCAGTAATACCATACTTTGGAATAAATAAAATATTCAGTATAATATTTGCCATTGCCGAAACCACACATGCGATAAGACATATTTTTTCCTCCATTGCCGGAAGCAGCAGCACATTTCCAATCAGACCTCCAATAAGTGAAATTGCTAATGCAATGGAAAGTATATGCAGGGAACCTGTCGCTCCCAGATATTCTTTTCCTGCAATAATCTCTATAATCTCCGGACACAATATATTGATTCCGACCACACATGGCAGTCCCAGAATCACAACAAAATTGAATGCATAGCGAAACAATTTATTAATTTCATCGTAATTTCCTTCATTAAAATTCTTTGTCATCTGCGGCATGACCACCCATGCAATGGATGCGATCGTAGAATTTACAAGATTATATATTTTTACGGATGTGCTATATAGTCCAACCTCATAGTTACCTTTTATGATTCCCAGTATCGTGATGTCTGAATTACAATAAATAGTCTGTGCAAGAACCATTACAAATAGTAAAAGAACTGGTGGCAGATGTCTCTTCCAGTCAATGTTCAATGTCAGTTTCGTTTTACAAAATTTTCTTCTGTATACCATATTGGTAATACTGGCTCCACTTGAAGCAATTACTGTAATGACAGCATAACGCATATAATCTTCCGGTTTCCGTACAAAAAGAACCATTGCCGCAATGGAAACTAACTGAAAAAGGAATGTACGGACTGTAATATACTTAAAATCCTCCATAGCTGTATTCAGCCAATCCGCACCCAATGTTGTAAACAATACGGTTGTGCTTAGAATAATGATCATTTCACGATAATTTTCCAATGGTTTTGCAGCTAACAGTGCCAGTGCCAGACCTATATATGCAATAAATGTAGTAACCATATTAAGGGAAATAATCTGACCCACCATATTTTCTAATTTATTCTTGTCATCTTTTATTTTCGAACACTCTCTCACTGCATAAGTTGTAATTCCCAATGATGCAGCCAAAGAAACATAACTGATAATCGAATTACCAAAATTCACTTTTCCTACATTCTCTGCATGTAACACTCTGCTGATATAAGGGAAAGTTATTAATGGAAAGACGACTTGCGAAAACGCTTTCAGCAAACTGTATATCGAATTTTTTCTTACTTTATTATCCATATACTGTTCCTTTCAGCATTCCTTTTACTATTTTTTTCATAAATTGCATAATACCATATACCATTTTTAATATGCCTACAGGACAATATACAAGAGCTGCAAATATGATTTTCATATCAGGATAATCCTGTAGCGATTGCCATATATATTTTTTCTTCCATTTTTTCTGATTTTCACAACTGCATCTGAATCTTATCACAAATCCCTTTATCATTCCCTTTAACGATGAATAAAATACTTCTGAAAGTGTTTTTTCTGAAAAATCTGCTATCTTCCCACCTTCCATTAACAGTTTATGATAATTAAAAAACCATACTTCATACAAATCATAGCCTATCTTCTCGTTTCCTGATGCAGCCAGATAATTGAATGTATCAATAATATATGTACCTTGCTCTTTCATGGTACACAGTGCTATATAACTTTGTATGAAATAAGTGCCTATAAAGCGTTCCTTATCACTAATCTGTTTTACCAAGTCAGTTTTCAGTACGAGCGAGGACATAAACGTAATATATATCCCAATCTCTTTTAAAATATCATTGCGATCCTGATAAATTTTCAAACCATTTTCTTTCCATCTCGGTTGTCCCACAATAAATGGCTGCTCGCAATCTATTCCACATGTATTCAAATGAACAAATATTGGCTGTTTCTCCAATGTTTTCAGTAATTTATCCACTGCATGTGGTAATAAATAATCGTCATCTCCAAGCAACAGAATATATTCGCCATTTGCTCTGTTATAACAATTCAAAAAGTTTCTATCAGGTCCCACATTTTTTTCATTTCGATAATAATATATATTAGAATTATTTTGAACCAGTTTCTCCATATATTGTCTGGTACCATCTTGAGATGCATTATCTGAAATAATGATTTCAATCTTCTGAACTTTATCCTGCATAAATAATCGATCCAGACAGATTTTTAATTTGTCCAATCTATTATAAGTTGGTATAGCAATTGTCAATTTATATTTGTCAGCCACTGTTATGTACCACCTCACATTTCACCATTTTCATTGTCTGATAATTCTTGCGGGCGCCCCCGCAACAACGCAATTGTCTGGCACATCATGCGTTACAACAGAATTAGCTCCAACAACAACATTATTTCCTAATACCACTCCTGGCATAATACATACATTTCTTCCTACCCAGACGTTTCTTCCTATATGAATAGCACCCTTACTATATAACGGTCTCTCTGATGGACGAATCCGCCTTTCCACTTCCGACAAATTGCCATGCGAATTGTCGCAAATGAATGAATTGGATCCAAACAGGCATCCATCTTCTATAATAATTTCATTGCAACATGAAATATAACAATTATCTGTAAACGTAACATTGTTTCCAATTTTTAAAACAGGAATATAACCCGTTGGCTTTGCATTATATGTGTCAATAGCATCTATAATAACATGTTTTCCACCTCTAAAATTATTTCCAATTGTAATATATTTGTTTCCAGATATTGCAAAATCTAATCCAATTTTGCTATTGGCACCAGCATATTTCATTTTTTTCTTTGCATACTGCCACTTTATATTTTTTATTATCTTATTGATCATACCTTCCTCTTAAGCATTAGCTCTTGCTAATGCTTTAATAAACCGTTTACCATATTTCAAATCAGGTTCCATATATGCCCCTTCTCCCCATTCATTCCACGAGTTTAAGAAAATAATTCTATGATCCATGTCCTTTTCCTGAACAACATCAATAGCTTTGCATGCCCCCTTATAAAAATTCTTAGGCGTTGCCTTATCATAAATAATTGCTTTTCGACCAGCCCGTGGAGATCTGTCATTTCCAACTAAAATTTGTGGAAATACATTCTTTTTTCTGTTTAATTCCGTACTATAATGCTGTACAATTTTTCCATAGTTATATTTTTCTATTAAAAGATTCTTATTTTTTTTTCTGAAGAAGCCAATAACCGTCTTATACAAAATTCCTTTGGTTTTTAATTCCGCATACTTTTGATTTACAGTATTAACCGCATCAGCCCCACATTCAATTGCCTTCTGCACAGCCTCCTCCTGCATATGTTCTAGCTCAAATATATTTTTTACATTTCCTATTCCAAGCTGCGGTAATGTACTCACATACGCCACAAAATAAAATTCAGGTATTTTGTTTTCTCTAGCAAGCTCATTCCACACATTCTTGAATTCTTTAAAATCCGGGAATGAATTAATATCATAAATCAGAAAGAGCAGCTTTCCCTCTACTTTGATATATCTTTTATCTTTAAAAACTTGCAATAATCTGTAAAAATGAGCAATATAATCCTGTTTTCCTGGGTATTCCTGCTTAAAAATATATTCTGTATTACCACATGTATTTTTTGCATTTGTCCACGTACCAGTAGTCCATGAATGGTTTGCCCAACCTACACACAATGGATATTCTGGCTTTCCTGATTGAATCACTGCATCCAATGGCTTTTCCAAAACTTCTTTTCCATTACCAAACCAATAATGCCAATAGCAAAATCCCTCTATTCCAGCTTCTATTGCCAGTTGCGCTTGTTTCTCCCTTACGTCTTCCAACCTCAGATCATAAAATCCTAAATCCGCTGGTATTCTTGGTTCATAATGACCTCTATACAACGGTTTAGCCTTCGCAACGTTTGTCCATTCTGTAAATCCTTCCCCCCAGTATTGGCTATTCACCTCCACAGGATGAAATTGTGGTAAATATAATGCGATGATTCTAGCTTTCATTTTTCCAATTTCTCCAATAAACTTTCGTAATATTTTTTCAAATCCACTACAGTCTTTTTAACATCATAATTCTCACAATATTTTGTCTTTCTTTGTTCCAACTGTGTATGAAATATTTTTTCTATCCATAAGTTTTCATCCAATTTCAAGACTTCTAATTCATCCGAAACTTTTACTTCTTTTGGCACTTGATCTGATACTATTGTCTTAAGTCCGGAAATCTGGGCTTCCACCGCTCCCATTCCTAATCCTTCGTATTTTGAAGGAAACACAAACAAATCCATTGCCTGATATAACTGGCAGACATCATCCCTATCAGAAAGAATTAAAACCCTATTTTGTAATTTTTTTGCTCTGATATAATTCTGAACTTCTCCCATAAGTTCCCCTTTTCCAATGAGAAGGAGAAAATATGATTGATCTTTTTCCGCCAATTTGTTGAACACATTAAGAATAAACATATGGTTTTTGGCCTTTGTAAATCTTCCCACATGTCCTATCACATATTTACCATCCAGATTGAGTTCCTTTCTCTTTTTATCTCGCACCTGCACATTATATCCATATTTCTCTATATTCAACGCATTGTATATTATCTTTACGTCTTTTTTCCCAAATAGATATCTACCTGCCTCTAAACTACATGCCGCATAATTTGTCGCAACTTTTACAATTTTTTTTCTAAATAACTGCTTTAATAGCCATTTAAAATCAAAATCTATGGCCGTGCTATGACTATGCGCTATTCTAACCGGAATTCCAGCTTTTTTTGCTGCCAATAATGGTAAATAACTCATTGCATCAATATGACTATGAACTATCTCATATTCCCCATGTTCTTCAAAAAACTTGTGCATGTACCCGAAATACTCTTTGTAATTCTGCGGATACAATCTTGGTGCACAATAAATCTTTCCACCTAAAGCCCGAATTTCCTCATCATACGCTCCCTGAACTGGTCTATGCGTCAAAAAATCAAACTGCACTTTAGTCTTGTCAAGAACACGATAATAATTCATTAGCATAGTTTCGATTCCAGCCCGGTCCATTATATTCACTACCTGAAGTACTCTTATCATTATCTCTATGCCTTTTCCCTATCAGTTCATTTTCCACTTTTTATTATAATATATCCCTAATGGTTTTGTTATAGCCACTAGCAGTTTTTCATACATTGAACTTAATGAAACTTTATCATTGTCCGTTTCTAAAGCATAACAATTATAAATAATTGCCCCTTTTATATTAGCTTTAATGCCACACTCTCTTGACATTAATTGTATTCCTCTCATCATTGACCCCTTTGGTGATTTGAATTTTAAAGGCTTATCATTGTACGTAAGTCCATCATTCAAATACTCACACTGATATATTGCTTTATTAACATAAACTGAATCATATTTTTTTCCAATTTCAATCCAACACACATCTTCACTCATAAATCTTTCTCTCGTGAATTCTGGGAACGGATATTCTTTCAATACTGATGTTCGGAACACTTCTGCCATATCTCCTGGTCTGTTTCCTTTTATTCTGTATTCTATATAATTTGCTATAAATTCTTCTTTTTCCAAAGGAACAATAGCTTTTCCATCTACATTTACTCTCAAAAATGTAAATGTAGCTATTTTTTTATTATCTTTATACTTGTTATATATATTAGAAATTTCTTCAACCGCATCAGGCAGTAAAATATCATCACTATCAACAATCATTGTAAGCTGCGTATTTACATGTCTTATCCCCAAATTTAGTGCTGTATGTTTTCCTCCATTTTCTTTTTTTATATAATCTATTTTGAACCTTGCATCTCTTCTAATATCTTCAATATATTTCTCAGTTTCATCTTCGCTTCCGTCATCCACTACAAGCCATCTAAAATCCGAGTTGCTTTGTCTGCATAGTGAATAAAAAAGTTTTTCAAGTTCAATTTTACGATTATATGTTGGAGTGATTATTGTTACCATCTCCATCGGCTCTCATCCTTTTTATTTAATATATTTTTATACATCTTTAAAGTTTTATCCACAACCATTTCCCATGAATAGTTTTTCTTCATGTATTCAACACAATCTGGTTGTGTTTCGCAGCCAAATTGCAGGCATTCCCTTAACTTCTTCGCCAAATTTTCTGTATTTTTACTTTGAAAATACTTGACATACTCCTTTCCCACTTCTGCATTTTCTGGTATATCGCTTACCAGACATGGACAATTATAACTCATCGCCTCTAATAAACACATTGGCATCCCTTCTGCCTCGCTCGGAAATACGAACAATCTTGCATTAGAATATAATTCAGCCAACACTTTTCCTTCGACAAACCCTATTAATTTTACCCGATCATCCTCTTTTGCTTTTTTCCCGATCATTGCACGAAAATCTGTAACATATTCTGCATCTCCTGCAATAACTAAAGGCATTGTTCCATCAATTTTCTTGTATGCATCTAATAAATATTCTAATCCCTTCCCTGGTACCACTCTTGATATAAAAAGAATATATTCTTTTTCCTTCAATCCATATTTTTGAGTAATTTCTTTTGCTTTTACTCTTGGCAAACTTGTTACACCATTCGGTATATATTCAGTCTCCCGATTATATTTTTCTAAAAAATAACGTTTTTGTTCTTGTGATAACACTATAATTTGATCCGCATACTTTGCAGTTATTTTCTCTCCAAGCAAAATAAATTTAGCTCCAAATCTGTTCCACTTTGGAGTTTTATAGTTTAGTCCATGAACAGTAACAACCGTTTTTTTTCTAAAGAAATGTGGAATTATCAAAAAAACACTTGGTCCAATTGCATGATAATGAATAATATCATATTTTCCAAACAAAACTTTAATAGATGCTAAAAAAGAATACACAACAGCATCCGTAGCTTTTTTTTCAATTGTCGGGACATCTTCTATCCGTACCCCTCTATATTGCTTAGGACAATTATATCCTTTCTTATGTCGATTATATACAACTACATCATGACCTTTTTTTACCATTCTCGTTGCTAATTCCTCAACAACAACCTCGATTCCACCTTCTCTACCCGGGATTCTCTTATGTCCCAACATTGCTATCTTCATTACATACTTCCCTTTCCAGATATCACAACCTTAACTGTCCGAAATAATATTTTAATATCATTCGCCATACTCCAATGACAAATGTATTCTGTATCGAGTTTGACTACTTCTTCGAAATCTGTAATTTCACTTCTTCCTGAGACCTGCCAAAGTCCTGTAATACCAGGTTTTACCGACAATCTTGCTTTATGATGCAATTTATACTTCTCATATTCATCTACTGTAGGCGGTCTTGTCCCCACTAATGACATATCTCCCCTTAAAACATTAAAAAACTGTGGGAACTCGTCTAAGCTTAGTTTACGAATCCAGTTTCCAATTCCCGGTATATATTCTCCTGTTTTCTGATCAATTTTACTTCCAATGATCCTTGGGTCGTTTTCCATTTTGAACATCATACCATCTGCTATCTGATTTTGCTCCAAAAGATTTTTTTTTCGTTCTTCAGCATCCAGATACATCGTCCTGAATTTGTACATATTAAATTTTCTACCATTTTGCCCCACTCTCTCCTGTTTAAAAAAAATCGGTCCTGGAGATTTTATAAAAATAATAGGTCCCAAAAAAAGTATAAGTATGAACGTAATGACGGTTCCCACCAGCCCCCCAGCTATATCAAGCATCCTTTTCATAAAGTATTCTTTATTGCTCACAATTCGGATACTGGATGTAAGCACTAAATATCCACATACCATTTCAGCAGTCTGATTTTCACTTTGTGTCAAACCATCTTGCATAATCGTGTAATGAACTACAATCCCCATCTCAGAAAATTCACGTGTATACTTTGCAGGGAATGACATATCATTCGGCAAAACAATGAGTACCTCGTCTACCCAGTTCTTACATACCCATTCTGCCATATTTTCTTCCAAAACAATCTGGATATTTTGGTATTGCTTCTCTTGTTTTATACAATCCATAAAAACAATGCCTGATAACTTATAAGTTTGATAGTTATTCTCTCTGATTCTCTTTAATGCTTCTTCTGCCATTTTTGATGTTGTAATCAATAACAGAGAGCAATTTCCTTCCTCTGTCTGATATTTTTTTACATGAAGTTTCCATAATGTTCTGGTCATCCACCCTATGCCTAATTGATAAATTCCCAAAAGAAACAATACTGTTCTTGAAAAATCATCTCCGTCTTTTACAACAATCAGGTAAAAGCTTATAAATAATTCAAGTATGCATACCTGCTTTACGACAGACACAAACTCAACATAATGACCTCGTTTCAAAATATCCTTATAACCTTCTAAAAAAAATGCATATATAAATTCAAAAAGCACAAGAACAAGCATCATATTCTGATAAATAACTTTATATGGATTTCTACCCAAACCGTGTCTGCTAAAATATGCTAATACAAAACAAATCTGTAGGCAAAGCAAATCCAGAATAATAAAATCCATATGCTTTAACCAGCCTTTATTCTTTCGCCGATACATATTATCTCCCTATGTTTTACATATTTTCAAAATTCAACCAGATTATTCTAACATAATACTCTGTGAAAAACAATTTTAACGCCTGCTCTCACTCACCTAAGAATTTGCAAGCTTTTATTTATTATGCTACAATAACTCGTGTCTGCCTTCAAGGCTTCGTAACAAATTTTAAATTATAATTAATAAATAGGGTAAAACATTTATGAATAAAAATTTTTTTAGACAATACAATAAATTAATACTTGGTTCAATAATTTTATTTTTTACTGCATTACTTTTTAATCATTGGACTCCCTACGCAGCCGATGATTACAGCTATATGTTCAACTTATCCGATGGCTCACGTATGACTTCCATTGGGCAGATTTTTTCGTCCCTGGCTGTACACTATACAAAGTATGGCAACGGACGCCTTGTTTCCCACTTTTTTGTTATGCTTTTTCTGATTGGTTCCAAGTGGATTTTCAATCTTGTGAATGCATTTCTTTTTGTGTTGCTTATATTAAGCATTTATCATTTGACCTCTCATAAAAAAGCTTGCAGCCTTTTACTTTTTTTTGCAATTCCAACTTTATTATGGCTTTATATGCCTGCCTATGGTCAGATTTTTTTATGGTTGGATGGTTCCATTAATTATATGTGGGGTTATCTGTTTGCTCTGTTGTTTCTGTCAGTCTATATTACTTTATTACGAGGAAAATCTCTGTTAAACCAAACCTGGAAGTTGATCCTGTTCTGTGTATTTACATTCCTTTTTGGAAATTACTCAGAGAATGTATCTTTTTCCGTTATCTTTACCGGTTTTCTTCTTCTGTGCATTACAATGTACAGACAGAAAAGTATCAGGAAATTTTTTATTTATATTTTTCCGATTGCATGTGGGGCTCTTGGATATCTGATCTTACTGTTAAGTCCTTCCGGAAGTGCCAAGTTCTCCGAAAATCTATCGCTTTCGCTGCTTTTTAAAAATGCGATTGAGATATTTACAGAATATTATAATGCCTGTCGGATCCCTTTGATTCTGTTTTTTGTACTTCTTGGCATTGCTATTTATCACAAATTGAATAAGACAGAGATTCTCATTGCGCTCTCCTTCTTTTTCATCAGTGTCATATCTTCCGGCATGCTTATGATTGCAAGCTATCTGCCAGAGCGAAGCCTTGCCAATGGAATTGTGTTTCTTCTGATTGGAATTGTCCAATTGCTGCAATTATTGCGCGGACATGTACGCTTAGAATGTATCTCCCTGTGTGTGTGCATTTATCTTCTGGTCAGCAGTCTGATGTCGTACTGGGAAGGTTCCTACGATATTTACCGGGTGCATAAGGAACAGGCAGTTCGTGATGCTGCAATAGAGAACTCTGTAAATTCCGGCAACATGACAATTGGTGTACCAATTATTACTTCCACAACCAAGTATAGCTGTAAATATGGCTTGTTAGATTTGAACGGAAAGGATGCTAAGGATCCATTTCCAAATGTGTATATTGCAAAATACTACGGTTTAGATCAAATTTATGTAATTTATCCTGATTTGGATAATGAATAAGTATTTTCTGTAAAACAAAAAAGAAGAAGATCACTGACAATTTACTCAATGATTTTCTTCTTTTTTCATATTATCCATTATTACTTATTTTATGATCTCTCTCTATCAGAATCACGCGGAATCTGTCTCCTTTTCGATATCCAAATACACGCTGTTTTTCACTATATCGAAATTTCATTATCGTCTGAGAATATCCTGCAAAATAATTTTTCTTACCTGCGCCATGATACCTCTTGTATTCCAATCCATCATCCCGGTCTATCGTATCCCATGATTCATGCTGAACAAATTTATCCAGTGTTCCTAGCAACTGCTTATATTCGCTTTCTTCAAGCTGATCCGGACCTGACTTTTTCTCCAACAAACTACAATCTATTCTTGTCCCCTCATATCTGATTTTCAGATAATCACATCTGTCTATATTTAGGTCTATGTAATGATTTTGTGCAAGATATCGTGGTGAATATATAGATAACACCTCATATTTTTGGCTGCCTTTTTGTATATCTAACACACAATCCGTATATTTTTCAGACTTGAATGATAATAGTGAAAATCCATTCTCTGCGGCCTCTGCCAGTGCAGTTGCGGTGACATTTTCTTGCTGACAGATATTTAAAAGACATTTCATCCGAAAGTTTTCCTTCACTTATCACATCATTCTTATCATCGGTCATATGTCTGATAATTTTTTGGTTTACCGTAATCTCGATTTCTTTACTGCCTACATATTTATTTTTTAACTCACTGATTTTTCCGATATCTATATATTCTCCGCGAAAAGGATTCTTTCCCTTCTGTATCATTGCAAGCAATGCCTGAATAACGGTCGACTTTCCCATGGAATTTTTTCCTGCAAGCAGTGTCAGATTTTTAAAGTGAAACTCTGCCTCTTCAAAACATTTTAACCCTTTAATTGTCAGCTCATTTATCATTTATTTATCTCCTCAGATAATTAATCCATCGACTTATATTAGCATAGGTTACCGATGTGTCATGCAGCATGCTGTACAAATATGATCTCTCGTCATATAATTCCCTCAAATTTCCACGTATGTCATTCATACAAATTGCAATTGCCATAAATATTGACTTATATTTCTCATCAAATCTTCTATTTACAATCCTCACTGTTTTTTCATAATCAATCTCTTCACACCTACTGCATGTATGCAAAACGCATTCTACAAAGTCGTCAATATATCCATCTCTCAGATTATCCATTTCATAGATTGCATTTTCCAACAGATATTGTTCATTTGTAATATATCTGTCTTCATCCACATTTACTTTATTTGTATATACCATCCAGATAACAAGGATATAAAAAATATTTATTTCATTTAATGATCTAACCCATTCCGTTCTTTGAAATTTAAAAAATCTATTTCTTATGCTTTCGACCAACTCTATCCTTGAGTCTTTATAGATAATCTTTCGAATTGCATATTCCCTGTTTTCTGTCCAGTTTTCGATAAATTTTCCTGTCAGCATATGCATGTATTTCGGCGATCGGTATTCAATAATCTGAACAGGAACCACTGTACGCATGATCATACTGGCTAATCTTGGATTTTCATGATCAATCTCATAGAAACTCATCCGGCGATCTGCATCATTCTGGTCAATTTCGATTCCCATATTATTTTTCAAAAACTGTAACAGACTATATATGGTATCTTTGGATTCCAGAACAAGAAAGTCTCCATTTTGCTGTTCCGAAACATAAATTGGCGGCATTGGTATTCCAAGTTCAATTGCTTCTACTGCATTCCTCACAATGTTTCTGATCCTATTTCTGTTACGCCTGACTGGAGCAAATAAAAGCCTGTCATCTTCATCCATCCACCAAATTTCCTGTATTGAATATTTTCTTTCATAAATATCAATTGCATCTCGCTCACTATAAAACATTTTTCCCTCTTTCATTCAGAAAAATATCACATATCATTTACTTCATAAATTCCAAGTCACTAAAATCTTACCACAATATAATCATCATATTCCCTGATATACCCTTCTAACGGATATTCATTCAATTGTTCTTCCTGTTCCAACGCTTTCTCATAGAGTTCGGTTCCACCCCAGATCAATTGATATCCGCGCTCTTCGAACAGTCTTATCATTTCTCGGTTATATCCTTCATAGATATAGAATCCCGGAATCGCCCAGTCGATCAGTGACCAGGAAAGTGTCTGCACATAGACATACCGTTCTCCAGTTTCCTCCTCCATCCAGTCGTTCAGGTCTTTGATCACCGAATATCCCGGTGTGTCGGAACCCATGGAACACTTTTCCAGAATTGCAGGATTCAGTTCATAACTACCGATAAATACAACCGGTTTTTCTGCAATATTATACCCACCTTTCTGAAGATCATATGCTACCTGATCTACCACTGCCAGCTCACTCTGATTCTTCTCATATTCAAAAGCAAACCAATGATTCAGATCAAACGCCGAATTATATACAACAGAAATTACCAGAACCATTCCAATTACATTGATCAGCTGGTATCTGCATTTCAGAATCACATAAGTCAGATAGAATAGTACCATTGCAACTAACAATGCTATCATCAGATTGGACCGATATGGAAGTGCATCCCCCTGCGGCAGTGACAACACGAAAATAGATCCATAGCAAATAATGCCCAGAAGCAAAATATATAAATTCTTTTTGTAAATGGAAACCACAATAATAATAACTATAAACAAAATACTTGCGACCACGAATAAACCAATCGGATAATAAGCTGACCCTACAAATACATAATCCCTCAAAATCTGCCGGATAATCGTAAGGATTCTGCCTGGATATTTTAAGATTCGCAACATACTTCCAGCACTCCGATAGCTGTATGACTCAATTCCAAATATTGCCATACAGACTTTTGTAATCAAAGACCTCTCCACGATCGCATATACAAGAATTCTTCCAACAAGAAATAGACTCATGAAAAATTGTTTAAATTTTCGGATCTGCATATGATTTGTACCAAAGCAGTCTATAATCATAATCAAAAGTGCCCCGGTAAGAAAAACATTTGCCGCTGCCTCATAAAATCCGACCGCTACCGATACCAAAAGGCTCATTCCCAGTTTATGCAGAATCCGCTGTTTTTGTTCCAGATCATGTGTATACAAATAGTAGAGATCAAAAACCGCCATCCCAACAAGTGTATAAATAATTGGTACTCCATTCTGCAAATAATAAATAAACACCTCTGCAATCAGAGAATAATCTAAAAACATAGCTGAAAATACTGCATAGCAGGCAATCGGCAGCTTATCTCCAAGAATATACCTTAATACTGCAGACCATACAATTGCTGCAAACATCAGAATCAATACTGCAGCAAACTCCATAATAAACGGCTCAAACTCTGTCACATGAAACAATTTATTAATCACATAGAAAGGCCATCGCCCAATGGAAACCCCCAGTCCGTCATCAAAGTATAGACCAATGCACACATCATCAATTCCCAATGATGAGTGCGTAATCTCATAGCCATATCCTGCAACTGCAGCAATTATAAGCGATACCATGTATATTTTATTTCTAAGAAAATAATCTATCTGTTTTCTTAATTCGTAAATCACTTAAATCTCCTTCTTAAGCCACTGGTAATAGTTTTCAATTCCCTGTACAATAGGTACCAACGGCACCTCATGGATACTCATAATCCGTTCATTATTGAGAATAATTTTCTTGGCATCCACACTTCGCGCTGGAAGATACACTACCTCCGGTGCAAGATGCATTTCTTCCAACATTCGAATAATATCTCTCTGAGAAGTTCCTGTATTCGAGCTGATATTAAAAGTATCATAATTTCCCTGATAGTTGAATAATGAAATCAACATCCTGCATACATCGTCAATATAAATATAATCCCTGACGTTATTTCCATCTCCCCAAATCTCGATTTTCTCTCCACGGATGGTTTTCTTAATAGCGGCATCAATAAATCCGACACCTTTATTAAAATCTTGTCCCGGTCCATATGGATTCGATATCCGGGCAATCAAAATCTTTGTATGTGCCTGATAATTAAATGTTCGGATTGTATTTTCAATACAAAGCTTTACATTACCATAATGATTAATCGGTCTTGGAAGTGCATCTTCCACTATAGGCTGTATCTCCTGATTTCCATACACTGTTCCACCGGAAGACAGAAAAATCATCCGTATCTTCTGGTCAGTGATCATCTTACAAAGCTTTGTTGTCTGGATAAAGTCCCTCTCATATCCCTGAAGATACTTTTCATTGGAATTTCCAGGATTTACAGTGCTGAGAGCATGTACTACATAATCCATACCTTCTAATGCATGTTCCAGTGTGTAATCATCAAAGAAATCCCCACATATATAATTTACGCCTGCTATTTCATGCACAGGTTTTGACATATCGAAGCAGTATACTTCCATATCATTTTTTATCAGATGCCTTGAAAGATTCGATCCGATAAATCCTGCTCCACCTATGACTAATACTTTTTTCTTCATTTTTCTTTCATCTCACTTCAAAATTTGACCACTTAACAACAACCACTCCATCAATAATTTTTATGGAACCATCGCATGGATAACAAGGCATCTTCTGAAAATTTTCACTTGCAATAATCGCCTCCCGATTCTCAGGTTCCTGATAAGTATAGCCACAATGTAATTCCAAAAATTCTTTACCTGCATAATATGAAATAAAATCATGCATATTATTACTATATCCCTGCAGCTGAATATCATCAAACCTCCACAAAATTGGAATCGAGTCATCCATGCTTCCTGCCGCTCCATAAAACAATACTGGCAAGTTACTATTATATTTCTCTGTGCTTTTAATCTGTGAAATCACTTCTGTATAATACGCTGTTGCTGTCTCTTGTTGATAATTTGCTTTCAAATACGCTATATTATCTAACCGGATATAATAGATTGATAACAATATTGCAACTGTACAATAGAAAACCGAAATACCTTTCCAGAATTTTCCTTTCAGATTTTCTTTTTCCAGAAGCACGATTGGATAAATCAATCCAAATACATATGGATAAATCATCAAAGTATGGATTACCGTCTTATCAGAAACTGCCATAACATAGATGATACTAATAGACAATGGTATCAAGCAACACAATACAAAGAAATATATTCTATTCCACAGTTCCATCCCCCTCTTGCATAAACGTCTAAGCACTAACACTCCAACCATAAGGTAAACTGCCAGATAAAGAATGCGAACCGCTTTTTGATTTGAAATGCCACAAAACTCCCCTAATATAGGTTGTAAAAAACCAATATATGCGTTCTTCACAGAACCAATCAATGATTTGACCGTAACATCCGCCATATCATTAATTCCCTGATAATCTAATAATGTAACATGAAAATTGCGAATACAGATTGTATTACCTAAAAAATAACAAAGTATTCCTCCTAAAAGGGTTAACAAATATTTAAAAGCCTCTTTGATATTCTCTATAAAATTCCTTGTTTCTGCATCACTTACTAGTATCAAAACAAAAAGTGTCGTTGCCACCCCAAAATAAGTCTGATAGATTCCCATTGAGAATCCCATCATTATTATTGCCGGCAAAAATCCGTAAGAATATTTCACAGTCATATAAACAGCACTTATCATTAATAATACAGCAAACATATAGTAAGGAGCTGTAAACATATAAGCAAATAATGAAGTCATCGCCGGAAATGAAATGAGTAGTACCCCCACTAAAACAGCATATCCCGTATGTTTTATCTGAAATAATTCTGACAAAATCATTGCACATACTGCAACAAGTAAAATACTGAGTAATCCATTCCACCAGGAACTACTATAGTTAAAAAAGTCAATTTTCGTAAGAAACTTCTGGATTAATCCAAGCGCCCATCTGCCGGATCCAAATGTCGTACCTACTCCAAAATAATTGACACTGTCATCATGATAACTGATTTTATTTGTCAATATATATCCATGTGTCACCAAACCACATATAAGGACTGCTGCTCCAGCGAACCATTTTTCCCTTGATTTTCCTATACAAGACATGCTTATTTATCCTTTTTATTGAATACAAATATTTTGCTAAACACATAATTCAGTATTACCACAATTACGCTTACCAATATCTTAGCAGCGAAGCCTTCCACTCCAAATAAGCTCTGCTTCACTCCAATATAATATAATAGTGGAAGTCCGCCTATCTCAATCACTCCTGTAGTTATACGTGCTCCAAAAAACTTTACAACTTCTTTCCACACTTCTGCCACATTCCATGACTTACTCTCAAACACAAATAGTTTATTGGTTATATAAGCAAACACAACAGCTGTAAACCATGCGATTGCGTTACTTATCGTCATGTTGACAGCAGATGTCTTCATTAGCAGGCTATATACCACCCAGTTCACCAATGTTGTAGCCACTCCAAAAATAAGGTACATAATAACTTCTTTATATTTTAATAGTAATCTTTTAATTTTCTTCATGATCATCCTTCTTATAGTCTAATAATTTCTTCTCAATATAGATAGGTCTATGCTTGCCCTGAATATACATTCTTGCTAAGTATTCTCCAATAATTCCAAGAATTGTAAGCTGGATTCCACCAAGTAGAAGAATCAATACAACAATAGTCGGATATCCAGGCACAGGATTTCCAAAACACAGTTTTTGAATTACTACTACAAACAAATAAATAATCGCACATAAAGAAGTAAATAATCCTATTCCGGTTGCGATTTTAAGAGGAAAAGTTGTATAAGAAATAAACCCTTCAATCGCATATTTGAAAAGCTTGCTGACTGACCATTTTGTCTCCCCTGCATTACGTTCCTCCGCTATGTATGGAATGTAACATGTATTGAATCCGACCCATGAAAAAATACCTTTTGAAAATCTATGGTATTCCGGCAAACTTAAAATTGCATCCACAACAGTTCTGCGAAAAGTACGAAAATCAGATGCCCCCGGATAAAATTCAATCTCACTTGTCTTATTAATGATTTTGTAGAACATATTCTTGAGACCGCCAACCATTTTCCCTTCGTGTCGCTCTTCCTGATATGCCGCTACACAATCGTATTCTTCATTCTCAAGTAATATTTTTACCATTTTTACAACAATTTCCGGTCTTTGCTGTAAGTCGGCGTCAATAACGGTCACCAAATCACCAGATGCTTTCTGGAATCCTGCATAGATAGCAGCTTCTTTCCCAAAGTTTCTTGAAAACATTTCTATCACAATATTGGTCTCGTGAAGGTTATATACTTTCTCTAGTTCCTCCTGTGTTTTGTCTCTGCTTCCATCATTGACAAAAATAATTTCATACTCGTAATCTTCTGCATCGAATACCCGCTTTGCTTCTGTATAAAAAGCACGAATATTCCCCTCTTCGTTATAACATGGTACTACTAATGATAATTTCATTTTTTATCCCTCATTTACTCTCGTACGTATCTTATTAGATTATCACATTCCCTGTGGAATTGCCACACTATTCTCCCCTCACCTGCACCAACAATGCATTTTCTGCTACATTATTTGTAATATAACACTGAAATACCTTCTCTGTCAGCATATCTTTTCTACTCTCGTCTGCATTCTCCGCATATACTGCCTGTATATAACTGTTGCCTTCTTCTATCCAGTCAAGAAGCCTGTCACTTTTTTCTCCCCGGATCAACGGACGATTTAAAAAGAGTAAGATTGGCTTTTTCTTCCGCTCCTCACTCTCAATCTTCTTCATAATCTGTTCTGTAATGCCCTGACTTTGATTGTCTATCTTACAAACAATGTAATCTCCATATTCTTTACTATAGAATTCTTCTGATCCATCGCATAGAATCCGGTTCTCTCCAATGTCATTATTAAATTCATCTAATCTTCCATCCCCATAAAAGAGAAACTGCTGTTCCTGTGTAAGTCCTTTGATCATAACATCTTCCACATTGCAAATTCCAGCATCTGTCTTCCAGTCCGAATCATATATGTGATACAAATCTTCTTTTAATTGTTCCTGATTCACATAATATAATATATAATTATCTGTCTGTCCAACTTCTACACATCCACCACCATTTAAAGCTGCTTTAGCTCCGGTATACTCTTTTCTCACGACGATATAGTCAATCTTTGCATTTACTAAGATTCCAAGCATCAGATTCCCGCTGGCATTCGAATCATTTTCTGTAATGATATGATAAAGATATTCTCTCTCTCCTTCTGTTGCCAGACAAATATTCGCATCATATTCCCTGATTCCATACATCAATTCATCCTCTGCATATACGATGACCCGCTCCCCTCCTGTCACCTCTTCAATCAGATCTGCCACCTGAATTTTATCTTCAGAAATCTGATAGATGTTCTCTGGCAGTGTCACCCAGTCAGATATTTTTCCTCCAGAATACAGGAATATCAGACAAACCATAACTGCAACACAGATAACTTTCTCCATTTTTGATTTCATTTTTTCGATGAGCCTCAATCCCCCCCATGCGGCAATCAATGAGACCGGGAATATCCATAAAAAGCGATAATACGTATCTCCCTCTCCCAATCGCTCGATAATGCGGTAGGTTAACTGATTTAAAATCAAAAACATAAGAACTGCACAACTGAATGTATAATATCGATATTCTTTTTTTCTTCCCAACAAATAGACAGTCATCAATACCAGCATCAGACCGATTGCTGTGCTTTTCCCATAATACCAGGAGATGACATTCCATATTGTTTCTGCATTAGTCATAATTTTTATCCCGTTTTATTCTTCTTATCAGTTTCTCAAATACAACTGGTATTAATAATACTCCACATGCTGCTCCTGTTACCATAATAGCAGATGACGAAATTGCAATACATGCCCACAATGTCAAGATCAGATAGATGCAACTCCATTTATCTCTCTGCCTGATATATAGTATACACAGATAGATTGTAAAAAGCAGCAGCATATTTCCCGCATATGCTTTTCCCTCATAAGCTCTGTGTAGCAAAAAAGCCGCACTTGTATAAATCGTATTATCAAAAAGGAAATTGCATGCCAGGGCAATACAGGTAAATGTTCCTGCCTTCCAGAATGCATCCTTCTCTTCCTGAAAAAAATTGCGTCCGATCAGATATACTGCCCCTGCTGTAAGGATCATATTCAAGCTTGCACGTGTTATTCTTGTGATCACAAGTGGATGAATATGATATATTTTACAGGCAACTGCTGTATTAATATCAAAAGTAACCAATGCTCTTCTCAGATACAGAGAATGCACCTGTTCACCTGTATAAGCATTAAATTTATATAACCGTCCTGATGTCAGTGTTGTATTGATCAGTCCAATATAATAGGTAGAATCATCATTCATCTCGCCATTAATGGACACATAATAACACATTGCAAAAAGGAAACATCCCATGAGAAGGAACCATATTTTATGTCTAAAAAACGCTTTGATGATCATTGCAATATCTTCTGCGATCCGTTCCCTGCAAAAAATTGCAGTACCAATACAACATGTGATTACAATCACACCCCATAAAACTGCAAGTCTGGCAAGAGTCTGATCTGCCTTGATCATCGGAAGCGCACAGATTTGAAACAAAACCTGATATACCAGAAACCCACTGATTTCCTTAAAAACAACGCCATGTTTTTTCCTGCAAAACAATTCAAATATTGTCCCAAATAAATAATATATGATTATCTGTAGCAATAGGATTCCAATTGCTTTTATCACAGCTGTCATTCTATTCCATCTCCAAATTTTACTATTGCTTTTTCTTTTCACTCAACTTTTCACTAACAAAACGAAAATAAGCTTTCCAAAATACCAGAAAAGATTCTTTTTCCTTTAACTCTGGATATCGCTTCATTAAGAAATACTTATCCGGCCACAACCGGACTCTTCCAAAACTTACAAACTTGAACCATTTCTGTTCCATTCTGCATCCGTAAAAATTTCCAATTTTCCGGTAATTCTCCGGTGTTTCATTCCACAACGGCAATGGCAATCTATAATCCTCTATCTCCCGGATTGTCTCATATATCTCAATCTCTGTCAGTCCAGCCGCCGATCCCTCCACCTCTTCCAGCACGAGTTCCACTCTTTCCGTCAGCTCCATTTCCGGTACTTTTATGACAGTACGGCTGCCGTCATGATTCAACTCCCCTGTATGTATTACACACCCATTTCCAAAGGTTATTTTTATTCTATGAATTATGCAGTCCTCATCTGGATTTTCAAATAAATGAATCTCTCTGATTCTTGCCTTTTTTTCTAATGTTACTACAATCTTCTTTTCAGCATCAGTTTTCTCAGGTATCCAAATGCCTGCATCATAAACCCACATTCCATGGATAATATCGGAACAGTCAACACACTTGAAATCATTCAGATAAGCCGCATTACCAGAGCTTGTTTCAATCTTTGCACGATAACTGAGACTCTCTGTTGGCCTTCTCCAATACACCATATCCAGATTGATGAACTGTATTGCCTTTAAATCTACACTCTGGGAACGGTACTTTTTTGCAGCCTTATATAAAATATTTCTTTTAAGTAAAGCTGTTTTACATTGATCCGGTACAGAAAAACGAATCCTCTCTTCCCATTTATCCAATGAATGGATATGATCCGTTCCATCTGCCTCATTCACAAGTTCCGTCACATTATTTTCACTGTAATAATCTGGATGTCCTTCCCATTTTCCATTATAAGCCTGTGCTTTTAACACAAGCGGATGATAAGATGTATCTTCTCTTAGCAGTTCTCCCAGAACTTCATCCACCATGAGCGACAATGCCAGATGATCCATATGATTATCCCAATCTGTTGTCACTAGAATAGACGGATAGAATTTCTGAATGACTGCCTTTATATCATTTTTATAATTTGCACGAGTATATGCATGGTGTACACCATATTCAGTCATTGCGAATTCTGGATGTTTATCTGTTCCGTAGGTACGGATGTTTCCATTATAAGAAGCAACGATTTCTTCCGGTACACTATTATACAAGTGTCTGGTCTGTGTTTGATCCCCATATCCTAAAAAGATAATATTTTCCGGCGCAACACCAAGTTCCCCCAATGCCTCCTCAGCCTCGCGGATTCTTATAATCCCTTCATGTCTGTAATAATCTCCGTTCGTGACAAACACAACTTTTATATTCATTTTCTGCTGTACCGCTCCATAAATCATTGCTCCCGCAATAGCAAGCTCATCATCCTCATGTGGCACAATTACCAGTAAATCTGTTTCTGTCATATCATCTCTCCACAGAATCTGTCTTTCTTTTACTTTCCATAAACACGTATCGCTGCATCATAACTTCTCTTTGCATAGTTCCGTTTCAGATCGTTTTTATTTGGAATAATTTTTCTGAATGTCTGTCTTAAAATCTTTTTATATTTATTCTCCTGTTTTGGTGCTTCTTTCTGTTTTATTTTCATATGATCTGCACCCATTTCCTTCATAATCATCTGCCACCCGGTCACATGCACGGTAAAAAGTTCCGGTCTTGCCTTATACGCCATAAGTACCAGTTGCTGGTCATCATCCACACAATCCAACATTAACAGTGCTTCCATTGCATTTCTTACCAATTTCCAGAAGGTCGGTACTAATTCCCTGGATAACCCATACATACATCCCATCACACAGTCATTTTGAAACTGAAGCGTCTCCATGCCAATCCTTGCATCCGGGTCATACAGACATGAAATATGGATTTTTCCATTAAAATCATAATTCCACAGAAAATCATAGTCCTTCTCATCACTGTAAGTAATTCCACCATGATCAAATCCAAAATCCATCCAGACCACATCTTCTGTCAGAAGTCCCTTTTCATAGGCATCATTCATAAAATAGTATTTCATCATCCACAGGTAATCATATTTTGGATTATTCGATGATGCTTCCGGCAGATATCGAAAATCCAGAAAGTCCTGATTTCTGGATGCTTTCTCCATTCTTGCAAGCAAATCCCCTTCTAATTCAAAGAGATTGTCCGTTGCCACGATAACTGTCTTATCTAATAAACCATACTCTGCACGAATTGCCTTGATTGTCTCTGCACTCTTTGAATCCGTATACACAATTAATTTATTCTGTATTCTTGCCCAACGTCTGAACTCATCAAAATACTTTGACGCTGTCCTTCTCAACTCTTCATTCTTATCCTGCCCTCTGCCAATATCAAAGAAGTCTGTTACCAGTGTTATTTCGCCCATTTCTGTTCCTTCCAAATTTAATTTATTCCTTAAGCCCCTATAACAATCATACCAAGAATTGGTATCTGATGCTCCCTGCATCGGATCACTTCCTGATACATATTATTGTATCTGGACTTTCTCATTTCTTCAATAAATACAACCTGTCCTATCTTCGCCAGTTCTTCAAGTGCCTCTGCATAATAACAGATTTCTCTGCCTGAAACTACCGTCAACCCTCTCTTTTCACACTCTGCCTTAATTTTTTCCAGTATTTCTGTCGAAGTTCCGGACAAATCACTTCCTGTAAGGTATACTTTCTGATTTTCTTTACAAGCAATTTTCATATTGGCACAGATTAATTCAACTTCCTGCTCCAGAGACATTTTACCGGATTTTCCATATCTCGCTCCAACGTACCACTTGTCAATTTTACCGCGTTTTCCATCTACACTGCTTCGGATTGTTCCAAGCACATCATTATGATAGAGTGCCTTAATTTCCGCTTCAGAACGCAAATTTCCGGAAAGCAGATATTTTAACAATATAAAAATAATTGCCAGTGCTATTCCAATTATTCCACCAATTATAAACTTTGATACACTAATGTGTACACTAATCTGCTCCGGCACATCTGATCCATTTGTTTCTTCTTCATTGCCTGTCTGTTCTGCACTATCCTCATTTTGCTCTGGCTGATTCTCTGTAAGTTCCACATAAAGCTCCAACTGATTACCATTCATCTTACTTTTAATTGTATCCAAGTGTTCGCCAAGATTCTTGATTGCCAATGCCGTATCATCCTGCAGCTGTGCAAGTTCCTGATCTACAATAATATTTGAACTTTCATTCACAAGTTCTAATTCATGTGCAGTAAAGTTTTCATCCATCCTCTGTGCATATGCACTAAGTCCCTTCTTCACATTCTCTGCAAGTTCTTTACAATCCGCTTCCCTGCTTCCACGAATACGTACTGTAAAGCCAGTCTCATAAGTTTCCTTCGCATATATTGTTTCATCTTTCCGGCTGTCACAGTCAATCATTTCCGATGCCAGTTCACCATACATAAGATAATCCTGATAAATTGCTGCAAGTTCTGCAGCATTTCCTTCATCACTCTGCACACGATACTGTAACAAAATTAAATTCTCTGCATACGGATTAACAGCCATTAATGGGGAGTTATCTGCATAATCGCTTTTCTCATCCAGCTGCTTTTTAATTGCGACTGCACCATAGACTTGATCCAAATCCTGTGCCCCAAGAGCTTCTTTCATTTCATGCACTGTTTTGGAGTATTCTTCTACAACTTCATCCGCTGTTGTATCTGCATTCCTGCTGTCTTTTATATACTGATAACCGCATAATAAAACGGCTCCTATTATCAGACAGATTGCAATAACTCTCCAATTTCTTACAATTTCCCATAAAAAATCTGTAATTTCCAGATCAACCTCTTTTCGCCTTGTCATATTTTGTTCATTCATTAATATTCCTCACCTTCTGCTCATATACCATGTGCCAAACCAACCCACAATACACGCATATTATAGCATATTTTGCCGGCAATACAAATTAGTGCCGGTACATACTGGAGATTATTTTCACTCCCAGATTATTGGAAAGGATTTTCGCAAGAATCCGTTCTTTACTATTGAAACCTGTCTTTACAGCTTCCTGTGGCAGTTTTCCTTCATATTCTTCCCCTTTTATATGAATATCTACTTTTTTTGCAATATCTGCGATATAATCATCCGACTGTTTCCTAAGATTTTCATTTTTTCTTACAGTCTGCTGCATTCCTGTATTACTCCGGCGATACCAGAATCCAATTATCGGCACATGAACCGGATGTTTTCCCGCTCTTAACAATTTCAGATAGAGTGCCCAGTCCTCATCGTAATGCTTCCATTTTTCCGGGAAGCATCCAACCTCCTCTAAATCACTCTTGCGAAACAGTGCTGCATTCACCAGTGTATTATTAAACGTCATTCGACCTGCCGAAAAGGGCTTACACCAGATATATCTCTGACTGCCAAATCCAACAAGATCTGTATAACTCCAAGCTGCATCTGGATACTCGTTCAATGCTTTATATAAAATTTCCAGATAAAACGGTTCTATTAAATCATCAGCATCCAAAAATGCTATGATGTCTGCCCTGCTGTTTTTTATCCCGTTGTTTTTTGCCACGGACTGTCCTTGATTTTTCTGATGAATTACACGGATACGGGCATCCTTTTTCCCATATTCCTCTAACAGCTCAACTGCAGATGGTCTTGAACTTCCATCGTCTACAATTATCCATTCAAACGCCTCCATACTCTGATTGACCACACAATAATATGTCTGTATGAAATTCTGCTCTGCATTGTAAAATGGTGTCACAATAGAAATATTTGGTTTTTCCACAGATTCTGTAATATTTGATTTCACCTGTGTTTTTCCCGGTTCTTCATCAAAAGAAAATTCTTCTATGACTCTCATTGTTCAATCCCTTTCTTAAGATATTCAACAGACTGCCTTCTGTAATTACAAAGTTTATCCCCCACATGAGTATAATCAATCCCATCTGCGTAGTTCATTGCATCTTCAGCCGTTATATGCCTTTCTTCCAAATTCAGAAATGCAAGCAGATTGCTGATACGTCCATTCTCTTTGTATACACTATAAAACTTTTTTTGA
>ERZ772897.839-NODE-839-length-35585-cov-6.764847_pt1 | contig 35585 bp, 34 predicted proteins | sample MGYA00512125_ERZ772897 | MGnify/ENA primary metagenome ERZ772897 (study PRJEB29015, sample SAMEA2737660) | human gut metagenome | biome: human gut; feature: human-associated habitat; material: faeces | place: China | collected 2012 ... | reverse complement strand
ATGGGCGGCGGCCAGCGCCAGGCCCCGCGCCGTCCCGCGCCCCAGCAGCGCGACGACGACCTGGGTCCCGCCTTCCCCTCCGAAGCTTCCAACATGGACGAAGTGCCCTTCTAGGCACGGATGCCGCTTCTGAAGACATGGCAGGGCGTTCCTCACGGAGCGCCCTGCTTTTTTTGTGCCCGACGGCCGTCAGGCCCTGACGATGCCCCTCTCCGGGATCCCGATCCGATGTCTTCCGCCCGCTCCGCTCTGCCCGGCGGGGACAGCGCAGGCTGCGAAATCTCCAGCCACAAATAGGAGTTATTTGATTGGAATAATTGTATATCAGCAGGAATGACCAAAAATGTTTCATAAAAAATATACAAAAAATAACCTGTTATCTTACTAATAGTAAAAATTCCTGTTGACTTTTGACAACACTTGTGAAAAAAAGCTCCTGCTGCCCCCCGGCAAAACCCGTGATGCCGACCCGGCATCGCCCCCCAAGGAGGACGATATGAAGGAAAAACTGCTGGCTTCCGCGGCCCTCGTGCTGCTGGCCTGCACCCCTGCCATGGCGCAGGGGCTGGACGAGGTGAAGCACAAGTTCGCCAGTGTCTCTGGCATCGTGCAGGACAAGTGCATGGCCTGTCACTCCCGCGGCTATGATCTGCCGTTCTATGCCAAGGTCCCCGGCATCAGCGCCATCATCGAAAAAGATTACAGGGACGGCATCCGCGCCATGGATCTCAACCAGGAGCTGGTGCAGCGCAAGGATCGCCCCGTGGGCGAGACCGTGCTGGCCAAGATGGAATGGGTCATCCTCAATGACACCATGCCGCCCGCCAAGTTCGCCGTGGTCCACTGGGGCAGCCGCCTTTCCGACCAGGACAAGAAGGACATCCTGACCTGGGTGGCCCAGACCCGCAAAGCCCACTACGCCACGGATGCCGCTCCCGAGCACGCCAACGAGCCCATCCAGCCCATCCCCCACCGTCTGCCCGTGGACGAGGCCAAGGTGGCCCTGTCCGTGGCGGTGTACAACCACTATAAGCGCATTCTGCGCGGCGATCAGGACAATGACGTCGAGCTGCAGAAGAGCAACGTCCTGCTCATCGGCCCGACCGGCAGCGGCAAGACACTCTTTGCCCAGACCCTGGCCAAGATGCTCGACGTGCCGTTTGCCATCGCGGATGCGACCACGCTCACCGAGGCCGGCTATGTCGGCGAGGATGTGGAGAACATCCTGCTCAAGCTGCTGCAGGCGGCGGATTTTGATGTGGAGCGCGCGCAGCGCGGCATCATTTACATCGACGAGATCGATAAGATCGCCCGCAAGAGCGAGAATACGTCCATCACGCGCGACGTCTCCGGCGAGGGCGTGCAGCAGGCGCTGCTCAAGCTCCTCGAGGGCACAATCGCGAATGTCCCGCCCCAGGGCGGACGCAAGCACCCGCAGCAGGAGTTTATCCAGGTGGATACGACGAACATCCTCTTCATCTGCGGCGGCGCGTTCGACGGCGTGGACAAGATCATTGAGCGCCGCATGGACAAGAAGTCCATGGGCTTCGGCGCCGAGATCCAGAGCGCCAAGGAACGTGACCTGACCGAGATCATGAAAAATGTGCAGCAGCACGACCTGCTGAAGTTCGGCATCATCCCGGAGCTGATCGGCCGCATGCCGGTCATCACGGCGCTGGCCAGCCTGAGCCGCGAGGACATGGTGCGCATCCTCAAGGAGCCCAAAAACGCCTTGACCAAGCAGTATCAGGCGCTGATGCAGTTTGATAACGTCGAACTGGAATTTGAAGACGAAGCGCTGGGCAAAATTGCGGATAAGGCGATCGCGATGGAGATCGGTGCCCGCGGCCTGCGCAGTGTCATGGAGGGCGTCATGACGGACCTGATGTACTCCGTGCCGTCGGACCCGACGATCGCCAAGATCACCATCACCGCGGCGAGCGTGGACGGCACCGAGCCGCCGCGCATTGAGCATCGGGAGCAGTGACCCATCGCGCCTGCCCCCGCGACCCCCTGAGCGAAAGAGGAATCTGAATGGATAACACAACTTCTATGGACCATGCGGAATTCACCGCCAGGCGCAGCCTGCCCATGATGGCGCTGCGCGGCCTGACCGTGTTTCCGGGCATGATGCTGACCTTTGAGGTCGAGCGCAGCATGTCCATCGCGGCGCTGAACATGGCCATGAGCGATGATCAGATCATCTATCTGGTCCCGCAGAAAGACATTGCGACCGACATCCCCACACCGGACGATGTGTACGGCGTAGGCACGGTCTGCCGCATCAAGCAGATGATGAAGCAGCCCGGCACCAAGACCATCCGCGTTATGGCTGAGGGCATCGAGCGCGGTCGGACGCTGGCCGTGCGAACGGACACGCCCTGCTTCGTGGCCGAGGTCGAGCCGCTTCCGGATGTGGCCGAGCGCAAAACGGCGCGCACCGAGGCGCTCATCCGCCACTGCTGCAATCTGTTTGACGCGTACGTCACCGCCTCCGGCAACATGGCGCCGGAGGCGGTCATCAGCGTGCTTGGCAGCACGAATGCGGCGTTCGTGTCGAACTTCATCTCCCAGCATGTGTTCCTGCGTCCGGAAGAGAAGCAGGAGCTGCTGGAGGAAACGCGCCCGAGCCGGAGACTGTCCAAGCTCTCGAAAATGCTGCTGCACGAGACGAGCGTGCTCGGCCTGCAGCATCAGCTCGAGGAGGCGGCGCAGGACCGCCTGAATCAGACGCAGCAGGAGTATCTGCTGCGCGAGCAGATGAAGATCATCCAGGCGGAGCTCGGCGAGTCCGATGATCCGGACTCTGAGAGCGCGGCCTATCGCGAGAAAATTCTTGCCCTGCACCTGCCGGAGGACTCCGAGCAGCGCCTGCTCAAAGAGGTCGACCGGCTCAAGAAGCAGCCGTTCGGCTCGTCGGAGGCGTCCGTCATCCGCAATTATCTGGATATTTGTCTCGATCTGCCGTGGAACACGCGCACCGAGGAACGGCTCGATGTGCGCGCCGCGCGCGAGGTGCTTGACAAAGAGCACTTCGGGCTTGAGAAGGTCAAGGACCGGATCACAGAGTATCTGGCCGTACGCCAGCTCGCGCCCGATGTCAAGGGCGGCGTGCTGTGCCTCGTCGGCCCTCCGGGCACCGGCAAGACGAGCATCGCCATGAGCATCGCCCATGCTACGAACCGCAAGCTCGCGCGCATCTCCCTCGGCGGCGTGCACGACGAGGCAGAGATCCGCGGCCACCGCAAGACGTATGTCGGCGCTATGCCCGGCCGCATCATCAACGGCCTGACCATCGCCGGCAGCATGAACCCCGTCATGGTGCTCGACGAGATCGATAAGCTCGGCAGCGATTATCGCGGCGACCCGTCATCGGCGCTGTTGGAGGTGCTCGACGCGGAGCAGAACGGCCACTTCCGGGATAACTTTATGGAGATCCCAGTCGACCTGTCGGATGTGTTTTTCATCCTGACGGCCAACACCCTCGATACCATCCCACGCCCGTTGCTCGACCGCATGGAGGTCATCCAGCTCTCAAGCTATACGGACGAGGAAAAGCTGCAGATCGCAAAGCAGCACCTGCTGCCCAAGCAGCGCAAAAAGCACGGCCTCAAGCCGTCACAGCTGCGCGTGAGCGACGATGCCATCCGTGAGATTATCACGCTCTATACGCGCGAATCCGGCGTGCGTGTGCTCGAGCGGAATCTTGCCGCCGTCTGCCGCAAGACGGCCAAGCGCATCGCACTCGGCGAGTGCAAGAGCGTGCAGCTGCGCGCCGGCAGCGTGGCCAACTATCTCGGCCCCGCGCGCTTTGAACCGGAGCACGTTTACGCGCAGGACGAGGTCGGTCTCGTGCGCGGCCTTGCCTGGACGTCCGTCGGCGGGGAAGTGCTCGATGTCGAAGTCGCCGTGCTCGACGGCACGGGCAAGCTGGAGCTGACCGGCAACCTCGGCAACGTCATGAAGGAGTCGGCGCAGGCCGCCGTCACCTATATCCGCAGCCGTGCGCAGCTGCTCGGCATCGACCCGGAGTTTTATAAGAACAAGGATATCCACATCCACTTCCCGGAGGGTGCTGTGCCGAAGGACGGTCCGTCGGCCGGCATCACGATCTGCATCGCGGTCATCTCCGCGCTCACGAACACGCCGGTCCGCCGCGACCTCGCCATGACGGGCGAGATCACGCTGCGCGGCCGCATCCTGCCGATCGGCGGCCTGAAGGAAAAGACCATGGCCGCCATGCGCATCGGCATCACGACGGTCATCATCCCGCGTGAGAACGAAAAGGATCTGGAAGAGATCGACCCGACCGTGCGCAGCGCGCTCAAGTTCGTCACGACCGACCACGTGGACAAGATCCTCGACGTTGCATTCGGCCGCCGTTTTGCTGCTGCTGTCAAGGCGGCGCACAAGGACGCGCATGGCGACGCGGCGAATGTGAACCTGCGCCAGTGAGGAGACTGCCATGGCGACATTGAACCTGAATAAGGCGGAGTTTCTCAAGTCCGCCGTCAGCCCGTCCGGCTTCCTCGCGGCCGACCTGCCGTGCATCGTCTTTGCCGGTAAGTCAAACGTCGGCAAGTCCTCGGTCATCAACCGGCTGCTCAACCGCAAGAATTTTGCCCGCGTCGGCTCTCAGCCCGGAAAGACCGTCCATGTGAACTATTTTTGCATCGACCGTCGGGCGTACTTTGTTGACCTGCCGGGTTACGGGTACGCCAGCGTCGCCAAGACGGAGCGCGCGCGCTGGGGCAAGCTCATGGAGGATTTCTTCGCTGACCCCGCGCGCATCACACTCGGCGTCATGATCGTTGACGCTCGCCACAAGCCCACGGCCGACGATGAGACGATGGCCGCGTGGTTTCATTCCACCGGCTGCCCGATGGTCGTCGTGGCGAATAAGTGCGACAAGCTCAAAAAGTCGGAGATCGAGCCGAATCTCGCGCGCATCCGCGCCACGCTTCTGCTGCCGGACGACGCGGTGCTCCTGCCGTTTTCGGCGGAGAAGGGCACCGGCCGCGAGGCACTGCTCGGTGAGATCTTTCACGCTGTTGGATGACCCGAAGTGCAGAGCGCGCATTCGCGCGCTCTGCGCCGCAAAACGCTGACAGAGCAGCGCTTTGCGGCGGCTGATTGGATTCGAGGCGGGCCCTGCCCCCTCGAGCATCCTTGCTGCATATGTGATTCGGCAGCGGCGGGATCATTTTTGCCTGCTCAAAGTGCAGAGCGCGCATTCGCGCGCTCTGCACTTGTTTTTTCGCCGGGGACTTGTTATAATGCAAATTTGTAGGAATGGGAGGTGTGCGCGTGAACACCCTACAATCGATCTGGAACGGGCTCGACTGGTCCTATCTGCTGAATATCGTGCTGTCGGTCGTTCCGTCGCTGCTGTGCATCACGTTTCACGAGGTGTCGCACGGCTATATTGCCTATCGCCTCGGCGATACGACGGCAAAGGACGCCGGCCGGCTCACGCTCAACCCCCTGAAGCACATCGACCCGATGGGTCTGCTGATGATGGTCGTGTTCAAGTTCGGCTGGGCGAAGCCCGTGCCGGTGAACATGATGCGCTTTCGCAATCCCAAGCGCGGCATGGCGTTTACGGCGCTGGCAGGACCGGTGTCCAATGTGCTGCTTGCGCTGGTGTTTCTGTTTTTATACGGTCTGCTGTACCGGGCACTGTATTCGGTGCAGTTTCTGCTGGACATGATCTGGCTGACGGCGTACATCAGTCTGGCACTGGCCATTTTCAACATCATCCCGGTCTCGCCGCTCGACGGGTCCAAGGTGCTCTTCGCGCTGCTGCCCGACGCGGCGTATGCCAAGCTCATGCGCTATGAGCGCTATGGGATGATCCTGCTGCTCGTGCTGGTCGCGACCGGCGTGCTCGGCAAGCCGCTCACCACGGTGACGGAGGCCGCGTTTGACAAACTCTTTGTATTTGCGGAGTGGGGCTATGAACTTATCGGCATCTTCGGCTAAGCCGACCGATCCAACCTATTTTCTTGAAGGCATCATCCACGACAAGAGCGAGATGGCGGATTTTGAGGGGCCCTTGAGCCTGATCCTGCTGCTCCTGTCCAAGAACAAGATCGAGATCCGCGACATCAAGATCTCGGAGATCCTCGATCAGTATCTGGAATACCTCAACGCCATGGAAAAGCTCGATCTCGAGATCGCGAGCGAATTTGTGCAGATGGCGTCCTACCTGCTCTATATCAAGACCCGCATGCTCCTCACGGAGGAGAAGGAGGTCACGGAGCTCGAGCAGCTCATTGCCTCGCTCGAGCAGCTCAAGTGCAAGGATACCTATGCGGCCGTCAAGTCCGTCACGCCGATGCTCGACGCCGCGGCCCAGACCGGCCTGCACTACCTGTCGCGCCCGCCGGAGCCGCTGCCGAAGTCGGCGGGGGAATACCGCTACCGCATCGAGCAGGCAGACCTCCTGCGTGCGCTGCTGTCCGTGTTTACGCGCGGCGGCGCAGCGGCGACAGATGCGCTGCAGATGGCGGCGCCGAAGCGCATCATCTACAGTGTGCGCGACAAATGCCGCACGCTCATTGACGAGCTGCGCGAGCGGGGGAGCATGTCGCTGAACGCGCTCTACAGCCAGTGTGCCAGCCGCAGCGAGATCGTGGCGACGTTTTTGTCTGTGCTGGAGCTGTGCAGCCTCGGCCATCTGATGCTTTCCGAGCAAAACGGCGAATATGTGGCAAGTTTCACCGGCGGCGCCACAGACGATATTCTGGAATCCATTGTTGAGTGAGAAATTTTTATGGAACACGAGGAATTACTTTCGGTCATTGAGGCCATTTTATTTGCAGCGGGCGATCCTGTGCCGGCGTCGCGCATCGCGCTCGTCACCGGCGAGGAGACGCAGACGATCGTCTCGGCCGCCAGGGAGCTCGCTGCGGCGTATGAGGAAAACCGCTGCGGCATGCGCCTGGTGCAGATGAATGATCTGCTGCAGCTGTGCTCCGCGCCGGAGTATGCGGATGATATCCGCCGCGCGCTCGAGCAGCGCAAGCCGCCAAAACTCTCGCAGCCGGCGCTGGAGGTGCTGGCGATCGTGGCGTATTTTCAGCCCGTCACGCGCGCGTATATCGATCAGGTGCGCGGCGTGGACAGTGCCTACACGGTCACGACACTGCTCGAGCGCGGGCTCATCGAGGCATGCGGCAGGCTCGACGCGCCAGGCCGCCCGTCGCTGTACCGCACGAGCGCGCTGTTTCTGCGCACCATGGGCATGCAGTCGCTCGACGAGCTGCCTGTGCTGCCGGATCTGTCGTCCGATGAGGGCGCGGAAAAGCTCGAGCAGGCCATCTCGGAGCTGCGCGGCCGCGGCGAGCAGATGGAGCTGACGGACACGGAGGAAAAACCGACAGGAGAGTGATGCCGATTGACGGCCCTGTGGATCATACTGGCGATCGCGCTGGTGCTGACGGTGCTGAATCTGCTGCCGGTCGGCGTGGATGCGGCCTATACGGACGAGACGTTCTCGCTCGCGGCGCGCGTCGGCCCGCTCCGGCTCCGGCTCCTGCCGAAACCGCCGGATGCAAAGCCAAAGAAGAAAAAGCCCCCAAAACCGAAGAAGGAAAAGCCGAAGAAGAAATCCGCCCCGCCGGATATCCGGACGATCCTCGCCCTTGCAAAGCTCGGTCTGCAGGCGCTCAATCGCTTCCGGCAGAAGCTGCGTGTACAGCTGCTGCGGCTGGTGTTTGTGTCGGGCGCGCCGGACCCATATGATACGGCGCTGGAGTTTGGCTATGTCAACGCTGCGCTCGGCGCGCTCACGCCGCTGGCGGAGCGGGCTCTGCGCATAGAGGAGCGGGACATCCAGACCGGTGTGGATTTTCAGGCCGAGCAGCCGCGCATCGATGCGCGCATCGTCTGCACGATCCGCATCGGGCAGATCGTTGTCATCGCGCTGGCGTTCGGCGTTGGATTCTTAAAGCAAAAAATGCACTCGAAACAGGCCCGGGCCACGCGCGCAAATACCGCGCCGGCCGCGCAGGAAAGGAAGGTCAGCAATGGATAATGAAATCAGTGCAGTCATGACTGCGACCATGAGCAAGATCAAGGAAATGGTGGACACGAACACCGTCGTCGGCGAACCGATCACGACACCGGACGATATTACGCTCATCCCGCTGTCCCGCGTCAGCTTTGCCTTTGCCAGCGGCGGGTCGGAGTTCCCGATGAAGGAAAACAAAAACGGTGTCGGCTGCGGCAGCGGCGCCGGTGTCAAGGTCGAGCCGATGGGCTTTCTGATCGTCAAGGACGGCAACGTGCGTATGCTCAACGTCATGCCGCCGGCCTCGAACACGTTCGACCGCCTGATCGACATGACCCCGCAGGTGATCGACCGCATCGACCAGTTCATCGACCAGCGCAGGGCCGACAAAGCATAAACCGCGCCGAAAGCGCCCATAATAAGCACCGCCCGTAACTTGGAAAGGGTGGTGCTTGTTTTGAAACGGACATGTTTTGGCCTTGCCTGCGTGCTGGCCATTTCTTTGCTTTGCATGCTGTGCGCACATGCCGCCGGGACCGACAATGCGGCGAGGGCCGCCATTGTCGTGCATCCCGAGACCGGCACCGTGCTCTATGAAAAGAATGCGGACGAGCGGCTCGGCATTGCCAGCACGACGAAGATCATGACTGCGCTCGTCGTGCTCGAGCACTGCGCACTGGAGGAGCCGGTCGAGATCCTGCCGGAATACACGGCGGTCGAGGGCTCGTCGATGTATCTGCGTGCCGACGAGACGTACACGGTCGAGGAACTGCTCTACGGTCTGATGCTCGTGTCCGGCAATGACGCCGCCGTCGCGCTCGCATGCCACACGGCGGGCTCCGTGGAAGCGTTTGCGGACATGATGAACGATCAGGCGCGTGCGCTCAGCATGACCGACAGCGCGTTTCAAAATCCCAATGGCCTTGATGCCGAGGGGCATTATTCCACGGCGCGCGACATGGCGAAGCTCGCCTGCGCCGCCATGGAAAACGAGACATTCCGCACGATCGTGTCAACAAAGAGCACGACCGTGGACGGGCAGACGCTCGTGAACCACAACCGCCTGCTGCGCAGTTATGACGGCGCGGTCGGCGTTAAGACCGGGTATACGAAAACCGCGGGCCGGACGCTCGTGTCCTGCGCGCAGCGCGGCGCGACGCAGTTCGTGTGCGTGACGCTCTCGGACCCGGACGACTGGAACGACCACACGCACCTGCTCGACTGGGCGTTTGAAAACTATGAGTACCGCTGCGTCGCCGGTGACACGCCGGTGTATGCCGTGCCGGTGCTCTCCGCCACGGTGGAGCTCTGCGCGGCGGTTCCGGAGGAACCTGCCTACCTGCTCGTACACCCGGATGACCCGGTGGTGCTGAAGACAGAGCTGCCGCGTTTCGCGTTCGCGCCGGTGGAGCAGGGTGCGCGGGCGGGCACGCTGACGGCGAACGGGCCGGATGGCCAAAGTGTCACGGTGCCGCTCTGCTATGCCGAACCCGCGGCGCTCGACCCGGATGTGAAGATCACGCCGCTCGCGCGGCTCGGCCGGCTGTGGACGCACGCCTGCCGCTACTTTTCCTCCTACTATCCTGTATCCTGAGGTGATAACCATGCAGCAACGGCTGCAAAAGTGCATTTCCGAGGCGGGCGTTGCCTCCCGCCGCGCGGCGGAGACGATGATCTCCGCTGGCCGTGTGACCGTAAACGGGCAGACCGCACAGCTCGGTGCGCAGGCAGACCCGGAGACCGATATCATCTGCATTGACGGCCGGCCGCTGCCGTCCCGTGCCCCGAAGCGGTACATAATGCTGAACAAACCGCGCGGCTATGTCACGACGATGCACGACGAGCACGGGCGCAAAACCGTGGCGGATCTCGTGGCATCATTGGGGGAGCGGCTGTACCCGGTCGGGCGGCTGGATCTCGATTCCGAGGGCCTGCTCATCCTGACGAACGATGGCGAGATCGCAAACTGTCTTATGCATCCCTCACATGAGATCCCAAAGACGTATGAGGTGGATGTAGCGGGCGGCGATCTTGCAGTCGCAGCGGAGGCCATGCACGCCGTCACGGAGCTGGAGGGTTATCACGTCCGCCCGGCGGAGGTGACGGTGCTCGCACCCGGGCGGCTGTCCGTGACAATCCACGAGGGACGCAACCGGCAGGTGCGCCGCCTGTGCGCGCTCGCGGGGCTGCGCGTCCGGCGGCTCGTGCGCGTGGCGGAGGGGGAGCTGCGCCTCGGCACGCTCGCGCCGCGCCAGTGGCGTCCGCTGTCGGATGCGGAGGTCGCTTACCTGAAATCGCATCTTTGAGACGCAAAATTTTATGCAAGTTTTCTACTGAAAAATTGCAAAAGCGACTTGCAAAGTGGCTGGAATTTGCTTAAAATAAAAAAATGTTCCGCTGCTTGGCGGCAAAAAATGCGTATTTACAAGGTGAACATATGAAAATGGATATTTTGTCTGTTTTGGAGCATAAATTCCCCTCTTTTTCCAAGGGCCAGCGCACCATCGCGCAGTTTATTCTGAAAAACTATGACAAGGCAGCCTTCATGACGGCCGCGCGCCTCGGCGAAGTGACCGGCGTGAGCGAGTCGACCGTTGTGCGCTTCGCGGCCGATCTCGGCTACCGCGGCTACCCCGGCATGAAAAAAGCGCTGCAGGAGATCGTGCGCAACCGCCTGACCTCGGTCGAGCGTATCGAGGCGGCCGAGAGCACCATGGACGGGCACGACGTACTCAAGGCGGTGCTGCGCGCGGACATCAACAATCTGCAGGCCACGCTTGACGAGGTCGATCAGGACAACTTTGACCAGGCGGTCGATATGATCCTTTCGGCGAAGCACATTTATATCATCGGCATGCGCACGTCCACGACGCTGGCGGATTTTCTCGGCATCTATCTCAAGCTGCTGCTGGATGATGTCACGGTTGTCAAAGAGATCGCTGCGCGCGAGGTGTACGAGCAGATGCTGCGCATCGGCGAGGGCGATCTCATCATCGGCATCAGCTACCCGCGCTATTCCAAGCGCACGATCAGCGCCATGAAGTTCGCGCGCGATCACGGTGCGCGCTGCCTCGGCATGACGGACAGCAAGGTCTCGCCGCTCAACGAGATCTCAGATGTGTGCCTGTATGCAAAGAGTGAGATGGTGTCCTTTCTCGACTCACTCGTCGCGCCCATGAGCCTGATCAATGCACTTATCATGGCCGTCGGTGCGCGCGACCGGGAGCGCACGTTTGAGACGTTCCGCGAGCTCGAGACCGTCTGGAAAGAATATGAGGTGTATGGGACCGTTGAAAGCTGATGTAGTTGTGATCGGCGGCGGTGCGGCCGGGTCCATGTGCGCGCTCACGGCGGCGCAGCGGGGGCTGAATGTTGTGCTGCTCGAGCCGAACAAGATGCTCGGCAAAAAGCTGCGCATCACCGGCAAAGGCCGCTGCAACGTGACGAATCACTGCGATGTCAAGACCGTTCTTGCCAACATCCCGGGCGACGGGCGCTTTCTCTACAGTGCGCTCAACCGTCTTGGCCCGCAGGACACGATGGCGCTGTTTGAATCGCTTGGCGTGCCGCTCAAGACCGAGCGCGGCAACCGCGTGTTCCCGGTCTCTGACCGGTCGCACGATGTTGCCAACGCCCTTGAGCGCGCCTATGCGCACGCAGGCGGGAAGGTCGTTCATGCCGCCGCAACGGATGTTTTGACACACGATGGTGCGGTCTCCGCCGTTGTGACCACGGAGGGTACCATCGACTGCGATGCTGCCGTCATCTGCACAGGCGGCCTGTCCTATCCGCTCACCGGTTCAACCGGCGACGGGTATCGCCTTGCGCGGCGGCTGGGCCACACGGTCACGCCCACGCGTCCATCGCTCGTCCCACTGGAATCGAACGATCCCTGGTGCGCCGAGATGCAGGGCTTTTCTCTGCGCAACGTGACGCTCACGGTCTACGATGAGCAGAATAAGGTCATCTATTCCGACCTGGGTGAGATGCTCTTCACGCACTTTGGCGTGTCAGGTCCGCTGGTGTTGTCGGCGAGCGCGCACATGCGCGACTTTTCGCAGCACAAATACCGCCTGTCCATCGACCTGAAGCCAGCGCTGGATGAAAAGAAGCTCGATGCGCGCATCCTGCGCGATTTTCAGAAATACGCCAACCGCGATTTTAAGAACGCGCTCTATGACCTCGCGGGCCACGCCATGATCCCGGTGCTCGTGCGCCTGTCCGGCATCCCGGAGGATACGAAGGTCAACGTCATCACACGCGAGCAGCGGCATAAGCTCGTGGAGCTGTTCAAGCATTTTCCGGTGTCGGTCACCGGCACGCGGCCCATTGACGAGGCCATCATTACCTCCGGCGGCGTGTCGCTCAAGGAGGTCAACCCGCGCACTATGGGTTCCAAGCTCGTGCCCGGCCTGTACTTCGCCGGCGAGGTGCTCGACCTGGATGCCTACACCGGCGGCTTCAACCTGCAGATCGCATGGAGCACCGGCTATGTGGCCGGAAGCGCGGTCTGCACATAACACACGAAAGGAAACGAACGTTTTGGATACACACATTACCGTTGCCATCGACGGCCCGTCCGGTGCCGGCAAGAGTACGATCGCCCGCGCGGCCGCGCGCCGTTTCGGCCTCATCTATGTGGACACAGGCGCGATCTACCGCACAGTCGGTCTCGCTGGCGAGCGGGCCGGCATCGACTGCGCGGATGCCGCTGCCGTGCAGACGCTGCTGCCGGGGTTGAAGATCGAGCTGGTCTATGACGCAGCAGGGGAGCAGCGCATGCTCCTCAACGGTGAGGACGTCTCGGAGACAATCCGTCTGCCGGAGGTGTCGATCCTCGCCTCGCGCGTGTCGGCACTGGCGGTCGTGCGCGCGTTTTTGCTGGATATGCAGCGCAGCCTTGCCCGCACGCACAGTGTTGTCATGGACGGGCGCGACATCGGCACGGTCGTACTTCCGGATGCCGGGCTGAAGATCTTCCTGTCTGCCTCGGCGGAGTGCCGCGCGCAGCGCCGTTGGCGGCAGCTGCAGGAAAAGGGCATTCAGGAGCCCTATGCTGATGTGCTGCGTGAGCTTGAGCAGCGCGACTATGATGATATGCACCGCGCGGTCGCGCCGCTCAAGGCAGCGGCGGACGCCGTGTGCATCGACACGAGCGACCTGACGCTCGATGAGAGCATCAACGCCGTGTGCGCGGCTATCCGCGCGCGCTTCGGACTGGAGGCGCAGACGTGAAGGAATGCATCGTTGCCAAGTCGGCCGGTTTCTGCTTCGGCGTCAGCCGGTCGGTGAAGATGGCCGAGGAAATGCTCGCCGCCGAGCAAAACTGCTACAGTCTCGGCGAGCTCATCCATAACGACGATGTGGTGCGCCACCTGCAGTCCGAGGGCCTCACGGTCGTGGACGGGCCGGAGCAGATCCCGCAGGGCGCGTCCGTCATCATCCGCTCCCACGGCGTCAGCCGTGCGGAGTTTGAGGCGGTGCAGCGCACGGGCGCGGCGGTGTATGACGCGACGTGTCCGAAGGTCAAGCGCATCCATGAGATCGTGGCCGAGGCTTCGGTCGAGGGACGGCAGCCGGTCATCATCGGTGCAGCCGACCACCCGGAGGTGCGCGCCATCTGCGGCTGGTGTGCCGCCCCGGTCGTGGTCAATGACGCCGCGGAGCTCGCCGCGCGCATCGCCGACGGCACCATCGACTGTGCAAAACCGCTGACTGTCGTCATTCAGACGACCCAAACGCAAGAGAAACTGCTGGAATGTCAGAAAATCATAAAAAAACAGTGTACAAACGCAAAATTGTTTGATACAATATGTGGTGCTACGTTTACACGTCAGACAGAGGCCGCGCAGATGGCCCGCACGTGCGATGCAATGGTCGTCGTCGGCGGCAGCCATAGCGCCAACAGCCGCCATCTCTACGAGATCTGCCGCAGTGCGTGCGCAAACGTGCAATTTATTGAAAACGCAGCGCAGCTTGATACAAGCGCGTTCGTACATGCGGATACGGTCGGCCTGACAGCCGGGGCCTCCGTGCCTGCATGGATCATTAAGGAGGTAAAACAAAAGATGAGTGACGAGATCCTGACTCAAGAAAATCCCACGGAGACTGAAAATTTTGATGAAATGCTGGAGGCATCTCTCAAGCCTATATATAATGGAGAAAAGGTAACCGGTACGGTCGTGGCCATTTCTGGCACCGAGATCAGTGTCGATATCGGCACCAAGTATTCCGGCTTCATCCCGACCAGCGAGTTCACCGACGACGGCATCAAGGTCGAAGACGTCCTGCACGTCGGCGACACCATTGAGGCGAGCGTTGTCCGCGTCAACGACGTCGAGGGCACTGCGATGCTCTCCAAGAAGCGTCTCGATGCCGTGAAGAACTGGGCTTCCATTGAAGAGGCGCAGGAGAGCGGCGAGATCGTCGAGGGCAAAGTTACCGAGGACAACAAGGGCGGCATCGTTGTGTCTGTCAAGGGCATCCGCGTGTTCGTGCCCGCTTCCCAGTCCGGCCTGCCGAAGGACGCTGCCATGTCCGAGCTCGTCGGCCAGACTGTGCGTCTGAAGATCACCGAGGTCAACCGCGGCCGCAAGCGCGTCGTCGGTTCCATCCGTGCCGTCGCCCAGAAGGAGCGCCGCGAGCGCGCCGAGAAGATCTGGAGCGAAATCGAGGTCGGCAAGCACTATCACGGTGTTGTCAAGTCCCTGACGTCCTATGGTGCGTTCGTCGACATCGGCGGCATTGACGGCATGGTCCACGTCTCCGAGCTGAGCTGGAGCCGCATCAAGCAGCCGTCCGACGTGCTGTCCGTCGGCGACGAGGTCGATGTCTACGTCATCAGCTTCGACGCGGAGAACCACAAGATCTCCCTCGGCTACAAGGATCCCAACGGCAACCCCTGGACCAAGTTCACGACGACCTTCCAGGTCGGCGATGTGGCGAAGGTCACCATCGTCAAGCTCATGCCCTTCGGCGCGTTTGCCGAGGTGCTGCCCGGCGTCGATGGCCTGATCCACATCTCCCAGATCGCCAACCGCCGCATCGGCAAGCCCGATGAGGTCCTGACCGTCGGCGACATCGTCGATGCAAAGATCACTGCGATCGACGAGGAGAAGCACAAGATCTCCCTGTCCATCCGTGCGCTGACCGCTCCCGAGCCGGCTCCGGTGCGCGAGCGCCCGGCGAAGAAGCCGCAGGCTCCGGAAGCTGACGCTCTGGTGTACGAAGTGTCCGCTACCGGCGAGGCCACCGGCAACATCCCGGACATCGACGACGACGAGATCGACGAGTAATTCCAGTCTCTGAAACATCCCTGCACGATTCGTGCAGGGATGTTTTTTTATTGTCCGCACCTTGCACCGGTCCGGATTTCTGATTATAATGGAAATATAGAATTTTACTAACTGTACGATATTTCTAGAAAGGAGCGATCCCATGGCACTTTACGGAAAGATCAAAGCGAAGCTCGTCGGAAAGCCGTTTTGCACGATGGTCGTTCTGGCGGCCGGTTCTTCCAAGCGGATGGGCCGTGACAAGCTGATGATGGAGGTCGGCGGCGTGCCGGTGCTCGTACGCTCGCTGCAGGCGATGCAAACCTGCGCCGCCGTGGACGAGCTCATCGTCGTCACACGCACGTCCCGCCTCGAGGAGATCGCGGCGCTGCGCGACCGGTACGGTCTGACGAAGATGACCAAGGTCGTCGTCGGCGGCATGACGCGCGCGGAGTCCTCGCTTGCCGGTGTGCTGGCGGCGAGCGGCAAGGCGACGCTCATCGGCATCCACGATGCCGCACGCCCGCTCGTGACGGATGCCATTATCACAGAGACCATTCAGGCGGCGAAAAAGAGCCGCGCGGCCGCACCCGGCATCCCGGTGCGCGACACGGTCAAGCTCACGGCCGGCGGCGTCATCACCGGCACGCCCGAGCGCGCGGCGCTCACCGCTATTCAGACGCCGCAGGTGTTCCAGGCGGATCTCATCAAGGCCGCGCTCACGAACGCCATGCGCAAGCACCTGGCCATCACGGATGACTGCTCGGCCGTGGAGCAGCTGCGTGTCAAGCCGGTCGTGACACAAGGCTCGGACGAAAACCTCAAGATCACGACGCCGATCGATATCGAGCTTGCGGAATCCATCCTGAGGAGGCGCAGTCAGGCATGATGCGCATTGGTCATGGATATGATGTGCACCGCCTCGTTCCCGGGCGTAAGCTCATCCTCGGCGGTGTGGACATCCCGCACGAGACCGGCCTGCTTGGCCACTCAGACGCCGATGTGCTCACGCACGCCGTCATGGACGCACTGCTCGGCGCGGCGGCTCTGGGGGACATCGGCCACCTTTTCCCGGACAATGACCCGGCTTATGCCGGTGCGGACAGTCTGACGCTGCTGCGCGAGGTAATGGCGCGTCTGAGTGCGGCCGGATACACGGTCGGCAATTTGGACTGCACGGTGCTTGCCCAGGCGCCGAAGCTCGCGCCGTACATTGCGCAGATGCGCTGCAATCTGGCACAGTGCATGGACGTGAATATTGACCGCGTCAGCGTCAAAGCGACGACCGAGGAGGGCCTCGGCTTCACCGGCGCGCGCGAGGGCATCGCCGCGCACGCGGTTGTCCTGATCGAACAGATTTCGTAAACGCCCGCACCGCTCCCGCATAGAATGAGGCATAACGATGTGGGAGGGAGCTCATGATGCAGCGCTATTGTCTGATCATGTGCCGGTCGCTGACCTATGCACAGCGGTCATCGCAGGTGCTCGAGCGCGCGGGCATTACCGCCACTGTGCTCAAAGCGCCGCAAAGCGTTTCAAAAACCGGATGCACTTATTGCGTCAAACTATATGAATCCCGTCTGGTTCGTGCGCTGGCGCTCCTGGACCGCGCAGCAATCCAGCGGGGGAAGGTGTATCGCCTGCTGGAAGATGGCACTTACCAGGAGGTGACGGTATGATTTATCTGGACTCGGCGGCTACGAGCCTGCTCAAGCCGCCGTCGGTAGTGCGCGCGACGGCCATGGCCATGCGCACAATGGCGAGTCCCGGCCGCGGCGGCCACAGCGCAGCCATGCGCGCGGCCGACACGGTGTTTACCTGCAGAGAAGCGGCGGCGGAGCTGTTTCACGTTCCGGAGCCGGAGCGCGTCGTGTTCACCATGAACGCGACGCACGCGCTCAATATCGCGATCCACTCGCTCGTATCGCCCGGCGATCCGGTCGTGATCTCGGGCTATGAGCATAACTCCGTCACGCGCCCGCTCCATGCGCTGGGTGCGCAGGTGCGCGTGGCGGTGAGCTCGCTCTTCGAGCCGGAGGCGGCGGTCAGCGCTTTCCGCCGCGCGCTGCCGGGCGCGAAGGCGGTCGTGTGTACGATGGTGTCGAACGTGTTCGGCTATCTGCTGCCCGTGCGGGAGATCGCGGAACTTTGCGCCGCTGCAGGCGTCCCATTGATCGTGGATGCTTCGCAGGTGGCCGGCTGTGTCGCGTTCGACGCGGCGGAACTCGGCGCGGCGTTCGTAGCCATGCCGGGGCATAAGGGGCTGCTCGGCCCGCAGGGCACGGGCATCTTGCTGTGCTTTGCGCAGCCAAAGCCCCTACTGTGCGGCGGTACCGGCTCGCAAAGCGTGCTGCAGGATATGCCCGAGGAATTGCCCGACCGGCTCGAGGCCGGAACGCACAATGTCCCCGGTATCGCGGGCCTGCTCGCCGGGATCCGGTATTTGTCGGCGCAGGGCGTCGAAAATATCGAGCGGCGGGAGCGGCGGCTCGCGCAGCGCCTGACGGCGCAGCTGCGCGCGGAGCCGCGGCTGGAGGTCTTCGCATCGCCGGATCCGGCGTGTCAGACGGCTGTGCTGTCCGTCCGCTGCCGGGATATGGACAGCGAGCTGCTGGCGCAGAAGCTCGCGCGCTACGGTATTGCCGTGCGTGCGGGGCTGCACTGCGCGCCGGTCGCGCACCGCACGGCCGGAACGTTCGAGACCGGCACCGTGCGCCTGAGCCTGTCACCCTTTAACACGGATGCGGAGATCGCGCGCACGGCGCGCGTGTTTCATGAGATCCTGCGTACAGGCTGACGCAGATTTTTGTATTGAAATCCGCCGGGTTGTAGGGTATAATATTATAATTCATAAGATTGGCGTTTTGCGCCTGCAAAACGGAAACCAACAGCCGAGGATATGCTTATGGCACAACTTGCAGCCTTCTGGGCAAAACTGACGATGCTGGTATCCACGATCCGGTTTTCGGACATCGTGGATATCCTGATCGTCGCTTATCTGATTTACAATGTTATCATGCTCATCCGCAAGACGAATTCGTATCGTCTGGCGCAGGGGGTTCTGCTGATCCTGATCGCGCTGTGGCTGTCGGGTGTGCTGAAGCTGACGATGTTCAACCGTATCCTGCAAAAAACGGTCGAGCTCGGTCTGATTGCGCTGGTCATCATCTTTCAGCCGGAGCTGCGCCGTCTGCTCGAGCGCATGGGCAGCAAGGCACTACCGAGCTTCGGGGCAAAACCGCTTGAGACGCTGGGCATGGACAATGTCATTTCGCAGACCATCGCTGCCTGCACGCAGCTGTCGACAACTAAGACCGGTGCGCTCATTGTCTTTGAGCGCAGCGTGACGCTCGATGAGCAGATGCGCAGCGGCACCACGATCAATTCGGACGTGACGGCGGAACTGCTCAAGAACATTTTCTATCCCAAGGCTCCGCTGCATGACGGCGCGGTCGTGATCCGGGACGGCCGCATCGCGGCGGCCGGCTGCGTCCTGCCGCTGACGAACAACACGAACCTCAGCCCGGATCTCGGCACGCGCCACCGCGCGGGCATCGGTATGAGCGAGCATTCGGATGCCGTGATCGTGATCGTGTCCGAGGAGACCGGCGGCATTTCCATCGCCGTGGACGGCATGCTCAAGCGCCGCCTTTCTCCGGAGACGTTCGAGGCGATCCTCCGCAGCGAGCTGCTGCCGGCGGAAGAGCAGCAGCGCAGACGCTGGGACACCATTGTCGATTTCGTGAAGAAACTCAATCCGCTTCGTCGGGAGAAACAACATGACAAAAAAGACGACGATCAACAAAATAGTCGGCAGTAAGGCTTTCTGGATCATCATTTCGCTGCTGGCGTCGTTCCTGCTGTGGACGTACATCATGTCCACGGAGGAGACGACGATCGAGATGACGTTTTCCAATGTCAAGGTCGTGTATCAGGGCGCGGATGATCTGCGTGCTGCGCGCGGCCTGATCGTAACGGATGCCGATGCCGAAACGGTCTCCGTGCGCCTCAAGGGCACAAGGCGCGTGCTCGGCAACCTCAGCTCAGCGGACCTGTCGGCGGTCATCGATGTGTCCGGCATCTCGCAGGCACGTGAGATGCAGGTGAGCTATTCGCTGCAGTACCCGACCAATGTCGATAAGAGCAGCATCACCGTTCTGAGCAAATCGCCGGAGACGATCAGCTTTTCCGTCGTGCAGGAGGCCAGCAAGACGCTCGAGGTCAAGGGCGTGTTCACCGGCAGCGTCAAAGACGGCTACACGGCCGAGCCGATCCAGGTGGAGCCCTCGTCTATCACGCTCTATGGTCCGCAGGAGGAGCTCGATGCGGTGGACAGCATCTGCGTCTATGTCACGCGCACGGATCTGGACAAGTCTATTGAGCCGACCAACTGCCCGTATGTCCTGCTGGATAAGGACGGCAATAAGCTCAAGCCCAAGGAGATCTCCGGCAACTATGACACGGTCAGCGTGTCAATGCCGGTACTGATGAACAAGGACCTGCCGCTGACGGTTTCGCTGGTCGGCGGTGCCGGGGCGACGGAGGACAACTGCGTTGTTGAAGTCGAGCCGAAGAGCATCCAGGTCGCCGGCGACACGACGGTGCTGCAAAAGCTCAACCAGCTCGTCGTGGCCACGGTCGATCTGTCGAGCTTTGCGACATCGTATGAGGCGACGGTCACGATCCCCTTGGGAAATGACCTGAAAAACCTCAGCGGCGTCACGGAGGCGACGGTCCGCATCTCCGTCCGCGGACTGGAGACGGCAAAGGTCACGGCGACGAATATCACAACGACCGGTACGAACCGGCGCGTGGAGATCATGACGACGTCGTTGGATGTGACCGTGCGCGCACCGGCGGATACGATTTCGCAGATCACGGCGGACAATGTGCGCGTGGTCGTTGACCTGACAAATTATAGGGCCACGAGCGGTACGGTCGCCGTGCCGGCCAAGGTCTATGTGGACGGCTTCTCCAACGCCGGTGCGATCGGGGAGTACGTCGTGAATGTGCATTTTACGGGAGGGTGATACCATGACGCAGGATGCTGTGGTGACCAAGCTGATCAGCCGCCATGTGGCGGAGGTGGAAGTTGAGCGCGGCACGGCCTGCGGCGGCACGTGTGAGTCGTGCGAGGCGTGCGTGTTCCAGAACCGCATCCGTGCCGAGGCGGTCAATAAGATCTCGGCACTGCCAGGGCAGAAGGTCGTCATCGAGAGCAAGACGTCGGATGTGCTCGGCGCGGCAGTGCTGCTGTATATGGTGCCGTTTGTGCTGTTGTTTCTGGGGTATGCCATCGGCAGCGCGCTCGGCTGGGCCGAGGGCGGCTGTGTCTTGATCGGTTTTGGCTTCTTTGCGCTTGGCGTGGCGTTTAATGTCGTTTACCAGCGCAAGAAGAAAGCCAGCCCCATTACTTTTGAGATCATTCAGATCCGGGAATCCTAAGATAAGAAGGGTACAGCCAATGATAAGAAGCATGACCGGCTACGGCGGCGCAAAGGGCGTCGTCGAGGGCCTGAATGTCACGGTGGAGCTCAAGAGCGTCAATAACCGCTATCTGGACATCGCCGTGCGCATGCCGCGCAACTTCCTCTTCGCGGAGGACGCGGTCAAATCTACCATCCAGCAGTGTGTCAGCCGCGGCAAGCTGGACGTGTTCGTCACGATCGATTCCTCGCAGGCGGAGGATACCGTCCTGCGTGTGAACGAGCCGCTGCTGCGCGCTTACATCGACACGCTCAACACGCTCGCCGTGCGTTATGACCTGAAAAATGACATGTCGCTCATGTCGCTCATGCGCTTTCCGGACATCCTGTCCGTGGAGAAGGCTGAGGCGGATCAGGACAAGATCCGCGCCGGCCTGATCGCGCTGACGCAGCAGGCGCTCGCCGACTATGACCAGATGCGTGAGCGCGAGGGTGCGAAGCTCCGCACCGACGTGGAGGAAAAGCTCGCGCGCATCGAGTCACTGGTGACGAGCGTGGAGACGGCCGCCCCCGAGACGGCCGCAGCCTATGAGGCGCGCCTGCGCCAGAAGCTCGAGACGGTGCTCGCCGCGACCGATATTGACGAGTCGCGCATCATTGCCGAGGCTGCGATCTATGCCGACCACGTTGCCGTCGATGAGGAGACGGTGCGTCTGCGCAGCCACATTGCGCAGCTGCGCCAGATGCTCGAGAGTGGCTCTCCGGTCGGACGCAAGGCGGACTTCCTCATTCAGGAGTTCAACCGCGAGGCGAACACCATCGGCTCCAAGTGCCAGAATGCGGACATTGCGAAGGTGGTCGTCGACCTCAAGTCCGAGATCGAGAAGATCCGCGAGCAGATCCAGAACATCGAGTAAGGAGCGGCGGGCTTGAAACTCATCAACATCGGATACGGAAACTATGTTTCCGCGGAGCGGCTGCTGGCTGTCGTCAGTCCGGATTCCGCTCCCATCAAGCGCATCGTGCAGGACAGCCGCGAGATCGGCATGCTCATCGATGCGACCTACGGCCGAAAGACGCAGGCCGTCCTCATCATGGACACCGGCCACGCCGTGCTCTCGGCGCTGCCGCCGGATGCGGTGCAGGGCCGTGTAGAGGCCACAGATCTGGAAACCGGAGGAGACGCAACATGAACCATCAGACAGGAAAACTGATTCTGATTTCCGGGCCGTCCGGCACCGGAAAGAGCACCGTCATCGCCCGGCTGATGCGCCTGCGGGATGACGTGTGCTTTTCCGTCTCGGCAACGACGCGCGCCCCGCGCCCCGGCGAAGTGGACGGCAAGGACTATTTTTTCGTCACGCGCACGGCGTTTGATGCCATGGTCGCGGCGGACGAGCTGCTGGAGCACGCCGAATATGTCGGCAACTGCTACGGTACGCCGAAGAGCTATGTGGAGCGGCGCTGCGCCGAGGGCATGCATGTCCTGCTGGATATTGACGTGCAGGGCGTGCACCAGATCTCCGAGAACCGGCCGGACGCAATTCGCGTGTTCATGATGCCGCCGTCACTGGCGGAGCTGGAGCGCCGTCTGCGCGGCCGCCACACGGACGATGAGCAGAAGATCTGCGAGCGGCTGGCGCAGGCGCGCCGCGAGTGTGCGCTGGCGTATACATATGATTACATCGTCATCAATGACGATCCCGACGTCGCGGCAAAGGAGCTCGACGCCATCATCACGGCAGAGTGCTGCCGCTATCCCGATCGGAAAAACTATTTTACAGAGGTGCTTGAAAAATGATGCTCTATCCTCCCATGAGTGAGCTGGCCGCCAAGGCCGGCAGCCGCTATCTGCTGGTGAACCTGGTCGCGCGCCGCGCGCGCAACATCGCCGCCGCCGCACAGGCCGCGGGCGAGCCGCTGGATACCAAACCGGTTTCCATGGCGATCGACGAGGTGTATGACGGCCGCCTTCAGGTCGTGCACAAGGAATAATCGCTTTCAGGCGGGCAGTACCCGCCTGATTTTTTCGGAGAGGGGGTGCGCAGATGCTGCAGATACAGATCCCGGTCGCAAAAGTCGCCGTTCTGGCTGCAACATTTGCGTTTGACCGTCCGTATACGTATAAGATTCCGCAGCCGCTGGCGGGTACGCTTCGCCCCGGCTGCCGGGTCGTGGTGCCGTTTTCGCGCGGAAATCGCCCGTGCGAGGGCATGGTGCTTGCGCTGGATGAAGCGGCAGATGACCCGAAGCTCAAGCCTATCACGCGCCAGCTCGACCCCGAGCCCATCCTTTCGCAGGAGTTGCTGCGCCTGGCCGTCTGGATGCATGACCGCTTTTTCTGCACGATCTATGATGCACTGCACGCGATCCTGCCCGCCGGTGTCTGGTACCGGGTCAGCACAGTCTACTGTACAGCGCCGGAACTGGATACGGCTGCGGCGCTGGCGCAGTGCGGCAGATCCAAACAGCGGCGTCTGGCGCTGGAGACCGTGCTGGAGCACGGCGGCCGCTGCCCGCTGGACGAGCTGCAGGCGGCATTTGGCGATAAAGACCCGTCAAGTGCCCTGCATTGGCTCGTGCAGCAGAAATTTCTGACGGTGGAAGGGACACAGACGCGCGTCGTGCGCGACAAGCAGCTGGAGTATGCAAGTCTTGCCGTCCCGCTGGAGGAGGCGCAGGAGGAGATCCGCCGCCGCAGACGCGCGAAGCATCAGGTCGCCATTCTGGAGCTGCTGTGCACGATCGGCCGCGCGTCGGCCAGTGAAGTGTGCCAGTTTACCGGTGCGCCGAGAAGCACCATGAAGACACTGGTGCAGCAGGGCGTCGTGCGTATTGACACCGAGCCCTATTTTCGCCGCCCCGTACACTACACCGGGCAGCCGCAGCCGATCCCGGCGCTGACGCCGGCGCAGGATCACGTGTTTTCCGGCCTGAAGGCGCTGCTGCGCGCGCCGGACGCGCAGGCGGCGCTGCTCTTCGGCGTGACCGGCAGCGGCAAGACGCTCGTGTATCTGCACCTGATCGCGCAGGCGCTCGCAGCGGGGCAGGGCGCGATCCTGCTCGTGCCGGAGATCTCGCTGACGCCGCAGATGATCGAGGCGTTTTCCGCCTATTTCGGTGACACGGTCGCCGTTTTGCACAGCGGTCTGCCGCTCTCGGAGCGCTATGACGAGTGGAAGCGCATCCGTGCGGGTCTCGCGCGCGTCGTCGTCGGCACACGCAGCGCAGTTTTTGCACCTGTGCAGGATCTGGGCCTGCTCATCATCGACGAGGAGCAGGAGGACACGTATAAGTCTGAGAGCACGCCGCGCTATCATGCGCGCGATGTGGCAAAGTTCCGCTGCACGCAGCACCGCGCGCTGCTGCTGCTCGGCTCGGCGACGCCGGACGTCGTCAGCCGTTATTATGCCGAGACCGGCCGCTATCATTACTTCACACTGCCGGACCGGTTCAATGCCCGCAAGCTGCCGGACGTTATCATTGCCGACATGAAGCAGGAACTGCGCAATGGCAATGCCGGCTCCATCAGCTCCGTACTCTACGGCGAGCTGGAGGAAAATCTGCGCCGCGGCGAGCAGAGCATTCTGTTTCTCAACCGGCGCGGTGCAAGCAAGATCGTCACCTGTGCCGAGTGCGGCGCGACCTATTCGTGCCCGAACTGCAGCGTCAGCCTGACGTATCATCAGGGCAATCAGATGCTCATCTGCCACCACTGCGGCTACCGGCGGCGTGTCGATCCCCAGTGCCCGGTCTGCGGCGGGGAGCTGCGCTTTCTCGGCGACGGGACGGAGCGCATCGAGGCAGATCTGCACGCGCTGTTTCCCGGTGTAGAGACGCTGCGCATGGACGCCGATGCCATCGCTATGGCTGGCACGCATGAGGCGCTGCTGCAGCGCTTTGCGCGCGAGCGCATCCCTATTATGATCGGCACGCAGATGATCACGAAGGGGCTGAATTTTGAAAACGTTACGCTCGTCGGTGTGCTCAACGCCGACCAGAGCCTGTATGTCGGTGATTACCGCGCCAGTGAGCGCACGTTTTCGCTCATTACGCAGGTCATCGGCCGCAGCGGGCGCGGCGATGTGCCCGGCCGGGCCGTTATCCAGACGTTTACGCCCGCAAACGAGACCATCCAGCAGGCGGCGCGGCAGGATTACGACGCGTTTTACCGCTCGGAGATCCGGCTGCGAAAGCTCAACGGCACGCCGCCGTTCAGCGAGGTGCTGGCCGTCACGGTCTCCGGCGCGCAGGAGAATGCGGTCGTGCGCTGCTGCGCCTATATCCGCGATTACTTTCGCCAGACGGTCGGCGAGCGCGCGGAGGTGCTCGGCCCGGCACCGCTGCCGGTTGTGCGCATGAACAACCGTTACCGCTACCGCGTCACGCTTTACTGCAATCAGAGCAAGGCGGTGCGCCGCGCGGCGGCGAACATCGTCATGTACTGCAACACAGAAAAATCATTCCGCGATGTCACCGTTTTTGCCGATGACAATCCGCTGGATTAGAGGAGAGATACACTATGGCTACAAGAATGATTCTCAAAAACGGTGACCCCCAGCTGCGCAAGCACTGCCACGAGGTCACGGATTTCAATCCCCGGCTGCACATGCTGCTCGACGATATGCGTCAGACGCTGGCGGAGTCCAACGGTGTCGGCCTCGCCGCGCCGCAGGTCGGTGTGCTGCGCCGCGCTGTCATCGTGCTCGAGACGAATGTCCCGGACGATGCCGACGAGTATATGATCGAGCTCATTAACCCTGTGATCGTGGAAACGGCAGGGGAACAGACCGGCGCCGAAGGCTGCCTGAGCATCCCAAATGAATTTGGTATCGTCCAGCGACCGGATTACGTAAAAGTCCGCGCGCAGGATCGCCATGGAGAATGGTTCGAGGTCGAGGGCCGCGGCCTGACGGCACGCGCTTTCTGTCACGAGATCGACCACCTCGACGGTGTTCTATTCATCGACAAGGCCACGCGGATGCTCTCTCCTGAGGAGCTCGAGCAGCAGACGAAGGGGTGAGACGCATGCGCATCGTGTTTATGGGCACGCCGGATTTTGCGGCCGTGTCCCTGCAGCGCTTGCTCGATGAACACTTTGATGTGGTTGGCGTGTTCACGCAGCCGGACAAGCCGAAAAACCGCGGTATGAAGCTCCAGCCGAGCCCGGTCAAGGAGATTGCACTTACGGCGGGGCTCCCGGTGTTTCAGCCGGCAAAGATGCGCGACGGCACGGCGCTGGCAGATCTCCAAAGCCTGCAGCCGGATATTCTCGTCGTTGTGGCCTATGGCCGCATTCTGCCGGATGATCTGCTCGCAGCGGCGCCCTATGGGGCGATCAATGTCCATGGCTCGCTGCTGCCGAAGTACCGTGGCGCCGCGCCCATCCAGTGGGCGGTGCTCAACGGCGATGCCATGACCGGCGTTTCGACCATGTACCTTGATCGTGAAATGGACACCGGAGACGTGATCTATACCACGCAGACGCCGGTCGGCGAGTTTGAGACGGCAGGAGAACTCTTTGACCGTCTGGCCGTCATGGGTGCGGACCTGCTTGTGCGCACGCTGCGTGACATCGCCGCAGGCACCGCACCGCGCACGCCGCAGGATCATCGTCAGGCGACGTATACCCGTCCGCTCACGCGCGATGATTCGCCCATCGACTGGAACCAGAGCCCGCGTGTGATCATCAAGCACATCTGCGGTCTGGAGCCGTGGCCCGTCGCAACGGCGGAGCTCGGCGGGCAGACGTTCAAGATCCATGCGGCGGATTACTCCGAGCGCACGACGCGCAAAGCACCCGGCACCATCGTGGCCGCCGGGAAAGACGGCGTTACGGTTGCCTGCGCCGACGGGCAGACGGTGCGCATCACGCAGCTGCAGGCACCGGGGAAGAAGCGCATGTCGGCAGCTGACTACCTGCTCGGGCATACGTTGCCCGTTGAGGACTGACCATGGCCATGACTGCCCGGGAAGCTGCCTGGACCGCGCTGCAGCGCTGGCGCAAAAACGGCGCGTGGTCGGACGCTGCGCTCAACGCCGTCCTGCAGAGCGCGCAGCTGGAGCCGCGCGACGCCGCACTCGCAGCGCGCATTTGCTATGGCACGCTGCAGAATCTGGCCCTGCTGGATCATTATCTTTCTGTCTACTGCACGACACCGCTGCAAAAGCTCGAGCCGAAGGTGCTCGACCTGCTGCGGCTGTCGGCTTATCAGATCGTGCTGCTAGATAAAGTCCCGCCGCGTGCTGCCGTGAATGAGGCGGTCGCGCTCTGCCGGAAAGGCGGTTGTGCGCGCGCGTCGGGTCTGGTCAATGCGGTGCTGCGCCGCGTGGCGGAGCATCGGGATGCGCTGCCGGAGATCCCGGGCGCGGGCACGGCGGACTATCTTGCCGTGCGCTACAGCCACCCGCGGTGGCTGGCGCAGCTGTATATCGACGCGCATGGCTATGCATTTGCCGAGCGGGCGCTGGCGGCGAACAATGCCGATGCACCGGCCTGCCTGCAGGTAAACACGATGAAAACGACGGCGTATGCCCTTGCTGCGTCCCTGCATGCGGACGGCATTGAGACGGAGCCGCACCCGTGGCTTCCGGACGCACTGCTGTGCCGCGGCGGCAATCTGGCGGCCGCGCGCACCTTTGCTGACGGCTGGTTTTATGTGCAGGACGCGGCCGCACACTGTGCGGCGCTCGTCTCCGGCGCGCAGCCGGGTATGCGCGTGCTCGATGCCTGCGCCGCCCCAGGCGGCAAAAGTTTCGCTGCTGCCATGCAGATGCGCGATCAGGGATGTATGATTTCCTGCGATATTCACGAAAATAAATGGAAGCGTATCCGTTCCGGTGCCGAGCGGCTGGGCCTGACGTGCATTTCAACGCGCACGATGGATGCCCGCCGCCCGGACGCGGATCTGACCGGCGCGATGGACGTAGTGCTGGCCGATGTGCCGTGCTCCGGCCTCGGCGTCATCCGCAAGAAGCCGGAGATCCGCTTCAAGGATCCGGCAGAGCTCGAGCGCCTGCCGACCATCCAGCGGGACATTCTCGCCGGTCTTGCGCCGTGCGTGAAGCCCGGCGGCGTGCTGGTATATTCCACGTGCACGGTGCTCGCGCGGGAGAACGAGGACGTGGCGCATGATTTTCTGCGTTCGCACCCGGAGTTTTCACCGGAGGCGTTTTCGCTGCCGCTCCCGGGCGCGGACGCACCCGACGGTATGTTCACCTTCTGGCCGCAGGAACACGGCACGGACGGATTTTTTGTTTGTAAGCTGAGGAGACACGAATGAGAGACATCAAAGCCATGCTCCCCGAGGAGATCGCGGCGGCCCTCGCCGAAATGGGGCAGCCGAAATACCGCGCCAAGCAGATTTTCCAGTGGCTCGCGCGCGGCGTGACGTCGTTTGACGAGATGACGAACCTGTCCAAGGTCCTGCGTGCAGCGCTCTCCGAGCAGTTTTATATCTCGAAGCTTGAGATGCTGCGTAAGCAGGTGTCCGCCCTTGACGGGACGATCAAATACCTCTGGCAGCTCGGCGACGGCAACGCCGTCGAGACCGTCGTCATGCACTATAAGCACGGCAACACGGTCTGCATCTCCTCGCAGGTCGGCTGCCGGCAGGGGTGCGCGTTCTGCGCGTCCACGATCGGCGGTCTGATCCGCAATCTTGAGCCGTCGGAAATGCTCGACGAGGTGCTCTATTCCGAGCGGGAGTCCGGCAGCAAAATTTCCAACATCGTCCTCATGGGCATCGGCGAGCCGCTCGATAACTTTGACAATGTCATGCGCTTTCTCGAGCTGGTCAACCACCCGGACGGGGAGAACATCGGCATGCGGCACATTTCGCTGTCCACGTGCGGCCTCATCGAGCGCTTTGACGATCTGGCGGCGCGCGACCTGCAGCTGACGCTGTCGGTCTCCCTGCACGCGCCGGACGATGCTACCCGCTCGAAGATTATGCCCGCCAACCACGGCCGCGGCGTGGCGGCGCTCATCGATGCCTGCGCCCGGTATTATGAAACGACCGGCCGGCGCATTTCCTTTGAATACGCCATGATCGACGGTGTGAATGACACGCCGGAGCACGCAAAGCTTCTGGCAAAGCACGCGCGGCGCGTCTGCGCACACGTCAACCTCATCCCGCTCAACCACGTGGAAGAGCGCGCGTTCCGGCCGTCTACGCCGGAGCATCTCAAGGCATTCATCCGCATTCTGGAGCAGGCGGGCGTCAATGTCACTGTGCGCCGCAAGCTCGGCAGCGATGTGGATGCCTCGTGCGGCCAGCTGCGCAAAAAGGTCGCCGATCATCGAGCCTGAAGGGGGAGAGCCCATGCATTGCTTTGCACAGTCGGACAGAGGGTCCGTCCGCAAGGAGAATCAGGATCGCGCCGCCTGCGCACGCATCCGGCGCAGGGGCTGCACCATTGCCGTCGTCTGCGACGGTATGGGCGGTGCCGCCGGGGGAAAGCTCGCGAGCGATCTGGCTGCGTCCATGTTTCTGGCGGATTTTCGCCGCGAAATGCAAGCGGGCATCGCGGTCGAGCCCGCCATGCGCCATGCCTGCGATGCGGCTAACCGCGCCGTCTATGACCGCGCGTGCGCAGACCCGGATCTGCACGGCATGGGCACGACGATCGTTGCCGCCTGTGTGCGGCACGGCCGGCTGACGGTGCTGCATGTCGGTGACAGCCGCGCGTATCTGGCCTGCCTGCGCCGGATGCAGCAGCTGACGACGGATCACTCGCTCGTGCAGGAGCTCGTCGCGAGCGGTCAGGTGCTGCCGGAGCAGGCACACCGTCACCCGCGGCGGAACGTGATCACGCGCGCCGTCGGTGTCGGCCCGAAGGTGGAGCCGGACTGCCGCACGCTGCCGTTTCCGCCGGGGGCACGACTGCTGCTGTGTACGGACGGGCTGTCCAACACGCTCACGGAGGGCCAGATGCACGATCTTTGCCGCAGCTCGCGGGATGCCAAGCAGATCTGCAGCCGCCTGATCGCGGCGGCGCTGGCACGCGGCGCGCGCGACAATGTGACCGCACTCGTTCTTTTCCGCTGAAGCGCAACAGGGGGATCACTATGGAACAATCAATGAATCGCTATATCGGTCAGATGCTCGACGACCGCTACGAGATCCTGGAGATCATCGGCAGCGGCGGCATGTCGGTCGTTTACAAGGCTATGTGTCACAAGCTGCACCGCTATGTCGCCGTCAAGATCCTGCGCGATGAAATGGCGGCGGACGCTGAGCTGAAAAATCGCTTTCAGGCGGAGGCACACGCGGTCGCCATGCTCTCGCAGCCGAATATCGTCTCGGTCTACGATGTCGGCCACAGCGGGGAGACGGAGTATATCGTCATGGAGCTTATCGAAGGCGAGACGCTCAAGCAGCGCATGGCGGAGCATGGTGTATTCAGCGCCGTCGAGGCGCTGCACTACGCCACGCAGATCTGCAAGGCACTGCAGCACGCGCACGCCCATGGCATCGTACACCGGGACATCAAACCGCAGAACATCATGATCACGAACGACGACATGGTCAAGGTCGCTGATTTCGGCATCGCCGCGCTCGAGAATATCCATGAAGAGCGCAGCGGTCAGGCCATCGGCTCCGTGCACTATATTGCACCCGAGCAGGCCAAGGGCCTCAACGCCGACGCGCGCAGTGATCTGTATTCCCTCGGTGTCGTGCTCTATGAGATGCTCACAGGCCACCTGCCGTATGACGCAGACACTCCGGAGGAGATCGCGCTTATGCACATTGCCGGCAGCGCCAAGCCGCCACGGGAGTGGAACAGCGACATTCCCGAGGAGCTTGAGCGTATCACGCTCAAGGCCATGGAGCCGGACCTGCGCAAGCGCTATCAGTCGGCGGGGGAAATGCTCAAAGCGCTCAGCACCTGCAAGAAGCACCTCAACCAGCAGCGCCCGCTTTCCGAGCGGCGCCGCGAGAGCGCGGAGAAAAAGGACTCCTTTTTCGGTGTCGGTCAGGACCTGACGGAGGAGGCATACCAGCGCCGGCGCAAGCGGGCCAAGCGCGTGAGTTATTTCACGGGTATTTTCTCGGTCGGCGTCTTTGCCATTTTGCTGTTCGTGTTCCTGTGGAATTTCTGGCTCGAGGATCTGTTCCGCACGGCCGAGCGCGTGGATGTGCCGGACTTTACCGGCAAGTCCTACGAGGCGGTCGTCAACGATAAGCAGTATGCCGACTATCATTTTACGGTCGTGTACACGGTCGATCCAGATGTGCCGGACGGCGTGATTATTGAGCAGGACCCGGTGGCGGGCAAGAGCCGCATGCGCGTCTCGGACGGCATCAATGTGCAGCTCACCGTCAGTACCGGCGTCGTCATGACCGATGTGCCGTATGTCATCAATGAAGACTACGAGGAGGCGACGGCCGCGCTCGAAAAGTCCGGCTTTACGGTCACGACGGAGTTTCAGGCCTCGAAGAACGTGACGGCGAAGTATGTCATCAGCTGCGAGCCCGCGCCCGGTGAAAAGGCGGCCGCCGGTTCCAGCGTGAAGCTGATCGTCAGCGGCGGCCCCGAGCTGCGCCCGGTCACGGTGCCCGATCTGTCAGAGCTGACGGAGTCAGCTGCTATCGCGCGCATCGAGAGCAGCGGCCTGTGCTACGGCGGCACGTATAAAGAGGCCAACGATGCCAAGCAGGGCACGGTCTTCAAGCAGAGCGCACCGGCCAACACACAGCTCACGGAGTACAGCAAGGTCTATATCTGGGTCTCCGACGGGCCGGCAAAACCGTAAAGAGATAAAGGAGCAACAACACTTATGGTGCAGGGTGTCATCATCAAGGCGCTCAGCGGCTTTTACTATGTGGCCGCCGGCGATCAGATCGTGGAGTGCAAGGCCCGCGGCCGCTTCCGGTACGACGGGTGCAGTCCACTGGTCGGCGACCGTGTGGAGGTCAGCTTCGACGCGCACGGCAAGGGCCGCATCGACACCATCCTGCCGCGGCGCAATGCGTTCATTCGCCCGGCGGTGGCAAACATTGACCAGCTCATCATGATCGCGGCGAACGTGAACCCCGTCACGGACCCGTTTCTGATCGACCGTGTGGTCGCCATCGCGGAAAATGCGGACTGCGAGCCAGTCGTCTGCCTCAATAAGTGCGACCTTGACCCGGCGGACCATCTTTATGACATTTACCGCTCCATCGGCTTTCGTGTCCTGCGCACGAGCGCGGCGACCGGGCTCGGCGTCGGCGAGCTGCGCGATGCGCTGCGCGGAAAGACCAGCGCCTTCACGGGCAACTCCGGCGTCGGTAAGTCGAGTCTGCTCAACGCACTCGATGCGTCGTTCGGCATTGCGACCGGAGCTGTCAGCGAGCGGCTCGGCCGCGGCAAGCATACGACGCGCCATGTGGAGCTCTATGCGCTCGGGGCGGATACATTTGTCGCCGATACGCCGGGGTTCGCATCCTTTGAAGTGGACATGGTCGATCCCATCTCGTGCGAAAATCTGCAGTATGCGTTCCGGGAGTTCCGGCCGTACATCGGCCAGTGCCGTTTTCGCGACTGCGCGCACCTGAAAGAGCCCGGCTGCGCCGTTCTTGCCGCTGTGGAAGCGGGCGAGATTGCGCCGGAGCGCCATGAGAGCTATGCGCGCCTGTACGCGCTCTCGGCTCAGGTCTGCGACTGGGAAAAGAAAAAGTGACGCACCAAAGCACCGCCCTCCGCATACACTGTAGGGAGAACCTGCAAGCGGAGGGCGGTGCTTTATGTTTCGACGGCGGGGGATTTGCTTCTGGATCGGCATCGCGTGTGTGGTCGCCGGTGTGTTCATCATTCTGGCGCTGGTGCTGCCGGCCGGCTTCTGGTGGTTTGCACTCGGCGGTGCGCTCATTGCGGCGGGCGTTTGGCTGCTGCGGTGCTGAGGGCGGCATAACCGCCGCGTGCCCGGCATAAGGATGTACAAAAACGACAAGGAGCACATCTTTATGGAACTACAACTGGGCAAGCAGAAACGCATGATGTACGCGCGGGTGTTTGACCGCACGGAGGAAGAGACCTGCAGCGCGGACGCCGTCGTACCCGATGCGCTGGGGGACATCGGCACGATCTTGGTCACGGAGGGCACATTCTGTCTCTGGAATCTGGACTTTTCGGACAAGAGCGCGCAGATCGAGGGCAGCATCGCGGCCGACGTAGTCTATGCGGAGGAGGGCGGCGCGCTGCGCAGCTTCCCGGTGGAGCTGCCGGTGAAGGTGCGCATCAGCGGCGAGACGCTCTCGCCCGATGTGCGGCCATGGCTGCGGTGCACGCTCACTGCGCTGGATGCGCGCGCGGTCAATTCGCGCAAGGTGCGCGTCACGGCGCGGCTGAGCCTGTGCCTGCGCGCCTACCGGGAGACGGAGCTCGCGCTCACGGACCGCATCGAGGGCGACGGCGGCACGGTGTTCACGCGCACGGAAACGCTCCGCGTGCAGGTGCCGGTGTCCGTGGAAGAAAAGACGTTCACCGTCTTGGAGACGCACCGCTTCACGGCCGGGCAGCCGGAGGCTGACCGCCTGCTCTGCCACACGGAGACGGTGCTGCTCGATGATGTCAGCGCCGTCGGCAGCCGTGTGATCCTGCAGGGGCGCGTGTGTGCGGCCGTCTCCTATCTCCAACAGGGGCAGCTGTGCCCAACGGTCGAGACCTTCGAGACGCAGTTTTCGCAAATGCTCGACTGCCCGGCGGACACGTCGCCGTGCCTGCTGCACACGACCGTCAATCTCACAGCGGCCTACCTGAATGTGAGCGCCGCAGCCGACGGGGCGGCACTGGAGGCGGAGTATCATCTCGTTGCGCAGACGGTGTGCCTTGCGGATACGGAGGCTGACTGCGTGACGGATGCCTACTGCAACACGGCCGAGCTTGCACTTGAGCGCGAGACGGTTCCGGCCGGCACTGTGCAGCCTGTGGAGCCGCTGCGCCTGACGGCGGAGGGCACGCTTGCGTGTGAGGCTGACTCGCTGACGGTCATGTCCCGACGGGCCGTTGTCTGCGGCCTGGCGGAGGATGGCTGTGACGTGCTTGTCCGCCTGCTCGTGACGGATGCCGAGCAGCGTGTATCCTGTATGGAAAAGCGCCTGCGCCTGCCGCTCGAGCCGGCGGACGGCGCGCGGCTGGAACTGCTGAGCGTGCAGCCGGAGGAGCTAGCGGTGACGGTCACGGCGGATGGCTTTCTGATCCGTGTGACGGTGACGGCGCGGACGGCTGCGCTTCAGGAGTCCGGCTTCCGGCAGGTCACCGGTGCAGCGGCGCAGGAGCGCGCCTGCCCGTATGCCTCCGTGCCGTCGCTGACGATCGTGCGCTGGGGCGGGGAGGACCTGTGGATGCTTGCCAAGCGCTACTGCTCGAGCGAGCAGCTCATCCGTGAGACGAACGGCCTCACGGATGATGCCGCCATGGCCGAACCGCCGCAATATCTCCTCATTCCCAAGACGCAGGTGTAGTTTTCGCGCAAATATGCGGATTTTTCTTGCCACGCGGCCTGGAGTGTGCTAAAATATTCAAAGCATTTTAGCAAGAGGAGTTGTGACTATGTCCGGACATTCCAAGTGGCATAATATACAGAAGACCAAAGGCGCGCAGGACGCCAAGCGTGCGCAGGCGTTCACGAAGATCGCCCGCGAGATGATCGTGGCCGTCAAAGAAGGCGGCAGCGGCGACCCCAATAACAATTCCCGCCTCGCAGCTGTCATCGCCAAGGCGAAAGCCGCCAACATGCCGAATGACAACATCAAGCGCACGATCGACAAGGCGCTCGGCTCCGGCAACACGGATAACTACGAGTCCATCACTTACGAAGGCTACGGCCCGTCCGGTGTTGCCATCATCGTCGAGACGATGACCGATAACCGCAACCGCACCGCCTCTGAGGTGCGCCACTACTTTGATAAGTACGGCGGAAACATGGGCGCGACCGGCTGCGTGTCGTGGTCGTTTGATAAGAAGGGCGTCATCGTCATCAATGACGAGGATCAGGAGCTCGACGAAGACAAGGTCATGGAGGACGCGCTCGAAGCCGGCGCGGCGGACTTTGCGCCCGACGAAGGTGTTTACACGGTCTATACCGATCCCGACGATGTGGCATCGGTGGCCGAGGCGCTCACGAATGACGGCTATGAGCTGCTGAGCGCGCAGGTGGAGATGGTGCCGCAGAACACCATCAAGCTCACCGACGAGGGCGATATCAAAAACCTCCAGAAGATGCTCGACATGTTCGAGGACAACGAAGATGTCCAGAACGTGTGGCACAACTGGGAAGAGTGATCTGCCTGTGAAACGCATGCGTTTCCGGACACAAAACAGCATATTTGACGGATAACATGGCGCTTTGCAGCTTCAAACGTCGTTTCCTGCGGGAAAACACGGCGTCAGCTGCGACATACATGGCCACCTCTGTTGTGACATACATGAGGAGGACATAGGTATGAAGATGCAAAGTGCTGTCGATGAGTATCTGGTTGAGATTGAGGTTCGCAAGTATACCCCGAAGACGATTCGGAGTTACCGTTGTAACCTCAATCTCTTTTTGCGTTTTTGCGCAGAGAAATTGCACGTCGAGACTGTCGAGGCGCTCACGCCCGCAGTTGTGCGGCAGTTTTCACGCTGCATGAGCGAGGCAGGGCGCAAGGGCACCTATATCAACGGCGTACTCAAATCGATCAAATCGTTCATTCAGTATTGTTATGAGGAAGGATACGGCGGCTTTGATACGCGCAAGACGTTCAAGTGGTGCAAGGAGGAGAAGCCGGTCATCACGGCCTTTTCTCCGGAGCAGGTGCGGAGCATGCTGCAAAGCTGCCGTGGGCATGATTATCTCTTGCTGCGTGACTATGCGATTCTGACATTGCTCTTTGAGACCGGAAT
>ERZ772897.837-NODE-837-length-35624-cov-6.148416_pt1 | contig 35624 bp, 33 predicted proteins | sample MGYA00512125_ERZ772897 | MGnify/ENA primary metagenome ERZ772897 (study PRJEB29015, sample SAMEA2737660) | human gut metagenome | biome: human gut; feature: human-associated habitat; material: faeces | place: China | collected 2012 ... | reverse complement strand
AAGCAGTCGGTGTGCTATACACATTTTCACTCAAACAAGGTTTTTAGAGGTGACCAATAGTCTGACAGGATTTTTCCCGAAAAAGGGAACTTACCGCTCCGGCACATTTCTGTCCATATTGAAGACAAGCTTCCATCTGCCGCCGGTATTCCGCCATGTCGATGTTATGTGGAACTTTCCGGAAAGGTCTGAGTTTTCAGGCTTCTCCGCCGTGGTGGTGATGACATAATGCACCTGAACCGCATCAGGCGTTTCACACACCGTCACTCCTCGATTTCGAATGCGGCGCAGTCGAAATCAGCGATTATTTCCGCATATTCCGCCCCTGTGCACCGTGTCCCCCCGCAAACCATGCCTGCATTCACGTAAACGCCGCCTTGTCGCGCGCCTGAGCCGCTCTCCACATCTTTTCTTCAAGTTCCCGTATCATCAGTACCCTCCAGCAAACCGCCAGCCGAAGCCCGCAGATTTTCCTTTTCAATGACAGAACGCCGCACCCCGGCGCTTACGATAACCCCTCCGATAAGAGCCGCAAAAGCCGTAGGCGTCCACAGCAGAAAAATACCCGCCGCGTCTCCCATGTTCATTCCGCCGTATTCCGCAGTGTACTGCGCATTGAACACAGCGAATACATCTCCCCACCAGCCAAGCTTCAGCGCCAGAATGAAAAGCGCCGCAAACAGGCACAGCGAGCCGGCGCATTTCCAGATAAACCGCCGCTTATCCCGCGAAAACAGGAGCGCCGCCAGCACCGCGCCCAGCAGCGGACAGAAATATACGGTCTGCGTCCAGAGGGCAAGCCCGCAGAATGCGTACATAAGGCACAGCGCCGGGCAGAGTACTGCCTCCATCGCCGCCAGCGCGTTGAATATCCATCTGATTTTCATATCAGCCTTCCCACCCTCGAAGCTCCCGCAGAGTTTCCACTGTCTCCCGGACTGCCCGGATCGCCGTTTCCACTTCGTCGGCAGTGTTGAACTCCGACAGGGTGAGCCTCAGCGAACCTTTGAGCATATCCTCCGGTACGCCCATAGCCCTGAGCACATGCGATGGAAATTCATTCCCGCTCGAGCACGCCGACCCCGAGGACGCGCACACGCCCCGGATATCCAGTCCGAGCACGAGGGATTCCCCCTCCACCCCGGAAAATGAAACGTTGACGTTACCGCACAGCCGCGGCGTAATCCCGCCGTTGAGCCTGCTCCCGGAAATCTCCAGCAGTCCTGCAATGAGCCTGTCCCGAAGCGCCGAAATCCTCTCAGACCGACCGTTGATGTCCCCGCACGCATACTCCATAGCCGCACCCATCGAAACTATAGCCGCAGTATTTTCCGTCCCGGAGCGAAGCCCGTTCTCCTGACCTCCCCCGCAGATAAGCGGCTGAAGCTCCAGCCCCCTGCGGATATAGAGCAGACCCGCCCCGCGAAGCCCTCCCAGCTTGTGAGCCGAAACCGACATCATATCACAGCCAAGCTCCCTGACGTCAAGAGGGATATGCCCCGCCGCCTGAACCGCGTCCGTATGGAACAGCGCCCCGCGCTCCCGGCAAAGCGCGGCAAGCTCCCTTATCGGCTGGATCGTCCCGACCTCGTTGTTAGCCGCCATCACGGAAACCACCGCGGTTTCCGGCGTAATGAGCTTCCGAGCCTGTTCCATGTCGACGTAGCCGCCGCCGTCCACGCCGATGTATTTTACCTCAAACCCGGATTTCTCAAGAGCCCCGCACGTATTCAGCACCGCCGGGTGCTCTATCGCGGAGGCGACAATGCGGCGCTTCCCAGCATACGCCCCGAGCGCCGCCGCCTGCCGTACCGCCGTGTTGTCGGATTCGGTGCCGCCGGAAGTGAACACTATCTCGTCAGGTTCCGCGCCGACAGCCGCCGCACATTTCTCCCGCGCTTCTATCAGCGCCAGAGCCGCCCGCCGTCCCTCGGAATGTATCGATGAGGGATTCCCGCAGCATTCCCACAGGAACGGCTCTGCGGCTTTCCGGGCGCATTCCAGCACCGGGGCGCTCGCCGCGTTGTCGAAATATATCATCTCGCCGCCCCCTTTATCCTGTCGATGGTCCATTCATATTCCGGGAAATCCCGCAGGATCCTCGCGATACACCGCCAGATGAATTCCTCGCGCAGCAGCGGGCGTTCCCTCATCTGCTGTTTCGCTCCCCACAGATGCGTGTACTTGTCCTGCGGGAAAAACAGCGCGTCCTTGTCGAGAAGGGTCTGCACGCCGGTGCCGGTGTAATCCGCGCACATAGCCGCCATGCGCTGTTCCGCGAAAACCATGTAGCGCAGGCGCTCCCCGCACCGTTCCGCCGACTTCATGAACGCGACAGCCTGCGATGTGTAGAACTCCTTGAAATCATTGTCCGGAACGTAGAAAAACGCCGTATTAAGCGGCAGTACCTCCCGGCTGAACCCAGGCAGGATATGCCCCGCAGCCGAAAAGTACTCCAGCGGCGGGTAAACGTCCGGGTTGAGGTCCTCACGGTGAGCCGCGATGATGTCCCTCCCGAATTCCGGCTTGCTCCATACGATAAGATCGGTGTCTATCATCGCGCAGGGTGCGTCCATCTGCCGCAGTGCAAGGAGCTTTCCAGCAGCCCAGAACATCTCCGGGTCGATACCGTCAAGGTCGTCTGGGAGCGTGTCACGCACCCCGTCCCAGACCTTTTCAAGCCCGGCATTGCGGATATAATCCGCAGCGGGAGCGTCGCAGTACAGAAAGATCCTGCTTCCGTCCCTCCGCCATTCCAGCGCGGAGATGACCGCTGTGAACAGGTCGAAATCCTCTAAAGCAAAAGCCCCGTTATTTTTCGCGAAAAACGGAGCCGTAGAAATAATATGAAACGCGTTCAAACTCTTACCTCATGTCAGACTATGTGTATACCGTATCCATAGCAGTCCAGCGGGCATTTTCTCAGGCACTCGTACATTATACGGTCGTACTCGTCAGCGGTGATGAATCCGCCGGAGCCGAACCCTCCAAAGCTTCCCGCGCCGAACGAGCCGGAAAAGCTCCCCCACGGAAAGCTCCCGAAAGAGCCGAGAAGATAGCTCCCAGAACCGAACCGATACGAGCCAAACGAACCTAACGAACCTAAAGAACCAAACGAGCCCCGGAACGACCCACGCCCAACGAAGCGCCATTCCCACTCCCATTCCCAGAGGCTGAATCTGTAGCTCCCAAGCGCGGTAAGTCCGCCGGAACCGATTCCCAAGCCGGAACCTTGAAAAACGCCGTAGCTTCCGAAATTGAAGCTTCCGGAGCCACCCCGGAAGCCGCCCGAGAAACTCCCGAAAGAGCCGCACCGTGACCCGCCGTTATCCGGAGCGTTCCCGCAAAAGACCTCCGTTACAGCTCCGGCGCTTACTCCGAACACCTCCGCGAGCCTGTCGTTAAGCTGAGGATCCTGCGGATCGAGCGTCCTGAGCTTGTCGAGCCGATCGGCGTAGACCGTGCCGCCGTGCTCCCGGAGCCACTCCGAAAGTCTTCCCCCGAGGAAATATCCACGAACGGCAGCCAGGTCGAAATTATCGATGATCTCAGCCGCACTGCTGATTTTTTTCCTGTTGAGCCATAAACAGCAATCCAACCGAGACACCCCCTGTTACTATACAGTTACTTATAATTTATTATAGCATAAACCTCCGGATAATTCAACAATTTTTTAAGATTTGTTGTCGATTTTCAACTCCGGTAGCATATTACACATATCGCGCAAAAAAGCCGGCGGGATATCCCACCGGCTTTGTGATCAATGGAAATTTCTCTTTTTATTCGCGATCATGAGCCTTATCATGACCGTTACGGCGTTCTTTTTCAGCGAATCAATGAGCATTCTCTCATCGCTGCTGAAACCGCTCCAGTTGAGGTCTGCCAGCTCCGGCATTTTCATGTACCGCGCCGGGATCTCCTCAGCGGTGAGCCTTGCCAGTTCTGACATGCACTTCTCGCAGTCGCAGGCGTTGAACCTCCTGATTATCCCGGGAACATTCTCGGCAATTACCATCTCAGTAAGCTCCCGCATTACCAACGGAGAACGGCTCACCTCATCGTCGGGCTGTTCGCTGCGCTGAAGCTCGGCTTCCCTGCGCATGACCTTAGAAAGCGGCTCGATTCCGCGAAGCTGCCTTGGAATAAGGCTCTTCCCTGCGGCGACAACCTGGTTTTCCGAGAACGCGCGTTCCTCCACCAGCCGCATAACGCTCGGGGTTTTCACGCTCTGGGACTGCTCCCCGCTCTCATCGTATTCCGCTGGATTTTCGGCTTTTTTCGCGGGCTTGCCCGATTTATCCGACCCTGCGGACTTCCCCGGCTTTGCCTGTTTGGAAGCCCCCGCCTTCTCGGCGCCGTCAGCTTTACCAGACTTAACAGGCTTAGCAGACTTAGCAGACTTAGCTGTCTTAGTGGATTTAGTGGACTTATCTGTCTTAGAGGGATTAGCGGATTTATCCGGTTTTCCCGCCGCAGAGCCCGCAGACTTCTTCCCGGGAGCCTGCCTGTTCTGACCGCCCCGGATATCCTCGTCACTGACGAGCCTTGCGCCCTCGGGATTCTCCTGATAATGCTCGGTTATTCTGTCGGTCATGACTTATCCCCGGCTTTTTCCCCGGTAAGCTCGCAGATGAATGCGAAGTATTCCTGCGCCGCCTTTGACTTCGGCGAGTATGTTATGACGCTCTCGCCATGCGCGGGAGCCTCCGCAATGCTGACGCTCGCGCTTATCCGGCTCTTGAATATCTTTGTATCGAGCTGCATGGCGATAACGTTCGCCAGATCCTCGACATCTTTCGTCAGCGTAAGCCGCGGATTGTACTTATTCAGCAGAATGCCCGCCACCTTGAGTTCCTTGTTGTAATAACGCTGTACTGCGAAAATGGTCTGCTTTAGCTGAGCAATTCCCTGTAAACTGAGTATCTCGCACAGCATGGGAATAACAAGCTCATCGGAAGCGGTGTACGCGTTTATGGTGAGCACCGACAGCGCCGGCGGCGTATCCAGTATTATGTAGTCGTACTCGTCGCGGATAGTCTCCATCTGTTCCCGGAGGATATACTCGCGCCCAACGCCGGTAAGTTCAAGCTCCACGCCGGAAAGCAGGATATTCGAAGCGATAACGTCGCAGATTCCGCCTTTCTGGACAGCGTCGGAAATATCGCAGTTCCCCTTGAAAACATCATAGATGGTGTATGCGTCCTCGTCGTCTATTCCGAGCGAAAAGCTGAGGTTTCCCTGCGGGTCAAGGTCTATCGCGAGGACCTTCTTCCCCATCTGTGCAAGTCCTCCGCATATCGCACAGCAGGTGGTAGTCTTTCCGACGCCGCCCTTCTGATTTGTGAGTGCAATTATCTTTGCCATAAAACTCCCCCGGAAACTGTAGCATTATGCCGGAACCCGGCACTATTCAGACATCACAAGGGCGCACAGTAACTGTCCGCCCTCGCTGATTATTAATCAAAGGATCAGAAGCCCTCCGGATCTATGTACTCGTCCGTTGCGCTGTCCTCGGGAATGTAGATGTGGTAGTTGGTCTTACCGTTCTTCTTTACGAAGTACATCGCGGTATCCGCAAAGGAGAGCAGCTCGTTCACATCTTCAGTGTGCTCAGGGCAGAACGCCACGCCGATACTTGCCTTAACGTCGATGTGCATTGCGCCGTCAGCGGTGGTGTAGCCTTCGTACAGCTCGTTGATGATATCCATGGAGATATTCTCGATGTTCGCGATATCATCCTGATTTGTGAAGCAGAGCACGAACTCATCGCCGCCGAATCTGCCTGCGAAACCGCCCCTGTCGTCGACCTTGGTGCGGATCGTGTCAGCCACGAATCTGATGACCTCGTCGCCGATGGTGTGACCGTAGCGGTCGTTGATGAACTTGAAGTCGTCGACGTCAATGAAGGAAACAGCAACGCGCTTTGTGCCGCGGCGCTCGATCTCAGACGTGAGGTTCCTGATAAATGTGTTTCTGTTATAAAGCTGTGACAGGAAGTCGTAGCTTGCACGCTCGGAAAGCTGAAGCTCGAGCTTCTTCTCGTTGTCGATATCGGTCATGACGCCGATAACTCTGAGCGGTTCGCCGAGGCGGTCTGTGATGCAAACCGCACGGAGGGATACCCAGATCACCGCGCCGCTCTTTGTCTTGAGCTGATATTCAGCACTGTAGCCGCTCTTGTTCTTGAGCAGGCCGTTCATATCGCGCTTGTACTTTTCAGCGTCGTCCTGGCTCATGAGGGAGTCGATGAACTTGCCGTTAGAAAGCGTAGCGCTGTCGGTGTCGATGTCAAACTTCGCGAGCATGTTCTTGGAAGCGTACATTCTCTCCTTGTGGAAATCCCACTCGAACAGCATGTTGTCAGACAGCTCTGCGATAGTGCGGTGACGCTCCTCGCTGAGGAACACCTCGTCGAGCAATTCGTTGAAGGATGTCTGGATCTCGCCAAGCTCGCTTCTTCTGTTTGTGACCTTGAAGCGGATATCGGTAGAGCCCTCTGCCTCGGAGATCTCGGTCATGGTCTTGAGCATGCCGTTCATGTTGCCGAGGAACCTGCCGATAACGAGAAGGGAAGCAATGGAGAATACAACAGCGGAAGCCGCAACAACGACCCAGCCGAGGAGGTTCGTAGTAGTGGAGAACTGGCTGAACGCCGCATTGTCAGCGGAGGCCACCCAGCGCCAGTTCATAACGTCGGTGCCTGCAAGGCCTACGAAGTATGTAGAGCCGCCCGCAGAACCCTTGATGGACTTGATGTCCTTGCTGTTCTTGAGGTCGCTGTAACCAGAGTTGGAGGTATCGAAGAACTGGGCAATATCGCTCTGGAGCGCGGAACCTGCGAATTCTTTGTTGATGGAGCCGCTCTGCTTGTAGTTGACTGCAACGCCGTTCTTGTCAACGATCATGAAGCTTGCGCCGCTCAGGTTAACGAACTGACCGGAAAGCGCCTTCATAACAGCGCTGTCAGGACCAGCGGAAACGATGGCAACAACATACCCTGCCTCGCCGGAAGCATTGTCGGAAGGGATAGGGTCAGCAACGAAGATGGCGTCGCCGTAGCTGGTCCAGTTGAGCATTTCAGAAACGGAAGGCATATTGATAACGCCCTGATCGTTCATCGGGAGGTTCTCAAAAACTCCGCCCTCGCTTCCGTTGACAGCTTCGATGACGGTACCGCTGTCGTCGAGGATCATCATATCAAGGATATCCGGATCCGCAGCTACTGCGGCTTCAAGCTCCGCGTCAGCGCTGCCCATTCCGTGTGCCACGTCAACAGCCGCCTCGCTCTTTGCGATAGCCCCCACGATGGAGGAATAGCTTTTGAACGCCTGCTTTATTCCGGCAGATTTGGACTCACCCACCTGCTGGAGGGTGTTCTCCTTGGCAGACCTTTCGTATCCCATAACGGAAAATGTGCCTATTGCTCCGACGATCACCGCCGGAACTATCGCGAATACCAGCATGACAGCGGTAAGCACGATCTTCAGCTTCAAATTGCCCATTATCTTATCCCCCTGAAAATATTTTATCTGTCACCTGACGCGGTATCGCCGCGCTGTGTGAAAATGCGTTAGTCCTGCTCGCCCTGCTTTGCGCGCATAAGGAGCTGCACATAGTTTATGTATCTGCCGATAGCGTCCTCCTGTGCGGCGGTAAGCGCCTCGAACGCGCAGCCGTAGCCGATGATCACGCCGTCGCTGTCGGTCTGCACTCTGAGTATGGTAGCCATGGTGTTGAGGTGATAACCGTCCACCAGCTCGATATCGACGCATGCGCTGTCGTCCTTGTGGAACTCGTACGCGCTGGTCAGGAAGATACCGCCGACATTGATGTCGTGGATTTCTACAGCAACCGGTTCTTCAAAGCGAATGGTGTTCTCGTCGCGAACCACGAAAAGCGCCCTGCCGGGCAGCTCGACCTTTATCTTGAAGTATCGCCTGCGCTCCTCGAGCACCTTGGTGCTGTTGGATTTGAGCAGGGAAATATTCATCTGCCTGTTGTGCGACATTGAGATATCCCCGGCGTATTTTATTCGGTCGCCCGCCTTGGAGTAAGCGATAACGTCCACTCTCGTGCCGCGCTCAAGCTCCGGGAGATCCTTTCCCTTGATGATAAGGATGCTTTCCTCACTGGATTCTAAGTTTTTCGGGAAAACGAAATTGCGCTCTGCCGAAGCAAGCAGGGTACCGTTCTGGGCAAGAATTTCTGTCCTAACTATTTTAGTTCCAAATAACAACCGCATCAATCCTCTTACAATAAAATAGTAAACAGAGCAACCCCGCCCGCACGCAGAACAGCGCCCGGACCCTTAGATACCATCAAACGAACCATGAAAGCACGCTATTTGTCAGAATACTCTTGTTTACATTATACAATAAACATTCCTAATAAATCAAGGCATAATGTTAATTTTCTAATAATTGAACAAAATTTTTTTTGATTTTTGGCAAACATAACAAAACACTGCTATGCCGTTTCATACCACATTGTGTAAAAACGCCTCAGGCTTTTTTGACCTTTATCTTGAACCGCTTGCCGCAGCCTCTTGCGAGTCTGTCCCTGGCCTGCATGGGGGTTCCGCAGATGAACTGCGTCTTGTCGCAGATAATGGCGTCGAGCTGCTCGTCCTTGTTTTCCATCACCGGGAAGAGATAGAAGCTGTGGCTGCACTCGTAAGCCCTGTAGATATTTTTATATGGTATCTCGACAACACGGGCGTTCTTGTCGCGTAGCGCCTCGGAAACCCTCGCGGAAGCCTCCGCACGTTCCGGGACGGCGGCGCCGTCGGACTCCGCCTGATCGGGCGCGCTGATAGTCAGCGTGAGATTATCCTCCTCGGAAAGATCCACGCTGACGACCTTGCCGAAGCTGTTTTCCAGCTTGTCGGCGCGCTTGTTGAAATACTGTATCCGCATGTTATGCGGAAGCGTTGCGCAGACAAGGAAAAGCACCGCGAATACCGCGCCCAGAAGCCACTCCGTGCACCAGAACGCCGCCAGCATAAGCAGGAAAAGCACCGCCGCCGCATAGTAGCACGCAGTCTGAAGCGGGCGCACCTTCATCAGGTACATAAAGTCGGAAAACGAGCGGATACGCGCCATGGTGCATTCCGTCTCGCATACGGTCCTGCCGTTGTCCGGGCGCTTTTCAGTGTTCATCTCCTCGAACATCTTCGCTAGCTTTGATTCTGTGGATTCCAGTATCTCCTGCTGTCTTTTGCTTCTGAACATAACTATTCCTTTCACGGATATAATGTATCTTTTGTATCTAGTATATCACAACTCGCCGGAAAATGCAACGGCGGTACGAAAATTCTGCACATATTTCCGTCATAATAACCGCCGCCGTCCGTCGATTTGCCATCAAATTATTACAATTTGGCTACAATTTGTTTCCTTGCAGTTACAAAACGCGCAAAACTGTTGACAATCACCGCCGTTTGGAGTATATTATTATAGTGGTAGTTTGTGTATCACACGATAATAATATCCGAAAGATAAAATTCAGATACAGGAGAACAGCTAATGATCAAGGAAACTTCACTTTGCATGGGCTGCATGAACGACAAAACCTATGACGGTCCCTGCAAGCTGTGCGGATACAGCGACAACACGCCGAATATCCCCACATACCTGGCACCCAAGACCTTCCTTGCCGACCGCTACATCGTCGGTAAGGTGATAAGCTACAACGGCGAGGGCGCGGTATATATCGGCTACGACACGGCGGCGGGCGCGAAGGTCACAATAAAGGAATTCATGCCGGACACCCTCTCCTCCCGCAGAAAGGGCGAGACCGACATAACGGTCGATCCGTCCGCGGCGGCGCTCTACAAGACCTACCTGTCGGAATTCATCGACCTCAACCGCACGCTGATGAAGCTGCGCGGAATGTCCCACGTTCAGACCGTCCTTGACGTGTTCTGCGAGAACAACACCGCCTACGTGGTATTCGAGTACATCAACGGCATTTCCCTCAAGACATACCTTGCGAACTCCTCCGGTGTGATAACCTGGGAGCAGGCGAAGGAGCTTTTCTCACCGTTCTTCACAACGCTGAGCCTTATCCATTCCGCCGGTATAATCCACCGCGGTATATCACCCTCCACGATTTTCGTCACCGATAAGCTGGAGCTGAAGCTCACCGGATTCGCGATATGCGCGGCGCGCACCACCGGAACCGAGATCCCCTGCGAGATGTTCGCGGGATTCGCAGCCCCAGAGCAGTACACCAACGAGATAAACGGCACCTGGACAGACGTCTACGGCATATCCGCGGTGCTTTACCGCTGCCTGACCGGCTGCATTCCCACCGAGGCAATAGCCAGAAACGGCACCAGCCTTATGGAGCCGATGATGATAAACCGGAACATTCCGGCAAACATTTCCTCCGTGATAATGGCAGGCCTTAACATCTCGCCGGAGGACCGCGTCCGCACCATAACCGAGTTTGTCGACCGCCTGTTCACACAGCCGAAGGCAGCCGAGCCGGCTCCCGCCGAGAAGGCGAAGCTCACCCGCAGGGAGCAGAAGCAGCGCCGCGAGCGCAACAAGACCATCGCGGTAATGGTCATCGCAGGGATCGTTTTTGCAGCGTTCATCGTGGTGTTCGTGCTGACCCTAAACGGAACTCTCACCGGCGGAAACAGCACCCCGCCGGAAAGCACTTCCACCGTGGAAGCCACCGCAGAGACCCGTGAACCGGAAACCAGCCAGGCGGAAACCACGTCCTCCCAGCCGGAGCCGGATCAGATCATCACGTCGGATACGATAAAAATGCCGGACTTCTCCGGAAGAAGCTACGATTACGAGACCGAGCGCTACGGAAGCACCTTCACGTTCGTGCCGAAGTACGAGTATTCCGACACCTACGCAAACGGACTGATGTACGACCAGAGCATTGAAGCCGGCAAGGAAGTCACCGCCGGGATAACTGTGGTAGTAAAGGTCAGCAAGGGACCCAGCAGGGTAGCCCTGCCGGACTACACCGGTCAGACCCCCGACAAGTATATAGCTGAGCTGAGCAAGCTCAACATCAAGTATTCAGTAACGACGGAGCGCTCCAACGAAGCCGAGGACGGATACGTGTTCAAGTGCAGCGTTGAGATAGGCGACCTCGTGGACGTTGAAAACGGTCAGGAAGTAACAGTATACTGCGCCGAGAACTACCCGCCCACAGTGGAAGCGACCATGGACGGCACAGCAGAGCCGTGGTTCACCAGCGAAGGTATCCCGGTAATCGGCGACGAAACACAGGAAGTTGAGGAAAACTAAGCATGGAGCTTGATTTAGGCGAGATCAGAAAGAATATAGACGCGATAGACGACCAGCTCCTTGAGCTGTTCAAGCAGAGAATGGGACTGACCCGCAAGGTCGCTGAGTACAAGGCGGCGCACAACATGGTGGTGTTCCAGAGCGAGCGCGAAAAGGCGATAATCCGTTCTGTGAGGGACCGCTCCCCGGAGGAGCTGAAAAGCTCCGCAGAGTTCCTGTTCACCAACATCATGGATATATCGAAGTGCGGTCAGAACAACGCGATAACCCCCGCTGTGAGCATTCCCCACGGCACGCAGATAAAGCATACCCCCGACGTCGCAGTGCAGGGGATCGAAGGCGCATACGGCCACGCGGCGGCGCAGAAGCTGTTCCCGGACGGCCGCATGAACTTCCGCGCAAGCTTTGCGGAGGTGTTCGAGGCAGTTGAAAACGGAAGCGCCGATTACGGCGTTATCCCGGTGGAAAACAGCACCGCCGGGGAGGTCAGCGTTAACATGGAGCTGCTGGAAAAGCACCACGTTTTCGTGAACCGCACAGTTACCGTACCCTGCACCCATGTCCTCGCGGCAAAGCACGGCGTGAAGGAGCAGGATATCCGCATACTGTTCGGCCACGAGCAGGCTATACGCCAGTGCAGCGAGTACGCCTCCTCCCGTCCGGAGCTTACGATCATTCCCTACGCAAACAACGCGATGGCGGCGCAGATGGTCGCGGAGAACCGCAGCAGCGAGCTTGGCTGTATCTGCTCCCGGGAGTGCGCCGAAATGCACGGTCTGGACATCGTGAACCCCGCGATAGCCGCCGACCCCAACAACGCGACAAGATTCTTCTGCATCTCAAAGGAGACCGAGGTCTACGACGGCGCGGACACTATCGCAGTGTCTGTTTCCCTGCCGCATATTTCGGGCTCCCTTTACAGAATGCTGACAAAATTCGCGGTCAACGAACTTGACCTCACCAAGATACAGAGCAAGCCGCTCCCACTGGAATTCCGCACCGAGGAGGACGAGTTCATGTTCTACCTAGAGTTCTCCGGAAACGTCGGTCAGCCGGTGGTGCTCCGCCTGCTGAACAACTTCCAGACCGAGTACAGCTACTTCCGTTTCCACGGAAACTTCCTCGCGGTGAACTGACATGGCGATGTTTTCCGCTGTGATACTCGCCGGAGGGAGCGCCTCCCGCATGAACGGGATAAACAAGCAGCTCGCGCTCCTGGACGGTATCCCCGTAGTTATCCGGAGCGCCCTGGCGTTCGAAAATTCGGCGCAGGCCGGGGAAATAATTCTTGCCGTACCCGCCGGCGAGGAGGAGCGCTACGCCGCGCTGTGCAGCCAGTACGGCATAACCAAGCTGAAAGCCGCGGTACACGGCGGCGCGACGCGTTTCCTTTCGGTAAAAAACGCGCTCGAGTACGTATCCGCCGGATACGCGTACATCGCGATACACGACGGAGCGCGCCCGCTGATATCCACTGCGGATATCGACCGCGTGCTGACTGACGCCGTACAGTACGGCTCAGCGATAGCCGCCGCTCCGGTGACTGACACGATAAAGCAGGTCAGCGGCGGAGCGATAACGTCCACGCCGGACCGCAGCACGCTCTACGCCGCCCAGACCCCGCAGGCGTTCCGCAGGGAGCTTTACGCCTCCTGCATGGAAAAGCTGGGGAGCCGCGCCGAGGAGCTCACCGACGACAGCGCCCTGCTTGAGCTGTGCGGCGAACCGGTGCACATAACTCCTGTGACCGCCTGCAACATGAAAGTGACCCGCCCGGAGGACCTGGCGATAGCCGAAGCTGTTTTACGGAGGTAATTATGTTCAATATTCTGGTCGTCGACGACCAGGCGCATATACGCCGCCTGTACGAATATACACTTGAAAAGAACGGCTACCAGCCCTACACCGCCGGAGACGGCGCGCAGGCGCTGAAGCTGATGGAGACCACCCACATCGACCTCGTGATACTCGACCTGATGATGCCCACGATGGACGGCTACACGTTCCTGAAAACGATGCGCGACAGCGGAAGCAGCATTCCGGTGCTGATAATAACCGCCCGGGACAGCGCCGAGGACGTCCGCAAGGCGTTCACGATGGGCACAGACGACTTCATGGTAAAGCCGGTGGACGACGTGGAGATGATACTGCGTATCCGGGCGCTGCTGCGACGCGCGAGGATATCCGAGGAGCAGAAGATAACCGTAGGCTCCACAACGCTGATATACGATTCCTTCACGCTGATACAGAACGGCACGGAAGTCCAGATGCCGAAGAAGGAGTTCCAGATACTGTTCAAGCTGCTGTCATTCCCGAACAAGACCTTCACCCGCGCGAACCTTATGGAGGAGTTCTGGGACATGGACAGCGAATCCGAGGCACGCACGGTGGACGTCCACATCAACCGCCTGCGCGACCGCCTCAAGGACAACAAGGATATCCAGATAGTGACCGTCCGGGGGCTTGGCTATAAGGCGGTAAAGACCGCGGACAAGCCGCAGGGGGCGTCATGAAAAACAAAAAGCGGAAAAGCTCTATATTCACCCGCCTGGGCGCGAAGCTCAGCCTGCTGATACTCATTATAACCGTCAGCGCAGACGTGCTCTCGTTTTCCGCCCGCATTTCGATAGACATGATAGTCTCCAACGGAAGCAGCGACACGGAAAACATCATAGCCTCCGTCGTCAGCAGTATCATTATCGGTACGCTGATGTCGTTCATAGTGAGCGGGCTGTTCCTGAAACCGCTGGTGGAGCTTATCAAGGCGACAAAGCAGGTGTCCCAGGGCGACTACTCCGTTCAGGTGGACATGGGCTGGGCTGAAAAGCACACCGTCCGGGAGCTTTCCGACCTCATCAAGGTGTTCAACGAAATGACCCGGGAGCTAAACAACAACGCGATGTTCAATCAGGATTTCATCGCGAGCTTCTCGCACGAATTCAAGACCCCGCTGGTATCGATACGCGGATTTGCGCAGCAGCTCTATAATGGAAACCTCACTCCGGAACAGCAGAAGGAATTCTCAAAGATAATCCTGGAGGAGACCGAGTACCTTTCGGAGCTTTCCACCAACACGCTGCTCCTGACCCGGCTTGAGACCACGGACATCATCTCCAAGGAGGAGTTTTCGCTTGACGAGCAGCTCCGCACCTGCATGTTGCGCCTGGAGCCACACTGGTCTGAAAAAAACATCGACCTCTCGATGGAGCTTGACGAAGTGAAATTCTTCTGGAACGAGCAGATGCTGGAGCATGTCTGGAACAACCTGTTCGACAACGCGGTGAAGTTCACCCCGGAGGGCGGCAGCATATTCGTGAGCTGCCACCGCAGCGCCGGAGTCATCACGATACGCGTCCGGGATACGGGAACGGGAATACCGCAGAACGCGCTCCCTCACATATTCGAGAAATTCTACCAGGCGGACAGCTCCCACGCCACAAAGGGCAACGGGCTGGGGCTTCCGCTGGCAAAGAAGATAGTCGAGGTGTGCGGCGGCAGGATAGGCGTACAGAGCGACCTCGGGAAAGGCACGGAATTCACCGTGATACTCCCCGACGGCGGAAATCTTTTAGGCAAAAACAGCAGCCGGAGCGAACTCAACCTCGGCGGCGAAGAATAAACAGGAGGGCAAAAATGGAATTCATCAGTGAAAGAACAGCCTGCACCATGATATCCGAAACAGTCGTCAAAGCAGGAGTGTCGCTGTTCAATGCGGTCAAGTACATCTACATGATAGCCGACAAGGACTTCTACAACATCAACATCAAGGATATCTTCAAGATAGCGCTGAACAACATCTCCGACACCACCTGCCTTTACAACACCGGGATAAAGCTCGACAAGGAGCGCTGCGCCGAAATGAACACCCCGGAGTACGAGCGCGTGCTCTCCCTTATGGTGTATTCCTTTGCGGTAAGGCTGCCGGTGCTGAAGAACGTCAAGACCTCCGGCGGATACCTCAACGACAAGCAGATAAAGACCATCTACGATATAGTGATATCCAAGGGCGCCGGAAACTACGACAACGTTATCGCCGACGACTTCGAGGAGATACGCCGCATGGTGAAGTCTGGGAAGCCTGTCCCCGCCTACGACGCGGAGTGGTACAAGGGGTATATCTACACCTACGTGCCCACGCTTGCCGCCATCACGAACAAGAATGTGTTCCTGCTGGGAAGCGCCGATATACTCTTCACGCTGTTCTATTCCTGCCTTGAGGAGGAACTTGTCCGCCTGCTGAATTCCCTCGCCGCCCAGGCGTAATTCACGGCTCGCGCGCATATACTTACCTGAAAGGGAGGTACAGCATATGCAAAACAAACAAGCTGAACAGAACCTATACGAAACCGCCGGAGCAGAGCAGACTGAACGCTCCGAACGTTCCGAAACCCGCAGCAGCGTAAACCGCTTCGCTTACATGTCCGCGGAAGCCCCGGCGCTTCGCGGAGAGCTCCGCGGCAGCGCCGACCACCCGACAGCCGAGGGCAGCATATTCGCCTACTGGCTGGACGGAGCGCTGTACCTGCAAGCAGAGCTTGTGGGACTTCCTCCGGACAGGGTGTTCGGATTCCATATCCACGATGGAATAATATGCGGCTCCCCGGACAGCGGCGGAGCTTCCGGAGCCTTCGCCGAAGCCGGACCGCACCTGAGCCTCTGCCCTGAAGGCACCTGGTGCGGCAGACACCCATATCACGCCGGAAACCTTCCGCCGATAATCTCGGATTCCGATGGATACGCGGCGATGGAAGTCTACATCGGCAAGGCGCTGACATCCGATTATTCCGGGAAGCCGATAATCCTGCACGACATGTCTGACGATTTCAGCACACAGCCCTCCGGCGGCTCCGGAAAGCGGATAGCCTGCGGGATATTCACAGAAGTACTTTAACAGACCGGGAATTCCTCCGGCTGTAGTCAATTAGAAAAGACCATACGAAAACAAAGGAGAAAAACATGGCACACGAAATAAGAAACCCCGACCTCTGGGAAAGCGGCGCACGCAAAATAGCGTGGGTAAAGCGCAACATGCCGCTGCTTAACGGAATCGAAAAGGAATTCGAGCAGGAAAAGCCCTTTGCAGGGCTGCGCGTAGCGCTCTCGGTACATCTTGAGGCTAAGACCGCGTACCTCTGCAAGGTGCTTGCAGCCGGCGGAGCCGAAATGTACGTCACCGGAAGCAACCCGCTGTCCACTCAGGACGACGTTGCTGCGGCGCTGGTTCATGACGGGCTGAACGTATTCGCATGGTACGACGCTTCAAACGAGGAGTACCACCGCCACATTTCGCAGGTCATCAAGGCTCGCCCCAACGTAATAATCGACGACGGCGGCGACCTGGTAAACCTCATTCACAACGAGTACCCCGAGCTTATCCCGGAGGTGCTGGGCGGCTGCGAGGAGACCACCACCGGAATTATCCGCCTGAAGGCCATGGATAAGGATCACGCGCTGAAATTCCCGATGGTGCTGGTAAACGACGCCGACTGCAAGCACCTGTTCGATAACCGCTACGGCACCGGACAGTCCGTATGGGACGGCATCAACCGCACGACCAACCTTATCGTAGCCGGAAAGAACGTTGTGGTCGCAGGCTACGGCTGGTGCGGAAAGGGCGTTGCAATGCGCGCGAAGGGTCTCGGCGCTGACGTTACCGTCACCGAGATAGACCCGATAAAGGCTATGGAAGCCGTAATGGACGGCTTCAAGGTAATGCCCATGCGCGAGGCGGCGAAGGCCGGCGATTTCTTCGTGACCGTGACCGGCTGCGCCGACGTTATCGGCGAGGAAGCGTTCCTCAACATGAAGGACGGGGCTATCTGCTGCAACGCAGGTCACTTCGACGTGGAAGTAAACATGGCGAAGCTCCGCGAGATGGCTACGGAATCCTACCTTGCGCGCAACAACATCATGGGTTACAAGCTGGCTAACGGCAACACCGTATTCGTTATCGCCGAGGGCAGACTTGTAAATCTCGCCGCCGGCGACGGACACCCCGCCGAGATAATGGACATGAGCTTCGCTATCCAGGCGCTCTCCGCGAAGTACATCGCGCAGAACAGCGCCGCAGTCAAGTCCAGCGGCCACATGACGGTAAACGTACCCAAGGAAATAGACCGCGAGGTAGCGCTCCGCAAGATAAGCTACTGGGGACTTGAGATAGACAGGCTCACGCCCGAGCAGGAAAAGTACCTCGGAAGCTGGGAGGTCTGATATGACCTTCGAAGAACAGTTTGAACAGCTCCAGAAAATGTTCGATTCCTCGGAATGCGACATAGAAGTGCTCCCCCCGGACGAGGAGAAGGCTAAGAAACTCCGCGCCCAGGGCGGCGAGTTCACTCCGCTTGCGGCGATACTCGCAGGAACCGGCGGAGTTTCCGTAAACGGAATACTGCGTTTTCTCGGCAGCGGCATGATGGATTTCTTCGAGCGCAACGAGCGTCTTTCCGAGATGGGCATGACGATAGTCGCCGAGGACGTTTTCGGAGGTATCTACGGTCTGGACAAGCAGGGAACGCTGCTTTACCTCGCACCGGACGAGCTGATGGTCGAGGAGTTCGGCGATAATTTTGACGAGCTTCTTGAATTTGCCTGCAGCAGAAAGGAAATGGAACAGTTCTACCGCCCCTACATCAAGGAATGCCCCGGCGTGCTCTACGACGAGCTTCCCGCGGACAAGGGCGTGAGCGTGTACCCTCCCCTGTGGTCGGAAGCGGGAAATGACCCGCGCTCCACGGCGGCGGTGTCCATGAAAGAGCTCCAGGACGTTGAGATAGAGGTCATGAAAAAACTGAACAGCCAGGATAATGCTGAGCCAAACGACGGAGGTGCAGAATGAACGTAAATTACGAAAAGCTGATGAAGTGCTTCGAATGCGTACAGCAGAAGATTACCTTCAAGCCGGAGATCGCGCTGATACTGGGCAGCGGCCTCGGCGACTACGCAGACACGATGGAAGTTGTTGAAACGCTGGATTACCACGATATCGAGGGCTTCCCGGTGTCGACCGTTCCGGGCCACAAGGGACGCTTCGTGTTCGGCTATGCGGGCGGCGTTCCTATCGTTGCAATGCAGGGCAGAGTGCATTTCTATGAGGGCTACAAGCCGCAGGACGTAGTGCTCCCCATCAGGCTGATGAAGCTGATGGGCGCAAAGGTGCTTTTCCTGACGAACGCGGCGGGCGGAATAAACCGCAGCTTCAACGCAGGCGATTTCATGCTGATAACCGACCAGATATCAATGTCAGTCCCCTCGCCGCTCATCGGGGAGAATATCGACGAGCTGGGCGTGCGCTTCCCGGATATGTCGGAGGTATACAGCCGCCGCCTGCGGAAGATTATAGAGAATTCCGCCGTGACCGCCGGAGTACCGCTCCGCAGGGGCGTGTATATTCAGACCACCGGTCCGCAGTACGAAACCCCCGCAGAGATACGCGCATACGAGCGCCTTGGCGCCGACGCGGTGGGAATGTCCACCGCCATCGAAGCGATAGCGGCGCGCCACGCGGGAATGGAGATATGCGGAATCTCCTGCATAAGCAACCTCGCGGCGGGGATATCGGTGAATCCGCTCACCCACGCGGAGGTACAGGAGACCGCCGACAGAGTTGCCCCGCTTTTCAAGAAGCTGGTTACTCAGGCGATAAAGGATATCCACAACGCATAAAATATTGCGCCCTTTTTCACGACGGGCGCAAATATTATACTTTCCGGGACTGCTTTTTGCAGTCCTGTTTTTTTACCGGATACCGGGTATACTGATATCGGGAATATCGTTTGCTCTGGGAGCGCCGCAGTTCTGGCAGAAGTTGGCGTCAGGAGAGTTGACCTTTCCGCAGGAGCATTTCCAGGGAGTATCCGGTCTGACAGCATCGCCGTCTGACATATTTGCAAGTATCTTGCCTAACGTCTGCGATATGTCGGAAAGAGTTCGGTCCGTTTCGCTGGTATTCCTTGAAGCTATGTGTACGATATTCTCAGACATTTCAACATACATTGCCCACATTATATGGCTTATTGTAGATGGTATAAGTCCCACCAGTGCACCAATAGCATATGGTTCGAATTGGTATCTGTCAAAAAACAACATAACCACAACAAAAAGCAATGCAAGTATATAAACTCCATAACTAACTCTTACAGCTATCTTGTTCATAGAAGTCCACTTGTTATTCATGTTTGAATCCTCCATGTTAATTGATTTTTAAAACCTTTCAAGCGTTAATAACTTTTGAAACCTTTCAAATGTTATTAACCCAATGTGACACCTTGCCCATGTATATTATAACCTTTTATAGTTGCTTTGTCAAGACTTTTCAGCCATATATGATAAAATATATCTGAAAGGAGAGATGGCTATGGCAATTTACACACGACTGAAAGACCTCCGTGAGGACGCTGACAAAACACAGAGCGATGTCGCACGCTACCTTGGAACCACTGCTCAATACTATGGCAAATATGAAAAAGGCGAACGCGAACTCCCTTTCGACCGCGCAATTCGGCTTGCTGAATACTATAATGTCACACTTGACTATCTCGCCGGAAGAAGCAACAACAAACTCGGACAGCCGCTCACCGACGATGAAGCCTCCCTCTTGAAGAAATGGCACTCACTTTCCGAACGCAACAAAGGCAAGATCGAATACCACATTGAAGAACTCAACGACAAAAATCACCACAAATAACACAAAATCTCCCCACCATCGCCGGTGGGGAGAAATTTTTAACGGTGAGAAAAGTGCAGATACAAGGAAAAGCCCCAGCGGACTCCGCTGGGGCTTAAACACGCAAATGCGCATTAATTTAAATGATTAGTCCTGCTTGAACTCGTCGCCGTACATGTTCTGGAGTTCAACGAGGTGCTTATACTTAGCGGCCGCGTTCTTAACTGCCTTGTCGAACAGAACGGTAGCTCTCTCGGGGTTAGCACGCATGAGGGAGTTGTAGCGAACCTCTCTCATCATGAATGCCTTGTAATCGCCGGTCGGAGCCTTGCTGTCGAGGGAGAACGGGTTCTTGCCCTCGTCTGCCAGAGCCGGGTTGAAGCGGAACAGATGCCAGTAACCAGCCTCTACAGCTTCCTTCTCTACCTGCTGAGCGATGGTCAGACCGCCCTTGATACCGTGGTTGATGCACGGTGCGTAAGCGATGATGAGGGACGGACCGTCATAAGCCTCAGCCTCAGCGATAGCCTTTAAGCACTGGTTCTTGTCAGCGCCCATGGAGATCTGTGCAACGTAAACGTAGCCGTAGCTCATTGCGATGCCTGCCAGATCCTTCTTCTTGACGTCCTTACCGCCGGCTGCGAACTGAGCGACTGCGCCCACGTTGGTAGCCTTGGAAGCCTGTCCGCCGGTGTTGGAGTAAACCTCGGTATCGAATACGAGGATATTTACGTTCTTGCCGGAAGCAATAACGTGGTCAAGTCCGCCGTAACCGATATCGTAAGCCCAGCCGTCGCCGCCGAAGATCCACTGGCTCTTCTTGGAGAGGTAGTTCTTAGCTGCGAGGATCTCGCCAACGATGCCGTCCTTTGCAGGGCACTGCTCAAGAGCGCTTACCAGCTTCTTTGTAGCAGCTGCGTTTGCCTTGCCGTCGTTCTCGGTAGCAAAATACTCGTCGATGAGTGCCTTAGCGTCATCATGAGCGACCTCGCGTGCTTCCTTCAGCTTCTTCTGAACTCTCTTTCTCAGAGTGTCCTGAGCCAGGAACATACCGTAACCGAACTCTGCGTTATCCTCGAACAGGGAGTTAGCCCAAGCCGGACCCTTGCCTTCCTTGTTGGTGGTGTACGGAGTGGACGGCTCAGAGCCTGCCCAGATAGAGGAGCAGCCCGTAGCGTTTGCGATGTACATTCTGTCGCCGAACAGCTGAGTAACGATCTTAGCGTACGGAGTCTCGCCGCAGCCTGCGCATGCGCCGGAGAATTCAAGCAGCGGCTGCTTGAACTGTGAACCCTTGACTGTGTTCTCCTTGAACTTCTCGTGAACCTCGGGCTTGTCGGAAACCTTGGAAACAGCGTAGTCGAATACCGGCTGCTGATCCATCTGTGTCTCGATGGGCTTCATAACGAGAGCGCTCTTGCTCTTGTCCTTTGCGCCTGCCGGGCAGATGTTTGCGCATACGCCGCAGCCTGTGCAGTCCAGAGTAGAAACGACCATTGTGTACTTCATGCCGGGGAGCTGCATTGCGTCCTTGGTCTTAACGGAAGCGGGAGCCGCAGCAGCCTCTTCAGCGTTCATGATAACCGGACGGATAACAGCATGCGGGCAGACGAATGCACACTGGTTACACTCGATACAGTTCTCGGGGATCCACTCGGGAACGTCAACTGCGATACCGCGCTTCTCATAAGCAGCGGAGCCCTGCGGGAACGTACCGTCGGCAATATCAACGAATGTGGAAACAGGGATCTTGTCGCCGCGCTGTGCGTTAACGGGGATCTGTACATTGTTAACGAAGTCGACCAGGAACTTGTTGTCGCCCTCAGCCTTGTGCTCGGGGAGCTTGCCCTCGCAGTCAGCCCAGGAAGCGGGAACGTCTACCTTGATAACCTCGCCGGCACCCTTCTCGATAGCGGCGTAGTTCATGTTGACGATATCGTCGCCCTTCTTAGCAAAGGACTTGTACGCCATCTTCTTCATGTAGGTGATAGCGTCCTCGGGCGGAATGATGTTAGCGATGGAGAAGAACGCGGACTGGAGCACGGTGTTGGTCTTGTTGCCCAGACCGATCTCTCTTGCCACCTTGTTAGCGTTGATTATGTAGAAGTTGATGTTGTTCTTAGCGATGTAAGCCTTAACCGGAGCCGGGAGCTTCTCGTCCAGCTCGTCAACTGTCCAGTGGCAGTTCAGCAGGAAGGAGCCGCCCGGAACAACGTCCTCTACCATATCGTACTTGTCGATATAGGACGGGTTATGACAGGCAACGAAGTTTGCCTTGTTGATGAAGTATGTGGACTTGATCGGAGTCTTACCGAAACGCAGGTGAGAAATTGTAACGCCGCCGGACTTCTTGGAGTCGTAAGCGAAGTAAGCCTGCGCGTACATGTCGGTGTGGTCGCCGATGATCTTGATGGAGTTCTTGTTAGCGCCAACGGTGCCATCAGAGCCAAGACCCCAGAACTTGCAGCATGTTGTGCCTTCCGGAGTGGTGTTCGGGTTCTCGGTGATATCGAGGGACAGATGAGTTACATCGTCGTTGATACCCAGTGTGAATACCGGCTTTGTGGTGTTGTTGTAAACAGCGATGATCTGAGCCGGGTTGCAGTCCTTGGAACCAAGACCGTAACGTCCGGTGAATACCTGAGCGTCCTGGAACTTGTTCTCCTTCTTGAGTGCTGCAACTACATCGAGGTACAGCGGCTCGCCGAGGGAACCAGGCTCCTTTGTTCTGTCGAGTACGGAGATCTTCTTAACTGTTGCAGGGATAGCGGCAGTGAATGCGGAGGAAACGAACGGTCTGTACAGTCTTACCTTTACAAGGCCGACCTTTCTGCCCTGCTTGAGCAGGTAGTCGATGGTCTCCTCGATGGTGTCGCATACGGAGCCCATTGCTACGATAACTTCCTCGGCGTCCGGAGCGCCATAGTAGTTGAACAGCTTGTAATCTGTACCGATCTCTGCATTTACCTTGTTCATGTACTCGGTAACTATGTTCGGTACGTTGTTGTAGTAGGTGTTGCAAGCCTCGCGAGCCTGGAAGAAGATATCCGGGTTCTGAGCTGTGCCGTGGAGTACGGGCTTCTCAGGGTTGAGGGCTCTGTCGCGGAACGCCTGAACAGCGTCCATATCTACCATGCCCTTGAGGGTCTCGTAGTCCCACTTCTCGATCTTCTGGATCTCGTGGGAGGTACGGAAGCCGTCGAAGAAGTTCACGAACGGAACGTGGCCCTCGATAGCGGACAGATGGGCAACGGGAGACAGGTCCATGACCTCCTGCGGGTTGCTCTCGGCCAGCATGGCAAAGCCGGTCTGACGAACGGCCATAACGTCGCTGTGGTCACCGAAGATGTTCAGGGACTGGGTAGCAACGGTACGGGCGGAAACGTCAAAAACGCAGGGCAGCTGCTCGGCTGCGATTTTGTACATGTTGGGGATCATCAGCAGAAGACCCTGAGAAGCGGTGAAAGTGGTGGTGATAGCACCGGTGCCCAGAGAACCGTGCACAGCACCTGCGGCGCCAGCCTCGGACTCCATTTCAACAACCTTGACCTGGTTCCCGAAAATGTTCTTCAGGCCGGCAGCGCTCCACTGGTCAACAGTGTCTGCCATCGGGCTGGAGGGGGTAATCGGGTAGATGGCAGCAACATCGGTAAACGCATAAGCTACATGCGCAGCCGCGGTATTGCCATCCATGGACTGTTTTGCTCTTGGCATTTTTTTTCCTCCGTTTACTAGGGAATGCCGGAGGGACATTCCCAGTTAGATTAGCACCTGTGTGCCCCTGCTGCAATACTTGCTCCTTGCAGCGGGTAGGCTGCGGCAAAAGCCCACAGGCAGTACCACCCGGCCAAACCCTTGCGAACCTGGCAGATGGCGCTCTTGCTTAAGCTTATTTTACCAAAAAAGGGGCGGAATAGTAAAGCCTATTCGGTTAGAATGTTGCACAAAAATTTTGCGCGCTTGTGTGCAGGTTGACCGTTTTGTGGGAGAGTTTTGTGCAAATTGGCTGAAGCAGGGAAATAAATAGGACTGCATAGGCTGAAAAATCAGAAAAACAGCACAAAAATGGCCCGGCTGACAAAACAAAAGCCAGAAAGCAGAGAAAATTTGAAAAATAAAACGGCACAGCCAATGGAAAATACGCCGGAAGCTTGACAGGGCGGGGCGGGACAATTACAATCAAAGTAAGTATAAAACGGCAATCAAAGCCCGGCCACAGGCCGGGAAATGTACATCGGGAAATGTACATATTTAATAGAAACACATCCAGCCGGATGATAGGAAAGGAGCTATGATCTGCCATGCAGCATACCGAAATAAAACTGAACTCCAAAGAAATTTTTAAGGGGAACGTGTTCCGCGTGACCATGGACCAGGTGGAGCTGGAAAATGGCATGACCAGCTTCCGCGAGGTGGTACACCACAACGGAGGGGCGTGCATTCTGCCCCTGACAGATGATGACAAGGTGCTGATGGTGCGCCAGTACCGTTACGCACTGAAAGAAGAACTGTGGGAACTGCCGGCCGGCAAACTGGAAAAGGACGAAGACCCGTTTGAAGCAGCCAAGCGTGAGCTGGAAGAAGAGTGCGGCGTGACGGCGGAACGGTTCATCAACCTGGGGGTGCTGTACCCGACTGTGGGCTATGACAGCGAGAAAATTTATATCTGGGCGGCCAAGGGCCTGAAACCCACCAGCCAGCACCTGGACGATGGGGAATTTTTGGATGTGGCCGCCCTGCCGTTTGACGATGTATTGCAGATGGTGATGACGGATGAGATCCGCGACAGCAAAACCGTGACCGCAATGTTGAAATATGCCTGGCTGCGCCAGCGCGGGGAGGGCTGAAATGCCGGGGAAAAAGCAGGTGCGCTTGGCGTTTTGTGACCTGGCCCCGGACTGGGACGCCCGCGATAACTATTTTACCCAGGCGCTGGAACATGCCGGGTGGGAGATCACGTTCTGCAATGGGCCGGAGGAAAAGCCAGATTTTGTACTCTGCGGGACTTTTGGCTTTGACTTTTTGAAGTATGATTGCTGCCGCATCCAGTTTTCCGGCGAGGACAGCTGGCCGGACCTGAACCTGTATGACTATGCCATGGGGTTCGAGGTGCTGGATTTTGATGGGCGCTACCTGCGGCTGCCGCTGTACGCCATGCGCAGCAGCTGGGCTCCGGCTCTGACCAAGCATACGGTACCGGATGAGGAACTGCTGGCAAAGAAAAAATTCTGCAACTTTGTGGTGAGCAATGACTATTCCAACGAGCGCAATGAATTTTTTGCTGCGCTGAATGCCCACCGCCCAGTGGACAGCGGCGGTGGCTATATGAACAACATCGGCGGGCCGGTGACGGACAAATTGGCGTTCCAGCGTGGGTATAAATTCTCTATTGCGTATGAGAACAGCCGCGGGCCGGGATATTGCACCGAAAAAATCGTGGATGCCTTTGCCGCAGCCACGGTGCCCATTTACTGGGGCGCGCCGGATGTGAAGCAGGAATTTAACCCTGCGGCCTTTTTGTGCGCGGATGATTACCCGGATACGGCGGCGCTGATCGCGGCAATCGATGAGATCGACCGGGACGATGAAAAGTTCCTTGCGATGTGCCATGCGCCGATTCTGGCACCGGACGGAAGCTCCCGCGCGGCACGCTATGTGACGGACGAGGCGTGCGCAGAATTTTTGACCGGTATTTTTGAAAAAGGGCTGCACCTGCGCCGCAACCGCAGCTGCTGGGGTTCTATTTATGAGGGCGACTGGAAGTATTACCGCCGCCTGGCAGAGGCCGACCGGAAGCCGAAGGGACTGCTGCAACGGATTTTGGGGCGGTAACAGCAGCATACCCGGACAAAGAAACAAAATGAGGGAAAGATGGCTTACACGCTGGCGCAGATCGCGCATATTGAAACGGACTTCTCGGAAAAATTCGGCATTCCGCGGCAGAGCGGGCTGGTAGAGGAACTGCGGGCACGCATTGTGTTTGAACCGGAGTTCCGCAGCCCGGATGCGGTGCGCGGGCTGGATGGGTACGATTATATCTGGCTGGTGTGGCAATTTTCCACCGTGGTGCAGGCCGGGCAGGATGGCACCAACTGGCGCCCCACCGTGCGCCCGCCGCGGCTGGGCGGCAATACCCGCATGGGGGTGTTTGCCACCCGCAGCCCGTTCCGGCCCAATGCGCTGGGGCTTTCCAGCGTAAAGCTGCTGAAAGTGGAACCCAACACCCCGCAGGGACCGGTACTGACCGTTGGCGGGGCCGACCTTTTGGATGGTACGCCGATTTTTGACATCAAGCCCTACCTGCCCTATGTGGACGCTCACCCGGATGCCCGCGGCGGCTTTACCGATACCACAAAGTTTTATACGCTGCAGGTACAGGCGGAACCGGAAGTGCTGGAACAGATCCCGGCGGACAAGCGGGATGCCCTACTCGGCGTGCTCCGCAGCGACCCCCGCCCCAGCTACCAGCACGACCCCGAACGCCTGTACGGTCTGAGCTTTGGCGGCGTGGAGGTAAAGTTTAAGGTGGATGGGGATGTGTTGACGGTGGTGAGCACGGGAAAATTAAAAAAGAATAAATAATAAAGAATAATGAAGGTGGATCGCCTTCGCTGCGCTCGGCTCAAAAAAAATTGGGCTGGGCGCGTTTTTTTATTGGGAGATAAGGGGAGAGATGGAAAATAAGAAGAGAGATATTTCCAATAGGGGCGGCGGGCCTATTTGAAATGTGCGTGCGCGGCACGCACACCGGCATTATTCTTTATTATTTATTCATTATTCTTTCCGCCAAAGGCAGCTTTTGTCGCATGTTTCAACGCTTTGGATATCCCACCGAGGTTATCAACGCAATGTATTCACCTTTTCCACGGTGAAAATGTTGAAAACTCAGTTGAAAGTGTGGAAAACTAAACGGGTTTTCCACACTTTACACGCAAAAGTTGTTTTTTCATGGGGATATATGCCGGCCCGACAACAAAATATTGAACTTTTACCCTGGAGATGCTACAATAAACACACAGTTTACCGCCCTGACTGTCCACTGTGGTTGTGGAAAACTGTGCCGGACGGGGCGGAAAATACTGAATTTTCAACAAACCGGAGGGCTTATGCGCTGGATCGATAAGCTGGAACGCCGATGGGGACGGTATGGCATCCCCAATCTGATGAACATTATCCTGGTCGGGCAGTTGATTGCCTGGGTCATTGTGATGGTCATCAATCAGAACTTCTACTATGCCATCACGCTGAACAGGACTTCTTTAATGAGCGGGCAGATCTGGCGTGTTGTGACCTTTTTGTTTGTTCCGCTGTCAACGGGCATTCAGTTGCTGCTGACGCTGTATTTCCGCTGGTGGGTCGGCAACTCATTGCAGCGCGCGTGGGGCGATTTCCGCTTTATGATGTACATCCTGGTGGGCATGGTGGGTGCATTGGTCGCCTGCCTGATCACCGGGAGCGCGGGTGCATCGGGCATTTTCCTCAGCCTGTTCTTTGCCTATGCGTGGATGTGGCCGGAGCAGCAGGTGCTGCTGTTCTTTATCCTGCCCATTAAGATGAAATGGATGGGCATTGCGGCTGCGGCTATGTGGGTGCTGGAGTTTTTGACCGGCAACTTTGCCAGCAGGGTCAGCCTGCTGTTCGGCATTGCCGGGTTCCTGGCGTTCTTTGGTGGTGAGATGTTCACCACGGCCAAGGATGCTATTGTGAGCTACAAGCGCCGCAAAGACTGGGAGAAAAAAATCAACCGGAAATAAGGCGATGCGGCATTTTCGGCGGGGGAAACGAATAAAGGTGGTACAGCATCATCCAAAGATATGCGGTGCTGCCTGAACCATACAGACCCGGCGGGGTTTGTACCGACCGGACTTTTGGTGTGACAGAATTTCAATCACAAAATGGAGGTTTTGACCATGAAACTGATTACTGCGATTGTAAATAAAGAAGATTCCAAAAATGTTTGTAACGAACTGATCAAGGCAAAGTTCTATGTGACCCGCCTGGCCACCACCGGCGGCTTTCTGATGGCGGGCAACATGACCCTGCTGATCGGCACCGAGGACGAGCGTGTGGACGACTGCATCAAGGTGATCTCCCGCTGCTGCAAACAGCGCACCGAGATCGTTCCCGGCACCGCTTCCATCGGCGTTGGGCTGGAAACCGCTATGCCCATTGAGGTGACCGTTGGCGGCGCAACCATTTTTGTGACCAACGTAGAACGGTTTGAAAAGCTGTAATGCCAATGCTGGAACGCATTGCGGGCAACCGTGAACTGAAACAGGACTTAAAGACGGCGCTGGGCAGCGGGCGGATCGCCCACAGCATTTTGCTGGTGGGGGAGCCGGGCTGCGGTGCCGGCTTTGCCGCGCGCTGCCTGGCGGCGGATTATCTGTACCCCAATGGTGGCCCCCATGCCGAGGCGGTTCTGCGCGGGCAGGATACCGAATCCATTGTGGTGCGTGGGGAGGGGGCTTCCGGCCAGATCAAGGTGGAAGCCATCCGGGATGCGCGGCAGAATATCCAGAAATCAGCCCTTTCTTCGGATGCAGAGGGCCGTGTGCTGTTTATTTATGGCGCGCAGAACCTGAATGGGGCTTCGGCCAACGCAATGCTGAAAATTATGGAGGAGCCGCCGGAGGGAGTCATGTTCCTTTTGACGGCTTCCAGTGCGGCGGCGGTGCTGCCCACCATCCGCAGCCGGTGTGCGGCTTACACCATGGCACCGGTGCCGACCGAAGAATGTGCCGCTGCCCTGCGCACAGCACAACCGGAGCTGAACGAACAGAATGCACAGGATTTGGCTTTTTTGTATGAGGGGCACATTGGCCTGTGCCTGAAAGCGCTGACCGACCCGGCGGCCAAGGCGGCTCGTGCCGCGGCGCGGGAGCTGTGCCGCCAGGCCCAGCAGCAGGACACCTACCGTGTGCAGGCGCTGCTGGCGGGCTATGAAAAAGATAAGGACAGCGCTGCCGCTGTGCTGTGGCAGGCGACCCAGGCCGCCAGCGCCGCTCTGCGCCGCCCCGGTTTTGACGGCGTTCAGCCCGATACCGCAGCGCGGATCCTGCGCGCGGCGGAAGCCGCCTGCCGCGCCATGAAGGCAAACGGCAATCTGCGCCTTGCCCTGACCGTGTGCGGCATGGAAATGGCTGCCAGGTAGGGCAGGTACCCCCTGAAACGATACACCAATCCCGATAGATAGGATATTGAAATGAAAGTTATCTCTGTTAAATTTAAGGAAAGCGGCCGCGCCTATTACTTTGACCCCAAGGAGCTGGAAATCAAGGAAGGGGAATTTGTGATTGTGGAGACGGCCCGCGGCGTGGAATGCGGCGAGGTCGTGCGCAGCGCACATGAAATTGCCTCCGGCAGCTTCCCGCGGGAGATCAAGCCGGTCATTCGGCTGGCGGACGGCGTGGATGTGCGCCGCATGCGCCAGAACCGTGCGGACGAGAAAGCCACCTTTGAACTGTGCGAAAAGCGCATTGCCGCCCATAAACTGCAGATGAAGCTGGTGGATGCCGAGTACACGCTGGACCGCAGCAAGCTGGTGTTCTACTTCACGGCCGACAACCGCGTGGACTTCCGCGAGCTGGTCAAGGACCTGGCGTCCCAGTTCCACACCCGCATCGAGCTGCGCCAGATCGGCGTGCGCGATGAGAGCAAGATGCTGGGCGGCCTGGGGCTTTGCGGTCAGCCGTTCTGCTGCAGCCGGTTTTTGAAAAACTTCCAGCCGGTTTCCATCAAGATGGCAAAGGAACAGGGGTTGAGTCTGAACCCGGCCAAGATCAGCGGTGCATGCGGCCGTTTGATGTGCTGCCTGGCTTACGAGCAGAAGAGCTATGAATACTTGAATTCCATCACCCCGCAGCCCGGCAGTGTGGTGCGCACGCCGGATGGCGAGGGTACTGTGCTGGAAGCCAACGTGGTAGCCGGTACCCTGAAGGTGCGCAGCAATGTGGAAAGCCTTGCCCCGAAAATCTATAAACGGAGCGAGTGTACCTACCTGCGCGGGGGCCGCCGCGCACCGGTTGAGCCGGATCCCGACCATACCTGAGAAGAAACTTGGTTAGTAAAAACTAACAGTATGCCGAAAAGTCTGATTTTATGCGCCGGGCGGCAAACCCCGCGTGAAATTTGCCAAATGCCTTGAAAATCGAAGGGTTCCGTGCTACAATAATACAAACGCGAAAAGCGTGCCGTCCGGGGCTCAAGCCAACCGCACAGGATCCGGGCGGGCTTACATGAATTGTGCGGAGATAAGGAGATTACCATGGCTCATAAGGTTACTGACGAGTGCGTTGCTTGCGGCGCTTGTGTTGACACCTGCCCCGTTGGCGCTATCAGCCTCGAGGACAAGGCCGTTGTCGATGCTTCTGCTTGTGTTGACTGCGGTGCTTGCGAAGGTGCTTGCCCCACTGGTGCAATCCAGCCGGAATAATCACTCGGTTCCAAATCCCCTGTGTAGCGTTTGCTGCGCAGGGGATTTTTTAATGCAGAAATTTATAGATGATTTGATACAAGCCCTGTACCCGGCGGCAGAACTGTTTCTGCTGCTGTGGTACAGGGCTTTTGCATTATTTTACACACTTTACGGCACCCTTACCCACTTTACAGAACGCTTGCAGGGCACAGCAAAAAATGTTCAGTTCTTTACACAAACTATACGGCAGCATGGTCGATACCGGCTAAATTTCGCCGTACAATAGGCTACGGAAGGCAGGGAACAGAATGACCATACAAAATTTGCTGCAGCAATGCAGAAAAAAATCCCACAGCAAGGTGCTGAGGTTTTGGGTGGTGCTGGCGGCAGTTGCACTGCTGCTGGTGCTGGCCTGCCGCGGCTATGACTGGGACGCTTTAGGCCGCTACAAAGGGGATAACATCTCCAGTCTGCATTATGTGCGCGGCCGCGTTGTGGAAGTGCTGCGGGATGATACCAAGCCCGACCAGCTGGACCCTGCCCGCAGCATGGGCACCCAGGAACTGCGCATCCTGCTGCTGGAAGGTGCTAACAAGGGTACCGAAGTGACCATTGCCAACTACCTGACCCGCACCCAGAACGTACGGCTGCGCCAGGGTGAAACCGCCATTATCTGTGAGGACCTGCCCGACAGCGCGGATGCTTACTATACCGTATACAATTACGACCGCGCCCCGGTACTGGTGTTGATCCTGGCGGTGTTTGCCGCCGCGGTGGTGGCCATCGGCGGCTGGAAAGGCGTGCGCACCCTGCTGGGCCTGGGCTTTACCGGGGCAATGATTGCCTGGTTGATTTTGCCGGGCATCTACCACGGGCTGCCGTCCCTGCCGCTTACGGTGGCGGCGCTGGCTGTGTGCACCCTGGTCAGCCTGCTGCTGCTCAACCCGCCCAGCCCCAAAACATGGGCGGCCATGCTTTCCACTTTGGCGGGCGTGGCGCTGGCGGGAGGTGTGTTCTACCTGTTCAGCACGCTGCTGCACCTTTCCGGCATGAACGATACCAACGGTGAGGGCCTTGTGCTGGTGGCCGGGCAGACCGGGCTGGAACTGCACTGGCTGCTGCTGGTAGCGGTTCTGATCTCCTCCCTGGGCGCTGTGATGGATGTGGCGCTTTCGCTGGCATCCTCCCTGCACGAGCTGCGGGAAGCCGATGGGAAAATGAGCGGTCTGCAGCTGTTTGCCGCGGGCATGCGCATTGGCCGCGATATGATCGGCACAATGAGCAACACATTAATCTTAGCTTTTGCCGGTGAGGCTGTGACCACCCTATTGCTGCTGATGGCATACGGCTGGCATTCCAGCCAGCTGTTTGCATCGGATTACGCCGCCATTCAGGTGGCACAGGGCGTGGCATCCACCCTGGGTGTGGTGCTGGGGGTGCCCATTACCTCCGGGATATGCGCGGCACTGTACCGGCCGCTGAAACGATAAAAGCAATGCCTGCATCAGCGGGCTGTAGATATACCTCAAAAGCCGGGAGCGGGCATTGCTGAAACTCCCGCCAGAATTTGATTCGGATGAATAGAAAGTGTGTGTGAAGAAAAGTGAATTTGAAGAACTGGAATCGTCTGACTGCCTGTGCCCTTGCGCTGATCATGAGCGCGGGCATGACCGTTACCCCGGTGCTGGCCGAGGAAGCCACCCCCGAAGCCGCTGCCCCGGCGGAAACCGTGGCGGTCGATGCCCCTACTTTTTACGCCAACAGCCATGATGTGAAAGCTGTTGTGATGAACATCGGTGCTGCCCAGGATTCCGTGAACGTGACATGGTACGGCAGCACCCCCACCGGCGGCATGCTGAAATACGGCGTACAGGGCGGCGAGATGACCACACTGCAGGCTGCCGTGGCCCCCACCAGCAGCGAAGGCTGGTACAAGAATACCGTTACCCTGACCGGCCTGCAGAGCAACACCACCTATGAATACGCTGTCAGCGCCGATAAGGACGAAGCCCATTACGGCGAAACCAAAACCTACACCACCCAGACCTTTGGCAAAGATGAGCCGTACACCTTCCTGGTATTCGGCGACCCGCAGATCGGCTGCAGTGGCAGCATTGACGATGACAACGGCGGCTGGACCAACACCCTGAACCACGCCCTGGCCAAAGCCCCCAATGCAAACTTCCTGTTCAGCATGGGTGACCAGATCAACGCCTATTATAAGTACGACACCAGCAACCTGAGCCAGGTGGAAGAAGAGTATGACGGCTTCCTGAACGCCCCGCAGCTGACCCAGCTGCCGCTGGCAACCGAGCTGGGCAACCATGACTGCGGCTACAACACCGCCCTGTACGGACAGCATTTTACCCTGCCCAACATCAGCGAAAAGTACGGTCAGGTCAGCGGCGATGCCTATGGCGATAACGCTGTGGATTCTGAGTCTACCGGTGACGGTGACTACTACTTTACTTACAACAACACCCTGTATATGGTGCTGAACACCAGTTGCCTGAGCATTGCCGAACACAAGGCATTTCTGGAAGAAACCATCCAGGCCAACCCTGATGTGACCTGGAAAGTGGTTTCTTTCCATAAGTCCATCTACAGCGTTGCCAGCCATGTAACGGAATCCGATATCGTCACGCTGCGCAACGGTCTTTCCCCGATTTTGAGCCAGCTGGGCATTGATATTGTCCTGCAGGGCCATGACCACGTTTACGCCCGCAGCTACATCATGGGCGGCGAAAGCGGCATGACGGCTGATGTTCAGAAGAACGCTGACGGCAGCGCCCTGACCGAAGTGACCAACCCCGATGGTGTTCAGTACATTACCATGAACTCTGCTTCCGGCAGCAAGTTCTATAAGATCACCGAGGAAGCCTTTGAATACACTGCTGTGCAGAACCAGGAGAAGGTTCCCAACTACTCTGTTGCCAATGTTACCAAGGATGCCTTTACCGTGACTACCTACCGCAGCACCGATGACAGCGTGGTGGATACCATCACCATCAAGAAGTCCAAGAACGGCTGGGAAACCGTGGATGGCAAGGATTACTGGTACGAGGACGGTGTCAAACAGGGTACCGAGGGCCGCGGTAAAGAGATCTATGACCCCGAAAGCGATGCCTGGTACTGGCTGGACAGCGATGCCAACGGCGCAAAGGCAGTTTCCAAGGACGTTTACCAGGAATCCGATGGCGGCAAATGGGTCCGCTATGACGAAAACGGCAAGATGATCAAGGGATGGAACACCAACGAGAAAGGCACCTACTACTTTGACCCCATCACTGGCGCAATGGCAAAGGGCGATGTTGAGATCGACGGCGTGCCATGCAGCTTTGACGAAACCACCGGCATTGGTCTGAACCTCGCCTGGAAGCAGGAGAACGGCAAGGACTACTGGTACGAGAACGGCCAGCGCCAGGGCCTGGAAGGCCGCGGCAAGGAGATCTATGACCCCGAAAGTGATGGCTGGTACTGGCTGGACAGCGATGCCAACGGCGCAAAGGCAGTTTCCAAGGATGTTTACCAGGAATCTGACGGCGGCAAGTGGGTCCGCTATGACGAAAACGGCCAGATGATCAAGGGCTGGAATACCAACGAGAACGGTACCTACTACTTTGACCTCATCACCGGTGCAATGGCACACGGCACGGTGGAGATCAACGGTAAGACCTGCCACTTCGATGAAGCAACCGGCATCCTGAAATAAGAAACTTGAGAAGATAGCATAAAGCAAAGCACCCCGCATTCCATTTAGCCCGGCGGCTATGGAATGCGGGGTGCTTTTGTTGTGCTGGATAAGGCGAGAAAGAAATTGTTTTTGAACTTACTTTTTGACGTTGCGCTTCCAGATGGAATACAGGCCGTCCAGAATCAACGTTCCGTTATATTCAATGGGGGTGGCGCAGGCATCCCGGATGCTGGCGGGCAGGGTGCCGGTGGCAATGACCGGGGCATCCGGTGCGTGCAGGGTGGCGCGGCAGCGGGCAAACAGGCCATCCAGCATCAGGGCGCTGCCGTTCACAATACCGCTGTGCAGGCAGTCCGTTGTGTTGGTGCCCAAAAAGCGCTTGGCAGGCAGCTCCATATCAATCTGCGGCAGTTGGGCTGTGTTGCGTACCAGGGCCGAAAGGCTTAGCGCCGGGCTGGGCAGAATCACACCGCCCACAATGCTGCCCTCGGCATCCACGGCAACCAGCGTGGCGGCGGTATCCATGTTCATGACCAGAAGGGGCGGCTTGTGGGTCTGCAAGGCGCCCACAGCGGCACACAGCAGCTCACCGCCCAGCTGGGCGGGATTATCCATGCGGATGCGTACACCGCTCTTTAAGCCGGGGCCGACTTCCATCAGGGGGGCGTTGGTCATCTTCTCCAGGGCTTCGCGCATACGGCTGGTCAGGACGGGAACCACACTGGCTAGGATCGCCGCGTCCACATCACGGGGCTGAATATGATAGAGAGCCAGCATGTTGACAAGCTTGTAGACCAGTTCGTCCGAGCTCAGGGCACTATCGGAATAAAAGCGGGAAGCAAACACGCGCTGTCCGGCGGAATCATATCCACCGAAAGTTACGTTGGTGTTGCCGATGTTCAAAGCTAAAAGCATGATGAAGCAATGCTCCTTTATGTAGAGATAAGGAATATACCAAAAGAGAAAGCTGTTACTATACTATTATATAGAAGAGCAAAAAGCAAATGTTTTTGGTTGGGGAGGGGATAGAAACAAGAAAGTGCGCTAAAACGACACTGTACACCTTATCCAAAAATAAAATCAAAAAATTATAGAAAAAATCGAAAAAAGGTGTTGACTTTAGGCGAAAGTGTGGTATTATAAATAAGCTGTCGCGCAAGACAGCAGCTCTTCAAAAGCCAAATAAAAGCGATGTACCAGCAAAAACGCAGCGGGGAACCGAACAGCGTGCGGGTGGAAAGCTTTTAAAAAGGCGTTCGGAAAGCTCAAAAAAATATCGAAAAAGTGCTTGACAAAAAGTACGACCTTTGATATAATGATTGAGCTGTCCGAGAGGAGAGCAAGCAGGACCTTGAAAATTGAACAATACTGAAACTTGTGGAACCTTAAACGTGATGGAAAATCACGAAAAACAATTCCAAAGCCGAGAGATCGGCAAACAAGTAATTCATACAGGACGCAAGCGATTGTGTCTGAGTGAAGTTGATTTAACACTTTATGAGTGATAAATACCATTTATAAAGAGTTTGATCCTGGCTCAGGACGAACGCTGGCGGCGCGCCTAACACATGCAAG
>ERZ772897.834-NODE-834-length-35717-cov-3.923504_pt1 | contig 35717 bp, 18 predicted proteins | sample MGYA00512125_ERZ772897 | MGnify/ENA primary metagenome ERZ772897 (study PRJEB29015, sample SAMEA2737660) | human gut metagenome | biome: human gut; feature: human-associated habitat; material: faeces | place: China | collected 2012 ... | reverse complement strand
ATTCGTACGGAGAATGATGGGGTGATTATTCCCAATGAGATGAAGGAGGAGATATTTAAACCTTTCGTTCGTTTCAATGAGAAAGAAGACGGAAAGGTGACCACTGGAACAGGAATCGGCTTAGCGCTTTCCCGTTCATTGGCAGAACTGCATCAAGGAACCCTGGCTATGGGAGAAGGGGAAGAAAATAATACCTTCTGTCTGACTTTGCCGATAGTTCAGGATATGACAATCACTTTAACACCGGAACCGGAAGCAGGAATGGACAAGATGAGTGAAATTTCTGCTGGAGAGGCGGAAAAGAAAGATAACCGTCCTACAGTGCTGGTTGTGGAAGATAATCCGGATATGCTTGCCTTTGTAGTGCGTCAGCTATCGAAAGAATATGCTGTATTGACTGCTACTAACGGGGAGGAAGCGTTACAAGTGTTGGATGGTAATTATGTGAATCTAGTGGTTAGTGACGTTGTGATGCCTGTGATGGATGGTTTTGAACTATGTAAGAGAATAAAGTCAGATTTGAATTATAGTCATATTCCCGTTATACTGTTGACTGCGAAGACGAATATCCAGTCTAAGATAGAGGGAATGGAATTGGGAGCAGACGCATATCTGGAGAAACCTTTCTCTGTGGAATATTTGCAGGCTTGTGCTTCCAGCCTTATTCAGAATAGAGAGAAACTACGTAAGGCTTTTGCACAGTCTCCTTTTGTGGCTGCCAATACGATGGCGTTGACAAAAGCTGACGAAGATTTTATAAAGAAGTTGAATGAGGTTATCCAAGTGAATTATAGTAATCCGGAATTTAGCATGGATGATATGGCGGATAGCCTGAATATGAGCCGTTCCAATTTCTATCGGAAGATAAAGGGCGTCTTGGATTTGAGTCCGAATGAATATCTTCGTCTGGAGCGTTTAAAGAGAGCTGCTCAATTATTGAAAGAAGGAGAAAACCGGGTAAATGAGATTTGCTATATGGTAGGGTTTAATTCTCCGTCTTATTTTGCCAAGTGTTTCCAGAAGCAATTTGGAGTGTTACCCAAAGATTTTGTAAGTTAATATTAATTTATAGCTATAAAGATAAGGTAAAAAGGAGCTTTTAAAGGAATGATTTGATGAAAAAGTATGTAAATTTGTTCGTTTTCGTATTCATGATAGGTGCTTGTCTTTCGCAGGGGAGAGCACAGACAAAGTCTGCGGTGAGTTATAAGAATCCGGTTGTAGATATTGCCATGCCCGACCCTACGGTGATTAAAGCTGCAGATGGTTATTTTTATGTGTATGCTACCGAATCTACCAGAAACGTTCCGATCATGAAGTCGAAAGATTTGGTGGAATGGACGTATTGCAACACTGCATTTACGAATAAAACTCGTCCCAGGTTTGAACCTAAAGCTGGAATCTGGGCACCTGACATTAATTATATTAACGGTAAATATGTGCTTTATTATGCAATGTCGGTGTGGGGAGGAGAACAAACGTGCGGCATTGGGGTGGCTACGGCCGACTCTCCGCAGGGACCTTTTACGGATCATGGTAAGATGTTCCGCAGTAATGAGATCGGTGTGCAGAACTCGATCGATCCCAGTCTCCTGCAGTATGAGGGGAGAAACTATTTGGTATGGGGCAGCTTCCGGGGAATATATGTTATTGAACTGACTGCGGATGGGCTGTCGATCATGTCGGGAGCGAAAAAAAAGAGAATAGCGGGAACTGCTTTTGAAGCTGTTTATATCCATAAGCACGGCGATTATTATTATATGTTTGCCTCCATAGGAAGTTGCTGTCAAGGAGTGAAAAGTACATATAAAGTCGTAGTGGGACGTTCTAAGAAAGTATGGGGTCCGTACAAAGACAAGACTGGTAAACCGATGTTGAAAAATGGTTATTCTTTGGTGATAGGTGCGAATGATCATTTTGTAGGCAATGGGCACGGTTCGCAGATTATCCGGGATGATGCCGGACAAGACTGGCTTCTGTATCATGGATTTTCAAGATCAACTCCGGAGAACGGACGTATTCTGTTGTTGGACCAGATCAAGTGGGACCAAGAAGGTTGGCCTTACGTAGAGGGAGGATCTCCTTCTTACGAAACACAAAAAGCACCTGTATTTAATAACTGATTTTCAAATAAACCAATTATAATCTTAAATACCACAAGCATGAAACATACCCCTATTAGCAGGCGGGATTTTCTAAAGAATTTAGGCATAGCCGGGGCTGGCACTCTTCTTGCAGCAAGCCCTTGGCTTTCTGCTTTTTCGGAGGTGATGAACACCTCAAACGAGAAGTGTCGTCTGGCAATTATCGGGCCTGGTTCCCGGGGACGGTTTTTAATGGGATTTTTGGCTAAGAACCCCAAAGTCGATATTGTAGCATTGTGCGACATTTATAAACCGTCTATTGAGAACGCATTGAAACTTGCACCTAATGCCAAAGTGTATGGTGACTACCGGGAAGTGTTGGAAGATAAGTCGATAGATGCTATACTCGTAGCTACCCCTCTTAGCTCGCATTGTAAGATCGTATTGGATGCTTTCGACGCAGGAAAGCATGTGTTCTGTGAAAAGTCAATAGGTTTCACGATGGAAGAGTGTTACCGTATGTATCAGAAGCATCGTAGCACGGGAAAGATTTTCTTCACAGGACAACAGCGTCTGTTCGATCCTCGTTACATCAAAGCAATGGAGATGATTCATGCAGGTACCTTTGGCGAAATAAATGCCATCCGTACTTTCTGGAACCGGAACGGGGACTGGAGACGTTCGGTACCTTCACCCAATTTGGAACGCCTGATAAATTGGCGTCTTTACAAAGAGTTCTCAAAAGGACTGATGACGGAACTCGCTTGCCATCAACTTCAGATCGGAAGCTGGGCTTTGCGTAAGATACCCGAAAAGGTGATGGGACACGGTGCCATCACTTATTGGAAAGACGGCAGAGATGTGTATGACAATGTGAGCTGTGTATATGTATTTGATGATGGTGTGAAAATGACATTTGACTCTGTCATTTCCAATAAATTCTATGGACTGGAAGAACAGATCATGGGTAATCTTGGAACGGTAGAACCGGAAAAGGGAAAATATTACTTTGAAAGTGTAGCTCCTGCACCGGCCTTCCTGCAGATGGTGAATGACTGGGAAAACAAAGTGTTTGACTCTCTGCCTTTTGCCGGAACAAGCTGGGCGCCGGAAACAGCAAACGAAAACAAAGGAGAATTTATTATCGGAGAACGTCCCAAGAGCGATGGTACATCATTGTTGTTGGAAGCTTTCGTTGAAGCCGTCATAACACAAAAACAACCTAAAAACATCGCGGAAGAAGGATATTATGCAAGTATGCTCTGTTTGCTGGGTCATCAGGCATTGGAAGAAGAACGGACACTCTATTTCCCTGATGAGTATAAAATAGACTATCTGAACCATCAATCTGTAAAAACACCCGAAGCAATATGAAAGACACGATTGTAACCGCACGACGTAAGAAAACAGAGTTAATTACTTTACTCATTTGTTTCGTAGTATCTAATTTGCTACATCTTTATGCAATTATTGCTTATCATGCACCATTTACGGAGATGATAACGTCTATTTTTTATATAATTATATTTACTTTTGTGCTTTATGCTTTCTGGGGGATTTTGCGTCTCTTGTTTTATGGAATGCAAGCACTGTTTAAAAAGAAAAGCAGGAATTGATAGTTTTCTTGCATAATTTTAAAGAAGAACTTAATCAATATCAATGAAAATAAATAATTTATGGTAACACGAAGGGATTTTTTGAAAACGATGTCGATGGCTTCAGCCGGATTGGCATTGGGAACCGGTGATTTATTACATGCGCAAACTGCTTCACCTAAAAAAGGAAGAGGTGACAAAGTGAAGATTGCTTATATCGGTATTGGTAACCGTGGAGAGCAGATTATTGAAGACTTTGCACGGACAGGTATGGTGGAAGTGGTGGCTTTATGTGATGTAGATATGGGTGCCAAACATACACAAAAGATAATGGCTAAATATCCGAAAGCAAAGCAGTTTAGGGATTTCCGCCAAATGTTTGATAAGGCCGGTAACGAATTTGATGCTGTAGCAATTGCTACTCCCGACCATTCGCATTTCCCGATCAGTATGCTGGCTTTGGCATCCGGAAAGCACGTATATGTAGAGAAACCGCTGGCACGTACCTTCTATGAAGCGGAACTGTTGATGCAAGCTGCGCTTAAACGTCCGAACCTGGTTACTCAAGTAGGAAATCAGGGACATTCTGAAGCAAACTATTTCCAGTTTAAAGCTTGGATGGATGCGGGAATTATCAAAGACGTTACTGCTATCACTGCCCACATGAATAACCCACGTCGTTGGCATAAATGGGACACTAATATTTATAAACTTCCTTCCGGTCAGCAACTGCCGAAAGATCTGGATTGGGACACTTGGCTCGGAGTTACTCCTTATCACGAGTATAATAAAGATTATCATTTGGGACAATGGCGTTGTTGGTATGATTTTGGTATGGGAGCATTGGGCGACTGGGGAGCACATATCCTCGACACGGCTCACGAATTCCTGGAACTGGGATTGCCATACGAAGTCACTATGCAATATGCAAAAGGGCATAATGATTACTTCTTCCCGTATTCTTCCACGATTCTCTTCCGTTTCCCGCAGCGTAAAGGAATGCCACCGGTAGATATTACCTGGTATGATGGTTTGGATAATCTTCCTCCTATTCCTGCTGGTTATGGAGTTTCGGGACTAGATCCGAACATCCCGGTAACTAATCAGGGAGATACTCCGAAGTCTAAGTTGAATCCGGGAAAGATCATTTATACTAAGGATTTGATCTTCAAGGGTGGTAGTCATGGAAGCACTTTGTCTATAATTCCGGAGGAGAAAGCAAAAGAGATGGCAGACAAGTTGCCGAAGGTTCCTAAAAGTCCTTCCAATCACTTCGAGAACTTCTTGTTGGCATGTAACGGTATTGAAAAGACACGCTCACCGTTCGAAATCAATGGAGTGTTGAGTCAGGTATTCTCACTGGGTGTGATGGCTCAACGACTTAATACACAGTTGTTCTTTGATCCTCGTACGAAGCAGATTACAAATAATGAATTTGCTAATGCAATGCTGGCGGGACTTCCACCGCGTAAAGGTTGGGATGAATTTTATAAATTATAAATAGAAAATAGCCTTTTCCATTCCCTCTTCGAATATAAGGGAGTGGGAAAGGCTAATCAATGATTATGAAGAAGAATATCGTATTAACTTTACTTTTATTTTGTGTCGCTTCTTTAGGTGCACAGAATTGGGAACCTCTTTTCAATGGGAAAAACCTGAAAGGATGGAAGAAATTGAATGGCAAAGCCGAGTATAAAATTGTAGATGGTGCCATTGTCGGTGTATCTAAAATGGGAACACCCAATACTTTTTTGGCAACGACAAAGAATTATGGTGATTTTATCCTTGAGTTTGACTTCAAGGTAGATGACGGTTTAAATTCCGGAGTACAGCTTCGTAGTGAAAGCAAGAAAGATTATAAGAAGGGTCGTGTACACGGTTATCAGTTTGAGATCGATCCTTCCAAACGCGCTTGGTCAGGCGGTATCTATGATGAGGCACGTAGAAACTGGCTTTATCCTTTGACGCTGAATCCGTCGGCAAAAACCGCTTTTAAGAATAATGCATGGAATAAAGCTCGTATTGAGGCTGTAGGTAACTCAATCCGTACCTGGATAAACGGAGTGCCTTGTGCTAATATCTGGGATGATATGACTCCTGTGGGCTTCATTGCTCTGCAAGTGCATGCCATTGGAAATGCGGCAGATGAAGGTAAAACAGTTAGTTGGAAAGATATCCGCATTTGTACGACAGACGTAGAACGCTATCAGACACCGGAAGCGCAAGCTGCACCGGAAGTGAATCTGATTGCCAATACGATTTCTCCGAATGAAGCAAAAGAAGGATGGACTCTATTATGGGATGGTAAGACTACTGATGGATGGAGAGGAGCTAAGCTTTCTACTTTCCCTGCAAAAGGCTGGAAGATAGAAGATGGAATTCTGAAAGTAATGAAGAGTGGTGGCGCTGAATCTGCTAATGGCGGTGATATTGTGACTACCCGTAAATACAAGAACTTTATTCTGAAAGTAGATTTTAAGATTACCGAAGGTGCCAATAGCGGAATTAAATATTTCGTAAACCCGGATATGAATAAAGGTGCAGGCTCTGCTATCGGTTGTGAATTCCAGATTCTTGATGATGACAAACATCCTGATGCAAAACTGGGGGTGAAAGGTAACAGAAAGCTAGGTTCGTTGTATGATTTGATTCCGGCTCCTAAGAATAAACCTTTCAACAAGAAAGAGTTTAATACTGCTACCATTATCGTAAAAGGTAACCATGTAGAACATTGGTTGAACGGAGTTAAATTGATTGAATATGATCGTAACAATGATATGTGGAATGCATTGGTAGCATACAGTAAATATAAAAACTGGCCTAATTTCGGAAATCCGGAGGAAGGAAATATACTTCTTCAGGATCACGGAGACGAAGTATGGTTCAAGAACGTGAAAATTAAAGAACTGAAGTAAGGCGTATTCCATATTATTGTGGGAGATACGTCAAAATTCTTTACGACTTTTATTCAGGCACGGATTGCGCGAATTTCACGGTTGTTCTAATGAAATAGCAATCGTGTAATTTGGGTAATCCGTGCCTAATTTGTCCTGCTATACGATGCAAGTCCCTATTCAACATATGTATAAGCCGTCCCATGAAGGCAGTGGACTGCTTTATGCCTGGTTTCTTTCCATGCATACACGGGTGGATATTATCCTGTATAGCAAGAAAACGGAAGGAGAATTGTTGTTTGTGGTCAATTGTATTTATGATGCATTGTGCCGGTTGGAAAAGATGGCGAACTTTTATAATCCGGCCAGTGAATTGGCTTATGTCAACCGGACAGCTTTTGTTTCTCCCGTCGTTCTTAGCGAAGAACTCTATTCAATGATTGATCTATGTCTGGAATATAATGGGAAGACTCTGGGGTGTTTTGATATTACAGTCCATTCAGAAAATTACAATCAGAACACGATACAATCGGTCCATTTATCAGCTGAAGATCATAGTATCTATTTTTCACGACCGGGAGTTGCTGTCAACTTATCTGGTTTCCTCAAAGGGTATGCTTTGGAAACAATTAAAAGCATATTGAATGAGTGTGTGATAGAAAATGCATTGATAAATATGGGAAACAGTTCCGTCCTTGCTTTAGGTAATCATCCGGTAGGAACGGGATGGAAAGTCAATAATATACTTCTTCATAATGAGTGTCTTACAACCTCTGGTAATGACTCTCCTGAACGTCGGCATATTGTTTCTCCTCGAGATGGAAAATTGGTGGAAGGTGCTCGACAGATATCTGTAGTTACAACTAATGGGGCAATAGGAGAAATATTGTCTACCGCTTTGTTTGCTGCTGACAGCGAACAAACTAAAGCTTTGATGGGTATATATGCACAATGTCGTGTATATATATATCCACCATGCTGAATATATATACTCACCGTGCTGGACATATATACCCACCATATTGGTCATATATATATCCAATGATACTTATCCAACTATATCTGACGGCCTTTTTGAACATATTCTGCTATTTATAGGTCGGTTTCTTTTATCCGTTTAATTGCTTTTTGCCTTACTTTGCGTTATTAATAGTCAATCTAATGTGTATATGAAAAATAAAATTTTATTGCTGGGCTTATTTTGTTGTAGCCTGATTTCGGCAAAAGCACAAGTTTTACTCGACAAAGGAATCGGAAAAAATAGTTTTCCTATTGTTTCTTCATCAACGAATGCAGTTATTTGCTTTGACGGAAAAGATGCAACTGTAGTACGTAAGAGTGCTTCTCTTTTTGTGGATGATGTTCGTCGTGTGACGGGGCAAGAGTTGAAAATGGAGGAAAGCAAGCCCGGAAAAGTATCTGCGCGGTATGCGATTATTGCCGGTACTATAGGAGAAAGCGGATGGATTGATGTTTTGGCATCGAGAAATAAAATAGATACAGCTGCCATTGCCGGAAGTTGGGAACGTTATATGATAGAGGTGGTCAACAATCCCGTTCCGGGCATCAAGAAAGCAATTGTCGTAGCTGGAAGTGACAGACGTGGTACTGCTTACGGACTTCTTTCCATATCAAAGGCAATAGGAGTATCTCCTTGGTATTGGTGGGCAGACGCTCCAATCAAACAGCAAAAACAAGTTAGTGTAAAAGTTGATAAGTTCATTTCTAAAACACCGTCTGTCAAGTTCAGAGGAGTATTTATCAACGATGAGGACTGGGGGCTTTATCGTTGGTCGAAACGCAATTTTGAAAAAGAACGTGGAAACTTCGGACCGAGAACGTATGCAAAAGTGTGTGAACTGCTGTTACGCCTTCAGGCTAATTATCTTTGTCCGGCTATGCATGACGCATCCATGGCATTCCACCGTATTCCTGAAAATCGCCTGGTAGCGGATAGTTTTGCTATTGTCATGGGGTCTTCCCATTGTGAACCGTTATTGTTTAATACGGCAAGTGAGTGGAAGCGTGATAAAATGGGTGAATGGGACTATATCAATAATAAGGATGGAGTCAACAAAGTGTTGAAATCACGTGTAGATGAATGTGCTCCATTTGAAAATGTATATACTTTGGCTTTGCGTGGGTTGCACGACCGGGCAATGAATGCAAGCAATAATATGAGCGATAGAAAGGAAATGCTTCAGGAAGCTTTGATGGCACAAAGGCAAATGTTGGTGGATGCAATCGGCAAGCGTGCGGAAAATATTCCTCAAGCCTTTACTCCTTATAAAGAAGTGCTCGATGTATACGATCAGGGATTGGAACTTCCGGATGATGTGACTATTATCTGGCCGGATGATAATTATGGATATATGAAACGTTTGAGTAGTCCGAAAGAGCAGAAACGTTCCGGACGTTCGGGAGTATATTATCATTCTTCTTATCTGGGTAAACCTCACGATCATCTTTGGATGAACACAACTTCACCCACATTAATGTATGAAGAACTACGTAAAGCATACGACTTGACGGCCGACCGTATCTGGCTGCTCAATGCCGGAGACATCAAATCATGTGAATTTGCTGTTGATTACTTCCTGACGATGGCTTTTGATATTGATTCATTCAACTTTGAAAGAGCGGCAAATTATCGTACCGAATGGTTGTGTGGCATGTTGGGCGATGACTATCGAACTGAATATCAGGATGTAATAAACTCTTTCTATAAACTGGCCTTTGCACGTAAACCGGAGTTTATGGGATGGGGTTACCAGTGGGCTACCGACAAACACGGAAGAGAACGGAATACAGATACTGATTTCTCACTTGCCAATTATCGTGAAGTGGATACTCGTCTGGCTGAATATCGTCGGATAGGGAATATGGCAGAGAAAATTCTGAAAGCTTTGCCGGAAGATAAGAAGGCATGTTATTATCAATCATTATATTATCCGGTCAAAGGATGTGAACTGTTGAATCGTATGATTCTCAACGGACAGAGAAATCGTTGGTACTCTATTCAGCAAAGGGCAACTACCGCAGAATTGGAGAAAATGACTAAAGCTTGTTATGACAGTCTGGAAGTAATCACAAAAGGATATAACTCATTACTTGGAGGTAAATGGGATCATGTAATGACCATGAAACAGGGATTTGCCGCAGCCTACTTTGAACTCCCGGCTCTGCGGAAGGTTAATCTGGCACCTACAGCCTCTTTGGGTATATTAGCTGAAGGAGAAGACATTTTGAAGGGGCAGAAAAGCTTCCATTCACTGCCGTCTTTCAACACATATTTCCGTCAATCCTATTACGTAGACGTTTTTAATAAAGGAGCGACTCCTTTGAAATGGAAAGCATCGGTTTCAGATAACTGGATTCTGCTAAGTCAGAAAGCCGGAGAAACTGCCACGGAAAATCGTATAGAAGTCTCAATCGACTGGGCTAAGGTTCCGACTGGTGAGAAAGTATTCGGAACATTGGAAATCGCATCTGATCGCGGTGAGAAGGAGAATGTCTATGTTTCTGTCTTCAATCCTTCCTCTCCTTCATTAGCCGAAATGGATTCTTTATTTGTAGAACACAATGGATATGTTTCCATTGATGCTGCCGGTTTCCACCGGAAAGTAGAGAACAAAGCTATTCAAATGAGAACGATTCCTAATTTGGGAATAGAAAATACAGCTATTCAGCTAGGTGATCCGACAGCCGCTCCACAGCGGACTGCAGGGCGCAGCACACCTCGCCTGGAATATGATTTTTATACATTCGAACAAGGATCGGTTGATGTTTACACATACGTACTGCCTACATTTACATTAAGTAAAGATCGTGGATATGCCGGACATGAAGCAACGAATGTGGAAACGAAATATGGAGTATGTATTGATGAAGGTCCTGTAATGAACCCTTCCACTTCTTCTTTTGAGTATGCACAAATCTGGTACGAAAGTGTGTTGAAGAACTGTAGAATAAACAAAACCACTTTGCATATCGACAAACCGGGTAAACACACTGTGAAAATTATATGTGGCGATGCCGGAACTGTCCTGCAAAAAATTGTTTTGGACTTTGGAGGAATGAAACGCTCTTATTTAGGACCACAGCCGACAAGACAGGGGAAATAGTAAGCTGAATGAAATATAGTACAGCTATGAAAAACACTTTTTTTATGTTATTTTTCTCCATGGCTATTTCATTTATAGCGTGTGGGGGCGGTGGGGAGAATGATGAGAATTTACCTACCGATAACGGGAATACGGAGAAACCAAAGGACGACGAATCCCAAGAACCTGTGCTCTGTAGCATCACACCTATAGGGGAATTGAATCAGGGGACTCCTATTATAAATTCTCATACAGATGTTACGAAACGTTCTTCATTGATGATGAATTATCGGATGTTTGTGACTATGGAATCTTCTTATCCTCGCTATCCTCGTATAAAAAAGATGAAGAATGGCGACTATATTTTGTTCTATCACAATGGTAGTGCTAATAATAATATTGGTCGGCGTTGTGTTTATGCACTTAGTAAGGATATGAAAACGTGGATCAATAAAGGAGAGATATTTAACAGTTATGACATTATCGATAGCAAAGGTAATAAGAATATACATTGCTATGCTAATTGCGATGGACTGGTGCTTTCTAATGGAGATATATTGGCTGTTGCATCTTACAGGGCTAATTCCGGCTATCGCGATTTACCGGAAGATGCAGGAATTGAATTAAGACGCAGTACGGATAATGGTGTCACCTGGAGTGAACCTGTCAAGATATATCAGGGAATTAATTGGGAACCTTTCTTGTTGGAGTTGCCTACAGGTGAATTACACTGTTACTTTACAGATAGCAGTCGTACTGGTTTGGAAGGACATGGCACAGATACAGGTACAGCAATGGTTGTTTCTACTGACGGTGGAAAAACATGGAGACCGGACTTTAGCTCTTCTCCTTATTATGTATTGCGAATGAGGTGGGAGAAAAACGGAATTGTCGGCTATAATCATCAGATGCCTTCTGTTGTGAGACTCAATGATAACAAAGGATTAGCTGCTGCTGTGGAAACCAATAATTCAGGATATCATATTTCACTTTGCTATTCAGATAAAGACGAATGGGAATATTGGGCTGCCGACCAGGAAGGACCTGCCGATAGTAATAATTGTGTTTTCTCCGGTATGGGACCATATTTGGGACAGTTTCCTTCGGGAGAAACCGTCCTTTCGTATGAATCGTCAAGTAAATATACTCTTAAAATAGGAGATGTTACTGCGCGTAATTTCGGTAATGCTTATCAACCTTTTTCTGGCGGTTATTGGGGATCATTTTGTATTATTGATTCACACACTCTGGTTGGAACTAATATTAAAGCGAAAGAAGGACCGGTTCAGATGGCACAGTTTGTACTTAATCATCGTATTGATGCCGTGAAAAGAAAGGTAACGGTAGATGGTAACAATAAAGAGTGGGCAAATACAGATCATGCACTCTTTGTGGGCAGTCAGTCACAAGTGCAAGGGACATTACGCTGTTCGCATGATGATGATAATATTTATTTTCTGTTAGAAGTACTTGATCGAAACTTGCTAGCTTCTGATTACGCTTCCTTATACATATCTCCTGTGGGTAATAATAAGCTGTCAAAAGGGGCTTGTTGCATACAAGTAACAATGAATGGACTGAAAAATTGTGAAATATATGATGCATCATGGAAAGAAGCGCAATTGGATGCCCAGGTCAAAACTTATGTCTGCGATGAAACAAACGAGAGGCGTATTGATAATTATGGATATATTGCTGAAGTTGCTATTCCACGTTCAAAATTGACTATCACTTCCGGGCAAGTACTTGTCAATTTTTCTATTACAAAGCGGAATTCTTTAGATGCTATTTGTGATGTTGCATCTACAAGTACGGCCCGTTGGATACCGGTGGCTGGGTTATGATTTGGAGAATTTAATATTGAATAATTAATTATATAGAACACTACGATTATGAAAAGAAATTATTTGATTTATGCCTTATTGATGGCTGTTTTTTTGAGCTCAAATGTGATTTCTGCTCAAAATTATTTTGGAGATTTTCCTGTGAAGGCAGATCCAAAGACGGTTGGAAATAAATTGAGCAGACGTTTAATGGAAACTAAACATCAACTGTATTTTGATAGAGGAATACATTATGCAGAGGTGTGTACATGGTATGGAGCTCTTCGTTTTGCAGAATTGACAAATAATAAAGAATTGATAAAGCTGTTAAGAAACCGTTTCGAATTATTGTTTCATCTGGAAAAAGAACTTCTACCTCCACCGATTCACGTAGACCAAAATATGTTTGGTTGCTTACCTCTAAGATTTTATAATATAACGAAAGATAAGCGTTATTTAGATCTGGGACTGCCCTATGCTGACACTCAATGGGAGCTTCCTGCCAATGCGAATGAAGAGGAGCGTAAATGGGATAAAAAGGGATACTCCTGGCAAACTCGTCTTTGGATTGATGATATGTATATGATTACTATTGTGCAATCTGAGGCTTATAAAGCTACTGGTGATCCTAAGTACATAAATAGGGCTGCCAAAGAAATGGTTCTGTATTTGGACGAATTGCAACATCCCAACGGTCTTTTCTATCATGCACCGGATGTGCCTTATTATTGGGGACGTGGTGATGGTTGGATGGCTGTCGGTATGACGGAGTTACTTTATAACTTACCGGAAAAGGATCCTAATCGTGCACGTATCATGAAAGGTTATTTGTTGATGATGGATAACTTGAAAAAATATGTGAACAAGGACGGTCTTTGGAATCAGCTGATTACCGAACCGGACTTTTGGACAGAGACATCTGGTTCGGCAATGTTTGCTTATGCCATGATTGTGGGGGTCAATAACGGCTGGTTGAATAAAGAGGAATATGCTCCAGTGGCACGCCGTGCATGGCTTGGCTTATGTAATTATATTAATGACAAGAATGATCTTACTGAGGTTTGTGTTGGAACCGGAAAGAAGAACAGTAAACAATATTATATGGATCGTCCCCGCATCGCCGGTGATTATCATGGACAGGCACCGATAATATGGTGTGCTTATGCATTATTGAATAAATAAAACAATAAAAGACCGGATACAGATCTAGGAATTTTTTTATTCATAGTGTATTGTTACTTTTAACATAACATATATTTATTTTCGGAGGGCCTGAAATTATAATGCTTGAATATGAAAAGAGAATTTTGTATTTTTATTGTGCTTTTTTTAGTGTTTCATATACATGCCCAATTAGTATACCACGATGCTTCGAATCTTCCATTATTAGGAAGTGCGACAGAGAGTGTTGGAGCACGATATGAAAGGTTTCCGGATTCATTAAAGAATATTTCTCGTGCTCCATTATGGAATTTAAGCCGTAACTCTGCGGGAATGGCAATACGTTTCCGTAGTAATTCCACTACGATAGCAGCTAAATGGGTGGCTCTTTTTAATACCCACATGAATCATATGACTGATACTGGTGCAAAAGGTTTAGATCTTTACTGTCTTCAGAAGAATGGTGACTGGCGTTTTGTCAATAGTGCCCGTCCGAAAGGAAAAACAAATCAGGTCACCATTATAAAAAATATGCATCCTGAAGAAAGAGAATACATGCTTTATTTGCCATTGTATGATGGTCTTATTTCTTTGTCTATCGGAGTTGATTCTTTGGCTACTATTAGTCAGCCGTTAGTGGATTATCCAATTCGTAAGAATCCTGTTGTTTTTTATGGAACCAGCATTCTTCAAGGAGGTTGTGCTTCACGTCCAGGAATGGCACATACCAATATTATATCGAGAAGATTGAACCGTGAATGTATCAATTTAGGATTCAGTGGAAATGCATTTCTAGATTTGGAAGTAGCTAAAGTAATAGCTGAAGTAGAAGCTAGTGTTTTCGTTTTGGACTTTGTGCCTAATGCTTCTGTTGCAAAGATGAAAGAACGAATGGAAACATTCTATCGTATCATTCGTGGTAAACATCCGGATACACCAATTATTTTTATAGAGGATCCTATTTTTCCTCATACATTTTATGATGAAAGAGTTGCTAAAGAAGTGCGACGAAAGAATGATACGTTGAAAGAGATATTCAATCATTTAAAGAAAAGAAATGAGAAAAATATCATTCTTATTTCATCAAAGAATATGCTGGGAGAGGATGGAGAGGCTACTGTAGATGGTATTCATTTTACAGACTTAGGTATGATGAGATATGCTGATTTAGTTTGTCCGGTTATAAAGAAGGCAATTAGATAAAAATGGCTTGCTGTTAGCTTAGGATATAGTTATTATCTTAGAATAGTGGATTGTTGAAGAAGAAATTATCCAATAAAAGAAAGATATTGTTCAGATAAGTACTAATAAATGCTCTTCTGTGTTATCTTTGAATACTTTAGATTAGTTTGGGACTAATTTTTCATTTATTGACCTATATTTAATATCTTAAATACTCCTGATTCTCTACTTTTGTATCACACAATAGGGGCGCTAGTACCTTTTATAAAGATAATGATCATTATTATATAATACGAAATTTAGTTTTTAGATACAGTTAAAAAGATAGTTCAAAGGATAACGTTTTTATAGTATAAAACACAGGGTATTACTTAAATCTATATGTAATGAATTACAATTCAATTAAAAAAAATATTCGAGAAATTGGGCTAATGTTTCTTAGTGCAGGGCTTTTGCTTTTTTTATCATGTGGCTCTGATGATACTAAGGATGTTTCTGGTGAAGATGGGGATGTCAATTCGAGCCAGTATTTACAAGTACAGCCTAATGGACTAAATGTAATTAAAGTTTCCAGTAGTGATGTGGCACAAGTTGTGTACCCTTTCTCTGTAGAATTGAAGGGGGGCAGTGCGAGTGTCGCTCTTACTGCACAGTTGGAAGCGTGGAATGAAAAAGATCTGGAGGCATATAATAAAGAGGAAGAAACAGCTTATAAATTGTTGCCCTCTTCATTATATTCGATAAGTGCGCCACAGATTACTCTCGAACAAGGCATTGCTTCAAAGAAAGTAGAGGTGAAATTTGCTCCGGATAAAGTATTCACTGAGTTTAAAAAAAATGGAGCGGAATATGTTATTGCATTGAGACTTACTTCATCTGTTGCTAAGGTCCGTAAAAGTCAAAGCGATTTTCTTTTGCATATATCGTTTGATTATCCAACGGTTAGTTTGGTTATGCCATCACAGGAAATTAGTGTTAGTAAAATGTCAATGCCGGTTTCGGTGGATGCTACTTTTAATTGTAGGGCAGACGGAGAAATAAAGACTAATCCTTGGAACTTTACATGTACATTAGCAGTGCCTTCTAATGCGGAGGAACTGGTTGCTAAGTATAATGAGGATTATAAGACTTCTTATCGTCTTCTTCCTTCGGCTAACTATGATTTAGGAGAAGGGATATCTTTTAAAGCTGGAGAGAATGAAGCTACTGGAGGAATTACAGTGAAGCGTGAAGGAATGGAAGCTGTAAAATATTTGTTACCTGTACAGCTAAGGGAGGCTTCTCATGAAAGCGTTGCTCTTCATAATGAAATTTGTTATTTCAAAATAGGTATGACTTATACAAATCCGGTAATAACTTTTTCTAGTGCAGCCGATCCTACGGTTATTCGTACTGATGAAGGCTTTTATTTGTATGCTACTCAAACTAATTCCTATTGGATTCCTATTTATTTTTCTAAAGACTTGGTTAATTGGGAATTTAAAAGAAGTGCTTTCAGAAAAGCAACTAGACCTACTGAAGATGTACTTCCTGGTGGAGGTGCATTTTGGGCACCGGAAATTCGCTACATCAATGGAAAGTATGTGCTTTATTTCTCATGGGCAAAATGGGGGGATGGAAGTATCAGTTATACAGCGGTTGCTACCTCAGATAGTCCGGTCGGTGATTTCTTAAATGCTAAACCGTTGTTGATAACAGATGATTTCGGTTCTAATTGTATCGACCAGTTCTATTATGAAGAAGATGGTAAAAAATATATGTTTGTCGGGAGTTTCAACGGTATTTATGTGACGGAACTTACGGATGATGGTCTTTCTGTGAAACGGGGAGCAGATGGTAAGCCTGTGCTGAAGAAACAGGTCTGCGGCAGGGCATTTGAAGGCACCAATATTTATAAGAAGGGTAAGTACTACTATTTGTTTGCATCTATAAATAATTGCTGTCCGAATAATGGAATGGATAGTAAGTATAAAGTCGTGGTAGGCCGTTCGGAAAATCTCCTTGGTCCGTATGTCGATAGAAAAGGAAAAGATATGCTGGACAACTCTTGGGAGTTAGTGTTGGAAGGTGACGGTGAAACATTCTTTGGTCCTGGTCATAATTCCATAATAATTCCAGATGATGCAGGTACAGATTGGATGATATATCATAGTTATGTAAAAGAGAATGGTGCGGTTGGAGGACGTCTGGGCATGCTTGATCGTGTTGTATGGTCAGCAGATGGCTGGCCGACTATTAGAAAATGTGTGCCTTCAAAGGGAGATTTACTGCCGGTATTTAATAACTGATATGTGTGAAACTATAGATAATATATAGACTTCTAAGTAAAACTAAAATTTAATGTATGAAAAAGAAAAGTGATTGGAGAACTCGGTTTATCCGATTATGCGCAGTGGTATTGCCATTGATAGTGCTTTGCTTTACAGCTTGTAAGGATGAAGACAAAGAAGAAAATCTTCCTTTCGATCCTACTAAGCCAGTGGTAATTACAGATTTTTCCCCAAAATCGGGTGGTATTGGTAACAATATTATATTGTATGGAGAAAACTTTGGGAACGACCCCAAAAAATTGAAAGTGATAGTTGGTGGTAAAGAAGCTAATATCATTTCAGTTAAGAACAATATATTGTATTGTGTAGTACCACGTATGGCTACTGAAGGTGATGTGGAAATTAGTGTGTATGATGACAATGGTGAAGAAGTGGCTTTTGCTGAAGCTGAAGAGAAGTTCACTTATGTAAAACAGTGGCTCGTTTCTACACTAGCTGGTCAACGTTTTGAGAACGAGAAAGATGCTTTTCAGGGCGAAGGAGCGTTCGATGCATGTGGATGTATAAAAGGAGCTACATGGTTTTCGTTTGATCCGAAATCAAATTTTGATCATTTGTATTTGACTTGCTATGGAGCGGGTGCTATTCGTTTGATTGATTTGGAGGAGAAAACGGTGACTATGGTTCGTCATTTAGGAAATGCGGTGGATAGACCTGCTCTTATTAATTGGACAGCAGATGAGAATCAAGATATGATTGTTTCTAGTGATTTGAGTAAAGACGGAAATATACATGTGTTGAGAACTCGTGTGTCAGAGTTTCAATCGGAAGTAAAAATAGGTAATAAGCAAAGAGGTGTTACAGGTGCATTTGTTCATCCGAATACAGGAAAACTATATTATACAGTTTATCCAGATGATAAAATTTATGAATATAATTTTGAGGATAAACAAACATCAGTCATAGCTATGCATGTGCGTGAAAAAGAAACACTGCGTATGGTAGTTCATCCTACAGGAAAATATGCATATTTGCTTCGTCAATATAACGCTAAAGGAAATGGATATATTGCACGTATGGATTATAATTCTGATACTGATCAGTTTACAACTCCATATATTGTAGCAGGAAGTGATAATGTAAGTGGATATCGTGATGGAGTAGGTAGTAGAGTACAAATGAATGGTCCGACACAGGGAGTGTTTGTCAAGAATCCGGACTATGCAGGGGAAAACGAAGAGTATGATTTTTATTTCTGTGATGAACGGAATCATTGTATTCGTATTCTGACTCCTACAGGAAGAGTGGTAACATTTGCCGGACGTGGAAATGACTCTAAGGATCCTGGTTTTGCAAACGGTGCAGTGCGTTCGGAAGCTCGGTTTGCCTACCCATGGGCGATTGCATACGATGAAAAGAGAAAATGCTTCTATGTGGGTGAAAGAGGTATGGATCGTGAGGGAGGAAAGCAAGCGGTGATACGTAAAATTGCTATGGAAGAATAATAAATGATAAACACATATATTTTATGAGGAGTAAAAATTTAATTGCATGTATGTTATTGCTGCTCTTTTCCATAACCGTCTGGGCGCAGGAAAGTGCAATGATAACCGGAGTGGTGACCGATGAAAATAAAGAGCCTTTGATTGGTGTGAATATTGCGATACAGAATATGCCAGGATTGGGTGTCATCACTGATATAAATGGTCAATACAAGATAAAAGCATCTGCTTATGACAGACTTGTATTCTCATATGTAGGGTATGAAACAGTGGTGGTATTGGTAAAAGAACAACGAACCATCAATATAAAGATGAAGGAGTCGTCAAATACGATTATTGACGAAGTCGTAATTACAGGTACGGGAGCACAAAAGAAGATAGCGGTGACCGGTGCCATAACCAATGTGGATGTAGATGCGTTGAAGTCAGTTCCTTCCACTTCTGTGGTGGATGGATTGGCAGGTGTTGTTCCGGGTGTAATGGCTATGCAGACTTCCGGACGACCGGGTAGTGTGTCCGAGTTCTGGATTCGTAGTATATCCACTTTTGGCGCTAATACGGCTGCATTGGTACTTGTAGACGGATTCGAACGTGACATTGATGAAGTGAGCGTGGAAGATATTGAATCATTTACAGTGTTGAAGGATGCTTCTGCAACGGCTATTTATGGTAGTAAAGGAGCTAATGGTGTAGTCTTGATTAATACAAAGCGTGGTAAGGAAGGTAAAATTAATATTGATGCAAAGGTTGAAGGCTTCTATAGCACTTTTACGAAAGCCCCAGAATTTGTAGACGGCTACACATACGCTTCTATGGCTAATGAAGCTCGTTTGACAAGAAATCAAGAGGCTTTATATTCGCCATCAGAATTGGAACTGTTTCGTACCCAACTTGACCCGGACCGTTTTCCGGATGTAGACTGGATGGATATGGTGTTACGTGACGGTGCTTGGAGTTCACGTGCTACATTAAATATGCGTGGTGGCGGTAAAACAGCGCGTTACTTTGTTTCCGGAAGTTATCAGGATCAACAAGGTATGTATAAAACCGACAAAAGCCTTAAGGATTATAATACAAACGCACATTTCAGAAAATGGACGTACCGTATGAATGTGGATATTGATATTACGAAAACTACTTTGTTGAAGGTTGGTGTGTCCGGTTCTTTGCGTAAGCAGAATGATACTGGTAGTGGTACAGATAATTTGTGGACTGTATTGATGGGATATAATTCTATCATGATGCCAGCAGAATATTCGGATGGAAAAATCCCGGGATGGGCAGATAAGGATGATAATATGAATCCTTGGGTAATGACTACACAATCCGGATATAATGAAAGTTGGAAGAATAATATTCAAACCAGTCTTACGCTGGAACAGAAATTGGATTTTGTAACTAAAGGATTGCGTTTTGTAGGTCGATTTGGATATGATACGTATAACTCCAATTGGATTAAACGTTATAAATCTCCGGCTGCTTACAAGGCCGACCGTTATCGTCAGCCAGATGGAACATTGAATTTCACGAAAATCAGAGACGAGAAAGTGATGTCGCAAACTTCCAATTCGGAAGGAGAAAAGAGAGAGTTCTTTGAATGGGAACTGCACTATAGCCGTGCTTTCAAAACTCATCATGTTGGAGGTGTCTTGAAGTATACACAGGCTTCTAAGATTTTTACTCAAAATATAGGCACAGACTTGAAGAATGGTATTCCTTATCGTAATCAGGGGATAGCCGGACGTTTCAACTATAACTGGAATTATCGTTATTTTATTGATTTTAATTTCGGATACAATGGTTCGGAGAATTTCCATAAAGACCATCGTTTCGGATTTTTCCCAGCTATCTCCGGTGCATGGAACTTGGCCGAGGAACCTTTCATGAAAAAGATTGCCGGAAAGTGGCTGAATATGTTGAAAATTCGTTATTCTTATGGAAAAACTGGAAATGATGCTATATATGAAGGCAATAAAAGAGTACGTTTTCCTTATTTGTATTCGATAGCAACTGATAATAATGTTTACCATTTTGAGGATATTGGGACCGGTGAAAAATTGTGGAATGGAAAATATTACTCAACAGTGGCTTCTCCTGCTATTTCGTGGGAGGTTGCTACTAAACAAGATTTGGGTATTGACTTTTCTTTCTTTAATGACAAACTAACCGGTGAGGTTGATTATTTTAAAGAACGTCGTGATGGTATCTATATGACTCGTTCATATATCCCTTATGAAGTGGGAATTGGCGATGCATCGAAAGCAAATGTTGGTATTGTAGAAGCAAAAGGATTTGATGGTCATTTTGCATTCAAACATAAAATTGGTAAGGTGAATTTTACGTTACGTGGTAATATTACTTACAGCAAGAATGAAGTAATAGAAAAAGATGAGGAGAATACCATTTACGGATACAAGTTGGATCAAGGACATCGTGTCAATCAAGCAAGAGGGCTTATTGCTTTGGGATTGTTCAAAGATTATGAAGATATCAGAAATAGCCCGAGGCAGACTTTTGGTGAGGTGATGCCCGGTGATATTAAATATAAGGATGTTAATGGTGATGGTATAATTGACTCGCAAGACCGGGTTGCTATTGGTGCTACCACTCGTCCTAATTTGGTGTATGGCTTTGGATTTTCGGCCAAATGGAAAGGGCTGGATTTTAATGCTCATTTCCAAGGAGCGGGCAAGTCGTCTTTCTTTGTCAAAGGTACAACCATCTTTATGTTCCAAGGTGGTGATGGCTGGGGAAATGTTTTGAAGGAAATGGCAGAAAGCAACCGTTGGATTTTGGGTGAGAATGAAGATCCGAATGCGGAATTCCCCCGTTTGACTTATGGTGATAATAAAAATAACTATCAAGAATCTAATTATTGGTTGAGAGATGGCTCTTATCTTCGTCTGAAGACTTTGGATATCGGTTATACTTTTCCGAAAGCTTGGGTTAATAAGATTCATTTGAATCAAGTACGTGTTTTCTTTATCGGAACCAACTTGCTGACATTCTCTCCGTTTAAATATTGGGATCCGGAATTGGGAAGTTCGGACGGAAAGAAATACCCGTTGAACAAGACGCTTTCGTTAGGCGTATCAGTTAATCTATAAACAAGAACAGAAAATGAAGAAACTTATCATAAACTTAGGTTTTATATTAGGTGTTAGTACCATGGTTGTCGGATGTACCGATTATTTGGACTCGGACTACCTTTTTGAGGAACGTGTTAACATTGAAAATGTGTTTCAGAGTAAGGACTATACCAATGAATGGTTGGCAAAGGGGTACGCTTATATGAATCACGATTATCTGCAACAAGTGAATAGCAAGAAGAACACTACTTTCAACTTTGCAGATGATATGTATTACATCGATTTGAATTATGTCGATTGGAAGAGTGGAAACTATACGGAAAAAGGTTTAGGTAGTGGAAACAGTAAGTATATTTGGCAGGCTGCCTATCAAGGGATCCGCCATGTCTCCATTTTCCTGCAAAATGTAGATGGCAATAAAGAACTTACTGAAGCTGAGATTACGGATATGAAAGGGCAGGCTCATTTCTTGCGTGCATATTTCTATTGGATGCTGATTCGTTCGTTCGGTCCGGTGCCCATTGTTCCGGATGAAGGAGTGGATTATACGAAAGAGTATGATGAAATTGCTTATCCTCGGAATACGTATGATGAATGTGCAGATTATATTGCTGAAGAATTGGTGAAGGCGGCTACGATGTTGAATGATGAACGAGACGTACAGAATATTGTTCGCCCTACACGTGGGGCGGCATTGGCACTTCGTTCGCGTGTACTTTTGTATGCAGCAAGTCCTTTGTATAACGGCCAAGCACCTTCGGAAGTGATTGACGCATTGGTTGATAAAAGCGGGCGCAAGTTGCTGTCCGATACATACGACAACCGGAAGTGGGCAAGAGCTGCAGCTGCTGCTAAGGATGTAATAGAGTTAGGACGGTATAATTTGTATGTTGCTTATAAGAGAACGAGTAATGATATAGCTTATCCCACCACTATTACTCCACCAGACGATAACGGAACTTTTCATTCTGAAGATTGGCCCAAAGGATGGAAGAATATTGATCCATTTGAATCATATCGTTCTTTGTTTAATGGAGAAGTGGGTGCATACAACAATGACGAGATTATATTTACTAGAGGTGTCAATCAGGGTACTGAGAATATCAGAGTGATGGTTATCCATCAGTTACCTCGTTCACAGGGTGGTGGATATAACTGTCATGGCATGACGCAGAAACAATGCGATGCTTATTATATGAAAGATGGTAAAGATTGTCCGGGTATGAATTCTATGTATAAGGGTAAGGACGGATACACTGACCCAAGCCGTTACGATGATCAGCCGCGTGTTTCAGGTGTGGTTGAAACGTCCGAGTTGTCTAATTATCCAGAATTAGGACCAAAGGGGACAGGTGTTTCCAAGCAATATGTGGATCGTGAACCTCGTTTTTATGCATCAGTAGCCTACAACGGTAGTGTATGGAATATGTTGAATGCAAATGCAGAAGAGAAAGAAGAGACGAATGTTCCTATGTTCTATTACAGAGATTCTCAGGATGGTTATAAAGCGGGTACTTTCTATTTGAGGACTGGTATCGGTATTAAGAAGTTTGTACATCCGAGAGACTTGGCTGATGCGGAAAAATCGTATGATGTAAGTCGTGTTGTGCAGAAGTATGCTCCGGATATTCGATATGCGGAAATCCTGTTGAACTATGCAGAAGCACTGAATGAGGTAGTAGGTTCTTATGAGATTCCTTCTTGGAATGGCGAAAAAATGCATACAATCACACGTACAGCAACAGCGTTGAAGGAGGGTATTCAACCGATTCGTATTCGTGCCGGATTACCGGATTATGAGGTGTACGATGATGTGAAAGAGTTCCGTATTAAAGTAAAACGTGAACGTCAGATTGAACTGTTTGCAGAAGGTCATCGTTTCTTTGATATTCGTCGTTGGTGCGATGCTCCGGCTGAAGAATCACTTCCTATTTATGGGTGTAATATCTATTTAACTTCGAAAAATCCAAATGGTTTTCATACACCAGTAGAAGTCACTTCGTTACCAACTATGTTTACCACAAAGATGTGGTTCTGGCCGATCCATCATGATGTGATGAAACGGAATATGTGGATGATTCAAAACCCAGGCTGGAAAGATCCGGAATAAACCTATAAGATTTAGATAAAAAAGATGAATAATATATGTAAATTATTGATTGGCATGATGGCGGCAGTATGTTGCACTTCATGTAACAATGAGTGGGAAGATGAGCAATTCAAACAGGTGGCATCTTTCAAGGCGGAGATTAATAATGAAGGAGTAACTTCTACGTATGTGCGTTACAAACCAGGAGGAGTGGTGACTTATCAGCTTCCGATTTTGCTAAGTGGTTCTACTATGAATACACAGGCAAGAACTATCCATGTAGCACTTGATACAGATACGTTGAAGGTGTTGAATCATGAACGCTTCGGTGAAAGTCGTCGGGAGCTTTTTTATTTAGAGTTGGGCAAGCAGTATTATTCTATACCGGAAACCGTAGAAATGCCAGCAGGTGAATCAGAAGCGTTGTTACCTATTGATTTTACGCTGGGAGGGCAGAATAATGCCAAACCGTTGGATATGTCGGATAAATATATTTTGCCGTTGACTATTCAAGATGATCCATCATACAACTATCAGGCGAATGATCGTCTTCACTATCGGAAAGCGTTGTTGAATATTATTCCATTCAATGATTATTCAGGTTCTTATGATGGTAGTATGTTGAAAATTTTCTTGGAAGGACAAAAGGATAACTTTATGTTAGCTACTCATAAGGCTTATGTATATGACGAAAAAACTATCATGTTTTACATGGGAGTTCGTGATGTGAATTACTTGGACCGTAAGAATTATAAGCTGTATGTGGAGTTTACAGATGAGCCGCTGAATGAAGGAAGTGAGTTGAAGAAGAAACTAAGACTGTGGACTGATAACGGAGGCGAGAAAGGTAACAAATTTGAAGTTGTGTTATTGGGAGACGATGATCTTGATGATAAATTCAAGGAAGCTCCATATTATACAGTTGTCGAAGAGAATGACCCGGTGAAGCCTTATTTGAAGCATATTTATATTACCTTATCTATGGGATACTCGTTTGAGGACTATACGCTTAGTCCGGGTAATCCTATGAAGTATACGGTAAAAGGTACATTAAGTATGCAACGTGACTTGAATACGTTGATTCCGGACGAAGACCAACAAATCGAATGGAATTGATGGGTTGTTGATTGATGAATATAATAATGAGAGGCAGTGTTCAAATCTGGAATTGGGTACAGCCTCTCGTTTTTAGAACTATAAAACAATTTATTAATGGTTTAGTCAGCTCTTTTGGGATAAGGAGCGTAATTAATTTGTTTACATATGAAAAACTACAAAATTCTAAAGAATATTTATATCTGTTTGGTTTTATTCTCAACGGTTTTAGTCGGTTGTTCAAAAAGTGATGAAACCCCGATTCCTGATGATCCCCAGCCTTCTGGCAAAGGTAAAATAACATTTAACTTGCATACTCCGGGGGCATTCCTTACCAAGGCAGTAGGTGTTGGTAACGAAAATGGAGGCACTAATGACAAAATAGCCTTTTATCAATTTAGCAAAGAAGGTAAGTATGAACAAAGGTATGTCTTAAATTATGCGGATGCTTCTGTCGGTGCAAATGGTGATACAAGGTCATATACCGTAGAATTAGCTTCTTCGACTGGAGGAGAAAAGAGGTTCATCATTGTGGAGAGTGAGAATGAGAGCAACTTCCCTAATATGAGTGCAACAAATACAATTGATGAACTACTAAATAGCAAAACTGTTGCCGAAAGTGGTAAGTTGAATCCTCCATTTGTTATGTCTAATGTTAAAACAGATGGTAAGGAGTATGTAACAGTTGCCGATGTAGAATCTTCCGACAATCAGGTTGATGTAAAACTTAAAAGACGTGTAGCCAGATTTGATTTGCTGAATGATCCGGCAGAATCGGGATTAGTGATTGATAAGGTATATATTAAGAATAGATACACTCAAGGATTCATAGGTGACGTAAGTGGTAATGCAGGCAATATATCTGCTGATGTTCTGGAAATACCGGCAGCTGATTTAGCTAATGACGGAAAGAGTTTCTATCTTTATCCGACTCAGTTGACTTCAACTCTTGAGCAGAATGAAAAAACAGTAGTATGGGCTACCACTAAACTTGCCAATACCAATACAGAAGGGCCGACTCTTTATCTGAATCTTACTGCTGATATCAATGTGGAGGCCAATTATCTCTATCAGCTTAATACGAAAAAGATAGCTGGTTCTACAGGCTTTGATATCTCAGTAGAAGAATGGAAAGACGGAACTTCAATTGATTGGGTAACGATTGAAGATGGAATCTCTGTAATGGATAACAAAGCTACTATCATTGCTGGTACAGATATTAAAGGGACTTATGTAAAAATTGCAGCTGACGCTACAATGCCATATACTATAAAACGTGTCGTTACAGATTATAGCTCAGCAGCATTGGACGCTGCGTATGACGGAAGTTTGCCTGCATGGCTTACTATTTCTTCATCTACTAAGGATGCAGGTAGTGGCCTTTATCGTCATGAGATTATTTACACGGTGACTGCACATCCTGCGAAAACAAGTCAGTTTGCTATCACACATCTTAACGGAGCCGTTTCAGATGAGAACTTGTTGGTAATCGGGTTTGCCAATCCGTATCCGGGCACTCCGCTTCCCTGTCTATCGTGGGGAGAGAAGCTCTATTCGCCGATTCACTGTCGTCAGTCCACCTATCTTGTCCATAATACAGTAGATAAGGCTTATTTTTGTGGAACTGAAGGCTACACGTTTAATACTCCTATGCAAGGTAAGTCGGGTAATGAGGGGGCGAAGAATCTTTGTCCCGAGGGCTGGACGGCACTGAACAGTGCAGAGGCAAAAGATTATATTTTGTGGGTAGGAGAGCATCTCAAGTCACGGGTAATGGAGGCTGTATATACTTACTGTTGGTTTGATAAAGACGGCGAGGCAACTAATCTGCGCATATTGGGGGGATACTCCAATAAAACTGCTCCCAATGTGAAAGACTTGGCTTGTTATGGTACGTGGCCAAGTGTGGCTTGGGTGAATATCAATAAAGGGGAAACTCTCTCTATAGATGACAAGACATTCTATGATTATAATAATTGGGATGTGAAGAAGGATTACGGAATCCCCTACAGATGTATCCGTGATAAAGCAGGTTGGGAATAACTGAACGGATTCTCGAAAGGACATATATTCAATGATTAAATTTGTAAGAAATGCTAAAGAATACTTTATTTGTGATTCTTCTAATGATTTCCAGCTTATTCACGGCTTGTGCTGAAGGATATATAAGTGATGTGCAGAAGGAGGATGACACAAAAGAAATACGTTTCAGTCTGAATATGGAGGGAGGGCTAACGATGTCCTCCACCAGGGCTTCTGTGTCTTTGGACGGAATGAAATGGAAAATATTCTGTTTTGACGATCAATATAATTATCTGTTTGACAAAACAGGAAGTATAGGGGATGCAGCAAATGAAATAAAGGTTTCTGTAATTAAAGGCGTCGTTTATCGATTCCTGTTTTTGTGTACCACAGCTGATAAATTCCCAGAGTTGGCTTCCGGTAAGACTTATTGGGATTTAGAAGCGTATGCTCCTCAATTGCCGTTAGCTGATCCGATGGCGATGCTTGTCAGTAGAGGTAATGAAAAAGATGGTACACTTCGTGTAGCTGCTGCATCTGCATCGGTGCAGGTTACTCTTGCTCCGCGTGCATCCAAGGTTGTTTTGCAAAAGGATCCGGATACTACTTCGGATATTACAGTGAACTCCGTGACTTTTGCGGATGCCGCTTCTTCTGTTCCTTATGCTCATATCGAACCTCAACATTACAGTGAATATGAGAATCTTCCGGTAGTAACCCGAAAGACCTATCAGTGTGTACCCCAAGAGGATGTATGCTATATGCTTCCGGATATGTGTGCCGGAACCTTTGGAGTGAATGCTACGCTGCATATCACTCATCCGATTTCTGGAGAACAGGACGTACGGGTAACGGTACCGGTGGGACTTGCGTTGAATGTAGGCAGTGGAAAGACTTACTATATTGAAATGTCTGCTGATGCAAACGGAAAAGTTGCTGCTACTTGGGCAACACGTGTAGCACCCAAAACGCTGAAACTTGCTACGCAAAACTTATGGGGTAAATCGACTTCCGTTGTATTGGATTACTTCAATAGAATTGATGTGGATGTGCTTTGTGCGCAGGAATGTAGTGGGCTCTCCGAATCTGATATACAGGCTCAGGGGCTTTACGTACATACTCACTCCAACAATGGGCAGGGAAAATGCAGCATTATATCGCGCTATCCTTTCTCGGGGATTACACCAAACAAGTATGGTGTTTATATCGACTTGGGTGATGGCATTGTTGTGCTGGTGATGAACTGTCACGGTGCTTTCTATCCTTACGGTCCTTATCAGTTGAATGGTATCGCATATGAAGGATATGAAGGTACGGACGATGTTGACTATGTAGTAAAAGTCAATAAAGAAGCCCGTCAAGGCATGGTGGACAAACTGCTGGAGGATTTTAATTCGTCTACCACTCCTTTTGTTTGTCTCTCAGGTGATTTCAATGAACCGTCATGGCTTGACTGGACGGAAGATGCCTTGACAGCAGGTCTTGCCTCATACGTTGTTCAGTGGCCTACCACTCGTTCTTTGTGGGAAGGCGGTATAAAAGGTGATGCCTACCGGACGATACATCCGGACCCTGTGACGCATCCGGGATTCACGTGGACACCGCGTCCGAGCAAGAAGGACACCAAAGACCGATTGGATTTGACTCTTTATACCTTGTCTCCCAACACGGAGGTGAAAAGTTGTCAGGTGATAGGAGAGAACACAGAAACGTCGGATATCGTTCTTCCTAATTGGGGGCCGTTTGAAAATGTATTCGATCACCGGGGATTACGGACAGAATTTGTCTTTACGAAATGACGGAACGGTGCACCGGAATTAGTGAGTCTCCAGACTGTTAATTATTGAGGTCTCGGGTATTAATACCTGTCGTGTAAGGTATTAATATCCGAGAATTCAGCTATTAATAGCTAACATGCCAACTATTTGTAATGGATAAACCAATGATTAACTAATGTCTTTTTGTCTGTTGCTAGATAACCTTCAAATAGGCAATATATGGCAGTTTGGGACTCAAATTTCATTTATTGACTTGTTTTTAGCATGCCGGACAGGTAGAAAACACTATTTTTGTCCTCATCCGTTTTAGACTTTTAAGATTATATAAACCAATAAATTGTAACGTACGAATATGCACAACATTGCTAAAACCTTTTTCCCGATTTTATTATTACTTTTTGCTGCAGTAGTGACAGCACAGAATGGGAAGAACAATGTCGGAAATGCGCAACGCATCTGGCTTGATTCTGAAATTGGTCATCAGGGCGACTACCAGTGGAAAATGATAAAAGCTGGAGATGCAACAGATCCCGGAGAAAAGATTTCGTTATCCAATTATGCAACTGCAAATTGGATGCCGGCCATCGTTCCCGGAACAGTTTTGAATTCTTTGGTGTATAACCAAAAATACCCGGAGCCTTATTATGGAATCAATAATAAGATTGAATCTAAATTGATACCGGATATTTCTGAAACCGGACGTGACTTTTACACCTATTGGTTTCGGACAGATTTTACAGTACCGCAGTCATTCAAGGGAAAGACTGTCTGGTTACAGTTGGATGGTATCAACTACCGGGCAGAAGTATGGGTGAATGGTAACTTGTTGAGCACAATGAACGGTATGTTTATTCAGGACTATATTGATGTTACGGATTTTGTGAAAATCGGAGGAAAAAACGGACTGGCTATAAAGGTCTATCCGGTAGATGTTCCCGGAAGTGCGAAGCCGAAATCCTGGGGAGCAGCCGGCGAATTTCATAACGGTGGAAACGGTAACATTGGTTTGAATACTACCATGTTGATGACGGTAGGTTGGGACTTTACCTTTATGGACGGTATCCGTGACCGTAATACAGGTATATGGAAAAATATTTCCCTCTATGCTACAGGCAGAGTAGCATTACGCCATCCTTTCGTTAAATCTGAATTGCGAAAACCTGATTATGACCAGGCTCGTGAGACTGTATCGGTTGAGATTATCAATCCATCGACCAGTAATCGGGTAATCAGTTGCAAGGTGAAGGGTGAAATTGTGGGTGAAAATATCACTTTTGAAAAGACCTTCCGACTGATGCGTGGAGAAGAAAAAACAGCAACCTTCTCCCCCGAAGAGTTCCCGCAACTGATTATTAACTCTCCAAAACTGTGGTGGCCTGTCAATAAAGGACCACAAAACTTATATGACCTGAAGCTGACAGTATCAGTTGATGGCAAAGAATGTGATTCTGTGAAAACAAGATTCGGTATTCGTGAAATTGTCTCGGATAGAAAGACGCCAGATAAATCACGTGTCTTTTATGTGAACGGTAAACGATTGTTTATTCGTGGTACCAACTGGATACCGGAAGCAATGTTGAGAACTTCGGATGAACGTACCTATGCAGAATTGCGGTACTCCCGCCAGTCCGGTGTCAACCTTTTAAGAATGTGGGGAGGCGGAATTGCAGAGTCTGATTATTTCTTCCAATTGTGTGACGAATTGGGATTGTTGGTATGGCAAGAGTTCTGGATGACTGGTGATACTCGTCATCCGCATGATAAGGCTCTCTATATGAGTAACGTGGAATCTACCGTAAAACGTATTCGTAATCATCCTTCTTTGGCTTATTATGTTGCTTCTAATGAGAGTACAGAAGTTACCGGTACTCCTGAATTACTGAATAAACTGGATGGTACACGTGGCTTCCAGATGCAGTCCGAATGTGAAGGAGTGCATGATGGCAGTCCTTACAAACAGGTAAATCCGATGCAGCATTATGAAAATACGGCCTCTCCCAGAGGAAGCCGTGTAGACGGATTTAATCCGGAATACGGTGCACCTACTCTTCCAACTGTGGAAATCCTCCGAGAAATGATGGATGAAAAAGACCTTTGGCCTATCAATAAGGAAGTATGGGATTATCTGGATGGAAATGGTTTCCATCTGATGAGTACTATGTATACAGACTTGGTGAATAACTACGGAAAATCATCATCCATTGATGAGTTTGCACAGAAAGGGCAATTGTTGGGAGCTATTAATTCGAAGAGCATTTGGGAAGTATGGAACTACAATAAGCTGGATTATGGTGATCGTTTCTGTTCCGGACTTTTGTTTTGGTATCATAACTGCTCTATGCCTCAAGTGGCTTCCCGTATGTGGGACTGGTCTCTGGAACCGACAGCGTCGCTTTATCATACTGCCAACTCTTTAGAACCATTACATGCACAGTTTGACTATCTTAAGAATACAGTGTCTGTAGTGAATGATTATTATCGTGAATTTAAGAATTATAAAGTGATAGCACAGGTTTACGATATTAACAGCAAGAAAGTATTTGAAGAATCAGCAGTGGTTAATCTACCCTCGGATGGAGTGGTAAACGATGCGTTGACTATTCGTTTCCCGGAAAACATATCTCAAGTTCACTTTATTAAACTGATTCTGAAAGATGAAAAGGGAAAAGATGTTTCTTCTAACTTCTATTGGCGTTCTAATGACAAATATGAAGGAAGCAAAACTTTGACCGGTCCGGCTGCTTCAGGTTTTGAAGATTTGAGTAAACTGAAGCAGGCAAAAGTGAAACTTACCTATAAAGTAAGAGAAGATGATAACAATTACTTTGTAGATATTACTTTGAGAAATACCTCCGGGCAGATTGCTTTCTTTAATCAGTTGCAATTCCTGAATTCAAAAATGAGTCCGATACGTCCTTCATTCTATACAGACAATTTCTTCTCCTTGATGCCGGGTGAAAAGAAAACGGTAACCATTGAAACCGCAAAAGGAAAGTTGAAAGATGGAGCTGTGTTGGCACTGAAAGGCTGGAATATAAATAAGCAAGAATATAAATTGAAGTAAAAAAGTAAGAATATGAATTGATTCTGCTTTCTTTGTTTCGGTAGATTGTGGAATCAATCATTGATATTGTAGAGAAATCATTTTAATCATTAAAAAGAAGTGAGATGAAACTTAAGTTTATCATAGGTGTAGTCGGTATATTATCAGCATGTGGATTTACTAATGCACCTTCTTTAGATACTACTCAGGAAGAACAGGATAATAATTGGGTGATTGGTCCGTTCCATCGTCCGGAAGGAGTTAATCCTGTCATATCACCGCAACCGACAGAATTTTATTGTCCGATGCGGAAACAGCAAGTGAAGTGGGAAGAAAGTGATACATTTAATCCGGCTGCTACTACAAAAGACGGAAAAATTATTGTACTTTACCGCGCAGAAGATAATTCGGCTCAAGGCATAGGTAAAAGAACTTCACGTGTTGGTTATGCTGAAAGTAAGGATGGGATTGAGATGAAGAGGATGGCTAGCCCTGTTCTTTTTCCTGCCGAAGATAATTTTAAAGATCAAGATTGGCCGGGGGGCTGCGAAGATCCCCGTGTGGCTATGACCGAAGACGGATTGTATGTGATGCTTTATACGGCATGGAATCGAAAAAAAGCGCGTCTTGCTGTAGCTACTTCCCGAGATTTGAAGAATTGGACAAAACATGGACTTGCCTTTGATAAGGCATATAACGGTCGATTTAATAATCTTTTCTGCAAGTCAGGTTCTATTCTAACAAAATTGAAAGGAAATCAACTGGTCATTGATAAAGTTGACGGTAAGTATTTGATGTATTGGGGAGAGTATGCGGTATATGCTGCTACTTCTGATAACCTGATTGACTGGTATCCGGTTTTGGATGAGAAGAATGAGCTAATGAAAATTATACAACCTCGTAAAGGGCATTTTGATAGTTTGCTGACAGAATGTGGTCCTCCGGCTGTTCGTACCAAACATGGTATTGTTCTTATGTATAATGGTAAGAATAGTGGTAAAACTGGAGATGCTGACTATCCAGCCAATGCTTATTGTGCCGGACAGCTGTTATTGGATGGTGACGATCCTTATAAAGTATTGGATCGTTTGGATAAGCCTTTCTTTGCTCCCGAGGCTCCTTTTGAGAAGAGCGGACAGTACAAAGATGGAACAGTATTTATTGAGGGACTTGCATATCACAAAAGGAAATTATACCTCTATTATGGTTGTGCTGATTCTCGGGTAGCAGTCGCTGTATGTGATGATGTAAAGAAGCTGAAGATAAAATAGTAGATTATAAAACAATGAGAATAAAGCTGGATACATATATTGCTTGTATTGCTATTTTTCTGTGTTCTTCTATAGAATGCATCTATTCGCAAAAATTGAAATGGAATTTTGGTTTATCACGTAGGCAAAGTTCCGAAGTGATACCTCATTCAAAATATTCGTTTCAGACAGCTAAACTTAAAAAGAAGGTTATAGAACCCGGAGAATTGAGTCCGCTTTCCGATTGGGAGTATCAACTATCCAAAGGATGGGAAATGATAGAAGGGTATAAAGCTAGAGCTGCCGAAAAATCAGTAGTTGCGCAAGATTTAGATACAAGTGAATGGTATTCGGCAACAGTTCCAGGTACAGTCTTAACTACATTGGTGGATCAGGGTGTGTACCCTGATCCTTACTGGGGACTTAATAATTTATTGATTCCCGATACGCTTTGCCGGATGGACTGGTGGTATCGCAATTCTTTTAATATTCCTCGTAATAAAAAGGGAGAGAAAGTGAAGTTGATTCTGAATGGAATCAATTATAAAGCGGAGATCTGGTTCAATAGGCAATTATTAGGAACGATGACCGGTGCTTTTGAGAGAGGTATTTTTGATATAACTCCTTGGGTGGATTATGATAAAAAGAATCTGTTGGCCATTCGTATTCTTCCGCCTAATAATCCCGGTATTCCTCACGAGGCAAATAGGAAAGAAGGAATTGGTCCCAATGGTGGAGCATTGTGCCTGGATGGTCCTACTTTTATCTCTTCAGAAGGCTGGGATTGGATTCCCGGCATACGCGACCGAAACGTGGGTATTTGGCAGGATGTCAGAGTCAAATTTGGAAATGAATTAGAAATTGTTGATACACATGTGATTACGGATTTGCCTTTGCCTGACACTACTTCTGTCAATTTTATCGTTCAGACGGAGATTTATAATTCTTCTAAAACGACTCGTACTGCTAATTTGCATTTTAATATTGGCGGAGTGTCAGCTGTTTATCCGGTTTCTTTGAATGCAAATGAAAAGAGGATGATTAAGCTGACTTCTAATGAGTGTAAAGAACTGCAAATGAAGAATCCACGTCTCTGGTGGCCGAATGGGTATGGAGAACAGTATTTATATGATGCATCTTTAAGTCTGATTTCATCAGGTAAGGACACACTTGACGTAAAGAAGATGCGTATCGGTATCCGTGAGTTGGAGTATGAATTGTCTGCATACGAGTATAACTCTCCTATAGTGCGTTTGAACTATAATCCGACTGCTGCTTTGCAGGATGGAAAACCCGCTTTTGATACTGTGAAACGTAAGAAAACAGATAATAAAGTTCGCTATACGAATTACGATGGAGAGTTTGTCCCCTATTTATTAAAACCAGTATCTTCACAAGGAATAGAGTTGATAAAAGATTCACTGATGAAAGAATATATGGTTATAAAGGTGAACGGACAACGGATTTTTTGTAAAGGAGGTAACTGGGGAATGGATGATGGTATGAAGCGAGTTTCCCGGGAACGACTGGAACCTGCCTTGAAGTTACATAAGAATATGAATTATAATATGATTCGTAACTGGACGGGTGAGAGTACGGAAGAAGTATTTTATGAGCTTTGTGATGAGTACGGAATGTTGGTTATGAATGATTTTTGGCTTTCGACAGATGGGTTTAACCTCAATCCGCTGGATAACTGCCTGTTCGTTAGAAATGTGACCGAAACAGTACGTCGTTTCCGCAATCATCCCTCTATTGCTTTATGGTGTGCACGTAATGAAGGATTTGCAACCAATGAACTTGAGTACATGTTGGCCGCCACTTTGGCTAAAGAGGACGGCAGCAGGCATTATACAGGAAATTCCCGTTCATTGAATAGTTCAGGAAGCGGGCCTTGGCGTTATCAGTTTGATGCAGGCTGGTACTACCGTTCTTTGGCCGGAGGATTCCGATCCGAAGTGGGTACTCCTTCTCTGCCTACGGCTGAAACTGTTCGTGAGTTTATGGCGGAAGAGGATACATGGCCCATTAGTGATGTTTGGTATTACCATGATTGGCATAATCATAGATATGGTAGTAAGACTTTTAGCGAGCTTTATAAGGAAGGCATGGATCGTAAATTAGGACCTTCTGATAATTTAGATGATTTCTGTAAAAAAGCACAATTGATTAATTACGAAAGCCATCGGGCTATTTTTGAAGCATGGAACAGTAAGATGTGGAATGATGCTTCCGGAGTACTACTGTGGATGAGTCATCCTGCATGGCCTAGTATGGTTTGGCAGAATTACAGTTCAAATGGCGAAACTGCCGGTGCCTATTATGGCACTCAAAAGGCGTGCCGTCCTCTTCATATTCAGATGAGTCTTAATAGTCAACATAAAGTTGATATTATTAATACTACGCTGAAAGAATATCGGAATTTGAAAGTGGAAGTCGCGGTTTACGATAAAGAAGGAAAAAAGATACGTTCCTCACAACAAAAGGTAAGTCATGTGACAGCTAATGCACTGACTCCTGTAGCACAATTAGAGGATATAAAAGGTCTTCCTGATTTCAGTTGGGTAAAGCTGGTATTGACAACAAATAATGGAAAGTTGTTGGATGATAATGTCTATTGGCTCAATCAAAAGGAATGGGATGGAAAGGTTTTGACTGATTTACCAGTTGCTTCGGTGAATGTATCTGTGAAGAATTTTGCGAAAAAAGCAAATCATTATGAGGGTAAACTTATTGT
>ERZ772897.823-NODE-823-length-35998-cov-20.019336_pt1 | contig 35998 bp, 30 predicted proteins | sample MGYA00512125_ERZ772897 | MGnify/ENA primary metagenome ERZ772897 (study PRJEB29015, sample SAMEA2737660) | human gut metagenome | biome: human gut; feature: human-associated habitat; material: faeces | place: China | collected 2012 ... | reverse complement strand
GGACCAGAACCAGGCCGACCTTCTCGCCCTTAGCGGTCAGGTAGTCAACAACTTCTTCGGCAACGTCGCAGATGGAGCCCATAGCGATGATGACGCGGTCTGCATCGGGAGCGCCGTAGTAGTTGAACAGGTCATAGTTGGTGCCCAGCTTGGCGTTGATCTTGTCCATGTACTTCTCCACCACGGTGGGCAGAGCGGCATAGTACTTGTTGCAGGCCTCACGGTGCTGGAAGAAGATATCGCCGTTCTCATGAGAGCCGCGCATGGTGGGGCGCTCAGGATTCAGGGAGTGCTTGCGGAACGCATCCACAGCGTCCATGTTGCACATTTCCTTCAGGTCGGCATAGTCCCAGACCGCGACCTTCTGGATCTCATGAGAGGTGCGGAAACCGTCAAAGAAGTTGATGAAGGGAACGTGACCCTCAATGGCTGCCAGATGAGCCACGGGAGCCAGATCCATGATCTCCTGCACATCGTTCTCGCACAGCATGGCGAAGCCGGTCTGACGGCAGGCCATGACGTCGGAATGATCGCCGAAGATGTTCAGCGCGTGGCTGGCCACGGTACGGGCAGACACGTGGAACACGGCGGGCAGCAGCTCGCCGGCGATCTTGTACATGTTGGGGATCATCAGCAGCAGGCCCTGAGAGGCGGTGAAGGTGGTGGTGATAGCACCAGTACCGAGAGAACCGTGCACGGCACCGGCAGCACCGGCCTCGGACTCCATCTCAACAACCTTGACCTGGTTGCCGAAGATGTTCTTCAGACCGGCAGCGCTCCACTGGTCAACAGTGTCGGCCATGGGGCTGGAGGGGGTGATGGGGTAGATGGCAGCCACATCGGTGAATGCATAAGCTACATGCGCCGCAGCGGTATTGCCGTCCATAGACTGTTTTGCTCTGGGCATTTTTCTTCCTCCGTTTTCATTAGAGTGTATTGCATTTCCGCGCGGGTGTCATGCCGCACGGGCCCACGTTTATCTGTTTGGCGGCCTGTAGTTTGCTCCGGGCGCACTGATAGATAAACGCTTTTGCATAGCTTTATTGTACCAAAAAACGCCCCCATTCGTAAAGGGGTTTTATTTAGAATATTGCACAGATTTTTTTGTCCGATGTGTACATTTTGACCATTTTCACCAAATGGCAGTTTTTTTACACTTTTTGCAGGGACATTTTCTGGACTGTTATATTTTTATCAATCGTAAGTATGCTTATTTTTGAATGTTAATGACAGTTAACATAGACTCACCGACCTGAAACTGCACCCGGTAACCGCCAAAATCCATGGCATATACACGGTCCGGGTCATGCTGGTAGGCCGGGCGTGGATCATTTTTCAGCACACCTAACAAAGCGGCCCGCTTATTTTCCGGCAGTTTGTCCAAAAGTGGCTGCGGGCACTGTACTTCCAGCGCGTAAGCAGCCGTCTGCTCGGTAAAGCCACCGCGGGCTTCGGGGTGGGCATCCACGTAAGGCAGGTAGGGCTTGATGTCAAAGATCGGCGTGCCGTCCAAAAGGTCGGCCCCTTTTACCAGAATGTCGCCGTTCTCGATGCCCGACAGCTCCACGCAGGAAAGACCCAGCGCATTGGGCCGGTAAGGGCTGCGGGTGGCAAACACACCGCGCCGGGCGTTTCCACCCAGCCGGGGCGGGCGCACGGTGGGCCGCCAGCTTTTGCCTGCGGCATACTCAGCCGCCACCGTCGAGAACTGCCAGATCAGCCACAGATGGCTGTAGCCTTCCAACCCCACCAGCGCGTTGGGGTCGCGATATTCCGGTTCAAACACGATGCGGGCGGTCAGCTCCGGCACCAGGCCGCTTTGCCGCGGGATGCCAAATTTATCGGTAAAGTCACTTTTTATATGAGCAATAGGACGGATGATAGTCTCCACGGTAACACTCTCCCCTCTTTTTCCTATTATATAAGAAACGGGTCCATATTTCAAATTTTTACATCTCGCTATCTTCCTATTTTTTACGTTTTATGGTAAAATAGACACATCTTACGAAAAGGGGGCGAATCTTTGGCACCCATCATACGAACCGAAAAACTGCGCAAAGTCTACGCTGTTGGAAAAGAGCGCGTTGTAGCGCTGAATGACGTAGACCTTGCGATCGAAAAAGGCGAATTTTGCTGCATCGTCGGCCAATCCGGCAGCGGTAAGTCTACCCTGCTGAACCAGCTGGCCGGGTTGGAAAAGCCTACCCGCGGCAAAGTTTTCATTGGCAAACACGAGATCAGCGCCATGAACGAAACTGAATTGGCGCAGTTCCGGCAGCAGCATCTGGGGTTCATCTTCCAGAGTTACAACCTGCTGCCCACGATGACCGCCGCAGAAAATGTCGCATTACCGTTAATGTTTAAGGGTATCGACAAAAAGACCCGCCTAAAGCTGGCCCGCAAGGAACTGAAAAGCATGGGCCTGCTTGGCCGCGCCAACCACCTGCCCACTGAGATGAGCGGCGGCCAGCAGCAGCGTGTGGGCATCGCCCGTGCCTTTGTCAGCAATCCCAAGGTCATTTTTGCTGATGAACCTACCGGCAACCTGGACTCCAAAACCAGTAAGCAGGTATTGTACCGCATGCTGGAGCTGACCAAGAACCAGCAGGTCACTTTCGTCATGGTCACCCACGAGCCGGAACTGGCCGAATGTGCGGACCGGGTCGTGACCATTTTGGACGGTAAAGTCTGCTCCAACGTGGTGCAGGACGAGGCCACCAAAACCCGCAACCGTGAAGGACTGTTTGCCGACCTGCAGGGCGATATGTCCATCGGAGGCGACGCGGCAAAAGAAAAAAGTAACTGATATATGGAGGTTTTACCTTGAAACGCTTATTTTCTCTGTTGATGGTACTTACGCTGGCGGCAGCGCTCTGCCTGCCTGTCTGGGCGGACGACAGTAACCCTGATTCCGGCATCAACAACGGCGGCGATACTTCGACCGTGACCACAGACAACCAGGGCGTTTATGTCACCGGCTACACCGTGACCACCCCCGCAGGCGGCGAGATCACCACGCTAAACGTGGGCGATCAGGTCAACATCGTGCTGCAGGTGGTGGACCATTCCTCGGCCCGGTATGCCGTAAAGGCCGAAGACATTGTGGCCCGCATCAATTCTTCCATCTTTACTTACACCGGCACCGGCGAAATTGGTCAGCTGTTTGAAAGCAACGACGACCCTGACCAGACCCGCAAGGACCCCCAGTACAATTATTACAGTTATGTGCTGTTGTTCCGCGATGTCATCTACAATGGCGGCGGCAATACCCTGCCCATCAACCTCAGCTATCTGGATACCAGTAAGCCGCTGCAGCAGTTCAGCGTAACGCTGGGCCAGTGCGTGGACAAAGACCAGGCCACCACACCGAACCTCATCGTCCGCACCTCCAATTATGGTGACGCCGTAACGGCGGGCACCGCCTTTACTCTCTCGCTGGGCCTGTACGCCACCGACGGCAACGAGGCACTGAACGACGTCATCGTCTCGCTGACCCTGCCGGAGAATATCTCGCTGGGCGGCGGCAGCCTGTCCAACTATGTGGGCAGCATGGCGGCCAAGTCGATGCAGAATATCACCTTCTCGGTGCTGCCTGCCGCCGGTTTTACCGGCACAGTGGCCGATATTACCGTAAACATGACCGGCACCGGCGCTATCTCCGGCAAGGCAGTCAGCTCCACCACCGCTATCTCGGTGCCTATCAGCCAGCCCGACCGCTTTGAGGTAGGCCAGCTGCAGTTAAGCTCCGAATCCATCATGGTTGGCGATACCGGCAGCGTGACCCTGAGCTACGTCAACAAAGGCAAAAACGCCATCGGCAACCTGGAAGCCCGCCTGACTGGCACCAACCTGGGCGGCGAAAACTACCAGTACTTGGGCAACCTGAATGCCGGCACCGAGGGCAGCGTCGACTTTGACATTACCCCCGACGCCGCCGGCAACATCTCCGGCGTTATTACTCTGAACTACGAGGATGCCAGCGGCAACCCGCGCACCATTAGCAAAGATTTTACCGCTACAGCGGAAGAAATGAACTACGATGATTACATGCCGGATTCCGATTCCAATATGGACGAACCCCAGCAGACCGGCATGCCGGTTTGGGGCTGGGTGCTGATCGTAGTCTGCGTGGGCGTTGTGGTGGCTGTTATCGTGGTCGTGGTACTGCGCAAACGCAAGAAGGCCAAGGCCCTGGCTGCTTTGGATGAGGACAGCGATGAAGATATCTGATGAGATCAGTCTTTCGGCGCGAAATCTTTTACGCCGCAAAGGCCGTACCGCGCTGACGCTGGTGGGTGTCGTGATTGGCACCTGCATGGTTGTGCTGATGATTTCCCTGGGAATTGCCCAGAACCAGGCCAATGACGAGATGATCCAGAGTTGGGGCGACCTGACCCAGATTGAAATTTACGGTGGCGGCATTTCTGTCGGCAGTGACGGCAAAGCAATCAAGCTGGACGATGCCGCGCTGACTCAGATCCGTGAGCTGAACAACGTGCTGGCGGCCACCCCGTTTACCAACCCTTACAATTTGCAGGGCACGATCTCAGCCGGGCGCAATGGCAGGTATGTATCGGACATTGGCAACATTACAGCGCTGGATCCTGTGGCTCTGGAGCCGATGGGCTTTGCGCTGGAATCCGGCCGGTGGCTGGACACGACCGTCATCAATGCGCAATCCAAAAAAATTCCGGTCCTGGTCTGTGAGTACACCGGCTACAATTTTTACGACAGCCGCCGCAGCGATAACAGCCCCAAGCGTTACCGCTGGCAGGGCCAGACCGATGCCAACGGCAACGAGTTGCCGCCATTTGTGGACGTCGACAAGGACAAAATGACCTTGACCATCACCAACGGCGACAACACCAACCCCAATACCCAGACCTGGGAATTGGAAGTGGTGGGCAAGCTGCAGCAGGATGCCTCCAAGGGTTGGTGGACCCAAAGCGGCATTATCATGAGCATGCAGAACCTGAAAGTGATCGAGGCTGCCTACAACAAGATGGCCAAGATCAAGGACACCAATTCTTCCTACGATCAGGTTTACGTCAAGGTCGACGACCTGAAAAATGTGGGCGATGTGGAAGAAGCCATCCATGACCTGGGCTTTCAGAGCACCTGGTCCTCGAACCAGCAGCGGGAGGACATGCAGAAGCAAGTCTTCCGCAGCCAGATGATTTTTGGCGGTGTAGCGGCTGTTTCCCTGCTGGTGGCGGCCATCAACATCATCAATACCATGACGATGGCGATTTACGAACGCACCCGGGAAATTGGCGTTATGAAGGTTCTTGGCTGTGAGATCAATAACATCCGCACAATGTTCCTGATGGAAAGTTCCTGCATTGGGTTTATTGGCGGCGTGCTGGGCGTGCTTATCAGCCTGCTGGTCAGTTTCATTTTGAACAACCTGACCACGATCATGGCATCCTTTGGCCAGTACGTAGACCTGTCCGGCATCATGGGCGGGTATGGGGCATCCAGTTCGACCATCTCCATCATCCCACCCTGGCTGATGCTGGGTGCCCTGGTGTTTGCGACTTTGATTGGCCTTGTCTCCGGCATCCTGCCTGCCAACAAAGCCGTGAAAATCAGTGCCCTGGAGGCCATCCGCCACGACTAACCTACTTTCTTTGGAAAAGAAAGTAGGCAAAGAAACTTTAATCATATATCACGTGAACGGGTTGCAAACTTTTACAGAAATATAAAAAGGACGATGCAGATTTCATCTCTGCATCGTCCTTTTTTGTGATTCTATTGAAAGTTTCTTTGGTTACTTTCTTTTCAAAGAAAGTAACATACCCCTCGTTTATTCCTCGTCGCTCGGTGCGCTCTCCTCGGCGGCTTCCTGGGCGAGTTCTTCGGCTTCGATGGCGGCCAGTTCCTCGGGAGTCGGGTCGGTTTCGCCCTCGTTGTCGATTTGGACGGTCTCGGCCTCGTTGTCGCGGTCCACGCGGGCTACAACGGCTACCTTGTCACCCTCAGCCAGGCGCATGACACGCACACCACTGCCGTAACGGCTCTGAGTGTTGATGTCAGCTGCATGGATGCGAATGAGGATTCCATTCTGGCTGATCAAAATCAGGTCGTCTGTATCGTCCACGATCTTGATGCCGGCCACGCCGCCGTTATTGTAGTTACGGATACCCAAACCACCGCGGTTGGTGATGCGGTAATCATCAATGCGGCTGCGGCGTCCCTTGCCTTCTTCGGTAATGGTCAGCACGCTGGCACCTGGGCGGCATACACCGGCTCCAATGACATAGTCTCCCTCTCGCAGCTTGATGACGCGCACACCGTGGCCGGTACGGCCCATAGCGCGGGCGCCACTCTCGGTAAAGTGGATGGCGGCACCATCGTGGGTGGCAACGATGATCTCATCGTCGCCCTTGGTCAAGTGGCTCCAGACCAGGCTATCGCCCTCGTTCAGGGCAATGGCGATCAGACCCGCTTTGCGAATGTTACGGAACTGGGACAGCGGCGTGCGCTTAATGAGGCCCATCTTAGTGACCATCGTGGCGTAGGTGTTGTCCTCGTCCACATCGGCGGCCTGCTGCAGCATCAGGGTGACTTTTTCGCCCTCCTGCAATTGCAGCAGGTTGACGATGTGGGTGCCCTTGGCAGTGCGGCTGCCCTCTGGTACCTGGTACCCCTTCAGGCGGTAGACGCGGCCCTGGTCGGTCATGAACAGCATATAATCATGCGTAGAACCGACAAAAAGTTCCTCAGTAAAGTCGTCGTCCTTTTGGGTCATGCCCTGCACGCCGCGGCCGCCGCGGTTCTGTGCCTGGTAGGTGTCCAGCGTGGTACGCTTGATATAACCCTCGTGGGTCAGCGTGAAGACGCAGGTCTCCTCGGGGATCAGGTCCTCAATATCGACCTCGCCGGAGACAGCCTCGATGGAGGTGCGGCGCTCGTCGCCGTACTTGTCGGCCAGGGTGGTCAGGTCGGTTTTGACGATGTTCTTCACGTGCTCGTCGTTGGCAAGAATGTCCTCATAATCGGCGATGGCGGTGCGCAGTTCACCCAATTCCTGCTCGATCTTGAGGATTTCCAGGCCAGCCAGACGGCCCAACTGCAGCTTGACGATGGCATCCGCCTGCAGTTCGTCAAAGCCGAAGTTATCCATCACAGCCTGACGGGCCTCGGCAAAGCCGCCCTTGCAGGCGCGGATGGTAGCGATGATTTCATCGACGATGTCGACGGCCTTATGCAGACCTTCCAGGATATGCTCGCGCTCCTTGGCCTTCTTCAAATCAAAGGCGGTGCGGCGGCGGATGACCTGCATTTGGAACTCAATATAGCGTTCCATCATGGTTTTCAGGCTCATAATCTTGGGCACGCCGTCATCCAACGCCAGCATGATGACACCAACGGTGTCCTGCAGCTGGGTGTAACGGTACAGCTGGTTCAGCACGACCTGGGGGTTGGCATCCTTCTTGATCTCGATGACGATCTTCATGCCGGTACGGCTGGAAGATTCATCGTTCAGGTCGCTGATGCCCTCGATGCGCTTATCCTTCACGAGATCCGCGATGGATTCAATCAGGCGGGTCTTGTTGACCATGTACGGGATCTCGTTGATGAGGATCTCGTAGCGGCCGTTTTTCTTTTCGCTGATTTCGGCTCGGCCGCGCAGCGTTATTTTTCCGCGGCCGGTGGCGTAAGCGGCACGGATGCCGGAGCGGCCCATGATGATGCCGCCAGTGGGGAAATCGGGGCCTTTGACGTACTCCATCAAGCCCGCCAGGTCGATCTCCGGGTCATCGATGAGGGCGACCATACCGTTGACGATCTCGCGCAGGTTATGGGGCGGAATATTAGTAGCCATGCCGACCGCGATGCCCTGGCTGCCGTTGACCAACAGGTTCGGAAAGCGGCTGGGCAGGACGTGGGGTTCCTTTTTGGTCTCATCAAAGTTGGGGTCCCAATCGATGGTATCCTTGTCAATATCCGTCAGCATCTCGCAGGCCATTTTGGACATGCGGGCCTCAGTATAACGGTAAGCAGCCGGGGGGTCACCGTCCACGGAACCGAAGTTGCCCTGGCCATCGACCAGCGGGTAACGCAGGCTGAAATCCTGGGCCAGACGGACCATAGCGTCGTAGACGGAGGCGTCGCCGTGGGGATGGTAGGAACCCAGCACAGCACCAACGGTATCGGCGGATTTGCGGTAGGGATGCTGCGGATCATTGCCACGCTCGTGCATCGTGTACAGGATACGGCGATGCACGGGTTTCAGGCCATCGCGCACATCAGGCAATGCGCGCGCAACGATAACAGACATCGAGTAGTCCAAAAAGGCCGTCTCGATCTCCTGTTTTACATCGCGCACAATGACCTTGGTGCCGGACCCCGGCACCATGATGATATTTTCTTCCATTCTATCACCTTAAATATCTAATCTATCTCTCTAGAACCACTTTACGGCGGGAAAAATTAAAGTTTCTTTGCCTACTTTCTTTTCAAAGAAAGTAGGTTACACATCAAGATTCGCGTACTTGGCGTTTTTCTCGATGAACTGGCGGCGGGGTTCGACCTGCTCACCCATCAGGATGCTGAAAGCTTCGTCGGCACGCTCGGCATCCTCGATCTTGATCTGCACGATGACGCGGTTATCCGGGTTCATGGTGGTCTCCCACAGCTGGTCGGGGTTCATCTCGCCCAAGCCTTTGTAGCGGTTGACCTTGGCGCCGGGCATTTCGGCGCTCAAAATCTTCATTTCATCGTCATTATAGGCATACTTGACGGTCTGGCCTTTCTGCAGCTTGAACAGCGGCGGCTGGGCCACGTAGACGTAACCGTTGTCGATCAGCGGCCGCATATAGCGGAAGAAGAAGGTCAGCATCAAGGTGCAGATATGGGAGCCGTCAACATCGGCATCGGCCATAATAAAGATTTTATGGTAACGCACCTTGGAAATATCAAATTCATCGCCGATACCGGTGCCCAGAGCCGTGACCACGGGCATCAGCTTATCGTTGCCGTAAATACGGTCGGCGCGGGCTTTTTCGACGTTCAGCATCTTGCCCCAAAGCGGCAGGATGGCCTGAATGTTGGAGTCTCGGCCCATCTTGGCCGAGCCGCCTGCAGAATCGCCCTCCACAATGAAGAGTTCGGTCTTGCTGGGATCTTTTTCATGGCAGTCGGCCAACTTGCCGGGCATGCGGTTGGATTCCAGCGCGCTCTTGCGGCGGACCAGTTCACGGGCCTTTTTGGCGGCGGCACGGGCACGGGCTGCCTGGGTGGCCTTTTCCAGAATTGCCTTGGCAACGGCGGGGTTTTCCTCAAAGTACTCGGTCAGGGCCTTGTAGACCACATTGCTGACCAGGCCCTTGATGAAAGTATTGCCCAGCTTGGCCTTGGTCTGGCCCTCGAACTGAGCCTCCTGCAGCTTGACACTGATGATGGCAATGATACCCTCGCGGGCATCGGGGCCGGAAAGATTCTCGTCCTTATCTTTCAGGATTCCTTTAGCGCGGCCGTACTCGTTCAGCACACGGGTCAGGGCCAGCTTAAAGCCTTCCTCGTGGGTGCCGCCCTCAGGCGTATGCACGTTATTGGCAAAACTGAGCAACAGTTCATTATAGCTGTTATCGTAATACTGCAAAGCCACCTCGGCCACGGCGCCCTGGCCCTCGCCCTTCATATACATGACCTGCGGGGTCAGCGGGGTGAGGTCGCGGCGCTCGCACAGGTAGCTGACGAAGGAACGGATGCCGCCCTCGTAGCACATGGTCTCGGTGCGGACCTCGTTTCCTTCGCTCTTTTCCTCCTGTGGGCGGTCACTTTCGGGACGCTCATCTGTCAGGGTGATGCGGACACCGGCGTTCAGGAAGGCTTCTTCCCGCAGGCGCTTGAGCAGCGTTTCGTAACGATACAGCGTTGTTTCCTGGAACATTTCCGGGTCCGGCTTGAAGGTGACCGTAGTACCGGTGGAGGCTGCCGCGCCGATCTTTTTCAGATCACCATCGGGTTTGCCGCGCTTGAAGCTCTGCTCATACTCGGCACCATCGCGGCGGACGCGGACGGTCAGCCACTCAGACAGTGCATTAACGACCGACGCACCGACGCCGTGCAGACCGCCAGCCACCTTGTAGCCGGAATCCTCGCCACCGAACTTACCGCCGGCGTGCAGCACGGTATATACGACTGTGACGGCCGGGATGCCCAGCTTGGGCTGGATGTCCACGGGGATGCCGCGGCCGTTATCGGAAACTTCGATAATATTACCGGGTTTGATCGTTACTTCGATATGGGTGCAGTACCCAGCCAGGGCTTCGTCGATGGCGTTATCGACGATCTCGTAGACCAGGTGATGCAGGCCGGAAGGGCCGGTAGAACCGATATACATGCCGGGGCGCTTGCGCACAGCCTCCAGGCCCTCCAGGACCTGGATCTGCGCACCGCCGTAGGCATGGTCTGTGGCCGTTTCGCGGTTGGTTTCGGTGATGATTTCTTCTGCCATGAAATGATAGCCTCCTGTTGTGGTGGGTATCTGCTGTTGCTTCCCTCTATGGAAACAGTTTTATTTTAATTCGGCCTTTTCTGCCCGCTTTTTTAAGGCTACGGGCGAAAGCTGGCTGATGTAAATGGTCTCATCGGGGAAATCGGTGACGAGGAAGCTTTTTGGCAGGCTGCCGGGTGCACACAGATCCACCACGGCACCGTTATCCTCGGCACTTCTGAAATATTCTTCTGTCCGGCAGGAGGCCCCGGCTGTGTCCAGATCGAACACACCGATGACATCCCGGGTATTCAAAACAAAGTCCTGCCCTGCATGGAAATACATGCCCTGCTCCTCTTTTATTCGGTCACGGTGCCTGCTTTCACCATCACAATTTTACCATTGGTACGTGCAAATGCGGCAGTATCGCAGGTGGTCACGATGGTCTGGTGCTCGCCCATACGGGTCAGCAGGTAGGTCTGGCGTTCATCGTCCAGCTCGCTGAGCACATCGTCCAGCAGCAGCACCGGGTGTTCACCAAAAAGGCTGCCGACCACGCTGGCCTCGGCCAGTTTCATGGCCAATACGCAGCTGCGCTGCTGGCCCTGGCTGCCAAACACGCGTGCAGGCTGGTCATCCAGTTTGATTTCCAGATCTTCGCGGTGCGGCCCTGCCAAACAGAACCCGGCGCGCAGCTCTGCATTTTTGACCGATTCCAATTTTTCCGCCAGCGCGTCTGCGGTGGTGTTATTGGCACACAACTGGTAATTCAGCTGCAGCACTTCGGCATCGTGGGAGATCTCGCTGTAATTCTTGGCGGCAATGGGGGCCAGCTCTGCAATAAATTTGCGGCGGTGCTCCATGATCTGCCCACCGTACTGGGCAAGCTGCTCATTATAAGCATCCAGCAGCAGTGCGGCATTGGGCGTTATTTCGTAGCTTTTCAGCAGCGCGTTTTTCTGCGCCACAAGCCTTGTGTAGCGCCGCAGCGCCACCAGATAGGGCCGGTACACCTGGCACAGCGCCGAATCCAGAAACCGCCGCCGGCCTTCCGGTCCGCCTTTGACCAAACTGAGCAGGTCCGGCTCAAACACAACGGCCTGGAAGTTCCCGGCCAGGGCAGCTGCGCGGCCTTGGTCCACACCGTTCAGTTTCGCGGTGCGGCCCGGCCGTTGGCTGCCTTTACTGCCCACCGTTAAACGGATAGTTTTGGCGCAATCCTCGGTCTCGAACGCACCCTCGATCACCGAAAAGTCGCATCCGCGGCGGATGAGCTCGGCATCTTTGGACCCACGGAAGCTTTTGCCGCCGGTCAGCAGCCAGACGGCCTCCAGCAAATTGGTCTTGCCCTGGCCGTTGGGGCCGCACAAAACCGTAAGGTGAGGGTCAGGTGTCAGCTCGGCGTATTTGATATTGCGGTGGTCGGTCAGGGTCAGGTGGTTCAGGCGCATTACGCGCCCTCCGCGACCTGCACGGTCTGGCCTTCCAGCTCCACCGTGTCACCGGCGCGACACTTTTTGCCGCGCATCGTGCAGACCTCGCCATTGACCTTGACCGCGCCGCCCTGGATCAGCTCCTTGGCTTCGCCGCCGGTCTCGCACAGGCCTGCAAATTTCAGCAGGGCATCCAGTTTGATAAACTCCGTGTTGATACGAATTTTTTCCATACGTTAGCCTTCATTCTTAAATCGAACCGGCAGGACCAGGTAGATGAAGTCCTTGCCGTTTTCCGGCAAAATCTTGACGGGACTCAAGGGTCCGTTGATCTCCAGTACCATCTTCTCGCACTTGGAGTAGCGCAGGGCGTCCAGCAGGTAGCGGTTATTGAAACCGATCTCCACGGGGTCGCCGGTCATCTCCACGGGGGCAAACTCGTCCACGACCTTGCCCAGCGGGGTCTGGCAGCGCACGGTGATTTTATTCTCGGTAAAACTGATGCGCAGCGGATTCTTCAACCGCTCGGTGATGATCAGCGAAGCGCGCTCAATCGTATCGATAAAGGTCTTGCAATCAACGGTGATACGTGTTTTCTTATCCTTCGGGATAACGCTCTCGTAGTTCAGGAAGTCGCCCTCGATCAGGCGGCTCATGATGGTGTAGCCGTTGGTGGTAAACACGACATAACGGCGGTTGGCATCGATCTTCACGTCCTCGTCGGCGCCGCCCATGATCTTGAGCAGTTCCTGCAGCGTTTTGCTGGGGATGATGATGCGGATGTCGCGGGTGCACTCGACGTCACGCTGGATAATGGCGAGGCGGTAGCCGTCCAGAGCCACGACCGTCAGGCTGCCCGGCTCAATGACGAACAGTTCGCCGGTGTGGGCTGGCTTTTTGTCGTCCTGGCTGACGGCATAAATGGTCTTTTCGATCATTTCGCGGATGACGCCGCATTTCATTGTCATGGTATTATCGGCGCCGGTCACGGGCAGGCTGGGGTAGTCGCTGGCGTTCAGGGCAGGAATTTCAAATTCTGCCACACCACCGCTGATTTTTGCCTGACCTTCGTCGTTCAGCTCAATGCGGACATTGCCGGCGGGCATGCGGCTGACCATTGAGCCCAGCAGCTTGGCATCCAGTACGGTCTCGCCGGGAACCAGCACGTTGCACTCAATGGTGGTGGTGATGCCCATCTCCATATCGTAACCAGTCAAAGTTAAATTAAATCCTTCGGCTTTCATATAGATGCCTTCCAGCACGGGGATGGCGGCGCGGTTGGTGATGGCGCGGCTGACACCCTCAATGGCGGAGGCGAGCATGGATTTTTCGCATTCAAATTTCATAATTGATTCCTTTCTACTTACTTTCTTTAAAAAGAAAGTAAGCAAAGAAACTTTAAATGAGTCCTCTTGAGAGGGAGATTTTTGATTTAGTTACATTTTTCCACAAAAGGATTGGTAGTTTGTTTGCAATTTTGCCGTTCAGTTTGCAAAAGTAGAGAATAAACTAGAATCTTTTATCGTAGTAGTAGTAGGGGGTGTGAAAACTGTGGAAAAATGGCACGTTTATTATCACTGCGCGGAAAATAAGCGTTGGATTTTCCAGATTTCGCCGTGAAATCTTTTGTGGAAAACTGGGAAAACTCAACTTTTCCACACGACTCTTGGAAAACCCGTTGTTAATAACTAAAAACTTTGTGGAAAGATTTGTCGTTCTTTCTTTGCAAAGAAAGAACCAAAGAAACTCTAATATCGATCTGAAACTAAGAGGATGCAGAGTATAACTTGCAGCCCACGTGAACTGGGGATAATGTGAGGAACATAAAAAATATATCTACTTAACGGTGATAATATATTAAAAGTTCTTTGGTTACTTTCTTTCAAGAAAGTAACAGAAACTCCCGTAAAATCAGGTACGCACGTTTTTCATGATGTCGCTGCACATTTCTTTCAGGTGCTGGTCACGGGAGATATTTTCCTCCATCGTTTTAATAGAATACACAACGGTGGAATGATCGCGCTGGAATTCCTGGCCGATAGCTTCCATGCTCATGCCGGTAACTTCGCGGATAATATACATGGTCATCTGCCGTGCGGCGCTCACATTTGCGTTGCGCTTTTTCCCGCGGATATCCGCAGGCAGTACATTGTAAGTGCGGGCGACCTCATTCAGGATCTTTTCGATCGTGACCGGGATCGGCTGGCTGTCATTCAGGGTATCCTTGATGGCTGTGGTCGTCACACCGATACAGGGAGCAATGCCTTCCAGCATGTAATAAGCATTCAGTTTTTTCACGGCGCCTTCCAGCTGGCGGATGTTCTGCTTCAAATGGTTGGCGATGTACTCCGCAACATCGTTGGGCAGGTCCAGGTTGAGAAGTTCCGCCTTGCGCTTGACAATGGCAACGCGGGTCTCAAAATCCGGCGGCTGGATGTCGGCTGTCAAGCCCCACTCGAACCGGGTGCGCAGACGCTCCTCCAGGCTCTTGATCTCCTTTGCCGGGCGATCGGACGCGATAACGATCTGACGACCGTCGTTGTGCAGGGTGTTGAAAGTGTGGAAAAACTCTTCCTGCGTACTTTCCTTGCCGGCCAGGAATTGGATGTCGTCAATCAGCAGTACGTCCGCCTTGCGGTACTTGTCCCGGAACTGTTCCGTGGTGGCCGTCTTGACGGCGGTGATGATCTCATTGGTGAACATTTCACAGTCCACATACACAATGTTGAAATCCGGGTGATTCTTTTTGATCTCCACCTGGATCGCGTTCAGTAAGTGGGTCTTGCCCAGGCCGGATGGCCCGTAGATGAACAGCGGGTTGTACGCGCCGGACGGGTTGGCTGCAACCGCCTGCGCCGCCGCATAGGCAAACTGGTTCGATGGACCCTTGATGAAGTTTTCAAAGGTGAAATCATACCGGCCGCTGGGCAGGGATTTTTCGTCCAGCTTGGGTTTCTTCTCTTTTCCTTCCTCGTCGCCGCCCTCTTTCGGGGTAACGAATTTCAGATCAACATCAAAGCCAAGTACCGATTTGAAGGCATCCTTCAACGTAGTTGCATAGCGGTCCGACACAATGCTTAAAATAAACGCATTACGGATCTCCAGCGTGATAGTGTTGGAATTTTCAAAGCTGACCGCCTTGATGTCGCTGATATAATATTGATAGGTCGCCTCGGAAGTATGTTCACGGCAATACTGCTTGGCCGCGTTCAATACGTCGTTGATGGAATCCATGGATCTCGATACTCCCCACTTCCTGTTAAAAATCGCCCCTTTCAACAGGGCGCAAAAATACCACATACAGTATACCACAAAAAAGCACCCAAAACAACAGTCCCTTTATATAAAGGTAGAAATTTTTTAAAAATTCCAAGTTCTGAACCGAGTTTTCAACAGATAGTGGAAAAACCATGGTGGAAAACTGCACGGCCGCCCTTAAAATAAAAATCACGCGCAGACAAGAGGGGCAGGACCGGCGTATGACTATGTGGGCAAAAACCGGCTGTACACTACATCTTGTAGACCAACAAAAAATCCTCAATAACTTAGCGTTTCTGCGAAAAAATATCCCGAAAAGTATTGACAAAACCTATATACATCGCGTATAATCTAAGTCTGCAAGGCTGCCCCAGTGTAGGGCAATAGCCTGGACTAGCCCCATACTGGGAATTTCAACAGGAGGAATGAAAAATGAAGCGTACTTTCCAGCCCAAGAAGCGTCAGCGCAGCCGCGTCCACGGTTTCCTGAACCGCATGGCTACCAAGAACGGCCGCAAGGTCATTGCTCGCCGCCGTGCTAAGGGTCGCAAGAGCCTGACTGTCTGATCTTTGGTATAACAATGAAGTAAAGGGTTGCTGATGGAATATCAGCAGCCCTTTTTTCAAAAAAGGATTTTTACCATGCGTTATCGCACTTTAAATAAAAACTGGCATTTCAATCGGGTATACAGCCGCGGCAAAAGCTACGTGCACCCCCATGTGGTGCTGTACGTGGCAAAAAACCGACTGGGCTATACCCGCATCGGCCTGACGGCTACCAAGAAAGTAGGTCACGCTGTACAGCGCAACCGTGCCCGCCGCGTAATGAGGGCAGCACTTTGCGAACACCTCTCGCAAAATATCGGCGGATATGATATAATACTGGTAGCGCGCGGCCAGACGCCGAAGCTCAAGAGTACCCAGCTGAGCAGAACACTGGGTAAACTCTTTGCAAAAGCCGGTCTGCCGGACCTGGCTGCTCCCCAGACGCCCCCGCAATGACCCGGCTGCTGATTGCCCTGCTGAAGGGATACAAAAAGTACATCAGCCCGCATCTGGGGCATCATTGCCGCTTTGTGCCCACCTGCAGCGAGTATGCCATGCAGGCGCTGGCCGTGCATGGCTTTTTTAAGGGGACACTTTTAACGGTCTGGCGGTTATTGAGGTGCCAGCCGTTGGCAAAATTCGGGTACGACCCGGTGCCGGAAAAAGGAAAATGGGTGAACCCCAACCGGAACCTGACCCGCTCCAAATAGCCTCTCATGTCTTTGCTCTGCGTGGCAGAGACCTACATAAAAAATAAAAAGGTCCCGGGCGCAGACGGGGCAGAATGGATAGAGTATGAACTTTATGTACTTCCTGGCCATCCTGATTGGCCCGCTGATGAAGGTGCTGTACAGCTTCATCGGCAACTACGCAGTGACGATCATCGTCGCCACCATCATCATGAAGCTGCTGCTTTTCCCGCTGGCGATCCACCAGCAGAAATCCACGGCTAAGATGTCGGTATTCCAGCCCCTGATCAACGAGATCCAGCAAAAATACAAAAACGACCCTCAGAAACAGCAGGAGGAGCTGATGAAGCTCCAGCAGGAGCATGGCTATAACCCCATGGGCGGCTGCCTGCCCATGCTGCTGACTTTCCTGGTTCTGTTCGGCTTCCTGGGCGTTGTGTATTACCCTGTCCATTACATCTTCGGCGTGGATAATGCTTCTATCAAGGCTGCCTGCGAGGCAATTGGCCTTGTAACCACTAACACCTCCACCATGCAGACGGCCCTGATCCAGGCCATCCACAACGGTGCATCCATTGATGCGTCCATCATTCCGGCTGCCACGGTTGCCGAGATTGCCAACTTCAACACCACCTTCTTCGGCCTGGATATCTGCGACATCGCCGGCTTTGCCCTGACCCCGCTGGCCATCTTCCCGGCCATCGCTACCGTTACCATGTTCCTGAGCTACTTCATCACCCAGAAGCTCTCCGGCATGGACGCCCAGATGCAGGGCAGCATGAAAATCATGATGCTGGTCTGCAACCTGATGTTCGTTACCTTCTGCTTTAACGCCCCCATCGGCTTCTCCTTCTACTACAGTGTTTCCAACATCTGGCAGATCGGTCAGAGCTTTGTGACCTATAAGATCTACAGCCCCGAAAAGTTCAAGAAGCAGTATGAGGAAGAACTGGCCGCCAAGCGTGCCGAGAAAAAGAAGAAGCGCAGCGTGACCGTGGAAGAAAACGGACAGACCGTTACCAAAGAAGTCAGCCTGGCAGACGCCAACAAGCTGCGCCTGGAGCTGGCACGCAAGCGCGAAGCTGAACTGCACAAGGATGAACGGACCACCCCGTTGAATAAAGAACAATAATAAGAGGAGGCAACAAAGATGCGCAGCATTGAAATGAGCGCCAAGACCGTAGAAGCCGCGGTACAGGCTGCCTGCGAGGCCCTGGGCGTAGACCGCGATGACATCAACGTAAGCTACGAAGTGCTGGAATTCCCTGCCCGTAAACTGTTCAAGACCATCCCCGCAAAAGTTCTGGTAAAGGTCGAGGAGCCGGAAGTAGAGGAAGTGAAGCCCGTGGAGGATGCCCCCGCTCCCGTCGAAGCTCCCGCCGTCCCCGCAGAGGAAGCTGTCCCGGCTGTTGAGCCTGCCGCTGAAGAGCCTGCCGAGGCCCCGGTTGAGGAAGACGCTTCTGCCGATGAGGAAGTTCCCCTGGATATTGCTGCTGACCCGCGCTTGCAGGCCGCTGTTGATTACCTGACCCCTATTTTTAAGCTGATGGGCGTGGAGGAATTCAGCTTTACCGCCGTCAAGAAGGGCGAAGCCACGATCCTGCGCGTGATCGGCGAGCACATGGGTGCCCTGATCGGCCGCCGCGGCGAGACGATGGAGAGCCTGTCCTACCTGGCCAGCCTGGTCATCAACCGCATGGAAGGCCCCTACGTAAAGCTGGGCCTGGATGTGGGCGGTTACCGCAACAAGCGCGAGGATGATCTTTCTGCCCTGGCAAAGCGCATTGCCGACCGCGTGATCCGCACCGGCTGCTACTACGAGATGGAGCCGATGAACCCCTACGAGCGCCACATCATCCACACCGCTATCGCGGACATTGAGGGTGTGCGCAGCGAGAGCAAGGGCGAAGGACCTACCCGCCACATCGTGATCTACTCCACCGATCCCAACGCATCTAACCTGCCGGATCGTGACAACGCCCGCAACACCCGCGGTCCCCGCCGCGATGGCGGCCGTGGCCCGCGTCGTGATGGTCGTGGTCCCCGCCGTGACGGCGGCCGCGGTCCCCGCAGCGGCAGCCCGCATCGCGATGGTCGTGGTCCCCGCCGTGATGGCGGCCGCCCCTACGGCGGCCCCCGTTCCAACGTGCCGGGCCGTGAGTTTGCGGATCATCCCCGCGACCCCAATGCTCAGCCCATGGCCCCCAAGACCACAGAGCGCATCCACGACGGCGACGATTTCGCCTTCGGCAAGATCGAGTTTTAACCTACTTTTCTTGAAAGAAAAGTAGGCAAAAGAACTTTTAATTATCCTAAATAAAAAGAGGGAGGCACCGGTAACACGGCGTCTCCCTTTTTGTGTAGAATCTTACGGTTTGATTGCAGGGGCCGATGTTCGTCATCGGCCCGCAAACAAGCAATCCCAAAAGTTTTAAACAGGGCTGTGGAAAACATGAAACTATACGAAATCTAAAATCGAAATTCCTGTTGGATGCTTTGGTATCCGTCTGGGAAGATTCCGTCTGCACGACCCATCATTTCCTTTCGGATGAGGAGATCCTCAAAATCAAAACCTACATCCCTCAGGTTGTTGCCCACCACGTAGATGCACACTTTCTGCACGGGCTACTTGTGCTTAACGTACAACACCGGCTGGCCGCAGAGCGTCTGCGTTTCAAAGGTAAGATTCGGATCCTGCGCGCCGGGATCTTCGGCACCGCGGAAGCCGTTTTGAATGTCTCCAGCAGTTTGCTGTAGGGCTGTGCCATGATCTTTTGGAAATTGATGATCCGTGTCGCTTTTTTCAGAATTGCATATTTTGCATACATCCAAACCCATCCCTGTAAAATTAGAAATAACTAACTTATAATAAATGCACCTTCCCGGCAATTCCCCACCACAGGTGCATTTTCAGTATAGGAAAGGAATGGTCAGTTTTCAACAAGCTGTTGAAAATCACTCAGCAGTCGTCGTAGTTATATAATCCTCGGCACGGCGGACAGCCTGTACCTTGTGTAGGAAAGCAGCCAGGTCGGCGTTGTACTTGCGGGCGATTTCCAGGGTGTTTTATTTGCCCCTGTTGTGTGGATCAACTCGCTTTTTGTTGGTGACATAAGAGCTTAGCCTTTTATTTTTCAAAAAACCGCAGAAAAAAGGTAGGAAAAAGAAAAAATTCGTGGTATGATAAAGTGTTAGAAACTTTACTTCACGGAGGTATCGCAGTGGATCGCTTACAGCAGACAATCTGTGCACTGGCAACGCCCCCCGGCACCGGCGGCATTGCCGTGGTGCGGGTATCAGGGCCGGACGCCTACCCCATGGTGGAAAAGATCTTCGTCCCGCTCCACGTGGGACGCAAGGTGGCCGAGGCCAAGGGCTACACCGCCATGCTGGGCCACTACCTGCTGCACGGGCAGGAAATGGACGAGACTATCGCCCTCTTCTTCCGCGCCCCCCACTCCTATACCGGCGAGGATGTCATCGAGCTTTCGGTCCACGGCGGTACCGCTATGGCGGACGGCTTGCTGGAAGCCCTTATCACCGCGGGCACAGCCCCGGCAGGGCCGGGCGAGTTCACCCGCCGCGCGCTGGAGCATGGCCGCATGTCGTTGACCCAGGCTGAGGCCGTGATGGAAGTCATCGCCGCCAACGGCCGCCAGGGTGCCGCGCTGGCCAAGTCGGCCCTGGATGGGCGGCTGGCAAAACGCATCGGCGCCATCCAGACCGTGCTGCAAAACCTGAACGCCCACCTGACCGCCTGGATCGACTACCCCGAGGAGGACGTGCCGGAACTTTCCGATGAGCATCTGCTGAAAACGTTGGGGGGCCAGAAAGCGGAGCTGGACAGCCTGATCCGTGGTTATGGTGCCGGTGCGGTGCTGCGCCGGGGCGTGGATTGTGTGCTGCTGGGCCGCCCCAACGTGGGCAAAAGTACGCTGTTGAACCTGATGGCCGGTTTTGACCGGGCCATCGTAACGCCGGTGGCAGGTACTACCCGCGATATTGTGGAGCAGGCCGTCCAGCTGGGCGAGATCCGGCTGAACCTGTTTGATACTGCCGGTGTGCGGGACGTGGGCGCCGACGGCGATGCCATCGAAGCCGAGGGCATCCGCCGCAGCTGGAAAAAGCTGGACGAAGCCGGGCTGGTGCTGGCCGTGTTCGATGCCGCCCAGCCACTGACCGACGCCGATTTAGAAATTGCCCACCGCTGCCAGAATCGCCCTGCGTTGGCAATTTTGAACAAAGAGGATCTGGCCGATTCCACGGAGAACGCGGCCCAGACCTTGCAGCCCTATTTTAAAAAGGTCATCACCCTTTGCGCCAAAGAGGCTGACAGTTTGCAACCCTTGACCGATGCCGTGGCCGAACTGCTGGGCACAGCCCAGTTGGACCCCGGAGCAGCGCAGTTGTGCAGTGCCCGCCAGCTGGCGGCCGCCACCCGTGCGCGGGATGCCATTGCCGAAGCGATGAAGGCCCGGCAGGCAGGCTTTGGGCTGGACGCTACCGGTATCTGCCTGACCGATGCGTTGCAGGCCCTGTGTGATCTGACCGGCGAGGATGCCAGCGACGCGACCATAGAGGAAGTATTTGAGACGTTTTGTGTGGGTAAATGATAGAGGAAAAAACGTATGGATAAACTGGGAAGTTATGATGTGGTAGTGATCGGTGCCGGGCATGCGGGCATCGAGGCTGCCCACGCGGCAGCGACACTAGGGGCCAGGACCGCCGTATTCACCCTGTCGCTGGATTTTATCGGCAACATGCCTTGCAACCCGTCCATCGGCGGTACCGCCAAGGGGCATCTAGTGCGGGAAGTGGACGCCCTGGGCGGTCTGATGGGCATTGCCGCCGACGCCACCTTTTTGCAGAGCCGCATGCTGAACCGGGGCAAGGGCCCTGCTGTCCACAGCCTGCGTGTGCAGACCGACCGCAAGCGTTACCACATGTGGATGAAACACGCGCTGGAGAAAACGCCGAACCTGGACATCCATCAGGCCGAGATCGTGGCCGTGGATATTCACGAAGGCAAAGTCTGCGGCATCATCACCAATTTAAACGGCTACTATAGCTGCAAGGCGCTGGTCATCGCCACCGGCACCACGCTGGGCGGGCGCATCTTTGTGGGCGAGGCTCACTACGACAGCGGTCCCGACGGCACCCATGCCGCCACGGCACTGACCAAATGCCTGGTGGAGCAGGGCTTTACGCTGCGCCGGTTTAAGACCGGCACTCCGGCCCGCGTTCACCGCCGCAGCATCGACTTTACCCAGCTGGAGCGTCAGCCCGGCGACCCGGATGAGGAATTGCAGCCTTTCAGCTTTTTAACGCGAGAGCCGATGCACAACAAGGTGGATTGCTACATCGCTTACACCAACCCCGAGACCCACAAGGTCATTCTGGATAACCTGCACCGTTCGCCGCTCTACGGCGGAGACATCCAGGGCGTTGGCCCGCGCTACTGCCCCTCCATTGAGGATAAAGTGGTGCGTTTTAAGGATAAGGAGCGCCACCCCATTTTTGTAGAGCCCTGCGGCGAGGACACCGAGGAAATGTACCTGCAGGGCCTTTCTTCCAGCCTGCCTGAGGTGGTGCAGAATGCCATGTACCGTACCATCAAGGGGTTTGAGCATCTGGAAATCATGCGCCCGGCCTACGCCATCGAGTACGATTGCGTCGACCCCACCACCTTAAAGCCTACGCTGGAAAGCAAGGTGGTCGCGGGCATTTATGGCGCGGGGCAGTTCAACGGAACCTCTGGCTACGAGGAAGCTGCCGCCCAGGGCTTGCTTGCCGGCCTGAACGCCGCCCGCCACGCGCTGGAAAAGGATGAGCTGGTGCTGGCCCGCCACACCAGTTACCTGGGAACTTTGGTGGATGACCTGGTGACCAAGGGTGTCATGGACCCCTACCGCATGATGACCAGCCGCAGTGAATACCGCCTGAGCCTGCGGCAGGATAACGCCGACGAACGTCTGACCCCCATCGGCCGGGAGTACGGTCTGGTACAGGATGACCGGTGGGCAGTATTCTGCAAGGATCGCGAGATCAAGCAGAACGAGATGGACCGCCTGGCCAAAACCACGGTGCGGCTGGCCGACCTGAAAGCCGCCGCGCCCGAAGACACCGAACTGGGAGAAATCGGCGGCACGGCACTGGAACTGATGCGCCGTCCCTACATCAGCTATGAGCTGATCGCCAAAGTCATCGGTCGCGGCGAGGGTGTGACCCCTGCCATGGCCCAGCGCATCGAGACCGAGATCCGCTACGCCGGCTATATCGCCCGTGAGGAACGGTTGATCCGGGACATTCAGCGCCATGAGAATGTGAAGATCCCCGAGGACTTCGATTACAGCCCCATTGAGATGATCACGCTGGAAGCCCGTGAAAAATTACAGAAGATTCGTCCCCGCACGCTGGCCCAGGCCGGGCGCATCCCCGGTGTCTCCCCCAGCGACCTGGCCCAGCTGAGCATTGTGCTGCTGAAACAGAAATGAGTGTTAAACTATGATCGATAAAAACCGCCTGGATGAAAAATGTTCCACGTGGAACATCAGCCTCTCCCCTGCACAGCTGGACCAGCTGGATCACTACGCTGAAATTTTGGTGAGCTATAATGAGAAGGTCAACCTGACGGCCATCACCAGCCCCGAGGGCATCGAGGACCGCCACTTTGCTGACAGCCTGCTGTTTGCCGCCCAGCCTGAAGTGCAGGGCAAGATGGTGGACGTGGGCACCGGCGCAGGTTTCCCTGGTATTGTGGCTAAAATTTATAAACCGGACCTGGAGCTGACCTTGATGGAACCCACCGGCAAGCGTGTAGAGTTTTTAAAGTATGCCTGCGCCGAGCTGGGCCTGACCGGCGTGGAGTTCGCCAAGGAACGCGCCGAGGAAGCCGCCCGCAAAGTCTGGCGTGAGCAGTTCGATATTGCCAGCGCCCGCGCCGTGGCAGCCCTGCCGGTGTTGAGTGAATACTGCCTGCCGCTGGTCAAAGTTGGCGGCGTGTTCATCGCCATGAAAGGCCCCGAAGCTGACGCCGAAGCCAAGGCCGCAGTTAACGCTTTAAAGAAGCTGGGCGGTAAATACCGCGAGACCCGGCAGTTCACCCTGCCCGATGGCAGTGCCCGCGGGCTGGTGGTGTGCGAAAAAATATCGCAGACTCCGACCGTTTACCCCAGAAACGGCGGCAAAATTGCCAAGAAGCCGCTGTAAAACCGCGAAAAGGGCCAAAATCCAGCGAACGATTTCTCTTCCACTTTTTTCCAGTTCGTGCTATGCTTTTCCCAGGGAAAAGCATAGCATTTTTTATGTGATAATCACCCGCAGGGAGGAATCAAAAGTGGCTAAGAATGAACTACAAAAACAAGGGCGCATTGTCATGCTGCCCGTTGACTGCATCGAACCGTCCCCTTACCAGGCCCGCACGGCTTTTGACGAGCCGGAGATTGCGGCGCTAGCCGTCAGTATTCTGCAAAATGGTCTGCTGCAGCCCATCAGCGTGCGGCGGGTGGGGCTGCGGAAATACCAGCTCATCGCGGGTGAGCGCCGCCTGCGCGCCTGCCGCCTTGCCAAGCTGGAAAAAGTGCCTGCCATTTTGGCGGACTACGATGACAGCGAATCCGCCGCACTGGGTCTGTTGGAAAACTTGCAGCGCAGCCAGCTGGACCCCTTTGATACTGCCCGCGGCATTAAAGAGGTAATCCGCCTGTGGGGCTGTACCCAGGCCGAGGCTGCAAGGCGGCTGGGGTTAAGTCAGCCTGCCCTGGCCAACAAACTGCGCTTACTTACCCTTACACCGGAACAACAGCAGCTTTGCACCGCCAACCATCTGACCGAGCGCCATGCCCGCGCGGCCCTGCGCCTGCCGGAGAGCCGCCGTACCCCGGCACTGGAAAAGATGGCGCGGGATAAGCTCAGCGTGCGGCAGGCGGACAAACTAGTGGACCAGATGTTGGCCGCCCCCAACAGCCCCAGCCCCTGCCGCCGCACCATCCCCATGGTGCGGGATGTCCGCTTTTTTGTAAATACCCTGCAGCATGCCGTTGACCTGATGACCCAGAAGGGCATCCAGGCAACTACCCACTGTGATAAGCATGACGGGTGCCTAGAGTACATTGTGCGCATCCCCGTAGGAAGTGACGGCCGCCCTGTACAGCAGCCAACGACTCCGCCGCAGGAGCCAGCCAAAGAGTACGCGACCGAGGTATAAAGTACTGAAAATAGAGAAAACCCTGTAAAATGTTCCACGTGGAACATTTTACAGGGCATTTTTTGCGTTTGCCCCCTTTTTTATAGTGTTTCCTTGTGCTATAATAGAATCCAGACGGACAAAACCGTCTTAAAATGCAAAAAGACGGAGGGAAAAGCGTGGCAAAGGTAATCGCAGTAGCAAACCAGAAAGGAGGCGTGGGCAAAACGACTAGCGCCGTAAACCTCAGCGCCTGCGTGGCAGCACTGGGCAAAAAGGTCCTTGTCGTAGACCTCGACCCCCAGGGCAACGCTTCCAGCGGCTACGGCATTGCCAAAAACAAGCTGGAATCCGACATTTATACTTGCCTGATCGAGGACGACGATGTGCGCAACGCCATCGTCAAGACCGAGTATAATGCCGACCTGCTTCCCTCCAACACCCAATTGGCCGGCGCTGCTGTGGCGCTGGTCAACCTGCCCCGGCGCGAGATGCGCCTGCGTAGCGTGCTGGCTCCCATTGTGCCGCTGTACGATTATATTTTCATCGATTGCCCGCCCTCGCTGGATCTGCTGACCATCAACGGCCTGTGCGCCGCCGATACCGTGCTGATCCCCCTGCAGTGCGAATACTACGCGTTGGAAGGCCTGACGGAGCTGATGAACACCTTAAAAATGGTGCGAAAAAAGTATAACCGTTATCTGGACATTGAGGGCGTGCTCTTTACCATGTACTCCGGCCGGCTGAACCTGACAATGCAGGTGGTGGCCCAGGTCAAAAAGTACTACGGGGACAAGGTGTTCAAGGCGGTCATCCCCCGCTCGGTGCGCCTGTCTGAGGCACCGAGCTTCGGCATGCCCATCAATTTCTATGAGCCGAACGGCAAAGGCTGTGAGGCTTACATGGAACTGGCACGGGAATTTTTAAGCAAGAACGAGAGGTGAGCCGATGGCAAAAAAGAAAATGGGCGGCTTAGGCAAGGGCCTTGACCTGCTGTTTGCCGACCTGCCCGAGACCTCATCGGATGATGCGGCTGCCTCTACCCTGCCGCTGCGGGAGATCGAACCAGACCCCGCGCAGCCCCGCAAGCAGTTCGACGACGATGCGCTGAACCAGCTGGCCGACAGCATTACCGAAAACGGCCTGCTGCAGCCCATTGCTGTACGCCCCAAAAAGCTGGGCACCGGCTACATCATCATTGCGGGCGAGCGCCGCTGGCGTGCAGCCCGGCTGGCCGGGCTGGATGAGGTGCCGGTCATCATCAAGGATGTATCGGACGAACAAGCCGCAGCCCTGGCGCTGATCGAAAACCTGCAGCGCGAGGACCTGAATCCCATCGAGGTAGCCGAGGGCTGCCACCAGCTGATTGAAAAGTACGGCCTGACGCAGGAAACGGCTGCCAAAAAGCTGGGTAAAAGCCGCAGCTCCGTCACCAACAGCCTGCGCCTGCTGGCGTTGCCGCAGGAGGTCCGCCATAAAGTCAGTGAGGGCGTTTTAAGTGCCGGGCACGCCAAAGTGCTGCTGGGCCTGCCCACACAGGAGTTGATGCAGCAGGCGGCTGAGGAAATCGAGGCCAACGGGCTGAACGTCCGCCAGACCGAAGCCCTTTGCAAAAAGCTGGCCAAGCCTGCCAAACCGTCCAAACCAAAGCCAGATCCCTTCAACCGCCCCAAGCGCGCGGTGGAGATCGAAGCTGCCCTAAAAGAAGTGACCGGCAGTGAGGTCCACGTGGAATACAAAGATGGCAAAGGCTCGCTGAAGATCGACTTTTACAGCGATGAAATGCTGCAAAAGTTCGCCGATCTGCTGGGCCATTACGACCCGGAGGCCGAATAATCAACCTGGTTTTCTATAAAGTATAGAAAAATATAGAGGAGAATCATCATGTTAGACATTCGTTTTGTCCGTGAAAATCCGGAGGCAGTCAAGGAAAACATCCGCAAAAAGTTTCAGGATGCCAAGCTGCCCCTGGTCGACGAGGTCATCAAGCTGGATGCCGAGTACCGCGCTGCCATCGGCGAGGCCAGTGACCTGCGCGCCAACCGCAACAAGCTGTCCAAGCAGATCGGTGCTCTGATGGGTCAGGCCAAGAAGGACCCCAGCAAGGCAGCCGAGGCCGAGGAAATCAAGAAGCAGGTCACCGCTCAGGCTGACCGCCTGAAAGAGCTGGAGGCCAAAGAGACCGAGCTGCAGGCCAAGATCCAGGAGATCATGTACACGATCCCCCAGATGATAGACCCCAGCGTGCCCATCGGCCCCGATGACAGCTGCAACGTCGAGGTCCAGCGCTTCGGCGAGCCTGTTGTGCCCGATTACCCCATCCCCTACCATGTGGACATCATGGAGAGCTTTGAAGGTATCGATCTGGATGCCGCCGGCCGCGTTTCCGGCAACGGCTTCTACTACCTGCTGGGCGACATCGCCCGCCTGCACGAAGCTGTGCTGGCCTACGCCCGCGACTTCATGATCAACAAGGGCTTCACCTACGTCATCCCCCCGTTCATGATGCACGGCGATGTGGTCAAGGGCGTTATGTCCTTCCCCGAGATGGATGCCATGATGTACAAGATCGAGGGCGAGGATCTGTACCTGATCGGTACCTCTGAGCATACCATGATCGGCCGTTTCATCGACCAGACCATTGATGGCGAGAAGCTGCCCCTGACCCTGACCAGCTACAGCCCCTGCTTCCGTAAAGAAAAGGGCGCCCACGGCATCGAGGAGCGCGGCATCTACCGTATCCACCAGTTTGAGAAGCAGGAGATGATCGTTGTCTGCAAACCCGAGGACAGCATGACCTGGTACGACAAGCTGTGGAAGAACTCTGTTGAACTGTTCCGCTCTATGGAGATCCCCGTCCGTCAGCTGGAGTGCTGCTCCGGAGACCTGGCTGACCTGAAGGTCAAGAGCTGCGACATCGAGGCATGGAGCCCCCGCCAGCAGAAATACTTCGAAGTCTGCTCCTGCTCCAACCTGGGCGATGCACAGGCCCGCCGCCTGCACATCCGCGTCAAGGGCAAGGACGGTAAGACCTATCTGGCCCACACTCTGAACAATACCTGCGTGGCTCCTCCGCGTATGCTCATCGCATTCCTCGAGAACCATCTGCAGGCCGATGGCAGTGTCACCATCCCCAAGGTCCTGCAGCCCTACATGGGCGGCCTCGAGGTCATGGTGCCTGTCCACAAGAAGTAAGCCTGCTTTCCACCATTCTCCAATAAAATGTTGAAAGTCCCCGCCATTCATACAGGATGGCGGGGACTTTTTGCGTACAGACGTATAAAATCAGAAAGAATGAAAAAATTGAAGATTTTGTTGTTAATGCCATTGAATTTTATGGGAAACATCTCCAAAGACAAAAGTCTATGGACGCAAGATAGTGGGAGTTATTATTCCACAAATCCCTCCTTACAATCCTCCCTAGTATTATTACTAACTATTTATTTACTAACTGAAAAAAGTATATAAGTATTTACACAAATGCAAAATATTTTAGAATATGCTAGATTGAAAGAAATAAAGGAGTGTGATTGTTATGAAAAAGAAAATCATTTTAGTTGTCATTGTTGTTTTTGCAGTAGCAGTTAGTGGAGCTTTTGTTCTAACCAAATGTTTAAAGACAAATTCAAACCACGAACAGGTTAATGTTGTAGAAGATAAAGATGAGGAATTTAACTTGCAAGAGGAAGAACAAAGCAAAGACGATATAACTACTGAAACAGATGAAACTGGAAACAAAACAACAAATGGAAATAGTGAAAGTCCAAAAGAAGATACTTCAAAACGAGAAAATAAATCTAAAAAATCAACAAAAGTTTCTGAAACTCCCAAAAAAGCAGAAACTAAATCTAGCAATGTACCAACTATAAGTAGCAAACCACAAGAAGAAAAACAAGAGAATAAAACAACCGAAAGTAATAAAAATAATGGTTCAAGCAATCAAGGACAACAGAACAAAGAGTCAACAACTTTTTATGATTCTATTACTCACGGAAAAAAAGAGTTTTCTTCTGAAAGTGAGGCTTTAAGGAGAGGTACTGAAATTCAAAATAAAGAGTTAGATTATGTTTTAGATTGGAATGAAGAACATCCAGATAATCAAATACAACCAGAGATAAATTATTTTAGAGTTTATCCATCTGCAATAGATGAAAACGGAAAGTATTGGTATTATTTGCATTTCTTTTGCAGAAGTGGCGAAGGACTGGATCAAGAATTAAAAAGTAAATATTAGTGGCTCTTAACAAAGAGTCATTTTTTTTCGAAAAGTGAGGGAAATTAAATGTTAAAAATATTATTATTTGCACTAATCGTAATGTTAGTGCTTTTTTTATGGTCTGCCTGTATCATCTCGGGTAGATGTTTTAGAGAGGAGGAAAAGAGATGAAGAAATTTACAACAACCCTATTGTTAGCAATAGGACTTTTAGTTGGGTTTACTGTTAATGCTCAAGCAGTAAGTGCAGCAACATTGAATATGAGTTACTCTGATTATTGGTATGATAGAGCAAAGGCTGATGGTAGTGAACATCATTCTTGGCATTTTACTCTTTACGATATGGATGGAGAAGTAGCATACTGTATTCAACCAAATGTAAAAGAGGGAACGCATTATAATCAAGGAAGTTGGGAAGATACTGGATTGCCTAATTCGATAAAAGAAAGAATACTTTTAATTGGATATTATGGTTATACTTATCCCGGTCATCAAACTTTACAATATAGAGCAGCAACACAAGGTATGATATGGGACACAATAGTTGGTGGTGGTGCTAACACAACTTTCCATACTGCTCGTTGGGCAAAAGGAGATACTTTTGATGTATCAAATGAAAAGGCACAAATTGAAGACTTAATTGCACATCATTATGATAGACCATCATTTAATGGTGGAGTTTATAAAGCACAAGTAGGAGAAACTATTACTCTAACTGATACAAATAATGTATTATCAAACTATTCTGTAAGCGTAAGTGGAGCAGATTATAGCATTGATGGTAATAAGTTAATTATTAAACCTACAAGAAGTGGAAGTATTGATTTAACTTTAACGAAAAATATGCCATATAGTTCTAGTTATAAATTATTTGTTGGAGATGGAATTCAAAATATGATGGTACCGGGAACTACTGATCCAGTAATTGCAAAAATAAGAGTTAATTCTTACACATCATTTGTTGAAGGTCATAAAAAGGATAGTGAAACTGGTAATGCACAAGGACAAGCAACTTTAAAAGGTGCTGAATATGGTGTTTATGAAACTTCAACAGGAAGATTAGTAACAACAGTAGTTACTGATGAAAATGGTTATTTTAAGAGTAATGCAGTATTATCTTGGAATGATTATTATTTACAAGAAATAAAATCTAGTGAGGGTTATGAACTTGATACAACAAGATATAATGTTGATATTAAAGGTAAAGAATCTGCTAGTGTTGATGTAGTAGAAAAAGTAATTAAAAACTATGTTAGTATTTTAAAACAATATGAACAAGTAGATGGAAACACTACTTTTTTAAATGCAGAAAAAGGTATTACTTTTGAAATCTATTATCCAAATGGTAATAAATATGGAGAAATCAAAACAGATAAAAATGGTTATGCTTCATTGAACTTACCTTATGGTGTATGGAAGTTCCATCAAGTAAATACAACAACTGGATATGAAAAGATTTATGATTTCTATATCACAGTAAATGAAACAAGCGAAAAAGAACAATATTACAATATTTTAAATAATACACTATATGCTTATCTTCAAGTAATCAAAGTAGATAGCGAAACAGGAAAGACTATTGCTATTGCAAATACAACTTTCAAGATTTTAGATACTGATACAAATCAATATGTTTCTCAATATGTTGGTGGAAAAGTTTATAGTGAGTTCAAAACAGATGAAAATGGCAAAATGATAACTTACTTAAAACTACCTGCTGGAAATTATAAATTGATTGAGGTATCTGCTCCTAACGGTTATTTAAAAGACAAAGATGGCTTAAAATTCACAATAGGAAATGATACTCATTATTCATATACAACTTATGGTGCTTTTATAACAGTAACTTATAAAAACTCACCAATAAAAGGTCAACTTGAAATTAAGAAAACAGGAGAAAATTTAGTAATTAAAGATGGGAAATACACTTACAAAGATAAAAAATTAAGTGGTGTAACATTTGAAATCTATGCAGAAGAAGATATTAAATCTGCTGATGGAAATCATCTTTATTATGAAAAAGGTACAAAAGTAGATACTATTACAACAGATAAAAATGGTTATGCAATTTCTAAAAAATTACCTCTTGGGAAATACTATTTAATTGAAGTAAAAACACAAGATGAATATGTATTAGATAGTAATAAACACTATTTTGAATTAAAAGAAGTAAATGATGAAACACCAATAGTTTTTGAATCATACAGTAATTTAAACTACTTAAAGAAAGGTACTTTGGAATTTACTAAAAAGGATCTTGTAAATGGAGATGTTATTCCAAACACAATCGTTGAAATCTATAATGAAAATAATGAACTAATCTTTACTGGTAAAACTGACAAAGATGGTAAAGTAATTATTACAGATTTAAAAGTTGGAAAATACTATATCATTGAGAAAGAGGCTGCAACAGGTTATACAATTACAGATGAAAAAATCTATTTTGAATTAAAAGAAAATGGAGAAATTACAAAGGCTGAAATGAAAGATAAACCTATTACTGGAACTCTTGAATTTACAAAGACTGATGTATCAACAGGAGAGCCATTACCTAACACACTAATTGAAATTTATAATGAAAAAGATGAACTTATTTTTAGTGGTAGAACAGACGAAAATGGTAAAATTACTATTCCAGAAATTAGATATGGAAAATACTATATTTTAGAGAAAGAAGCCCCAGAGGGTTACACTTTAAATCCTGAAAGAATGTATTTTGAAATTTTAGAAGATGGAAAAGTGGTTAAGGCAACAATGACTGATGAAAAAGTAGTAATTGAAGTTCCTAGTACAGGAATTACTGATACTCATATTATTGAAATTGCCGGAGCATTATTTGTTCTTGGAGGAATAGGAGTAATTGTCTATGTTAAAAAGAAAAAGCAAAAATAAAGATAGAAAGGTTAGTAAGAGTCAACTTATAATAGTTGGCTCTTTGCTAATTGTTGTTGGAATTGGAATAGTTGGAGGTAAATATCTATACAATTATTTTCAAAATCAAGATGAAGAAAATTTAATAGATATTTTTTATGAAGAACAAAAAGAAATAACTGATGACACAACACCAACCGAAGAAAAAGAGCAAGAAGAACACCAAAAGCCAACTACAACTCAAACTAAAAAGGTTGATTATATTGCAGTTATTAAAATACCAAAGATAGGACTTGAAAAAGGTCTAGCAAGTAAAGGTAGTTATTATAACAATGTTAATCGAAACATTTTAATACTTAATGAATCTGATATGCCAGATAAGGAAAACGGGAATGTTATACTAGCAGGACATTCTGGTAGTGGTAGAACAGCATTTTTTAAGAACTTATATAAATTGGAAATAGATGATGAGGTTAGTATTTTTTATGGAGGTAGTGAATACAAATACAAAGTTGTTAATCAATACGATATAGAAAAAACAGGAACTGCTAATATTGTTAGAAATGCCGAAAAAAGCACTTTAACTTTAATAACTTGCAGACACAACACTAATAAACAAATTATTTATATTTGTGAGTTAGTAGAAAAGGTTTAGGAGGATTAAATTGGAAGAAAAATATAATTTAAACAGTATATCAAAAGCATTTGAAAAACTATTTAATGCTGGATTTAATACAAGCAAAAAAATAGCAACATTAGATATAAAAGAGGTAAGAAAGATTCCCAATTTAACAATGTCAGATTTTTATATTATTTCTGACTTATGGGAATTAGTAAAAAAGAACAATAATAAAACTGCTCAATTATTTATAGAATTTTTAAGTGGTTATAAAGAGAAAGGAAATGATAGCAAATGAAAAAGTTTGAAATTGATGTTGATATAAATGGAACTATTACTTTTGAGGTTGAAGCGAAAAACAAAAAAGAGGCACAAGCAAAAGTAGATGATATTTTAAGCAACACTTCTGTAAAAGAAGCAATAAAATCATACAGAAACAATATTGTTTTAAATGAGAAAGTAAAACAAGATAAAGAAAGAGAAAGATAGGAGGAATTATAATGGCATATTCAAAAAGAATACCACCAATTAAAATTAAATTAAATGTAGATGAATATAATAAACTACTAGAAATATTAGAAAATATGATTGATTCTGATAATGAAAATTATTCAAATAAATCATCAAAAATGAAAGATAAACTATTGAGATATAGTGTTCCAATAGCAGAAGAAGATGGAACTACAATAGTTGATATGAGATTTTATAATAACGAGATTGTAGATCTATTTATGATATTATTTTATGAGATAGGTAATATTCCTATCAATACTAATTATTATGAAGTCTTATTAAGTGTAAGGGAGAAAATTAAAAAGAGCAAAATGTCAGAATAATAATAGTCTAATTTAGAACAGGAGGTGCAATATGGCGAGTAAATTAAGACTAATAACAGACCTGTATGGAGAAACCTTAACACAGATAAGTAAGAATCCGGATGACTGGATGTCATTCTTGGAATGTGCAGCAATGAACTACAAATACCCTTTTAATGACCAAGTTTTAATTTATGCACAAAGACCAGAAGCAGTAGCGTGTGCGAAGATAGAGGCTTGGAACAAACAAGTTGGTAGATGGGTTAATCGTGGTGCAAAAGGAATAGCACTTCTTTCAGAAGATAATGGCTATACTAATTTAAGATATGTATTTGATATTGCCGATACTAATAGCAAGTTCGGAAAAAGTTTTAGATTATGGTCAGTTCCAAAACCTTATGAAGTAGATATTATTGAATCATTAGAAAACAAGTATGGAGAACTTGAAGATAAAAGTTCTCTTGGACTTGCAATTAAGTCTGTATCAAAGATACTTGTTGAAGACAATATGCAAGATTATTTGGAAGATTTAAAGTTTTATAGAGAAAATAGTTCTCTTGAACCAATGACTGATGAAGCAGTTCAGTTATTGTTTCAAAATGCACTAGAAAATAGTATTGCATTTTCAATGATTAAAAGGTGTGGATTAAATCCGAATGATTATTTCACTAATGAAGATTTTACACCAATATTAGCATTTGATAGTTATGAAACTATAACTAGATTAGGTGTAGCCACTAGCGAAATATCTGAAATGGGTATTCGTGAAATTTATAATACTATAAAAAAGTTACGAATAAATGAAATAAATAAAATTCGCACATTTGATATAGATAAAGATTTATCTTATGATGTAAGTGAAAGCAGAGAAACTGTTGAAAGGAGGAATAATGATGAGTATAACTTACACACGCAAAGGGGATTACGAGCTACCAGACCTAGCGATACCAGAGAACAAGATTCAAGTGGAGGGCAAATACGCAATGATGAGGTTAAGATACTTGAAAGAGAACAAGAAATCTCTATACACGACTCTATTAATGAGCAATCAACTTCCAGAACACTTGATGAATATTCAAGAAGTAGCAATGGAGAGAGTAGAACAGATAGTATCAGAAATGAAAGCCAAAGAGAAGATAACAGAACAAATGAAACAACAAGACCCTATGAAATGGATAGGCTTAATGAACAACTTGAAGACATCAGCAGAGGAGATAGTAGCGAACGAATTGATTTACGCTTAAACAATTATGATCCAAGTCAAAGTAAAACACATTATGTTGTAGTTGATGAAAAGATAAATCAGATATTAAGTACAACTCCTCATTTAAGAAAATCAAATAAGGAAATAAAAGACTTTATACAAAATGAAAAAGATGTTACAAAAAGAGTAGAGTATCTCAAAGGAATATTTAACAAAGATTATACCGGTGTTATAGTTGATGACCAAATGTATGGTTATAAAACTTTTGACAACGGTATTTTATTTTGGAAAGGAAATTTCTTATCAAGAGATACAGAAAGTTTTGTAAGTTGGGAAGATTTAACTTATCACTACGACGCAATGATTTTATTAAATCAGTTAAGTGATAGAATAGAACCATTGCCAAGTGTAACAGACCAATTAAGTTTTCTTGATGAAAATAGTGAAAAATCAGTATCTGATTTAGAATTTACACAGGAGTTTGTTGATAGATATTTAACAGAACAACACCGTAATACAAAGTTTAGTATTTACGAACAATTTAGTAAAAGTTTATCAACAGAGAATAATATAAATTATCTTAAAAACTTATATGGAATAAGTGGTGCTACTTCTACAATAAAAGGAGCAGGAATTGGAGTTAATACTGATTATAAAGGTGTAAGGTTTAATAGAGGCTATTTTGACGCTAGTGCCAAAGAACAATTATTCAAGTGGAATTATATTGAAAAAAGAATAAAAACTCTTATTCACGAAGATAGATACCTTAATTCAAAAGAATTAGAAGAATATCCGAAGTGGCTTGATGAAAAAGACCAAGAAAGAGAATTTATTGAGGCAAGTAATAATCTAGCTGAAAAAATAATTGAAGAACCAACCGAAGAAAAATACGAATATCAATATCATTTAGGAGATAGAGTTTATATTGGAGCAGATGAATATGAAATATTAAGTATTGGAATCAGTAATGTCGTATTATATGATTTTAGGTATCCTTTATTTAATCGTGAAATGTCCAAAGAAGAATTTGATAGGAAAGTACAAGAAAATCCTGCAAATGATCATCTTAAAGTTAAAGTAAGTGATATTAAAGATAATATAAATGAAGAGTCAAGCAATATAGAGGAAAATGTAAAAGAAGAAATATCACTTCCTATTGAAGAAGAACCCGAAGTTCAAGAAGAAAACATTGTTCCAGTATTTGAAAAGAAGAAAAGTAATAAAATAAAAAGTTTTGATATTCACCCAGAAATACCTACTTCTGATAGAAATCAATTTAAAATTACAAATGATAATTTAGGTGAGGGTAGCCCAAGAGAAAAATTTAATAACAATGTTGAAGCAATAAGAGTTCTTAAAAAATGTGAAGAAGAAAACAGATTTGCAACTCCACAAGAACAAGAGATATTGTCGAAATATGTCGGCTGGGGTGGGCTTCCACAAGCCTTTGATGAAAAAGATTATTCTTGGAGTAATGAATATAGTATATTAAAGAATTTACTTGATGAAAAAGAGTATTCACAAGCACGAGAATCTACTTTAACAGCCTTTTATACACCACCAGTAGTAATTAGGTCAATGTATAAAGCATTAGAGAATATGGGGCTTAAAACAGGCAATATATTAGAGCCTAGTTGTGGTGTTGGTAACTTTATAGGTATGTTACCAGATTCATTAGAAAATTGTAAGTTATATGGTGTAGAACTTGATTCCATAAGT
>ERZ772897.821-NODE-821-length-36065-cov-7.724021_pt1 | contig 36065 bp, 38 predicted proteins | sample MGYA00512125_ERZ772897 | MGnify/ENA primary metagenome ERZ772897 (study PRJEB29015, sample SAMEA2737660) | human gut metagenome | biome: human gut; feature: human-associated habitat; material: faeces | place: China | collected 2012 ... | reverse complement strand
AATAATGCAGCGATCCGCTTTATTAAGTGGAATATGGGAGAAGGTGTGACAGAGCGGCGTCGGCGCGGCGGCGCACTCGTATCTCGGCGGGCAGCGCTACGAGAACCTCGCGGGCATCGACGACTACCTCGCCGCTATGGAGGCATCGGGCAGCGCGCGCCGCGAGGAGGAGCCTTTGACGCGCGCCACCTCGATGGAGGAGTTCGCATTCCTCGCGCTGCGCACGGTGCGCGGCATCGAGAAGGCGCGCTTCGCCGCGCGCTTCGGCTGCTCGCTCCGCTCGGTCTACGCGGACGTCATCGACCGCCTCGCGGCGCGTGGCCTGCTCGTGGAGGACGCGGAGACCGTGCACCTCACGCCGCTTGGCATGAAGTACGGCAACTGGGCGTTCGAGGCGTTCCTCCTGGAAGAGTGAGGGCGCCGCTTCCGCGCCTCCTTGACAGACGGCACGCCGCCTGGTAGGATAGCAAGCGTCGGGGAGGCGCAGGACGCCGCTTCCTCACCGCTTTTTTGAGAAAACCAGCGCTTGGATGTGGATTTTTCTGTTCCAATGAACCGTTTCGCCACACAACACGAAAGCCGTGTTGTGTGGCATATTTGCGTGCGGGGAAATCACATCGCTTAGGAGGGAATCTTTTTGTCAAACTATCGTTATCCGCTGATCGTCTTCCTCGGCGGGGCGTGCTACGGCATCCTTTCGACGATCGTCAAGACCGCCTACGCCGCGGGCATCAACCGCACGGGCGTCACGAGCGGGGAGTTCTTCTTCGGGCTCGTGTTCCTGCTGCCGTTCGCCCTCCGCTCCATGCGGCGTCTCGCGGGGCGGCAGTGGCTCGCCCTGCTCGCCGCCGGCATCCCGATGGGCGGCACGTCGATCTTCTACTACCACGCGCTCGAGACGATCTCGGCGTCGCTCGCCGTCGTGCTGCTCTTCCAGTACATCCTCATCACGCTCGTCTTCGAGACGTTTGTGCGCCGCAGGCTTCCCTCGCGGTGGAAGCTTCTCGCGTTCGCGCTCGTGCTGCCGGGTTCCCTGCTCGCGAGCGGTGTCACGACGGGCGGCGCGCTCACGGCAGACGCCGCTGGGATCGGCTACGGGCTGCTCTCGGCGCTGAGCTACGCGACGATGCTTTTCCTGAGCGGCACGGTCGCGCGCGGCGTGCCGTCCGTCTGCAAGGCGGCGGTCATGGCGATCGGCGGTGCGCTCGTGACCTTTCTCGTCCTGCCGCCGGACTTCCTCATGGATGGGGTGCTCTTCCTGCGCGTGCTGCCCTACGGCCTGCCGCTCGGCGTGCTCGGCGTCACGCTGCCGCCGCTGCTCTTCGCGATCGGCATCCCGCACACGGGCATCGGCCTCGCGGGCATCCTCACGTCCTCGGAGCTCGTCATCGCCATGCTCTCCGCCTGTTTCGTGCTCGGCGAGCCCGTCGCGCCGTCTGCCTGGCTCGGCATCGCGCTGATCTTCGCGGGCATCGTCGTCGCAAACCGTTAGCAGGAGCGCCGCATTCTTTCGGCAGCAGTGCTGGGCCATGAGGAAGACGGAGGCGACTTCGACCTGCTCGCGCGCCATCCACAGAAATCGTACGACTGGTATCGGAAAGTCATCGCGAGCAACGGCGAAGACCTCGCGTGAAAATGTGGCGCGTCTGCGCCTCCGGGGCTTTTCGCGCCTCCGAAAATGCGGTATAATGGAGTCGAGAAAGCGACCAAGGAGGGAGACGCATGGATACGATGAGCATTGCGGCGCTGTCCGTCGGCATGAGCCAGCAGCGCGCGACGCAGGATATGGGTGTCGCCGTCCTCAAGATGGCGATGGAGAGCTCCTCGGAAAACGTGGGGGAGCTGCTCGATGAGATGCAGGGAAGCCTCGATCCGAATCTCGGGGCGAATGTCGACATCATGGCATGACCCCTGCGGCAAGGCTGTGCGCGGATCGCGGTCCCGCACAGCCTTTTGCTGTGAGGGCGATGCACGAGGATGCTGGTGCCTGCAGCAGCGTAGCATCGTCGGCGGCCGTGCCGCCAGGGAAAAGCGCCCGCGGCGCGAAGCGCGCCGCGGGCGTACGAGAAAATTTCGAGTGAGGTGACGGGCGATGAGTGAGGAATGGATCCCGACGGGGCATCACATCTTCCGCGGCGGCAAGCGCATCGAGAACGAAGTTGTGGAGAAGGATCGGAAGCCGTTCGTCGTGTACCAGCCCGGCGAGGGGCCGGAGGACGCGGCGCCGGCTGGCGGCAGCGCCGAGGAGATCGCGGCGCGCATCGCAGGCGACCGGAAGCGCTTCCAGGAGGACATCCTCGCGCTGGCGCAGGAGAAGAAGGACGCGCCGGACGTGGAGAAGGGCTGAGCGTAACGGATAGAGGGGCGGCACATTCTGCATGTGCCGCCCCTCTGCGAGTTGATGTTTCATCTTTTGTCAGCTGTATTCGCAGGGAAACTTTCAAAAGAAGGCGCGGACGCCTTGGGCGAGGAATTCATCCCGGTAGGCAGAGAGGTCTTCGGGGTGGAGCGCACGCGTTCCTGTCAGCGCATAGTCGCGGTGCAGGAACGCGTATTTCTTTTCTCCCATTTGATGGAAGGGCAGGAGCTGCACCTCTTTGAGGCCGAGCGAGCAGAGCAGCTGCGCGAGGCCGCGCGCATCCTCCAGGCGTGCGTTGAAGCCTGGGATCACGGGGATGCGCGGCAGGATGGCGAGATGCTCCCTGACCGCCCAGGCGAGGTTCTTAAGGATGCCCTCGTTGCCGATGCCTGTGCCCGCACGGTGCTGTGCGCTGTCGTAATGCTTGACGTCGAAGAGCAGGAGGTCGAAGCGCGGGGCGAGCTCCTGGAAGACGGGCGCGGCGGCGCAGCCGGTAGTTTCAATCGCAAGGTGGATGCCTTTCTCTTTCAGGAGCGGCAGGAGCGCGCGCAGGAAGTCCGGCTGCATCATGCCCTCGCCGCCGGAGATCGTGACGCCGCCGCCGCTCTCCTCGTAGAAGTCGAGGTCCTGCAGGCAGATGGCGACGACCTCCTCGGCCGTGCGCCAGGCGCCTGCGGGCGTGAGCGCCCTGCCGGGACATGCTTTTGTGCAGGCGAGGCAGCCGTCGCAGCGCGCTTCGTCGATGTGGACGATACCGCGCGCGTCGAGCTGGATCGCGTGCTGCGGGCACGTGCGCGCGCAGGTGCCGCAGTGGCGGCAATCCGCCTCGTCGTAGAGGATCTGCACGCGGAGCGCCTGGGACTCCGGGTTGGCGCACCAGCGGCAGCGCAGCGGGCACCCCTTGAGGAAGATGGTCGTGCGGATGCCGGGACCGTCGTGGATGCTGTATTTTTGGATGTTGAACACGTTGCCCATGGTCATGGCAGACCCCTCCTTTGCTTGCCTTCACTATACCATGGGCGACGGGGATTGTAAATAAAATATTGCGATTGAAATACAATGATTGTTTCGTAAAAGAAAAATATGGACTTACCCCACGGAATATGCTAGGATAAAAGCATAAAACAATGGTTCGGCGTTACAAAAGAAATGAGGCGTATTTCCGTGGAACAGAAAGAGCGGTTCGGGAAGCTCACGGAGCGCATGCAGGCGTTCCGTGAAGAGGTGCTCGATGAGAAGCCATATATCGATGCGGAGCGGGCGCTGCTTGTGACGGAGACGTATCGCGCGCATCGTAATCTGCCGCGCGTGCTGTTGCGCGCCGTCATGCTGAAGAACATCCTCGACCACATGACGATCTACATCGAGGACAAGACGCTGCTCATGGGCAACCAGGCGTCGAAGAACAAGAACGCGCCGATTTTCCCCGAGTACACGATGAAGTTCGTCATCGACGAGCTCGACAAGTTCGAGAAGCGCGACGGCGACGTGTTCTACATCACGGACGAGACGAAGGAGCAGCTGCGCTCCATCGCGCCGTTCTGGGAGAACAACACGCTGCGCGAACGCGGCGAGGTGCTGCTGCCGGACGAGGTGCAGGTCTTCATGGAGACGGGCTTCTTCGGCATGGAGGGCAAGCTCAACGCGGGCGACGCGCACCTCTCCGTGAACTACGCGCGCCTGCTCAAAGACGGCCTCGCGGGCTACGAGGCGCGCGCGAAGTCCCTGCAAGCCGCGCTCGACCTCACACAGCCGGAGAGTATCGACAAGAATATCTTCTACAAGGCGGTCCTCATCGTCATCGGCGCGGTCCGGGATTTCTCAGAGTGCTACAGCACGCTCGCGAAGGAGCTCGCGGGGAAGGCAGAGGGCGCGCGCCGCGAGGAGCTCCTCGAGATGAGCCGCATCGCGGCGCGCGTGCCCTACGCGCCGGCGCAGACGTTCCGCGAGGCGGTGCAGTCCGTCTGGTTCATCCAGCTCGTGCTGCAGATCGAGTCGAACGGGCACTCCCTGAGCTACGGGCGGCTCGATCAGTACCTCTACCCGTACTACCAACGCGACATCGAGGCCGGCAGGATCACGCGCGCGCAGGCGCTCGAGCTCCTCAGCAACCTCTGGATCAAGAGTCTCACGATCAACAAGGTGCGGAGCCAGGCGCACACGCTGAGCAGCGCGGGCTCGCCGATGTACCAGAACGTGACGATCGGCGGACAGACGCCAGAGAAGCGCGACGCCGTCAACAACTTCTCCTTCGTCGTGCTGCAGTCGATCGCGCAGACGCGCCTCACGCAGCCGAATCTCACGGTGCGCTACCACAAGAACATCGACAAGCGCTTCTTCGACGAGTGCATCGAGGTCGTGAAGCTCGGCTTCGGCATGCCGGCGTTCAACAACGACGAGATTATCATCCCGTCCTTCATCTCCTATGGTGTCAAGGAAGAGGATGCCTACAATTACTCCGCCATCGGCTGCGTGGAGACGGCGGTGCCCGGCAAATGGGGCTACCGCTGCACGGGCATGAGCTACATGAATTTCCCGCGTATCCTGCTCGTCGCCATGAACGACGGCGTCGACCTCACGAGCGGCAAGCGCTTCGCGAAAGGCTACGGCTGCTTCGCGGACATGACTTCCTACGACGAGCTCCTGCGCGCCTGGGACGGTACCGTGCGCGAGCTCACGCGCGCGAGCGTGATCACGGAGAACGCGATCGACAAGGCGTCGGAGCGCGACGTCCCCGACGTGCTCTGCTCGACGCTCACGGACGACTGCCTCGGCCGCGGCAAGACCATCAAGGAGGGCGGCGCCGTCTATGACTTCATCTCGGGGCTTCAGGTCGGCATCGCGAACCTCGCCGACAGCCTCGCCGCCATCAAGAAACTCGTCTTCGACGAGCAGCGCGTGACGCCCGCCGCTCTCTGGCAGGCGATCCTCGACGATTTTGCGACGCCCGAGGGCGCGCGCATCCAGGACCTCCTGCTCCACGAGGCGCCGAAGTACGGCAACGATGACGATGCGGTCGACGGTCTCGTCGTCGAGGCGTACGACTCCTACCTCGACGAGATCAAGAAATACCCGAACACGCGCTTCGGGCGCGGTCCCATCGGCGGCATCCGCTACGGCGGCACGTCGAGCATCTCCGCGAACGTCGGGCAGGGCATGGGCACGATGGCGACGCCGGACGGCCGCCGCGCGCACGCGCCGCTCGCCGAGGGCTGCTCGCCCGCACACAACTGCGACCGGCACGGCCCGACGGCAGTCTTCAAGTCCGTCGCGAAACTCCGCACGGAGAAGATCACGGGCGGCGTCCTCCTCAACCAGAAGATGACGCCCGCCATGCTCGCGACCGAGGAGAACAAGCAGAAGCTCGAGATGCTCATCCGCACGTTCTTCAACCGCCTGCACGGCTATCACGTGCAGTACAACATCGTCTCCCGCGAGACGCTGCTCGACGCGCAGAAGCACCCGGAAAAGCACAAGGATCTCATCGTCCGCGTTGCCGGCTACAGCGCGTTTTTCAACGTGCTCTCGCGCGCGACGCAGGACGACATCATCGCGCGCACGGAGCAGACGCTCTGAGCAAAAAACTCCCCGCCGCCGCCCGGAGGCGGCGAGGGGGAGCAGGGAACGCGGTCGCTTTCGGCGGCGCAGTTAGTGTCGTTGGGGCGGGCGGCTCAGACGGTGAAGACCGTGCAGCCGCGGCTCAGCAGGGACTGGCGCGCGTCCTCGGGCACGGCGTCATCCGTGATGACGGTCACGGGCACATCGCGGATGTTGAGCGGGATGGAGCCGCGCTGATGGAACTTCTCGCTCTCCGTGAGGACGACGAGCTCATCGCACTGCTGCGCCATATCCCGCACCGCCTGCGTGCGCATCTGGTCGCTGTTCGTGAAGCCCGTGCGGTCGCAGTAGCCGTCGGTGCCGATGAAGAAATAATGCACGAAGAAATTCTCCGCCGCCTGCCGCACGAGCGGCCCCGTCATCACCTGCGCGTCGCGCTGGTAAATGCCGCCGAGCAGGACAATCTGGCTCGACGACTCCTTGCGGTGGATATAGTCGGCGATGAACGCGCTGTTCGTGATGATCGTCAGGTCGCTCTTCTCGCTGACGAGCTGCTCGGCGAGCAGCGCGCAGCACGAGCCGGACTCGATCATCACGGTGTCGCCGTCCGCGACGAGCGTCGCCGCCCGCGCCGCGATCTTCTTCTTCGCCTCGAAATGGTAGGCGAGCCGCCCCGCGACATCGTCGCGGCTGCGCAAGCGGGCGAACCCGTGTGCGCGCTCGATGAGCCCCTGCTCCTCGAGCGCGCTGAGGTCCTTGCGGATCGTCACCTGCGAGACGCCGAACCGCTGCGAGAGGTCGATGACCTCCGCCTTCCCGTCGGTCGTGAGCAGCTCGAGAATCTTGTTGAGACGTTCGTTCTTCATAGATAGCCTTTCTTTCGCAAGGGAACCGATTCTATCAATATTTTTTTCGATAGAGGATGTTCTATTATTGTAAACAATCCGGCAGGGAATGGCAACAGGAAATTCCTAGGGATGGTGGGGCAGGGGCAGGCGCCGGGAAAGGGCAGCCGCAGGCTGAGGCGCCCGTCCTCTGCAGGGGTGCCGCCTGCCGGGACACCAGCGCACGCCCGGATGCGTGCCGATCTTTGCCAGGCAGCTTCATCGCCTGCCAACTACCAGAGCCTAGCCGCGGAACGCCGCGGGAGAAAATAGGAGGAACTAGCCATGAAACTCTTTATCGATGACGCCCATCTCGACGCGATCGAGCGGCTCCTCGCCGTCTACCCGATCGACGGCGTGACGACGAACCCCTCGATCCTCGCCAAAGTCGGCGGGAACCCCGTAGAAGTGCTGCACGCCATCCGCGTGGCCATCGGCAACGATCGCCTGCTCTTTGTGCAGGCGGTGCCGACGGACGCCGAGGGCATGCTGCGCGACGCGCGCGCCATCGTGCGCGCGTTCGGCGAGAACACCGTCGTCAAGATCCCCTCGATCCCCGCGGGCTTCCAGGCCATCCGCGCGCTTCGCGCCGAGGGCATCCACACGTGCGGCACCGTCGTCTATACGCCGCTGCAGGCCTACTTCGCCGCCAAGGCCGGCGCCGACTACGTCGCGCCCTACGTGAACCGCATCGACAACATGGGCTATGACGGCGTCGCCGTCGTCAAGGAGATCCAGGACATCCTGACGAAGAACGACCTCCCTGCCGAAGTCCTCGCGGCCTCGTTCAAGAACAGCCAGCAGGTCCTCACCCTCTGTGCCTACGGCATCGGCTCCGCCACCGCCGCCCCCGCCGTCATCGACGCCTTCGTCAAGAACCCCGCCATCGACGCCGCCGTCGCTGACTTCGTCCGCGACTTCGAGCAGGTCGGCCACGGGAAGAGCATGGCGGACCTGCTCGTGTGAGTGGGACCGCTTGCGCGGGTACACGAAAGCAAACGAAAAGGGGCTGCTACACGTTGTTGATACGTGCGGCAGCCCCTTGTTGGTTGCTTCAGGAATTTTCGAGGGAACACAAAAGAGGCTGCCCATCTGCCCGGTGGCAGATCTGCAGCCTCGTCATATTCATGGTGGAGACGAAGTACCACCATCCTAACCCACAAACCTAGCTCGTTGCAACATTAGAGGGCTTCGGATGCCGCTTCTTTTGGAACAAAGTCAATATGCAGACGCATCCCGAGGCCGTCCGCCAGTTTTTTGAGCATGTTGAGCGACGGATTCCGCGTGCCGCGTTCGAGACGGCTGATGTCGCCTTGGTTGATGCCCGTCCGTTTGGAGAGGTCTTCCTGCGTGAGGTGCTGCTCCTTCCGCAGCCGAACCATCGCACGGATAATGTCCATCTCTGGTTGGATCGCTTCATATTCTTTTCGGAAATTGGGATCTTGCAGGCGTTTGTTGAGCGAATCCCGGAACGTAATCATGCTTCAACACCCTTTCTTCGCAGGTAGATGCTTCGATATTTTTCGGCAAGTTCGATTTGACGGGGCGGTGTCTTCTGCTGCTTCTTCACGAAGCCATTCGTCATAATGATGTGCTTCCCGACGAAAAAGAAGTAGAGCACGCGCGTGATGTTCGACCCTTGGATGACGCGCAGCTCGAAGATGTGTTCGGTGAGCTTCGACGAGTACGGCTTGCGCAAGGAATTTCCGGCCATCGCCAGGACATCCATCATACCGTAAACTTTCGCGGCCATCTTGTCATCGAGAGAATCTAAAAACTCTTGGACGGGACACGTATGATCGTCTTTTTCAAAAAACTCGATCTCGAAATTGTCTTGCAACATCGCGCACCTCCATTTCTATATTATGGTATTTTCACCATATTGTCAATGGAGAAATATATCTACGCAAGATGCTCTGTCAAGAGTTTCGCTTGTAAGCAAAGAAAATACGTCAGATTCTTGCCTTTATGGGGAGGGACCTGACGTATTTTTTTGCTATTGCAATAGAGCGAGGACAGAGCTTACGTTTTGATTGGCTTGTGCGAGCATTGCTTGGGCGGATTGGGAAAGGATGTTGTCACGGGCGAAGTCCGTCATCGTCTTCGCCATGTCAGCGTCGCGGATGACGCTTTCGCTAGCTCGCGTGTTTTCGGCATTGGTTGTGAGCGTGTCTTCTGTGAAACTGAGGCGAGAGGAATAGGCACCGACCTGTTCGATGTTGTCGAGTGCTTTCTCGATGGCAGCATCGATCTTTCCAAGGGCGTTGAGAGAAGCATCCCGGGTGTTGACGAGCACGCCATCAATTCCCAAGGCTTCTGGTCTCATATCTTCGATGTAGATGCGCAGATGTTGGTTAGCTTTCGTGCCGGTGTGGATAATGAGCGGACGCTTCAAAACGAGCTGTAGTTCCTCTGGACCGTCTTCGTAGACCGTCGTTGTCGTGACCTGCGTCGTTGATGAGGTTGTCTCGTATTTCGTCGTCGTCGTTTCGAGCGTGGAAACTGTCGTGTCTGTTTTGGTGATGGTTGTCGTTGTGACATCCCAGACATCTTTTGTCGTTTCGCCTAAGGATAATTCGCTGAAATCTTTGATGCCACCGGTCTGTGTGACTTCTGCATCGTCCAGATATACGCCTTGGACGTAGCTGTATGCTGAGTAGCTTGCAGAGGTATTTCCCTGTCCGATTGCTTGCGCGGTAGATGATTGTGTGGAGGCTTGCACGTCTCCGCTGGAGTAGGAAAATACGAAAATGCTCCCGCATTTGGACTGATGGCGCGTGCCAGCCGTGATCGGAGTATCGTATTTTCCACCGTCACCGCTTCCGATGCCGGCGCTCTCTATGGATTCCGCTGTGACCTTTGCGTTGGAATAGATGGTGATGTCGCCGCAGGTGCTCGAATTTTTTGAGCATCCAATGCCAGCTCCGCCCTGCGCTTTTGCCGACACATTCGCATTTGAATAAATATAGATGTCTCCACAGGTAGGGGGATTGTCCTTGGAACTGACATTTGTGCCGTAGGAACCAGATCCAATCGCTGCTGCCGGCGAATAGAGCCGCTTTGTATCCGCATAATATTTGTCGGGTGACAGATCGTCATTCATCGTTACATTGACTTGCGATCCGCTTCCAATATAAATATTTCCGCAGGAAGCAGCATCGCCTCCGCTTCCGATGCCAGCTCCTGATGCGCGGCGATTTGACAGGAGGTTCAATGTGACGCCTTCGCCAATGGAGATGTCTCCGCAAGTACCGCCACGGTCGCTTCCGATGAGTGCTCCGACAGAAGTATATTCTCGCGTAATGGAAAGAGAACCGTTTCCGACGATGGACAGGCCACCACCCGCATTGATAACGGCTTTCTCTCGCTGATTATCCCATTGATCGTATTGTTGCACATAAGTTTCTGTTGTGGTGTTCGTTCCCAAGAGATGCAGTGTATTCGTCGAAGAAGCGTCAAATGCGATGATCGACTTTGTCTTGTCCTGATTATCGATGCTGACATTTTTAAGGTAGAGGTCTTTGACGCCTCCATCGACAAGCTGGACATTTTGAAGGACGGTGCCATCTTCCGGCCCCATGATTTCCACGCTTTCGGCGTTGATGCTCAGCGTTCCTGTATAGTCAGATGCAAAGCGATAGACGCCATCTTTATCAACCGAGGTCGTTCCGTTTTTGATGAGGATGGGCTCATCCTTTATGGTTTTTGTGTTTTTCACGGCAGATACGATGGTAGTTGTCGTGACGGTCTGCACCGTTGTCGTGTCTGTCTGGACGGTCGAGGTGGCAACTGTTGTCGTTGTCGTGCTTTGCTTTGTATCGACGACAGTTGTCTGGTTGCCATTTTTCGTCGAAGTCGCATTGGTTTTCGCTGTCGTCTTGGATGATATGACGGACGGGCCATTGGTCGTCGTGCTGCTTGTTTTCGTTGCTGGTTGTGTCACAGGGCCGACGGTGGTTGTTCCAAGATTTGTCGGCTCGGTATCGGAGGTAGATGATGTTGTAGAAGTCGTTGTCTTTGAGACGGTGGGCGAAGTCGTCAGTTTGCTGGTTGGCCCGACCGTTGTCGTTGTTGTTGGATCGTTGGTCGTTGTCGTGTCTGTGTGCTGGCTGATGATTTTTGCTGCGCCTGTCGTCGTCACCCAGGCTTTCTGACACCACATGCCGTTGAGCAGAGGAATCCCGTTGTAGTTCGTATCTTCCGCAATGTCTTCGATTTGTGCCTTTCGCTGGTTGAATTCTTTCTGGATGGTCGCGCGGTCTTGGTCGCTGTTATGGTCGTTCGCAGAGTTGATGGCGAGCTCTTTGAGACTGCGGAGCTCATCGAGAATGTTCTGGATGCCGCCGTCCGCTACAGCGAGAAGCGACTTGCCGTTTTTCACGTTTTCGATATCTTGATCGAGTCCACGAACCTGGACACGCATCTTTTCGCTGATGGAATATTCGGAGGCAGCATCACCGGCACTGTTCAGTTTCATTCCAGAGGCTGCTTTTTTCAGATCCTTGGCGAGCTTTGATTCATTCTTTTTCTGTTCCCCGAGGACCATGTTCGCCGCATTATTGTTTCGGATGCACATAGGCATGGTCGATCCGCCTCCTTGGCTGGGAACTTTCAAATGGGAAAAATGGCTCTATCTATATTATCGTCGAAATTTCAGTTAAAAGAAAACATACACACGCATAAATAGATCAAGAGCATGACGGAATACGAATATTTGGATATTTTTCTCATAATGCGACAAGCTCAAAGGAAATTCGCGCTCTTGGCATTGCTGTTCCACTGTTCCAGCTGTTCCATGATTTTTCAATGCAAAAATGGAATTTCGGCGGTGTCGCTCTGATGTATGACGTTTTGGTATCCTGGGGTTCTTGTATGGTTCTTGTGTGACAAAAAAGCTCCCTGTCCGTTGCAGGACAGGGAAATTTCATGCCAGATGGCTTTGCTTCAAGATGTAGTCATCAAGCGCACCTCGGGGAATTTTCCAAATACGATTGATACGAAATCCTTTGATGGCACCGGTGTTTAGGAGACGGTAGGCAGCGTTGCGTCCAATGTCGAGTGCTTCGCAGAGATCATCGAGCGTTATAAGCTCTAAACGGTTCTGATTCATGAGTGTTTACCCCCTTCTGAATACGAAATTTCATCTCATTTATTCGCATGTTCATCTCGTCATATAATTCGAGATAATCATAGATGGGCTGTCATACTGCTGGCTCACTTTGATTCACGTTGCTTGCGAAGACGTGTGACAATGTAATTTTGGATGGATTCTTCAGGGATGCGCCACGTATTGTGGCCTTCATCCTTGTAGGCTTCGATCTGCTTGGTGTGAATGAGATGATAGATTGTCTGGGAACTGCATCCGAGAATAGCTGCGGTTTCCGCGACGAACAAGACGCTTTTTGTGATGGTCATACCTGATCGCTTCTTTCGTTTGATGGTGGGAACGTTTTTACATTTATGTTTGATTCGCGGTGATGCAATTACGTTATTTTGCGTGATGTGTCATTGGCTTCTTTTTCGTTCATATATTATTCCATTGAATGGCAATGCCTTTCCGTAGGCAAAGCCGTTTTATTTAGCGCTTGGGAGGTGATACGAATTGTATTCGATATTTCATTTGGATGATCTGGAAGAACGGAAGGAGCGATGTTTCGGGAAGATTATACGGTATGCAACGATGGGCGCGTTGAATGGGCTGAATCCGGTGCCGGGGGTTAACGTTGGCGTTGACGTAGGCATTTGCCTTAAAATGATGGCAGATATTCGGGAAGAATTTGGTCTGACAGAAGCGATGCGGGTGCAATTGCAAAGCTATGAGATGCTTGTGCCGCTGCTCAACGCCGTCTTCAGTCGTGCGACGCAGGCTGGTGTCAACGTTCTGTTAAAAGAATTGTTGCGGGATACGACAAGTCATACGGTGTTGTCACTCATCCCTATTATCGGACAGGGCATATCAGCAGCATTGGGATTTGTAGTCATCCGAAAACTTGGAAACAATTATGTTGATGACTGCTATCGCTTGACAAAGGAAGCACTAGAGATTGCGGTCGTGGATGCAGAGTATAGTGATTGAAGAGTTGCCTCGGACAGCATTTGTCTGGGGCTTTCTGTTTGGAGGGATTTCTCATGGAAAAAGCATTGGAAAAGATGTCGGAAGAAGAACTGTTCGGTTTCTTTCTGCCGAAGGAAAGTGCGCGGGATTTGATGCGGGAGTATGATTCGGCGTACAACGTCCTGCGGAATGCGTCGGAAAAACAGCTCGGGAAAATCGATGGCCTCGGCGCAACGCGCGTAAATCGTTTGCTGGCTTTGAAGGAGCTCATGCATCGCATGGATGAGGGGCGTGCGCAGCAGCGCAAAGTGATTCATGGTCCGGCGGATGCTTGCGCCTATTTTGATTTCCTGCGCACGCATCAGCAGGAAGAAGTGTGGGTGCTCACGTTGGACAGCAAGTCGCACGTTCTTCGTGGGCGTTGCATCGTTAAGGGGACGGTGCGTTCGGCCTTGGTGACGCCGCGCGAAGTTTTCCATGTAGCCGTGCTGGACATGGCGGCATCGGTCATCGTGGCGCACAATCACCCGTCGGGCGATCCTGAGCCGAGCCGCGATGACATGGTGACGACGCGCCGCATGGTGGAAGCTGGAAAGGTCTTGGACATCAATTGCTTTGATCACGTCATCATTGGTGATACCAGTCAGAGCTTGCGGGAACAATACCCGAATCTCTGGGAAGAATAAGGAGGATGAGAAAAATGGCGTACATTTCGGAATGCGTTGCCTATCGTGACATCGAGGGTGACGTGCAGATGGCAGAAGATGGCATCCTGTTCTTGCACTTGCAGCTGGGAAAAGATGTCAATCTGGAGCTTACGCTGAACCCGGTGCAGGCATATCGCTTGGGAGAGAAGCTGTATCAAGCGGCAAACAGCATGACGGTCGATGCGATGGAGAGCAAGGAACTCTACGGGAGCGCGGAAATCTTGCTGGAAAAGGAAAACGCAGAACCAGAAGAAGAATCTGAGTCGATGCCGTTGGAAAAGAAGATTGCTTGAAGGGGGCGTATGTCATGCCAGCAACCAAATTCATTTGCCCAGATGGGTGTTGCGTTGACATCGAGACGTGCTTGAAATCGTGTGTTCATGGGGATCGTTGCATGTTTTTGCCAACGCTAAAAGCGATCAGCAAGTCGCTCAATCGCAACTTGAAAGAACCGACGGTGACGGAACTCATCGCCGGTGTCCGCGAGACGTTCTTGAAGAAAACGACGGATTACGCGGTAGATCCAAGCAGCGTTCTCTATGCCATGCAAGGGCAAGCCGTTCATCGCCTGCACGAGGAAAATTCCGAGGATGGCATCTTGAGCGAGACGCGCTTGATGGATGATGTCACGAGCGGCCAGTTTGACCTCTATGGGGATTTGCTCGATACGAAAGAGGGCATCTTGGGGGATTTGAAAGTCACGAGCTCCTATAAGCTCATGAAAGCACTCGGCATCCATACGGTGCGGGTCGCAACGGGCGAGGTCTACAAGACGGGAGCGCGGAAGGGGCAACCGAAATATCGGAACGAGCTCCGCTATGATGGCGTTCGTCACTTGATGGACTGGGCGTTGCAGCTGAATTATTATCGTCTGCTTTGTGAGAAGGCCGGCATCCGCATCGATCAAATGTACATCCAAGCTATCTGCCGGGACGCGGGGCTTCGCATCGCATCTGAGCGTGGCATCGACCAGACGATTTACATGATTCCGATTCATCGGATCAGCGACCATTGGCTGCGGCTCTATTTTCGGACGAAAGCTGCGCGCCTTGCGCGTGCCGTGCAAGAAAACAAGCTGCCGCCCGTTTGCAGTGCGAAAGAACGTTGGAACGATCGGAAGTGCCTCGGCTATTGTGCAGCGCGCGAAAACTGCCCATATGCACAAGCCCTGTCCGTTGGTACGAAACAGGAAGCAGTATGAAAGGAAGGAAATGATCATGCAGAAATTGGCAAAGAAGTTCATTGAGGTCATGACGGATTGCAGTCACATCGCAAAGAACGGGACGAATAACTTTCATGGCTACAAGTACGCGACCAGTGCCGACGTCTTGGAGAAAGTCAACGCCTCTCTGACGAAGCACGGCATCGCATCCATCGCCGTGCCGGAGCTCATCAATTTGCAGGACGTCACGACGGCAAAGGGCAATATCGAGCATCTGGCAACGGTGAAGATGACGGTGACGCTCGTCGATATGGAATCGGGCGAGACGTTTTCCTTGGTCGGCCTCGGTAGCGGGCAGGACAGTGGCGACAAGGCTGTGATGAAAGCGCAGACTGCCAGCATGAAATATGCCTACTTGCTCAGCCTTGCCATCTCGACAGGTGACGATCCTGAAGCCGATACGAGGACGGATGAAAATTCCGCAGGTGCGCAGGCATCAGCAGGAGCACCACGTCAGTGGCAGAAAGCGGCTCCAGTCGCTGGAACATCTGTCTGTGCTGATTGCGGCGCGCCCATCACGCCGAAGGTGCAGAGCTTTTCCGTGAGCAAGTACGGGCGGCCGCTTTGCATGAACTGCCAGAAGGGAGCAGCACGGAGCGCGTGAGGATAGAAAACAGACCTCGTTTGCTGAAATATTCGTATCACTGCGTATATATTCGTATAGCGTCTGCTGTATTCAGACGATTTCACAGAAAAATGAGATAATAAAAGGGGATAATTTACATTCGTTGTGGATGATGGGGATGGCGAGATGGAGTTTCAGCGAGATATCTTTTTCAAGCAGATCGGTGGAAAAATTTCCTACTACCGAATGCTGGCCGGGATGCAGCAGGCAGAACTGGCGAACAAAGCCTTCATCAGCCAGAGCACCTTGAGCCGGATCGAGCATGGGACGTACAATAAGAACCTTTCCTTCTCGCTGTTACTGGACATCGCGAAGGGACTAGACCTTGACCCCACGTTGCTGTTTAGCTTCAATGAGAAGGAAAAGAGCATGTGGCTGAAAATGAACTAAATGATACGGTGTAGAAAAAGCACGATGCACTCTCGTTACGAAAATCTCTCCCCCGCCGCTGCCGCATTCAAGCGACAGCGGCGAGGTCGAGATTTTCGTAGCTCAAGCGCATCGTGCTTTTCTGATTTTTCAACGAGAAGGAAGCATTGGCTTAGGAACCTTTAGGAACATCCACTCGCTTTGACAGGAAGGAGGCAACACATCTAACGGATCGGTTTTTGAAGAATAAGAGGGCTCGACGCAATAATGAAAAAACTCACCCAAAACGTCTTCGTAAAGATCAAGGTATTGTGTTCCGCTTTTTTCGCAGTTGAAAGAACTCTTGTTCTCTGTTCGCGGTACAATTTGATTGTCTTTGTTCTTTATGAAATTTTTTTCGGACGAAGAATTTTTGCAGAGATTGTCGACGAAATCGGTGATTTTTACAGTTTTATGCTTTAATGCGGTAAATGCGATTTCTGTGAAAATAATCTCTAATAATGGAAGCAAAATAGTAATATGATATTCAAGCTCACAAGTCATGAGCGATTCAAATCCTTTTTGCATGTAGGACTGATCTTCAAGCATATTAGGGCGGTTCGATTCGGGGATATTCTTTAGATAAGGCTCCTCATCAAAGCGATGGTCAACTAATTTTGGTAAGTCTGCTAAGAATTCTTGCCAGTCAACAGCTCTGATTTGCCGATATTTTAAGAAGGGCGAGAGGGCGAACTTTTTTATGAAACCGGAAACTTCTGGTGTATCATCGCCAAAAGCTGTATATATGGTATCCACTAAATTGAGACATGTCAGACGTTCCAGTAGATATTGGTTTAACGTCGGAAGGGTGGCCAACATCCACTCGGAATCATCAGGAAATAAGTCATTGAACAATTTGGTGATGTATGGACTTGGCGTTGATAAAGATAGGTTGTCAAATCGTGAAGGAATGTCTTTAGGGCGAAGTTTTGGGTGAGCCTCTTTGAATAGATGAGATGACTTGAAAGCTAATTTTCGATAATCGCTATCATAATGAGTATGATAATACTGATAAAATGGTGAGATGGATGTGTTTTTTGAAAAAATAATGTTTGAAATAAAATCTACTGTTAATGGAGATAAAAAAATATGCTTAAACGAAGGCGCTTTGGAAGGCTTTTCAGTAGGTTCAGCATAACGTGTGAATATTTGTAAAAATGGAGCGATGACACTATGATTCGCATCAAGTCGTTGACTAAAGATTCTAGGCTGTTCTAGTCCAGTTATGTCTAGTGATTTTAACGGGATGGAGAAGCCCGATAGCGGATTCTTGCTTTTGGATAATTTTTGTCCTTTCGGTTTTATGGTCATGCTGTAGGTATGTAAGAAAGAAAGCAATAAGAATAACTTCAAATCTTGTCGTAATACGGTGGTATTGTACACGGCAGGAAACTCCATGGGTCTGCCAAAAGAGGTTGTTAAAAGTTCAGGCGGTGTTCTCGCGCTAAGGTGGTTGAATAGGTAATTTCTCATATCGCTAAAAGTATAAAAACCGAGATAGATTTCAGGTTGATTAAGATTTATAAAACCTTCGCATAATTCAAATGTTAATTCAAAAATATCATCGATTCCGGTTGTCGATGCTGCAGCGCTTCGAAGAAGCTCAAGCTCTTTCCAAAAAATGTGCGAAATGTCGACTTGATCATGTGTAGGAAAGACGGATGAAGAGCTTCGAGATGGCTGTGCCGGTGATGGGAAATGCTTCCCAGAATAGGATAGGGAAAAATGTGCAAGGATGGAGCGGAGCCATAGATCAGATTCGATGCTATGGTACGATAAATTACAGAGGTATCGCGGATCGGTTTTCGTAAAAATGTTAAACACGAGAACTCCCCTCCTTTTGATAGGATATTTTTGGATAAATTCGATATTTAGCTCAAAATATCCTACTATAACGCTGCTTTCCTCGCATTAAATTTGGAATAGAGCCGCGAGGAAAAAGAGCGTATCATAATGGACGTAGAGATCACCACACCTCAACGCAAAGGAGCTTGCCATTATGAAGAAGGAAGAACTGCTTTCGCTGGTCGCAGCGCTGGCCAACATGGGAACCATCAAGGCGGATGACGGCGCGTTTTACGTCTATGACGCGAAGCGTGCAGTGTGGCATTGTCTTAGGAAAAAAGAGGTTGCACTGAAGCTGTCCGAGCTAGTAGCAGCGGTAAGACCCGGCTTGACGTTCGATGAACTCAACGTCCTGAAAAAGGAACTGTTGGTTCATCCAGAATTTGTTCAAGATTTTCGCGGGAAAGCACTATACGAGCGTCGTATTCATGCGGGCGGCTTGCTGCTTGGCATTGATGGTGACGAGATCACGACAGAGAGGGCGTCCCGCGACGATTTCATCGCAGAGACATTGAACTTCCAATTCCGTGCGAGCGCGAAACTCGTTGAAGCCCCGACCTGGATGGAATTTCTCCAGCATAGCTTTGCAATCAAAGCCGATCTGACGAAATCAGGCCCGGCGTTGGCGATGGAAGCGTCAAAAATCTTGGAGCATTCGAGTGTTCGTCGTCTCTTCGAGTTCCTTGGCTACGCAGTATCGCCACCTGGCATTTGGGGAGCGAAGAAAATGATGGTGCTCCTCGGCCCGCCCAATACGGGCAAGAGCCAGATCGTCGAGCTTGTGCGCCGCGTCAAGGGCAAAACGGGATGCGTCTCGATGACACCGCATGATTTGGCGGATCGTTTTCGGAGCGGAATGTTGTTAGATGCAAGCATCGTTCTGAATGACGAGATGCCGACGACGGGGCTCAAACATCTTGACACGTTGAAGAAAGCCATTGCAGGTGAAGAACTGACGTGTGAGAGGAAAGGCGTAGACCCTGTGACGTTCTGTCCTCGTGTCAAGATGCTGTTTGCGGGAAACCAATTACCAGAACTTTCTGAACCTGATTTTGGTAATGCGTTTGCCAATCGCCTCGTTGTTGTGAATTTTTCTCATCCAGTTGGTGCGGAAAAGAGGAATATACACTTGGCCGATGCGTTCTTTGAAGAGCGTGATGTCATATTTTCTCTCGCTGTGAAGCATTTGCTCACCTTGCGAAAGCACAATTTCTGCTTTACGCAAGATGCAGCTGGCGATGAAGCGGTAGCAGTGTATCGCGCGGAAAATTCATCAGTTGCATTGTTTCTCGACCTTGAAATGGATGCCGTGGAACGAGGCACAGGGCTTATTGTTTCGAGCGAAGACCTGTTCAATGGTTATAAGACGTTTTGCAATCAAAATGCGATAACGCCTTGCAACCTTCGTGAATTTCACGAGCAGCTGCGTCAGATGGGCTTTCACAAGGTGAAGAAACGCTTGCGCAAAGGTGGAAATCCGAGATACGTATACGAAGGGCTCGCGCTGAAATGGATGACTGGAGGGATTGAAAATGAAAGCATCTGAAACGCAGATACTTCAGTGCCGTGCTTCGCCTGAGGTGGTCGCAGCCATAGATGAAATTGCAAGGCTTCAATTTAACGGGACGCGATCAGCTGTCCTCCGTGCAGCCGTCAAAGATTACATTGAAGGCTGTACGAAAGCAAGCAGCGAGGTCGCTGACCCCATCCGCGAACAAATTCGCTATCTTTATGAGGTCTTGCTGCAACAGGCAGACGTAGATTACGTGATAAAAATGGAGGTAGAAAAACTGTGGAAGATGGTAACTTCAGCGTAACTGACAGGAAAAGGCCAGCTATCCTGCGCTTTATCAATTACGCGACGGCTGACTTAAATCAGTTTGAAAAGAGCGCAAAATATATCTTTCGTGATTCCGCAAGTGCGGTTCATTTGAGGTATGCGCGCTTTCTGGATAAGGCTCATCCGAAAGACAGCATGGCGCTGCTCGAACGTCATTGGAACGGGGAAATCAAAGGACGCCTGTTCAAGCATCTCATTTGTGCGTTTGGCGATCCGACGATGCATCCGGAGACTGGCTTTGAAATTATGAGCGAGTTTGCGAAAGCCTTTACCGATTATCCGTTTTTGTTCGCCATACATACCGATGTCCCGCGTCGTATTCATGCGCACGCGCTCCTTGGAATGACGAACTTGCGGACAGGCAAGCGTTACTCGCAGGATTGGAACGAGCTTCATCGTGCGAAGACGCAGCTGAATCTGTTGCTCCAGGCACATGGCCTATGCCCGATCCGTGGTGAAGGGCGCAGCACTTTTTCGGACAGAGAGAAAGTTGTGAGTCATGTGACGCAATCTGCCCCGTGTAGTTTTGAAGATGGCGCGGATTTGCCAGAAGATATTTCCGTTGTGTCATGTGACGTGGCTACGCCATCACTCAGCATCGAGACATCGATGCCTAGGCCGATTTACAATGCAACACAGCAGTTGCAGATGTTTAGCAATGTGCTTCAAAGGGCATATTTCTTGAAAGGAATGGGTTCTCATGTTTGAAAATTACAACCGTTCATTTGGAAGTTTCCAAAACTCGCCGGTGCAGTCCCCTCTGCCTGTTTATCCAAGCGATGCATCCACGTTGGTACAACAGCAAGAAAGTTATGCGTCCCCAAGGGGGCCGATGCAGGCGATTCCTGCTGGCACGGTGAATCCGGCACCACAACTTGTCATCCAGGCGGCGGATTTACATTCTTATCTGATGATGCAGGCTGAACTTATGCGCACGTGTTGGGAGAACGGCGCGGCGGTGCAGCGTACATTGGATGCGAGGAAATCAACAAGTGCTGTATCAGAGACGATGAATACTTCTGCCAAGAGTGATGGCATCTGTGTTGGCGTATACGACCGCTTCGGTTATGGCGTTTTTCGCAATGAAGCATCTATGAAGGAGCGCATGACGAAATATGCGCGTTATTGGGATCGAAACTCGATGAGGTATCAATCGTTTTCGTCCTATCCAGAGGCGTTGACTTTTGCGAAAGAGGGAGCCGCCCGCTTGACAGGCAGGAGGGAGGATGCATTGCCGAATCCGCGTTATCAGTATGATTGGAAGGAAAATGTAAGATGAAACGTGTCAAATTCACGATTCCGAGGGTCAAACCGGAAGTACCCGCTTGTGAGGTGGAAGAACTTTCGGAAATCCAGCAGCAGAAGCAGATTGACAAGCTGCTTCTCGCAATTGTTGTTAGGGTGTACAAGGAGGCGCAGGAACATGGGACTGATGGAAAGACTGAAGTCGCGTAAAATGCCGGCGAAAGCCGTCATCTATGCCCGCTTTAGTAGTGACAACCAGCGTGATGCCAGTATTGATGCGCAGGTGCGCGCTATCAGGGAGTTTGCGAAGGGCAACAACATTGTCATCGTCGAGAATTATATCGATCGTGCGAGGTCAGCTACGACAGACGACCGTCCGGCCTTTCAGCAGATGATCGAGGATTCGGCGAAGCACAATTTCGAGATCGTCCTCGTCCACAAGCTCGACCGTTTTGCACGCAATCGTACGGATAGCATGGTCTATCGCTCGAAGCTGCGCAAGAACGGCGTATCGCTGTTGAGTGTGACGGAGCCGTTGGACGATGAACGTCCGGAGGCAATTATCTTGGAATCCGTGCTCGAGGGTATGGCCGAATATTATAGTAAGAACTTGGCGCGTGAAGTCCGCAAGGGCTTAAAGGAGAACGCGTTGCAAGCCAAGCACACGGGCGGGCGGCCGCCACTTGGCTATGACGTGGATCGCGTGACGCGAAAACTGGTAATCAATGAAGATGAGGCGGCGGCTGTCCGCCTCATTTTTACGATGACGTTGCAAGGCTCGGGCTACTATGCCATTCTGAACGAGCTCAATGCGCATGGCTACCAGACAAAGATGGGAAAACCGTTTGGTAAGAATTCGATTTACGAAATTTTGCGCAATAAAAAGTATACCGGCATCTACATTTACAATCGCGTTGTGGAGAAAGATCCCGATACGCATAAGCGCAACAATCATCGTGTGAGAGATACATCGGAGACGATCATCCTTCCTGATGCCGTCCCGCGCATCATCTCGGACGATGACTTCCAAGCGGTACAAGCCATCTTGAACCAGCGTCGTCGTCATCGTGAGGTCGGCAGGGGCAAGAAGGAAACATACCTGTTGACAGGTAAAATCTTCTGCGGCGAGTGCGGCTGTGCTTATAGCGGCAATCGCAAGAAGTCCAGCGGCAACCGTAAGCCAATCATTACATATCGCTGCAATAATCGCGCGCGCAGGACGAAGCAGGCGTGTCATAACCGCGAAGTGAATCGTGACTACTTGGAGAGCTTCGTCCTCGACCAGATTGAGAGAGCGGTGTTCAACAAGGACGTCGTGTCGCGTCTGGTGGATGAGTTCAAGGACTATCTTCGCAGCCTTGACACAGAGCAGAACGCATCGCTGAAGCGCTTGCAAAAACAAGTGGCTGAGGCGGAGCAGAAGGAAGAACATCTTTTGAACTTGCTGGCCTCGGGCAAGGTCAGCGAAGCGCAAGAGTTGATTCTGCTCGAATCGATGGAGCACATGGACGCGGACAAGCGCAAGCTGCAAGAAGAAATCGAGCGCGTCCGCATCGCAATGGATGTGGCCGTCCCGAGCCGGGAAGAGATCGAGCGGTACTTCCAAAAGGCGCGGAAACAATTCCGTGATCGAACGCTCAAAGAACAGCAGGAACTCGTGAATGAGTTCGTCGAAAAGATTATCGTGCACGAAGACGAGGTTGAGGTGATCCTTAACCTCGTCTCTTTCGTCTATCGAAGGACCTTCACAAGGGAAACCCAGAAAGTCACGAGGCGGCAGCTTCAGGCCATGTATCACGCCTGAGGTTGCCGCCTTTCTATGTTCTGCTTGGAGCATACGAAAAAAGGCATATCAAAACATTTCTGTTTAATATGCCTTTTATTTTTAATTCCATAACCAATCTATGGAATTTGTGGGCTAAGATGGTGGAGACGAAGGGGCTTGAACCCTCGACCTCTCGGATGCGAACCGAACGCTCTCCCAGCTGAGCTACGTCCCCGTGAACAATCAATAGTATAGCGCGATTGTGGAGAAGATGCAAGTGCTTTTTTCAGATTCCAGGCATCTTTTTTTGCTGGCGTGGATAGGAGTTCGATAGAAAGCTGCCTGCTGTTGTACGTAAATAATGATTATCATACAGAAAAAAATTATAGATAAATGATGATTCTAAGAGGAACTTCTTTCTCCATCTCGAATAATAGTAAAATACAAAGGGGTTGACCATAACGGAAAAGGAAAGGAGGCGAAGCCGCTTGGGGGGCTGCGGAGGCATGCCATAGAGAAACGCGTCCATGGGGCGAGTCGAGGGGTAACGGCTCGTCGGGAAAGGGACCATGGATGCAGGGGGGAGATGAGAAGCGGCGCGATCCCTCGCCGTTGACCGCAGATGCAAGGCACATCGCGGAGGATGAGGAGCACGGCAGTTCCGGCGGAGAAAAAGATGCTGGCTTGCTGCATGCCCGGGATATTGGAAGAAAAGAAAGGAAGGGCCTTTTATGAGTTGGCTTAAAAATGTGAAGGTCACAGGGAAATTGATCATCCTCGTGGCGGTTGCCGTAGCGTCGCTTGCCATCGTTGGCATCGTGGGCGCACGGGCGCTCAGCACGACGGAGGCAGGTCTCCGGGGACTCTACGGGGAGAACATGCAGTCGGTGCGTTATCTCTATGACTGCTCCATCGCTGTGCGTGCAATCCAGGCGCGCGTCCTCGAGAACAACATGCTGATGGACGCGGAGCAGATAAACGTGGAGCAGCTCCAGAAGAATAATGACGCCATCGAGGAGTACAAGAAAGACTACGGCAAGGCCTGGTCAGCGTACATCGAGATCAGCGGCGGCAAGGATGCACGGGCACAGGAAACGGACGCCAAGTGGCAGGAATTCCAGCAGGTCCTCGACACGATGAACCATCTCGTGCAGACGGGGCAGAAGAAAGAGGCCGCTGCCTTGTACGGTGCGAAGGCTATCCCCACCGTCGTCGCTTGGGATGATGATATCATCGCCATGCGCGCCGATGCGAATGACGGTGCTTCCGTCATTGCGACGAGCACGGATAGGTATGTGAGCGCCGCTGCTTGGATCATGGCTGTCGTAGCGCTCATCGCGATTGTGCTCATGATCTTCGTCAGCTACTTCATCGTGGGCGGCATCCGCACGCCGCTCGCGAAGATGGTGCATGTCTGTGGCGCCTATGCCAAGGGGGATTTCCGCCAGACGAACCTCAACGTCCAGCGCCGCGACGAATTCGGCGATGTGAACCGGGCACTCGTCGAGGTGCGCAAGACGCTCGGCGGCATCTTTACCGAGACAGCGAAAGGCGCATCGGAACTCGCGGCGTCTTCTGAAGAGCTCACGGCGAGTTCCCAGCAGACGGCGCACGCGGCGCAGCAGGTGGCAGGTTCGATTACCGCTGCGACGGAGGCGACGGGTGCACAGCACGACAGCATCCAGGATGGCATGACGGCGACGGGCAGGGTTGCAGACGCCGTCTGCTCGCTCCGCGAGGAGGCGGGCAAGGTCTCCCAGCACGCGGACAACGCGAGCGGCAAGGCCATCGAGGGCGCGAAGGCCATCGAGGACTCCGTGCGCCGGATCAACGAGGTGGCGAGCATGGTGGCGGACTCCACGTCGGTGGTGGACAAGCTGGGGCAGAGCTCGCAACAGATCGGGCAGATCGTCGAGACGATCGTCGGCATCTCCGACCAGACAAACCTCCTCGCGCTCAATGCCGCCATCGAAGCGGCGCGCGCCGGGGAGGCAGGCCGCGGCTTCTCCGTCGTCGCGGAGGAGGTCCGCAAGCTCGCCGAGCAGTCTCAGTCTGCAGCGGGACAGATCGCGACCCTCATCACGAGCATCCAGCAGGAGACGGCACGCGCGGTCTCCTCGATGAAGGAGGGGAACGCGGCTGTCGCGAGCGGCGCAAGCTCCGTGGCCTCCCTCAGCGATACGTTCCATCAGATCCAGGACCATGTGGAAAGCGTCTCTTCTGAGGTGCGCGGCATGGAGACTTCCATTGTAGGGATCTCCGATGAGATGACGGGCATCGCCCAGAAGATGGAGCACATCCAGCAGGAGGGGACGCGCATCGCCTCAGAGATGCAGAGCGTCTCTGTTGCGACGGAGGAACAGTCCGCCGCCTCGGAGGAGATCGCTTCCGCCAGCGCGTCACTCGCGAGCCACGCGCAGAAGATGCAAGAGGGCGTGACGCGTTTCAAATATTGAGAGAAGGATATGTGACAGCGGGGTTGGTCAGGCGGCAGGGAAGGAGGCTGGAACGTCGCAAAAGCATGGGATAAACGATGTTCATGGGGTTGAGCCATGGGGCACTGGCTCGAAAGGAGAGGGAACATGAATACGAAAAGTTTCTTATTTAAGATGTGTTCGGGACTGGTGGCGAGCCTTTTCGTGCTCACGCTCGTCCTGACGGGCTTCTCCGTCTACGCGCTGCGGAGCCTGCTCTACGACCAGTACGGTGGCAAGCTCACGGATGCCGCCGAGGGCGTCGATCACCTCATGGAAATCTATGAGGCGAACGCACTCGCGCACGCTCGCGTCATCGCGGAGGATCCGCAGATCGTCGCGGCGCTGCAGTCGCGTGATTTCCAGACGATGCTCGCGGCGAGCGCGCCGCTCATGAAGGATGGCGGGCTCGACTACATGGTCCTGACGGACCCGAGCGGCCATGCGCTCATCCGCACGCATCAGCCGACGAAGGTGCCGAAGGTAGACGACAGCATCGCGAGTCAGCAGAACGTGAAGGAAGCGATGGGCGGCAAGGCGTTCGTCACGCTCGAGGAGGGCAAGACCGTGCGCCTCTCCGTCCGCGCCGGCGCGCCCGTCTACGATGCGAACCACCAACTCATCGGCGTCGTCTCGACGGGCTACGTCGTGAGCAAGAACGAGATCGCCGAGATGGCGAAAAGCATGTTCGGCGCCGACATGATGGCGTTCCTCAAGGGCGAGATGATCGCGACCTCGCTGAAGGGCGCAGATGGCGAGAACCTCTCGGAGTATGAGGAGAAAGACGAGGATCTCCTGCAGAAGGTCGAGGGGGAGGGCGGCAAGGCCGTTGCGCCGCTCTCGCTCGCCGGCAAGGACTACCTCGCCGCTTATGCGCCGCTCAAGAACGCGGACGGCAACATCATCGGCATGGTCGCGATGGCAAATGAGCTCTCGCCGATCACCGCCGCCGTTCTGAAGACGACGCTGACGTCCATCGCCTTTTCCGTCCTCATCCTCGTGATCGCCACGGTGCTCGCGTTCCTCTATTTCCGCCGTATGCTCGCGCCGATCGCTGTCGTGCAGGAGCGCCTGCGCTACCTCGCGGAGGGCGATCTCACGCAGCCGCCGCTCGCCGTCACGTCAGAGGACGAGCTCGGCCTGCTCGCGCACGAGTGCAACGAGATGTCGGAGAAGCTCGCCAAGGTGATAAAGTCGGTCAGCGGCCAGGCGGACTCCGTGGCGGAGTCCTCCGGTGCCCTGCGCGAGAACTCGACGCAGACGGCAGATGCCACCACGCAGATCGCGGAGTCGATCGTCAAGGTCGCCGAGGGCGCGGAGTCGCAGAAGACCACGGTGGGGCAGGTGCTCGAGGCGGCGAACGACCTCGACGCGCACCTGCAGAAGCTCGCGACGAACGCCGACGAGATCGCCGCGGCGTCGACGAAGACGAGCGAGATGGCGGCCGAAGGCACGTCGATCGTTGACCGCTCGGTCAAGAGCATGACGAGCCTCGAACAGTCGGTGCAGGCGTCGACGGGCGTCATCCAGCGCCTCGGCGAGCAATCGCGGGAGATCAGTGAGATCGTCGAGACCATCTCCGGCATCGCTGACCAGACGAATCTCCTCGCGCTCAACGCCGCCATCGAGGCAGCGCGTGCCGGCGAGCAGGGACGCGGGTTCAGCGTCGTCGCCGACGAGGTGCGCAAGCTCGCAGAGCAGTCGTCGAGCGCGGCGAGCAAGATCTCTACGCTCATCGGCGAGGTGCAGCGGCGCACGGACGAGGCGGTCGCCTCCATGAAGGAGGGAAATGAGATCACCGTGACGTCCGTGCAGGCCGTGCACGAGGCGGGCGATGCCTTCGGCAAGATCGCCGGGCAGATCGAGATGCTCTCCGGGCACATCGAGGAGTCCGTCCGCGCCATCCGGCAGGCGGGCGAGGGCGGCCGCCAGATCGTCGAGGCGGTCAATGAGATTGAGAAGGTCGCGGACCAGCTCGCGAGCGAGACGCAGAGCGTCTCGGCAGCGGGCGAGGAGCAATCGGCGACGATCGAGGAGATCGCCGCCGCCGCGAGCCAGCTCTCCCACATGGCGGACGAGCTCAAGGACATCGTGAAGAAGTTCCGTTTGGCATGAGCAACGCCTGAGACGGCGCGCCTGCGTCACATGAACGCGGGCGCGCCGTTTTTGTCCGAGATATTGTTCGGGCACGCCGGAGGGGGCGCCGCAGGCGCGGTCCATCGCGGGCGAGGGCGAGACGATGATCGTGGAAATCTTTGGATCGTGGGACGGAATCCGCGGCGGTTTTTGTGCGCGTTGCAGGAAGTGCGCGCGGAAAGGGCGAATAAAACAAAAGAACAACGACGGTACAATAAATAGCGTTTATTCCTAGATACATGCAACATAATGGAATTTTAGAGCACACCGGCGTATAATGAAATAAAGAGGAATCAAAGAGTCTTCAGTTACAAGGGGAATTCTTTGCACGCCGCTTTGCGGCGCCAGCGAGAAGGAGGTACCAACGTGGAAAAAAGGGAGAGTTTATGGGAGCGCTGCCTGAGAAAAGGCATGAGCCGGCGCAGTTTCCTCAAGGGCTGCGTAGCGCTCACGACGCTCATGGGGCTTTCGACGGACAAGCTGTCGGAGGTCGTCGAGGCGGCAGAGGCAAAGCCGCTGCCGGTCGTCGTCTGGATCCATGGCCACGAGTGCACGGGCTGCGATGAGTCCTTCATCCGCTCGGGCGCACCGCTCGCGAGCGACGTCGTGCTGTCGCAGATCGACCTCGAGTACGATCATCTGCTCAGCGCGGCCTCCGGCGAGCCCTTCGAGAAGCATCTCGAGGAGATCATGCAGAAGTACAAGGGACAGTATATCCTCGCGGTCGAGGGGGCTGTCTGCACGGGCGACAACGGCGTCTACTGCATGTCGGGCGGCCGTCCGTTCGTGCGCACGCTGCAGGAGGCCGCCGCAGGCGCGATGGCCATTGTCGCCTACGGCACCTGCGCAGTCTCCGGCGGCATCCAGAGCGCGAAGCCGAACCCGACGGGCTCGGCGGGCATCAACCCGTTCGTCGGCAACACGCCGGTCGTGAACGTGCCGGGCTGCCCGCCGATCCCCGAGGTCATGACGGGCGTCATCATGCACCTCGCGCTCTTCGGCACGCTGCCGCCGCTCGACGGCGAGGGCCGTCCGAAGCAGTTCTACGGCAATCGCATCCACGATACCTGCTACCGCCGCCCGTTCTTCGACGCGGGCATGTTCGCGGAGAATTTCGATGATGCGGGCGCGAAGGCGGGCTGGTGCCTCTACAAGCTCGGCTGCCGCGGCCCTGAGACGTACAATTCCTGCGGCAATATGCGCTGGTTCCAGGGCATGAGCTACCCGATCCAGTCGGGCGCGCCCTGCATCGGCTGCAGCAACGCGAATTTCTGGGACGATGAGCCGTTCACGAAGCGCCTGCCCGGCTACGGCAAGCTCGGCAACGCGGACAAGATCGGCCTCGCGGTCGGAGCACTCGCGACGGCAGGCGTCGCGGCGCACGCGGCAGGCTCGATCATGCAGAAGCACAAGCGTGACCAGGCCGAGGCGAAACAGCGCGCCAAGGATGAACAGGACCAGGCATAAGGGAGCAGGTGGAGAGCAATGAAACATGTAGTAGTAGACCCGATCACGAGAATCGAAGGCCATCTGCGCGCAGAGGTCACGGTGGACGAGAGCGGCAAGGTCACGGATGCCGTCTCCTCCGGTACGGCCTGGCGCGGTCTCGAGCTCGTCATGCACAACCGCGACCCGCGTGACGCCTGGGCGTATATCCAGCGCATCTGCGGCGTCTGCACGACGGCGCACGCGCTTGCCTCGGTGCGCGCCGTGGAGGATGCGCTGCAGATCCGCATCCCGAAGAACGCGAACTATATCCGCAACATCATGGCGGCGACGCTGACGGTGCAGGATCATCTCGTCCATTTCTATCACCTTCACGCGCTCGACTGGGTGAGCCCCGTCGAGGCACTCGCCGCGGATACCATCGCGACGGCGAACCTCCAGAACACGGTGCTCAATACCTACAAGCTTCCGTTCCGTACGCCGAACGCGAGCGTGACGGAGGCGTACGAGCACGATTTCCCCGCGGCGACGCCGCAGTATTTCGCCGAGATCCAGGGCAAGGTCAAGGCCATCGTCGAGAGCGGCCAGCTCGGCATCTTTGCGGCGAACTGGTGGGATCACCCGGACTACAAGCTGCTGCCGCCTGAGGTGCATCTCATGGCGGTCGCGCACTATCTCGAGATGCTCGACAAGCAGCGCGAGCTCGTGACGCCGCACGTCATCTTCGGCGGCAAGAACCCGCATCCGCACTATGTCGTCGGCGGCATGCCGTGCTCCATCTCCATGACGGACGGCAACGCGCCGGTGAACGCGGCGCGCCTCTCCATCGTCGACCGCGCGATCAACATGGGCCGCACGCTCGTCAACAACTACTATCTGCCGGATCTGCTCGCCATCGGCACGGCCTACGTCAAGGCGGGCCGCGTCGACGGCGGCGGCCTCGCGGGCGAGCGCGTGCTCGCCTACGGCTCCTATCCGCTCGAGCCGAACAAGGGCACGACGAACGGCGATTTCTTCAACAATCTGCTCGTGCGCTGCAACGGCGTCGTCGAGGACTTCAAGGGCGGCGCGAAGAGCGCGAAATTCACGGAGATCGCAGCGGAGGATATCTCCGATCCCGCGGTCTTCACCGAGGGCGTCGAGCACTCCTGGTACACGTATCCCGACGAGCAGCAGGACGCGGATCTCCATCCGTGGTCTGGCGTGACGAACGCGCAGTACACGGGCCCGAAGGTCGGTACGGCGACGGAGTGGAAGGAGCTCAACGAGCAGGGCAAATACTCCTGGCTCAAGACGCCAAAATGGCGCGGCAAGCTCTGCGAGGTCGGCCCGCTCGCACGCTACATCATCATCTACACGAAGGCGCAGCAGGGCCTGCTCGGTACGCCGACCTGGGCAGAGCAGATGATGCTCGACCAGATCGACGCCGTCTCGAAGGTGCTCGGTCTCGCGCCTGAGGTCTGGCTGCCGACGATGGTCGGCCGCACGGCGGCGCGCGGCCTCGACTGCCAGCTCAACGCCGAGATCAACAAGTTCTTCTTCGATAAGCTCATCGCGAACGTGAAATCCGGCGATACGGAAGTCGTCAACAACGAGCACTGGAACCCCGACACCTGGCCGAAAACATCGAAGGGCGTCGGCCTCTACGAGGCGCCGCGCGGCGGCCTCGCGCACTGGGTCACGATCAAGGACGACAAGGTCGATAACTACCAGTGCGTCGTGCCGACGACGTGGAACGCCTGCCCGCGCGACGACAAGGCGGGCCACGGCGCCTACGAGCGCGCGATGATGGACACACATGTCGCCATCCCCGACAAGCCGCTCGAGATCGTCAAGGTCATCCGCTCGTTCGATCCCTGCATGGCATGCGCGACGCACATGTTCAACGCCAAGGGCGAGAAGATCAGCATCGTGACGACCGATCCCTGCTCCGGCACGCATGTCGACCCCGTCAAGTGAGGGAGGAAGGAGTTGTCTTATGGCTGAAATCCATCAGATGAAGGAAGTCCGGCGCAAGGAGTTCTATCTGTTCAGTCCCTTCCTGCGCGTCTTCCACTGGATCATGGTCTCGATGATCCTCGTGCTCTTCGGTACGGGCATCATCATCGCGACGCCGCTGCAGTCGATGAACCTCGAGCCAGCCTACTCGACGACGTACATTGACCTCGTGCGCGACATCCATTTCGTCGCGGCGTTCGTCTTCTGCGCCTCGTTCGTGCTGCGCATCTACGGCTTCATCATCAACCGCGGCGACCGGCTCTTTCCGCGCTTCTGGAAAGGCTATTTCTACGCGCAGACGGTCGACGTCATCAAGCATTACATGCTCGTGCAGCCGAACCACCAGTCGTTCCTCAGGAACCCGCTCGCGCGCATGTCGTACCTCCTGCTCTACACGCTCGTCGCCATCGAGATCTGCACGGGGTTTGCGATGTACTACATGACGGAGCCTGCGAGCTACATCGCACGCGCGTTCGCCTGGGTGAACGTCGTCTGCGGCAACGAGATGGTGACGCACCTCGTGCATCACTACGTCGCCTGGGGCATCATCCTCTTCGCCATTGGCCATCTCTACATGGTCATCCGCTCGGAGTTCATGGAGGGAGAGTCTGAGGTCTCGAGCATGTTCTCGGGCAGCAAGTTCCTCGTGCACTACCCGGCCGATGCCGGCGATGTCGATCCCGATGCGCAGAAGGCATGAGGCTGCGATCCAAATTGCAATACTCATGAGGAGGTCTATCTATGTGTAAGGAATGCGGCTGCGGCGAGACGAATGGCAACACGCGCCTGCAGTTCACGGTCACGGGCTATACGGAGGAGACGGCGAAAGACGTCGAGAAGGCACTCTTCGGACTGCCGGGCGTGCTCTTCGTCCACATCCACGCGCACGACGGCGAGACGACCGTCGACTACAGGCCGAAGAAGACGAAGCTCACGGATATCCTGAGCGTCTTTGCGGCGCGCGGCCTGGAGGCGGCGCTCTAAAAAGCGATGGAAGCGGAGGCTGCGCAATGGCTGCGCGGCCTCTTTTCCATACATCACAGGGAGGCAGGAAATGCACGAAATGTCGATCGCAGAGGGCATCCTCGGCATCGTCCGCGACTACGCGGAGGCGAACCACGCGACGAAAGTGCGCGAGGTCGGCCTCCTCATCGGTGAGATGGCGGGCGTCGAGCAGGAGTCGCTCGAGTTCTCGTGGCGCGTGCTCACGCAGGGCACGCCCGCGGAGGGCGCGGTGCTCAAGGTGCGCCGCGTGCCGCTCGTCGGCCGCTGCGCGAAATGCGGCAAGGAGTTCCACATCGAGCACTATGATTTCTGGTGTCCCGAGTGCAAGGACGGCGTGCTCAAGACCATCTCGGGACGCGAGATGCAGGTAGAATATCTGGAGGTTGATTAGACTTGGAAATCAAGGTCATCAAGAACATCCTCGGCGAGAACGACCGCTACGCGGCGGAGAACCGCGCGCTCTTTCAGGCAAAGGGCGTTTTCGTCGTCAATTTCATGGGCTCGCCGGGCGCGGGCAAGACATCCGTGCTCGAAAAGACGATGGAGCGGATGCAGGGCGAGCTCTCGATGGCGGTCATCGAGGGCGACCTCTTCACGAGCAAGGACGCGGAGCGCATCGACCGCCACGGTGTACCCGTCATACAGATCAATACGGCGGGCGGCTGCCACCTCGATGCGAACATGGTGCAGAAGACCGTGCGGGAGATGGATCTTTCAGCGCTTGACCTGCTCGTCGTCGAGAACGTCGGCAACCTCGTCTGCCCCGCGGAGTTCGCGCTCGGCGAGGATGCGCGCGCCGTCGTGCTCTCCGTGACGGAGGGCGATGACAAGCCGATGAAATATCCGCTCATGTTCAAGGAGAGCGAGATCGCCCTCATCAACAAGATCGACCTCGCGCCCTACTGCAATTTCGATATCAAGAGTGCGCGCGGCGACATCTCCATGCTCCATCCGGGCATCGAGATCGCCGAGCTCTCCTGCACGACGGGCGAGGGTGTAGACGCCTGGTGCGACTGGCTGCGCCGCGGCGTCGCCGCGAAGAAGGCAGCTTGCGGAGGTGCGCGCGATGGCAGATGAGAGCGGACTCTTCGCCGCCGAGACGACCGTCCTCGGCGTCGGCAACGTCATCTTGCGCGATGAGGGCTTCGGCGTGCGCGTCGCGGAATATCTCGCGGCGCACTACGATTTCCCTGAGAGTGTGCAGATCGTCGACGGCGGCACGCTTGGCATCGAGCTCACGCAGTTCGTGACCGGCACGCGGCGCCTGCTCGTCATCGACTCCATCAACGGGCACGCGGCGCCGGGCACGCTGTTCCGCTTCGAGGACGAGGCGGTCATGGAACACTTTCAGGACAAGATCTCGGCGCATGAGGTCGGCATCCAGGACGTGCTCGCGCTGCTCGCCGTGACGGGGAAGAAGATCCCCGAGGTCGTCGTCATCGGCGCGCAGCCCTACGACGTCGAGGCGGGCGTCGAGCTCTCCGAGAAAATGCGCGCGCTCGTGCCGGAGATGGCGCAGCGCGCACTCGAGGAGCTCGCCGCCTGGGGCATCACGCCCGCAGAGAAGCGCGGCGGCAGCGTCGACTACACGGCCGTCGCCGAGGCGGCCGCACGGGAAAGGGAAGAATAGGACGCTGGGGACGCCTGCGAAAGGAGGCGCTTCCCGGCGCCGGCCATACATCAGGAGGAATCGGATATGTGTCTGGCAGTACCTGCCAAAATCATAGCAATCAAGGACGCGCTCGCGAAGGTCGAGCTCGGCGGTGTGACGAAGGACATCTCGCTCATGCTGCTGCCCGAGGCGAAATGCGGTGACTACGTGCTCGTGCACGCGGGCTTCGCGATGCAGATCGTCGACGAGCGCGAGGCCGAGGAGACGAACGCGCTGCTCGCGGAGATGCACGGCGCGCCGCGCACTGTGGAGGCGCTCTCGTGACGCGCGCGGAGGAGCGGGCGGCGGCACAGGAGCTGCTTGCGGAGATCGCGCGCCAGAGTGCGCGGGCGGGGCGGCCGCTGCGCTTCATGGAGGTCTGCGGCACGCATACCGTCTCCATCTTCCGCGCGGGCCTGCGGCAGATGCTCCCCGAGGGCGTCGCGCTCGTCTCAGGCCCGGGCTGCCCCGTCTGCGTGACGCCGGACGACTATATGGACAAGGCGATCGCCTATGCGCACCGGGACGACGTCATCCTCGCGACGTTCGGCGACATGCTCAAGGTGCCGGGATCCACATCGAGCCTCGCGGAGGCAGAGGCGGAGGGCGCGGACATCCGCATCGTCTACTCGCCGCTTGACGCGCTCGCGGTCGCGCGGGAAAACCCGGAGAAAAAGGTCGTATTCCTCGCGGTCGGCTTTGAGACGACCGCGCCCACGGCCGCGGCGCTCGTGCTCGCGGCCAAGGGCGCGGGCGTGAAGAATCTCTTCCTGCTCTCCGCGCAGAAGCTCGTGCCGCCCGTCATGCGCGCGCTCTTAGACGATCCGCTCGTGCGCGTCGACGGCTTCCTCCTGCCCGGTCACGTCGCCGTCGTCACGGGCACGGAGGCGTTTGATTTCGTCGCGCGCGACTACCATCTGCCGGGCGTCGTCGCGGGCTTCACGCCGCTCTCGATTCTGCGCGCGCTCACGCGCCTCGCGCGGCAGGCGGCGGCAGGCGAGGCGCGTATCGAGAACGAGTACGAGAGCGTCGTGCACCGCATGGGCAGCGCCGAGGCGCGCCGCATCCTCTCGCTCGTCTACGAGCCCGTCGATACGAGCTGGCGTGGCATCGGTGTGATCCCGCGCTCGGGGCTCGCCATGCGCGAGGCGTTCGCCGCCTACGACATCGAGCGCGTGCTGCCCCTCGAGGTTCCGGAGCCGCGCCCGCGTCCCGGCTGCCGCTGCGGCGAGGTGCTGCGCGGCATCGTCACGCCGCCGGAGTGCCCTCTTTTCGGCAAGGCCTGCGTGCCGACGCATGCCGTCGGCCCCTGCATGGTCTCCGTCGAGGGCGTCTGCGCGGCCTGGTACAAATACGGACAGGGGAGGTTCGTCTATGGCAAATGAGAAAATCACCCTCGCGCACGGTGCGGGCGGCAAGATGAGCGCCGCGCTCATGAGGGACGTCATCCTGCCGGCCTTTGACAATCCCGTGCTCGACGTGCTCCACGACGGAGCGAAGCTCGAAACGAACGGCCGCCTCGCCTTTACGACCGATTCCTACGTCGTGCGCCCGCTCTTCTTTGCGGGCGGCAACATCGGGAAGATCGCCGTCTGCGGCACCGTCAATGACCTCGCGATGACGGGCGCTGTGCCGCGCTATCTCTCGTGCGGCCTCATCCTCGAGGAGGGATTCCCCGTCGAGGACCTCCGGCGCATCGTGCACACCATGCGCGAGACGGCGGACGCGGCGGGCGTCGCCATCGTCACGGGCGATACGAAGGTCGTCGAGCACGGCAAGGCCGATGGCATCTTCATCAACACGGCGGGCGTCGGCGAGCTCATCGCGGGCATCGACATCGCGCCGCAGAACGTGCGCCCGGGCATGAAGGTCCTGCTCTCCGGCTGCATCGGCGACCACGCGGCCGCCATCCTCGCGGGGCGGCACGGGCTCGAGATCCCCGAGAGCCTCACGAGCGACTGCGCGCCGCTCGCCGGACTCACCCAGGCCGTCCTCAAGGCCGCGCCGCACACCGCCGTCCTGCGTGATCCCACACGCGGCGGCGTTGCGGCTGTCCTCAACGAGATCGCCGCGGCCGCGCAGGTTGGCGTCCTCATCGACGAGGACGCCCTGCCCATCCGCGACGCCGTGCGCGGCATCTGCGACATGCTCGGCTTCGACCCGCTCGACCTCGCGAATGAGGGCAAATGCATTGCCTTCGTTCCTGCGGCGGAAGCCGACGTCGCGCTCGCTGCCATGCGTGCGCACCCCTGCGGCAAAGACGCGTGCCTTATCGGCGAGACCACCGAGGAGGCTCCCGGCCAGGTCGGCCTGCGCACCGCCCTCGGCGGCATCCGCATCGTCGACCTCCCGCTCGGGAGTCTCGTGCCGCGTATCTGCTAAGCGATACGCTGAAACCGCTGCGCGCTCAGTCCTGCAGCGAAAGACATCAAAACGGCTGTCAGATGAACCGCCCGCCTCTGTGGCGGGCCGTCATCTGACAGCCGTTTCCTTTCCCGCGTCCGCCGCGGGCGAGTTCTGGCTTTCGGCCGTATGTTTTCGGTGTATTCTCAGGTGAGAGACTTTCTGCGGTCGCTTCACTCGATCCCCAACTCAGTGAGGAGATGCTGCCGATAGGAAGCATCCGACGAGGCGCGTGCGAGATCATCGTATCGCTTCTCTGCCAGCAAGGCGCGGTTCAGGGCCGCGAGGGTATCCATTCCCTTTTTCTGCCCCTCAGCAAGTCCTTCTCTGCGTCCTTCTTTGCGTCCTTCCCTGTGTCCTTCTTCGCGTCCTTCTTTGCGGCCCTCTTCTCTTCCGAGGCGGCGATTGCCGAGGACGTCGTTGTTATAGTCGAGGATGG
>ERZ772897.814-NODE-814-length-36180-cov-18.630920_pt1 | contig 36180 bp, 24 predicted proteins | sample MGYA00512125_ERZ772897 | MGnify/ENA primary metagenome ERZ772897 (study PRJEB29015, sample SAMEA2737660) | human gut metagenome | biome: human gut; feature: human-associated habitat; material: faeces | place: China | collected 2012 ... | reverse complement strand
TGCCGCACCTCGCTCGCCGTATCGGCACTTAGAATTATGCGGTATTGCCATAAAAACACAAAGGTCCCGGCGTGGATACCGGGGGCCTTTGCTCGTATTCAGGTGGCCGCGTCGTCCGCTTCCACCGCTTCAATTTCTTTTATCATCATCTCGCTGCCCTGCACCAGGTAGGTATCCGGGCTTTGGCAATGGGGGCAGGTTCGGCCGTAGCGCACGGTCTCGTACTGCCGGCCGCAGGCTTGGCATTGGGTGACGGCCGGGATGGTCTCCACCGTCAGCACCGCGCCGGGCAGCAGGTCCGTTTTGGCAGCAGCCCACTTCCAGCAATCCTGCAGGTAGCTCTCCACCACGCCGCTCACCTCGCCCAATTGCAGCGTTACCCGTCGTATGCGCGTTACATCGTTCTGTTTTGCCACATCTTCCACTGTGCGTATGATATGGAAAACGATTCCCAGTTCATGCATAACGGCTCACTTTCCCTTTTTGGCAAAGCGGATCTTGATCTCCCGCTTGGCCATGTAGGGCAAAATTGCCTTGAACTTGTCCTCGCTCTTCACCATCTTGCTGCACTGGGGCAGGTCACGATGCAGGTGGATGGCATCAAACTCGCACTTGGTGGTGCAAACGCCGCAGCCGATGCACTTGTTGGGGTCCACTACACTGGCACCGCAGCCCAGGCAGCGGGCGGTCTCGGCCCGTACCTGCGTTTCGGTCAGCGTCAGGTGGGCATCCCGGAACGAACGATGCGCGTCGATATGCTCATCTACGGCGGCCTGCTGGCGGGGCGTATGGTCGTATTCACCAATGGAAAGGTTGCCCTTGTCCAGCTCAAAGAATTCCCGCCGGTTGCGGCCGATGGTCATGCTGGTGTTGGGCTGCACAAAGCGGTGGATGGATACCGCGCCCTGCTTGCCGGCGGCAATGGCGTCAATGGCAAAGCGCGGGCCGGTGTAGACGTCGCCGCCCACAAACACATCCGGCTGGTCGGTCTGGTAGGTCACAGGGTCGGCCACAGCACCCTGGCCGCGGCCCAGCTCTACGGCTTCACCGTCCAGCAGATCGCCCCATTCGATGCACTGACCAATGCTCAGCACCACATTGTCGCAGGGCAGGGTAATGGCATCGTTTTCGTCGTAGGTAGGTGCAAAGCGTCCCTCTGGATTGTAAAGACCCGTGCATTTTTTCAGCACCACGGCGGTCACATGGCCGTTTTCCGTCACGAACTCTTTAGGGCCGTAGCCGCAGCGGATGGCGGTGCCTTCCTCCTCGGCCTCGGCAATTTCTTCGGCCGAAGCCGGCATGCCGTCCCGGGGCTCCAGGCAGACCATCGTTACCGCGTCCGCGCCGCACCGCAGCGAGACACGCGCCGCATCAATGGCCACGTTGCCGCCGCCGATGACCACGGTCCTGCCGCTCATCTTATAGTTCTCGTCGTCGCCCACGGTGTGCAGCAGGTTCACGGCAGTCTGGATACCCGCAGCCTCCTCGCCGGGCACACCGGCCTTGCGGCCGCCCTGGCAGCCGATGGCCAGATAGAACGCCTTGTACCCGTCTGCGCGCAAGTCAGCCAGCGTTACTTCCTTGCCGACCTCCACGCCGCAGCGGATCTCGACGCCCAGTTCTTTCAAAATCTCAATTTCGGCATCGATAACGTCCTTCTCCAATTTAAACGAGGGGATGCCATACCGCAGCATGCCGCCCGGATGGGGATTTTTCTCAAACACGGTGGGCTTGTAGCCCTGCAGCGCCAAAAAGTATGCACAGCTCAAACCCGCAGGGCCGCCGCCGATGATGGCGATTTTCTGTTTCCACAGCCCCTGCAGTGAGGGCTGCACCACCGGCGGCACATAGCGGCTCTCGGCGTTCAAGTCCTGCTGGGCAATGAACTTTTTCACAGCGTCAATGGCCACGGCCTGGTCGATGGTGCCGCGGGTACAGGCATCCTCGCACCGGCGGTTGCAGATGCGCCCGCACACGGCGGGGAATGGGTTCTCCTTTTTGATCAGCGCCAGCGCGTCGCGGTAGCGGCCCTGGGCGGCCATCTTCAGGTAGCCCTGCACCGCAATGTGGGCAGGGCAGGCCGTCTTGCAGGGGGCCGTGCCGGTGTCGTAGCAGTTGATGCGGTTCTTGTCGCGGTAGTCGATGGCCCACTTCTCCGGCCCCCACTTGGCGGCGTCGGGCAATTCCTGCCGCGGGTAAACGATCGGCCCGCTCTTGGTACACAGTTTTTGGCCCAGCTTCACCGCACCGGCGGGGCAGTACTCCACGCAGCGCCCACAGGCCACGCAGTTTTCCTTTTCCACCTTGGCTACATAGGCCGAGCGGCTCATGTTGGGCGTGTTGAACAGCTGGCTGGTGCGCAGCGCGTTGCAGACGTTGACATTGCAGTTGCAGATGGCAAAAATCTTGTTCTCGCCGTCAATGTTGGTGATCTGGTGCACAAAGCCGTTGTCCTCGGCTTTCTGCAAGATCCGCATCACTTCGTCATAGGTCACATAATGGCCCTTGTTGGTTTCCACCAGATAGTCCGCCATATCGCCCACGCCGATGCACCAGTCATCCGGGTCATCGCCGCAGCCTTCGCCCATGGCGGCGCGGGACATACGGCAGGAACAGGGGCCGGCGGCATACTTGCCCTGGTATTTTTTCAGCCAGTGGGAGATGTGTTCGATATCCAGCGAGTGATTTTCGGTCTCGATGGCTTTTTCGACCGGGATCACGTGCATGCCAATGCCTGCGCCGCCTGGGGGCACCATGGCGGTAATGTGTTCCAGCGGCAAAAAGGTCATCCGCTCAAAAAAGGCGGTCACTTCGGGGTGGTCGGCAATCTGCTGTTTGTTCATGTTAAAGAACTCGGCGCTGCCGGGCACAAACATGGGCAGAATGTACTGTTTTTCGCGGCGGGGGTTCTCCCAGTTGTATTCCAACAGGCCAACGCAGCTCATCTGATACAGCAGGGGCTCCAGCTCTTTGGCGGGTTTGCCGGTGGCTTTTTCCAGTTCCGGCAGGGTCATTGGCTGGCGCACCTTCATTTTCAGGGCAACATCGGCCATTTCGTCAGTCACAATGCTGGCCAGACCCCAATATTCGGGGTCCTCCACCGTCAGGCGGCGCAGCTTGGCGGGCACACGGTCGGTGATCATCTGCCCCAGCTTCATAATTTTTTCCCGCGGCTTTGTGTCCTTGGGGATCTTGAACGGCAGCTTGCTTTCGTCCAGTGGGAAAGCGGTCGGTTCGCTCATGGCTTGCTCCTTTTATTGCTCTGTGCATGTTCTGCTTCGTTTGCATTGCTTTGCAGGCGGTCCGGGTTTGCTGTGCCCTTATGCCTGCCACGCTTTCACCTGCTCCCGCAGCCAATCGGTCCATTCGGCAATGCCCTCGCCGGTTTTGGCGCAGATGGGGATGACCTTTGCGTTGGGGTTGCGCATGGCGATATATTCCCGGCATTTGTCCATATCGAAATCAAAATACGGCAAAACGTCAATTTTGTTGATAAGAACCACGTCGCACACCTGAAACATCAGGGGGTACTTCAATGGCTTATCGTCCCCTTCGGGCACGGATAGGATCATCGCGTTTTTCACCGCACCGGTGTCAAACTCTGCCGGGCAGACCAAGTTGCCCACGTTTTCCAGCACCACAAGGTCCACATCCTGGGGGCCAAGGCCTTCCAGCCCCTGGCGAGTCATCTCGGCATCCAGGTGGCACATGCCGCCGGTGTGCAGCTGGATGGCTTTTGCCCCGGCAGCGGCAATGGCTTTGGCGTCCACATCGGAATCAATGTCCGCTTCCATCACACCGATGCGCAGCTCATCTTTCAGCGCGGCAATGGTGCTGCGCAGGGTGGTGGTTTTGCCGCTGCCCGGTGCGCTCATCAAATTCAGCAGAAAGATCTTTTTCTCTTTCAGGCTCTGCCGCAGCTGGGCGGCCTGTTCATCATTGGAAGCAAAAATGCTCTGTTTTACTTCCAGAATTTTCACGTTGTCCATGGGGGTGCTCCTTACATGTGTTTATCGCGGTATACTCTTGTTCACAGTTTAACATCCGGGTGGCGAAAGCGCAATGTTAAACGGAGATTTTGGTATTCCCGCCAAATTAGGCAAAAAGAAGCAGGCAGAATGACGGAACGCCGCCACACTGCCTGCAGGGAAAGATAAGGTTTTATAAAAAGCGGGGGGATCAATTCCATGTAAAAGTTGCCATGCCGTAAATATAAATGAACGCAATGGCGGCGGGCACCACAAAGCGGAAGATCGGCTTCATCCAGGGCTGCACTTTTAAGCCTTTGCCGGTGTTGGCCTCCTGAACAAAAGCGTCCCACCCCCAACCGAAAGAGTTGCAGCAGAACAGCGCCAATACCAGTGAACCCAGCGGCAAAATGTTATTGGAAACAATGAAATCCCACAGATCCAGCCAGGCCGTGCCCGCGGCAAACGGCTGGAAATGCAGTACACTGTAGCCCAGCGCGGTGGTCAGCGCCAACAGAAAGATGCCCACGCCACACAGCAAAGCGCCCTTGGGGCGGCTTAACCCGGTTAGCTCCCGCACCATGGCAAGGATGTTTTCGCACACGCCCAACACGGTGGAAAGTGCGGCAAACACCATGAACAAAAAGAATAGCGTGCCCCACCAGCGGCCCCCGGTCATGTTGTTGAACACGGTAGCCATGGTATCAAACAGCAGGCTGGGCCCGGCGTTCACTTCCAGCCCATAGGTAAAGCAGGCGGGGAACATGATGATGCCGGCCAGCACCGCAACCAAAGTATCCAGCACAATAATGTGGACGGATTCCCCCATCAGGGAGTGTTCTTTTTCAATGTAGCTGCCAAAAATCGCCATGCCGCCCATGCCAACGGAAAGGGTAAAGAACGCCTGGTTCATGGCGCCCACCACAACGCTGCCATCGATCTTTCCAAAATCCGGCACCAGGTAAAATTTCAAGCCTTCTGCCGCGCCCGGCAGGGGCAGGCTGTGCACCGCCAGCACCAGCATCAGCACCAATAGGGCCAGCATCATATATTTGGTAATGCGCTCCAGCCCGCCCTGCAGGTTAAAGCTTAAAATGGCAAATGCTACCACAACGGTCACCAGCAAAAACACCACATTCACCGTGGGGTTCGTAATCATCTGGGTAAATCCGAAATCTGCGTTTTGGCCGGTAAGGAACTTGATGAAATAATAGATGATCCACCCGGTCACCACGGTGTAAAATGCCATCAGGGCAATGTTGCCAATCAGGCTGGCAATGCCGAAAATGCCCCCACTTGCAGCCGGGCTTTTCCAACTTCTGGTACATGCGGATAGGGCTGGCCTGCGCTGCACGCCCAACGGAAAATTCCATCGTCATGGCGGGCAGACCCAGCACGACCAGACAAATAATGTACAGCAGCATAAAACTGCCGCCGCCGTTCTGGCCGCACATCCAGGGAAATTTCCACACATTGCCGCAGCCAATGGCGCAGCCGGCTGACAGCATGATGAAGCCAAGCCGGCTTCCGAGCCGTTCACGATTCTGCATAAACTTATATTGTTTTCTCCCATTTTTATTTGTGCTGCCGCGCGGGAAAAGGCAGCGGCCCGCACGGCAGCATAGATAACCGCTACCATATTAAATCCATATTAGCTTACCACACTGCCATGCCAACTGCAAGCGATTTAAAGTTGTAAACCGACAAAATACAAAAACGCGCCCCGCGGACATCCGTTCTTTGCCCAAAGGCGATGCCGCGCAGGTGCCCATTGTTGCCATGACGGCCAACGCCTTTGCCAAGGATGTGCAGCCGGCCAAAACCGCCGGTATGAACGAGCATGCCGCCAAGCCGCTGGATAGGAAACGCTTGTGTGAGATTTTGCACCGGCGGCTGTAAGGACGCCCAGGAAGGCCGAAAAAATTCGGCAGAACATACAAACAGCACCTTGCGCTTTTGGATGCAATGTGCTACAATAAGTCGGAAACTGAATATAAAACAGCAGGTGCCTTTCATTGTTTGCCGGGCGGCTGAGCCTTCCGGCGCTCTGGAAAGGGTAAAAGGGAAGCGGGTGCAAATCCCGCACGATCTCGTCACTGTGATAAGGGAGCCTGCCGCCAGGGTGCTTTTGCATCGGTCACTGGGTGGTTACCCGGGAAGGCGGCGGTGGGCGTTGATCTTTCAGCCAGGAAACCTGCCTGCTGCCGGGTACGGGGGCAAACGCCCCAGATCACGAGGAATTGGTTGTACCGTAAAGAACCTGTTAAAAGCACGGGGCCTTTTGTGTTGCCATTCTGCATGCAAAAGGCCTCGTTTTTTAGTGGGCCTATTCTGGTGTACGCCTTTTTGTGTCTGCGGTCGTCCTGCCCTGTACCGCCCATCGGTTATAATAAGAAAGGAAGCAGGATACATGAGAAGAATCAACTGGAAAAAGCCCGCCGCTGTGGCAGCCGCCCTGGCCCTGTCCACCGCACTGCTGGCTGGCTGTGGTAGCACCGCCGCTTCTTCTGACAGCGTGGCCGAAAGCACCGCCGTCAGCGAGAGCACCGCAGAGGAAGCCGAAGAAGGAGATGCTGACGAGGTGGCCGCAAAGAACTGCGCAGACCTGATCGACGCCATCTACGTGCAGGAGCGCACCGATGACACCGACGCCCAGTGCGAAGCCGCCAAGGCTGCCTGGGATGCCCTGACCGACACCCAGAAGGAAATGGTCGAGGGTGAGAACGCTGACCCCGAGTACTTCGGCCGCGACACCGGCGACGCCAGCAAGGACGCCCCCCGCAACGAAGATGAAATCGGCGAGAACGAGCTGCTGGTCGTCAGCTTTGGCACCTCTTTCAACGGCAGCCGCGCGGCCGACATCAAGGGCATCGAGGATGCTCTGCAGGTCGCTAACCCGGATTGGTCCGTCCGCCGCGCTTTCACTGCCCAGATCATCATCAACCATGTCCAGGCCCGTGACGGCGAGAAGATCGACAACATGAAGCAGGCCCTCGACCGCGCTGTTGCCAACGGTGTCAAGAACCTGGTCGTCCAGCCCACCCATTTGATGCACGGCGCCGAGTACGACGAGATGTGCGAAGCCATCGACGAATACAAGGATAAGTTCGAGAGCGTTTCCATCGCCGAGCCCCTGCTGGGCGAGGTTGGCGCTGATGCCACCGTCATCAACGAGGATAAGGAAGCCGTAGCCACCGCCATCACCACCGAGGCCGTCAAGACCGCCGGTTATGAGGATGCCGCGGCTGCTGCCGCCGATGGCACCGCTTTCGTGTTCATGGGCCATGGCACTTCCCACACCGCCAAGGTCAGCTACAGCCAGATGCAGACCACCATGGAGACCCTGGGCTATGACAACGTCTTCATCGGCACCGTCGAGGGCGAGCCGGAGGATACCGCCTGTGAGGCTGTCATCGAGAAAGTCAAGGAAGCTGGTTATACCAAGGTCGTCCTGCGCCCGCTGATGGTCGTTGCCGGTGACCACGCCAACAATGATATGGCCGGTGCGGACGAGGATTCTTGGCTGAGCCAGTTCAACGCCGCTGGCTGCTTTGACAGCGTCGACACCCAGATCGCCGGTCTGGGCGAGATTGCTGACATCCAGCAGATCTACGTTAATCACACCAAGGCCGCCATGGATGCCCTGAACGGCTGATTTTTTACGGCAACACCGCACAATTCCCGCCCTTCGGGCTTAAGCATCGCTCCGGCAGCTGCAAAGCACAATCTGCGTTGCAAAAATGCTCGAGAATACACAAAGTATTCTCTGCGCTTTTTGCTTAGCAGCTGGCGCACCTCGCTCGCCGTATCGGCACTTAGAATTGTGTTCTGCCGCCCGAAAATACTACTGCAAAAGAAATCAAGGGGGACCGTTATGGTTGAACTCAAACGAATCCCGACCGAGCAACGCAACGAAGCTACGGCCCATATCGACCGCATGTCCACGTTGGAGATGGTACGGCTGATCAATCAGGAGGATCACAAGGTGGCTGACGCTGTCGGCCGCGAGGCACAGCACATCGCCCGGGCCGTGGACATCATCACCGGCCATATGAAGCAGGGCGGACGGCTCATCTACGTGGGCGCCGGCACCTCCGGCCGGTTGGGTATCCTCGATGCTGTCGAGTGCCCGCCCACCTACTCCACCGAGCCGGAGCTGGTGCAGGGCCTCATCGCAGGCGGCACCCCGGCCATCTTCCGTGCCGTCGAAGGGGCCGAGGATGACCCCGATCTGGGGCGCAAGGATCTGGAAGAGATCCACTACACCAAACAGGATGTGCTGGTGGGCATCGCCGCCAGCGGCCGCACGCCCTATGTCATCGGCGCTATGGAGTACGCCAAGTCCCTGGGCGGTGTGACCATCGGTGTGACCTGCTGCCCCGGCAGCGAGATCGACACTCTGGCCGAGGTGGGCATCGCACCGATGCCCGGCCCCGAGGTCGTGACCGGCTCCACCCGCATGAAAAGCGGCACAGCCCAGAAAATGGTGCTGAACATGCTCTCCACCTGCACGATGATCCGCCTGGGCAAGGTGTACGGCAACCTGATGGTAGACGTCAAGCCCTCCAACGAGAAGCTGATCCGCCGCTGCGTGTCCATCGTCTGCGCGGCTGCCGAGTGCGACGAAGCCGCCGCTACCGCTGCGTTGGAGCAGTGCGGCTATCATCCCAAGATCGCCATCGTCATGCTGCTGTGCGGCTGCACCGCCGAGGAAGCCGAAAAACGCCTGACGGAAAAAGACGGCTATATCGCCCGGGTGGTGGGCTGATGCCCGCCCTGCGCTGCGGCGCGGACAGGCTGGGAGAGTATAAACATCTGTTTAAAGATGCCCGCGTGGGTCTGGTCACTACGCCCACGGGCCGCACAAGTGACGGCCGCTCCACCCTTGCCGCCTTGCAGCAGGCCGCTGACCTGCGCGTCCTGCTTGGCCCCGAACATGGTGTGCGGGGCGACGGCGCGGCAGGGGCGTTCATCCCCCAGTATACCGACGCCGCCACAGGCCTGCCGGTGTTCAGCCTCTATGGCAAAGACTCCAAGCGGCTGACCCCCGCCATGCTGGAAACTTTTGATGTGTTGGTGTATGATATACAGGATGTAGGCAGCCGGTACTACACCTTCCTCTCCACGCTGGCCTACCTCATCGAGGATTGCGCCGGGGCGGGCAAGCGGCTGGTGGTGCTGGACCGCCCCGACCCACTGGGCGGAGAGATCATCGAGGGTACAACTTTGCGCCCCGGTATGGAGAGCTTTGTGGGCTGCTATCCGCTCCCCACTCGCTACGCCCTGACCATCGGCGAGTTTGCCCAAATGGTCAACGCCGAGCAGCACTTTGGCTGCGACCTTACCGTCGTACCCTGCACCGGCTGGCAGCGCGGCCAAAGCGCCCCGGCCTGGGGCACGCCGTGGATCATGCCCAGCCCCAACATCCCCAACTACGAAACGGCTCTGCTCTACGTAGGTACCTGCCTGTTTGAGGGCACCAATGTCTCCGAGGGCCGCGGCACCGCCGCTCCCTTCGCCGTCATCGGTGCGCCCTATATCCATGATGCCGAGGCGCTGGCGGCGGCTTTTAACGCCCGCGGCCTGCCCGGTATCTGCGCTACGCCGTACTATTTTACCCCGACGTTCTCCAAACATCAGGGCCAATTGTGCGGCGGTGTGCACCTGCACGTGCTGGATGCCGACGCCGTGCGCCCGCTTTCAGCAGGCCTGACCCTGCTGGAACTCATCCGGGATACCTGCCCCAAAGACTTCGCCCTGCTGCCCCCGCATACCGAGGGCGGCCGCCCCTTTATCAGCCTGCTGGCAGGCCATCGGGAACTGGAACGCCCGGACTGGACGGCGGCGGAGCTTATCAAAGCCCAGGCCCCGGACGAAGCCACCTTTGCCGCCCGCAAAGCGGCCTACCACCTGTATTGACGAGGTGCTTTTATGCGTACATTGCAAGAAATGACCCTGCAGGAAAAACTGGGCCAGCGATTGGCCGCGGGCTTTCAGGGGTTAGAGCCGCCGAAAGAATTTTTGCGGCTTATCAAAGAATATAAGGTCGGCAACATCATCCTTTTCCGCCGCAATATCCAGGATGGCCCCCAGCTGAAAAAGCTCTGCGCCACCCTGCGCAAAGTGGTGGAGGAAGAAACCGGCGTGACGCCCTTCATCACCATCGACCAGGAGGGCGGCGTTGTCACCCGCCTGCCGGAAAGTGAGGTCAACATCCCCGGCGCCATGGCGGTAGCCGCCACCGGCAACCCCCGCAACGCCTACGATATGGGCCTGCTGACCGCCCAGGAACTGCGCAGTTGCGGCGTGGATTTCAATCTGGCCCCGGTCATGGACATCAACTGCAACCCGGACAACCCGGTCATCGGCGTGCGCAGCTACGGCGATACGCCGGAGCGTGTGGCCGAATACGGCAGCCAGATGGTGCGCGGCCTGCTGGACGGCGGCGTCTACTGCTCGCTCAAGCATTTCCCCGGCCATGGCGATACGGCGGTGGATTCCCACCTTGGCCTGCCCTGCATCGACCGCAGCTTTGACGAACTGATGCAGCGGGAACTGAAACCGTTTATTGCGGGCATCGAAGCCGGTGCACCCGCCGTGATGACCACCCACATCCTCTTTCCACAGATCGAGCCGGAGCACATCCCCGCCACCATGTCCCGCCGCATCATGACGGGCCTCCTGCGGGAAAAGCTGGGCTTTGGCGGCATCATCATTTCCGACTGCATGGAGATGGACGCCATCAAAAAGTTCTACGGCACGGTCAACGGCGTGCTGGCTGCCATGAAAGCCGGTGTCGACCTGGTGTTCGTCTCCCAGACACCCGCCCTGGCCACCGAAGCAATGCAAAATGCCCGCCGTGCCGCCGAAAACGGCGAGCTGGACCTGGCCGAACTGGACGTCAGCGTGCAGCGCATGCTGGAGGCCAAGGCCCAGTGCGCTGCCATGCAGCCCAAAACGCTGGGCGATGAAGCCGCTTGCCGCGCCCGCGCCGAGGAAGTGCGCGCCGCGTCCATCACCGCCGTACACCTGCCCCAGGGCGGCATGCCTGCCCTGGGCGACAACCCCTTGTTCCTGGGCTGCGCCGACTACCGCAGCACCATTGCCTCCAACGGCGAATCCAGCGGCTTCACTTTTCCCGAAGAAATGCGCCGCCACGCGGACAAAGGCACCGCGCTGGTTACCGACAAAGACCCCGGCGACGCTGAAATTGCCGAGGTCGTATCCCAGGCTGCGGCTCACAGCTGCATCGTGCTGGGCACCTACAACGGTCACATCCTGCAAGGCCAGCTGCGCCTGGCTAAGGCCCTGGCCGCCACCGGCCTGCCGATGATCTTAGTTGCGCTGCGCAACCCCTACGATTTGCGTAACATGCCCGACCATGTGGCCGCGCTGGCCGGGTGGGAGTACACCCGCCCGTTGTTTGACGCCCTGTGGCCGGTGCTGAACGGCACCGCCCGGCCCACGGGCAAACTGCCGCTGCTTACCCTGACAAAGGCGGAGAAATAATGGCACACCTGCAAATTGAGCAGCGGCTCGAAACACTGGGCGGGCAAAGCATCTTCCACGTCGTCCTGCCCGAGGCCGGCGACCTGCACGAAGCCCCGGTCATCTACCTGCTTCACGGGGCAGGGGACAACGGTACCGGCTGGCTGCGCTACACCGCCGCCGAGCGCTGCGCCACCGAGAAGGGCTTGGTCCTCATCATCCCCGGCGTAGGCAACAGCTGGTACACGGATATGGCCAGCGGTGTACAGGCGTTTACCTGCGTCACGCAGGAATTGCCCGCCGTCTGCCGCCGTATGTTTGGCCTGACGCAGCAGCGCGAAAAAACGCATGTCATCGGCCTTTCCATGGGTGGCTATGCGGCGCTGAAACTGGCATTGACCAATCCGTATAGTTATACGACTTGTACTGCACTTTCTGCTGCGGTCCGCCCGGAGCAGGTAGTCAAAAGCCCCGATTGGCCCTTGCCGCCTGCCGCCGCCCGTGCGGTGTTTGGCACCGGCATTGACCACGGCGAACTGCCGCCCCAGGCCGACCTGTGGCAGCTGGCCGCCAGTGCCGACCCTGCCGCCCTGCCTGCCATCCGCATGGTCTGCGGCGAACAGGACGCCCTGCTGCCCGCCAACCGGGAATTTCACGCGCTGCTGCAAAGCAAAGGCATCGCCCACACGTTTGAAACAGCCCCCGGTGCCCACACCTGGCCGTTCTGGGATGCCCAGCTCAAACGCGTCCTTGACCAGATCTTCCCATAACAAAAGGCTCCCCGCAAGGGGAGCCTGAATAGGTTGTGCGCTTTTTTGGCCTTCTCTGCGAGGGAGCCTTTTAGAGTTACCGATGATCCACCCTGTGCGACATACAAATCTGGTAGCTGCTCTCCAGCGTGCCCTGTATCGCCGCGTAATCCTGGCTGGCCAGCACGGTGAACAGCGCATCCACCACCATCAGCTGCGCCAACCGGCTGCTCATCGCGCCGCTGCGCACATACACTTCTTTCGACGATGTGTACAGCAGCAGCTTGCACCCCGCACTCAGCGGGGACTTGCTGTAATGGGTAATGCCAATGGTATGGCACCCGCTGGCCTGCACGGCCTCCAATGCCTGCAAGATCTCCTGCGTCTTGCCGGTGTTGGAAATAAACACCGCTGTATCGTCCTTTGTCAGCGTGGCACTGTAGCTTAGCTGCACATGGCTGTTAAAGTTGAAAATGGCGTTTTTGCCAATGCGCAGCAGCTTGTCGCACAGGTCCGAGGCCACCAGCCCAGAGGCCCCCATGCCAAACAGCTTGATGGATTTGGATTGCAGCAGCCAATCTGAGGCCGTCTGGTAGGCGGCGGGGTCCATCAGCTTGGAGGTCCGCTGCAGCGCCTGCAAACTGGCCGCCGTCACGTTCTGCAAAATTTCCTGGGCGCTTTTGCCCTCTCGCAGGTCAGAAAAATGTACGGTCGGGTCCACTTCCACCTGGGGCTCAGCGCTGTATTGCAGGTAGAGCTGCTGGCGCATGTCCTTCAACCCGGTGTAGCCGATCTCCTTGCACAGCCGCACCCAGGCCGCCGAGCTTACGCCGGATTGCCGCGCCAACTCGGCAATGGGGATGCTGTACAGCTCCCGCGTGTGGGCCAGCAGATAATCGGCCGCTTTCTGGCAGGTGGGGCTCAGCGCACTGTAGCTGCTGCGCACTCGTACTTCTACATTAGTCATGCAGGGTCTCTCCTTCTTATGCCTTTACAGGCTCAGCTTGCCCATCACAACAGGGTGGGCCGCGCCGGTGGCGCTGGGGGCGTTGTTGCAGCGGCCGTGCAGCATCTCGTTGGCCAAAATCGCAAAGGCAACGGCCTCCTTGGCGTCGCTGTCCAGGCCCAGGGCCTCGTTGGTCACCACTTCGCAGCCGGGCAGGCCCGCCTGCAGCAGTTCCATTAATACAGGGTTGTGGCTTCCGCCGCCGCCCACGATCAACCGCTCCGGCCTCTGCGGGCAGTGGTGCTCCACCGCCAGGCAGATGCTCTCGGCGGTAAAGGCCGTGGCCGTGGCGATCTTATCGTACCCGGTCAGCCCCAGCTCCTCGCCCTTGCGCCACAGCGCATCCACAAAAGCGGCGCTGTAATGCTCACGGCCGGTAGTCTTGGGCGGGGCCAGCCGCAGGTAATCGTCGCTGTCCACTAAATACCGCAGCAGTTCGGCACTTACCTGCCCCTGCCGTGCCAGCTTGCCGCCGTCGTCGTAGCGCAGCGCGCCGTTCGTTACCCGCGCGGCCAGTGCATCGATGACCATGTTGCCCGGGCCGGTGTCAAAAGCCAGCGTGTCCGCCAGCGCACCGCCCGCAGGCAGCACGGTAATGTTGCCAATGCCGCCAATGTTTTGCAGCGCCACGGTGCGGTGCTCCTCGCGGTATAAAAGGTACTCGGTGTAGGGGACAAGGGGCGCACCCAGCCCGCCGGCGGCCATGTCCCGCACGCGGAAGTCACTCACCACCGGGCAGCCCAGCCGCTCGGCGATCAGGCTTGGCTCGCCAATTTGCAGCGTGGCCCGCACCTTGCGGCCCAGGTAGTCTGCGCCCGCAGGCTCGTGCCAGATGGTCTGCCCATGGCTGCCCACAAAGTCCACGTCGCCGGGCTGGATACCCGCCGCGCGGCAGGCTTCCAGGCAGGCATCGGCGGACAGGCCACCCAGGTAAAAGTTCAGCAGGCAGATCTCCCGGCTGTCCAGCGGCGCACCGCCCGCCACCTGCAAAATTTTCTGCCGCGCCTCATCGCTGAACGGCAGCGTGATGAACCCCAGCTGCCGCACCCTGGTATCGGTGCCGCAGCCGCGCAGCTCCACCACGGCGGCGTCAATGCCGTCGGCGCTGGTGCCGCTCATCAGCCCAATGGCGATGCAGGCATCCTTTTGTAAAAAAGAAAGTTCCATCGTAGGACCTCCTGAAATAATAAAACATCTGTTTAAAATAAAGTTTCAACCTGATTCTATTATGTTCGTTTTAGGGCACTTTGTCAAGAGAAAATTTGCGTATAAACGTAATAACTGAACAATAAAGGAGCAAATGTATGCAAACACAGTATTACGCCGGGTGGGACGGCGGCGGCACCAAGACCCTTTGCCGCGTTTTGTATCAGGATGGCACCGCGCCGCAGCCCTTTACCGCCGGTGCGCTCAACCCCAATGGCACCGTGGCGGGTCAGTGCGAGGCCACCGTGGCCGACCTGCTGCGCAATATGGCCGCGCTGCCGGGCGGGCTGGACGCCTGCCGCATGCTGTGCATCGGCGCGGCGGGCATCAGCAACCCGGCCACCCGGGTCCACCTGCAAAATGCCCTGCAGGCAGGCGGCTACCACGGCCCGGTCACCTTCACCGGCGACCAGCAGACTGCCCTGTACGGGGCCCTCGGCGGGCCGGGCGGCATCGTGCTCATCGCGGGCACCGGCTCCATCTGCTACGGCCAAAGCACCGATGGCCGCGAAGCCCGCAGCGGCGGCTGGGGCAGCCTGATGGACGACGAAGGCGGCGGCTTCGCCCTGGGCCGGGACGCCCTGGCGGCGGTCGTCCGTGCCGAGGATGGCCGCATTGCCCCCACCGTGCTGCACGATGCAGTGTTTAAGGCGCTACAGGTCGGCGCCGTCCGGGAGCTGATCGGCAAGATCTACGCGCCGGGTTTCGGCAAGCGGGAGGTGGCCGCACTGGCCCCGCTGGTGGGGGCCGCCGCCGAACAGGGCGACGCCGCCGCCCTGCAAATTGTGGAAAAGGCAGGCCGCGAGCTGGCCCTGCTGGTGCGCCCGGTGGCCGAAAAGCTGGGGCTGCAATCGGCCCGTATCGCTTTTGCGGGCAGCGTGCTGCAAAAGTGCGCCCCGGTGCGCAGCGCCGCCCAAGCGCAGCTGCAAACCCTGCTGCCGCAGCTCACCCTGGCCGAGCCGCAGGGCGACGCCGCTGCCGGTGCCGTGCTGCTGGCACGTTGCAAGGCAGAAGAATAAAAGTGTATAGACCCGGCTGAGAGGAGTGTATTAGGCACTCCTCTATTTTTTTGTCCAAGTTTTGCGCTATGTTTGGCTATGTAACAGGCCGGACTTGCGCAATTTGTTTGCGCAAATGGATTGCACAAAACGCCAAAAAACGACAAAAAATGTGGAAGAAAGCCGTGAAAAAGAAAAAATACGCAAAGAATGACGCAAAAATGTGTTGAGCAAATTTACCAAATTCCACATTGTAGACTTTTACACAATGACGAAAAATAAGGTGCAACGCCCATAAATCACCCATAGATATTGAAATTTGAAGCAAAAAGTGTTATAACATTATTAGAAATCCTTATAAATGTAACGAATAAAAAGTGAGCGGCGCAAGAAACCCCAAAAAAATTGCTCAAAAACGCAACGGTTGCGCACGATATCCCCAGGGGATATTATTTCACAGGTAGACCTGTGAAATAATGCGTACTGTCAGCAGGCAATGTATCCGGCCGCCGCTGCACGCAAAATCCAGCCAACATTACAGACATACATAGAGCCACCGAAAGGAACAGAAAGGAAGGGAGCAGATGTATAAGCACAGCACCACCCACCGTACCCTGAGCCGCCGCCTGGCGGCCCTCCTGGCCGCCCTGGCCCTGCTCGCCGCTATGGCCCTGCCCGTTTATGCCGAGATCCAGAGCGAGGACACCACGAAAATTGCTGAAACAGTTGAAACGGTCGACGAAACCGAAACGACCGACGACACAACCGCATCCACCGATTCTGACGACCCGACAGACCCCACCGACGATTCCACCACCGCAGCCGACGATGCCACCGACGACACCACCCCGTCCGTCGATGACACCAACACCACCCCGGCAGGGGAGACCACCACGGATGATACCCTTGATACCTCGGACGAGGATACTAATAATGATGGCACCGATGGCGCGAACATCGAGAACACAGGAACCGCCGACGATGCCGTCGCTCAGCCCGACAATGAGGTGGAGGATGAGGTTCGGGTACAGGAAGCAGCAGCAAAAGAGGTAACCATTTACTTCTTAGCACCGAGCGGTTTTGACACAACTGCAACAGTAAAGTTTCATGCTCGTATTCAAGGTGAGCAGGACAACGATAATTGGTATACTGCCCAGATGACCGATTCTGGTAAAGCGGACCGGAATGGACGCAAAATTTTCTTTACAACAGTTTATCCAGGGCAGAGCCCTTCCTGCCCGTATAGTGGATATTCAAAGATTGAATTTATTACTTCTACTGCAAATGGTGACAAACTTGCAAGCTACTGGGGGCTTGGACAAAACAGCCTTGAGTGGACAAGCGTATACACGTATGCCGACCAAATTTATGACGCTGATGCGGGTACTTGGACAGCATACACTCCTTTTGACCCCAACAACCATCAAACGTTTGCTGGCAAGACAATGTTCTTCCAAAACCAGAGCGGCACTGACCTTGCAAATGTACAAGCAGTATTTTGCGAAAAAACAAACAACGGTTTGCAACCAGTCGAAACCATCGATTTGAAAGCCATTGCTGTCGGCAAGTGCGTTTCGTTCAAAATCCCTAAAAAAGATTGCACTTACATCCGCTTCATTGTAGATGGAAAAGAAATATCGCTGTACAACTTCTATGACCAGCAAGATGAAGGGGAAAATAATAGACATTTCCTGTACGACAGCGGCACAGCCTGCTACGTCTATAAGGGAAACGATAATGACAGCAGTTGGACGATTCCACAGGGAACGATAACAGTCTACTTTGACGCAACATTCTCCAGCGCATACACGGAAAACGGTGACACTCTTTCAATCCCTAAAAAGGGAAGCAAAGATGTGTATTGCTGCTTCAAAAATGATAGTGAAACAACGGAGAGTGTTCAAATGACTCCGCTCGAGAACAACCTCTATTCCGTTGAGGTTCCCGGGGGCTGCAGCGAAATCATGTTCTCGGGCGATAACCGAACCAGCCCCGCCAACAGTGGCGCCAGCACGGATTGGGTGCCCATTGATTGGAGCCTGGCCGAACCGTGCTATATGGCTGATACAAACGATGCGGTCGTCTACAATAACAATGCTTCTCGCGGGGGCTACTGGAAAGAGAAAACCGCTATCCGGGACGCCGAAGCCGGAAAAGGCACCACAGTTGTGGACATCGATAACACAACTTCGTTTGTGCGTGACAGCGCGACAAAGTATGTAACCACCACCCTGTACGATTACTATACCGACTGGGAGCTAAACGGCAACAACCGCGACGATTATAAAGTTAATAACGGTGCGAGCCAACGAAATTGGGTGACTTTCCGCCAGTTTGACCAAGCGCTGAGTGATTACTACAGCAACAGTGGTGTTACTGTTCTTTATCCTATGTACACAGGCCAGTTCCAGCCTGAAGCAGCGGATAAGGATGGCAACTGGGGATTTTGCTTTAATGATATTGCCGATAAGTTGAATTTGTACGGCTATAGTGACAAGAATAAATTCATGGCCGTCAATAACTCAACGATTGATGTAGATGGCAAAGGTTTAAAGAGTGATGAGGAGAAATATTATGATGATGCTTTCCAAGGTTTGACGGGCGATACGCTGGTAAACGGTGAGCCGGTGCTGTATGGTACACAAAAACTTACGGTTCCTTATTTCAATAAAGACTTCCTGGAAGGTGCTAACTCCAAAAAAGCTGTACTTGGCAAGGTGTATGAGAATGTGGACTTCCCGTTTACTAAAGAAGATGTCTTTGGTAATGGTATCAACTATTGGCACTACGAGTCCAACGATAAGTCCTTGTTCCTGAAGCAAAAAAAAGGAACGGCGGATCAGTATTTCTTGCAGCAGCCAGCAGAGACAGTTGTAGAAGACAAGATGGTCAGCAACAATGCGCAGAATGTCAACAGTTCTAGCGGCCCTTTGAATACGTATGGATTTTTCCCGTTCAACGAAGGCTCAGGAGATACGAATGCAAATACCTACAACTACGGTTTTGGCGCAAAGCTGCAGTTCGATTTTACACTGACAGACGATGGACAAGTTCTTGGCAATGGTGGCAAAGAGGTTCCAATCCAGTTCTTTTTCTCTGGTGATGATGACGTCTGGGTCTATATTGACGACGTACTGGCGCTGGACGTTGGCGGCGACCACGGCAAAGTCTCTGGCCTGCTGGAATTCGGCCTGAATGACGGAAAACTTGTTTATACTCCGTATGTCAGCGATGTAAAAGCAAGCAATAGAGACCGGATGTACAAAAATGAGTCCAATGTCAAATCGGTTAATTATCGGGTAGCCGACAAGCAATACAAATCAATACCTTTCAATTATAAAGGCGACCAAAAAGAAATTTCCGCTGGCAAACACACATTAAAGTTCTTCTACATGGAGCGTGGCATGTGGGAGTCCAACATGGCAATCGCCTTCAACTTCCCGGACCATAACGAGCTGCAGGTGAAAAAGGAAGTCGACGTTAACGGTGTCAACGACCTTTTCAAAAATTGCTTCAAGGATAAAAGGTTCTTCAACTTCACCATCAGAAACCAGGCTACCCATTATGGCACGACTGATGCAGCGGGCGATACAGTAACCACCATCAACCTGTTGCAGCCTGGCAAGAGCACCCCTGTGAAAAATTTCACTACAACAGCGACCCACGCAGAACCAGGCACGGGTGGTGAAAACAGATTCAGAATAGTGAACAACCCGCCCAATAAGCTGAATGTCACTGATGGTACAACCCTGTTGAATTGGTTTACCCAGTTCGAAGACCTGACCCCGTCACCGGGTTCCAACAAGGAAAAACGCTACGGTATCCTGAGGCTAGACGGTGACAAGACCATCGACATCTCCGGCATGAGCTACCTCAGCTTTGACGTTTATGTCGACTCGGAGGAGGGCGACGCCGCGCTGAGCAACATGTACCTGGAGCTGCGGGACAACGAAAAAAGGCAAAAAGGCTGCCTTGGCAAGACGTTCATAGGCGGCAAAGATCTTTACGGCCAGGTCGAAATGCACAACAACCAGTGGATCACCGTCAAGCTGAGCCTGGGCGATGTGAAGGCAGAGAAAGACTTTGACGAGAAGCATGTAAAGGAACTGCGGTTTGGCTGCAACTACCCGCGCAGCATTTATTTGCGCAACATCGTGTTCTCGTCCAAAGCGGTGCCCCAGACAGTCACCGGCTTTACCACCAAGCAGCAGGACATTGCGGATTACGGCTCAGCCCAAGAGGGCGAGCTGATGCCCGCCGTGAATGCGCAGTACACCTCGGATGCCGAGAAAGGCACGATGGTGGTGGATAAAAACGGCGGTTTTGTCCTGAAAGCTGGCGAGACGATCAGCTTTAAGGATCAGTTCCGCCGCGGCAGCTACCTGTCCATCAACGAGCAAGTCGACAAAAATCTGTTTGACACGCAATGGACCATCTATGAAGATGGGAAGGCGGTTAATGAGATAAAAGCGGGAACCGGCAACAAGCTAACGCTTGATGTCAATCATCCTGTAAGTCTCAAAGATCAGACTGGCACTGCCCCCGACGATGGCCGTATCGAGAATGTAAATGCCGAAGACAACGCGCAAAACGGCAATAGTTACAAAGGCGAAAAGCCCAGTACCAAAAATAAAGACGATAATACCATCGTTTTCCGCTCTTACGCGAACCCCGACGCTACGGATGCAGACGGCGAGACCCAGTTGAAGGTCGTGTTTGTCAACACGGTCAAAACCGGCAGCCTGACCATTGTAAAGCAACAGGCCAAAGGCAGCGATCCCTTGAAGGGAACGTACCATTTTAAGGTCCGCTTCACCAACGTTGGCGGCCACGCGCTGGAAGACGAGGCCATTGAAGAAACGTATCCGGTGACAGTTGACAAGCCGTTTACCATTGACAATATCCCCGTTGGCACACGCTTCACCATTGAGGAAGTAACGCCTCTGGATGGTTCCAAGCTGACGAAAGTATCGGTCACCGGTGGTGGCAGCGGCACCATGGTCTTGAACAATCAAACCGTGCGCGGTTCTATCGTTGCAGGCGACGAGAATAAGGCCGTAGCGACCTTCACCAACACCAAGCAGGAAACGCTGGATATTACCGGCGAAAAGGTTTGGAAGAATGCTGACAACAGCCTAATGACGGAGCATCCGGCCACGATTTATGTGCAGCTGCAGCGCCGCTGTGTTGGCGAGACATCGGAATTGTCCTGGACACCTGTTACATACCTGAACGAGACTTACACAAGGGTTGAGCAAAAATATGAAGGTATGAAATTCAGCTTCCTGGGCCTGCCTGCTAAGGATTACGACGGCGGGAACCAGACGCCCTACGAGTACCGTGTAGTCGAAGGTTCCGTTGACAATAAGGGAGTTTTCCAAGCGGTTGATGATGAGAAAACCATCACGATTGGCGAGAAGGTTTACAGCGTCACTTATAAGTATACGGCCTCGAAACCCGATGATTCAAGTAACAACAATGCAAAGCAGACCGTGACCATCACCAACACGCAGCAAGACCCGAAGTTTACGTTGGATGTTACCAAGAAGTCGGCCGAGAACGATGGCGAGAACGACAAGCAGAAGCTGCTGGAAGGTGTTGAGTTCACGCTGGAAAAGCTGGATGAGAACGGCCAGGTGGATACAAGCTTTGAAACAAAAACCGGCATTACCGACGGACAAGGTGTACTGAAGCTGAAAAATTCTGGTGGAAGCACATCCGATAAAGCTTTTGCCGACTTGGAGGCCGGTACCTACCGCCTGACCGAGACAAAGACAGCGGAGGGCTACAACCTGCTGTCGGCGCCGATTGTTATTACCTTTACAAAAGATGGTCAGTGCCGGATTGGGAATGATGCCCTCATGCAAGCCAAAAACGACACAATCTTTACAGGCGATGCCGTAAACGGCTACAAGTTGGCCTTGACCGTCTTGAACAGAAAGACACCTGCGCTGCCGCATACGGGTGCGGATGCGCCTAGCTTGTGGCTGCTGATCGGGCTGCCGCTGGCAGTGGCGGGGTTGTTGATACTGGTATTCCGTTACAACAAGAAAGGGGGACGGACGCGTTAATTGTTCCCCAATACAAACCATAAACAAATGAAGAGAGGTAAAGTCATGAAAAAGAAAAGCAGATTCTTAACAGGCTTGTTAAGCGCCGTCATGGCCCTCAGCCTGTGCGCCATGCCAGCCGCAGCAGATGATGTGAATCCGAAAGCTACGACTGCAAACCCTGTGTGGACCCAGGACACCGGCAGTATTACGATTCATAAGTACGAATGGAATGGTACAAAAAACGGAGCCCCCGCAACTGGCGAAGAAAATGATACGCAGCTGCCCGTGGGAGAAGATGGGAAAAAGCCTACACCATTAGCCGGTGCAACTTTTGAAATTTATAAGGTACATGATGAAAATTGGCTGAAAAGCTATTATTCTTACTCGAGTAGCGAAACATTTGATTTCAAAAAGTGGAATGTCTATGCAGAAAAAAGCGGTAATGCGTATAAGGTGAAATCTGACGCAAACCTGAAGAAAGAAAAAGACGCAACGACAGATGCAACAGGAAAAGCAGAGTTTAAGGACTTGCCATTGGGCCTTTATCTGGTGATTGAATCCAAAGCACCGGATTCCGTTACTACTGCGTGCGAACCGTTCTTTGTTTCGGTACCTATGACAAAGGTCAAAGATTCACAAACGAATCCTCTTAGTGACTGGCTCTATAATGTTCATGTTTATCCGAAAAACAAGACTTCCTATGGTGATGCAACTCTGCAAAAAATCGGCAAACAGAGTGGAAATGATACCGAAAACATTACCATGGAGGGGTATAAGTTCAAGCTATACAAAAAGCAGGAAACTGGTGCCTGGATGCAGATTACCAAGCTGCCCAAAAATGGTGTAGACAATACGGGTGATGCGATTGGTGAGAATGGCGTACTGACAACTAATGCCAATGGTCAGATTAGCGTTTCTGGCTTGAGTAATGGTGTATACGCTTTCGTGGAAACCGGCGTAAATGCAGCTGATGGTTATATTCTGGACTCTGGCATTGCGTATGTGTTCAAAATTGATAATGCAAAAATGGTAAAAGCTGCGGATACCGATGTTGCAGCAGACATATTCCCAGAGGGCACTACCAGCTTTGACTTTACCAGCTTTGATGAGAGCGGAACCTCTCAGGTTAAGGTAGTAAACTATAAGCCTGACTTCAAGAAGGAAGTCACCAAGCGTGGCAAAACTACTACCAGCGCAGATAATGATGCAGACTATGCCATTGGTGATGAGGTTCCCTATACGCTGACAATCAATGTTCCGGAAAATATTGCTAAGCTGAATACCTTCAAAGTTACTGATACGATGGATAAGACGCAACTGCTTTGCAACGAAAAATCTATTGTTGTGAAAGCTGAAGATACACAGCTTAGTGAAGACAACGACTATACCCTGACAATGGAAGCTGCCGACAGTAGTAATTCTGGCTTTACCATTGACTTCAAGGCCAATGCCAAAACAGGCATTAACAATTATGCGGGTAAAACCGTTACCATCACCTATACAGCAACTCTCCAGCGTGACGCTTCTGTTGATGTTGCAGGTAACGTCAATAAGGCTGACCTGAAGTACTCCAAGAAAACGAATATTGCAGAGAGTGAACTGGATGACCCGTACGACATCCACGATGAAGCCGTTGTTTACACCTTTAAAACCGGTATCCTGAAAAAGGGTGACGATGACAAAAAATTGGAAGGTGTGGAGTTCACCCTCTACAAGAAGTTTGATGAAACGAAAGATACGGGCTACAGCGAAGAGGAAAATCTTGTAGGGGCAATCTTTGCTGGCGGAAAAAAGCCGTTCTTGAGCACTGATGAGGCAAAGAAACTGGGTTTGAATAGTGCTGACAAATGGTTTAAGGTAACCAATCTCAACACCGGGAAAGATGGTACTGATATCGCCAAGGGTCTGCCCAACGGTACTTATAAGCTGGTTGAAACCAAGACCAACGAAGGCTATAACCTGTTGTCCGGCCCGGTTGATGCCAACTTGACAATTGACTACAAGACAAAATGGGGCAGCACAACTTCCTTTGACAGCAATGGTCAAATCATCAAGCATGGTGAAACAAAGACCACAACCTTCAATGATGGTAAATACGAGTATAAAGAAATCACCATCATCAACCGCAAGGGCTTCAACCTGCCCCGTACCGGTGGTTTCGGCACCCTGCTGTTTAGCGGCATTGGCGCTCTGCTGGTCGTTGGCGGTATCGGCGTGCTGATGAGCATCAAAAAGAAGAAGGGCAATGTCTGATTTGCATCCCCTGAACCAAACAACTTAAACAACTTACAAACTACCTAAAGGGGAAGGGCCGTTTTGGCTCTTCCCCTATGGTGGGTTATACGGCACCTTACACTTTTTTGAAAGGACACTGCCATGGATACCTCCACCAGACTGAAATTGGGCTTTGCGGCGCTGATGATCCTGTCCGGCATCGGCGTGGCGTCCTACCCGGTCATCAGCAATATGGTGGCCCAGCGCCACGCCAGTACGGCTATCCAAAATTACGACGAGACCGTGCATAGCATGGACACCGAAAAGCTGGACGCCGCCAAAGAGGCCGCCCGCCGTTACAATGAACAGCTGGGCAGCGCGCTGGACCGCGATACCGCCGGAGAAGCCGAGGACACCGGCACCAGCTATGTGGACCTGATCGACGTGGGGGAGAGCCTTGGCTACATCACCATCCCGAAAATCGACGTCAACCTGCCCATTTACGAGGGCACCAGCGACGACGTCCTGCTGAAAGGCGTCGGCCATCTGGAAGGGTCCAGCTACCCGCTGGGCGGAGAAAGCACCCACAGCGTGCTGACCGGGCATCGCGGCCTGGCCGAGGCTGTGCTGTTTACCGACCTGGACAAATTACAAGAGGGCGACAAATTTTACCTGCACATCATGGACGAGGTGCTGGCCTACCAGGTCGACCAGGTCAAGGTCGTTCTGCCCGAGGAGACCGATGACCTTACAATCGTGCAGGGCCAGGACTACTGCACCCTGGTGACCTGCACGCCCTACGCCATCAACACCCACCGCATGCTTGTGCGCGGCACCCGCGTGCCGTATAATGGAGAGGAAGAAACCGGCGATACCCCGCAGGTCGTGCAATATCAGGCCCTGCACACCGGCACGGTGGTCAAGCGCATTGTGGATGCCTGGCCGTGGATCTCGGTGACCGGCAGCGTGATTATTGGCGGCGAAGCACTGCTGCTGCTTCTGCTGCTGCATCGCTGCAAAAAACGGGAGGAGGACGACTAAATGCGGCGTCTGCTTGTAAAAATTGGCGCGTGGCTGGCCATTCTGCTGGGCCTTGCCATGATGCTGCAGCCCACCGCCGCTGATTGGCTGACCCGCCAGCGCAACAGCAAAACGGCACAGCAGTTTGCCGCCCGCACTTCCGCCGAAGCCCCCCTGCAGACCGATGCTGCCGCGGAACCTGAACGCGCTTACCCTGAGTTGTACGCCGCCATGCAGGCCTATAACGAGGCGATTTTTGCCGACGGCCAAAGCGGCCTGACCGACGCCTTCGCCTATGAAAATCCGCCGCTGGATCTGACCAATTACGGCTATGACGAGGAGGTCCTCGCCATGCTGTGGATCCCGCGGCTGGATCTGGAACTGCCCGTTTACCTGGGCGCCAGCCGGGAGAATATGGCCAAGGGCGCGGCGCTGCTGGGGCAGACCTCGATGCCGCTGGGCGGCGAAAACACCAACACCGTGCTGGCCGCCCACCGCGGCTATTATGGCGCGGAAATGCTGCGCAACGTGCAGCAGATTCAGGTGGGGGACAAGATCCAGCTGACCACCCCGTGGGACACTTTAATTTACCGCGTGGCAGAGCTGAAAATTATCGACCCTGCGGATATTTCCTCGGTACTCATCCAGCCGGGGCGGGATCTGCTGACGCTTTCCACCTGCCACCCCTACACCCAGAATTACCAGCGCTACCTTGTGATAGCCGAACGCGACCCCGATGCCGCCGTGACCGATAAGGACACCGACCTGCAGGAAAGCGAGGCCACCTGGGATGCCTCGCCCCGGCAGGTGACGATGGAAACAGACGGTACAACGTCTATCGCTGAGGTGGAACCCCAAAGCATCACCCCGCTGCCGCAGGAGGGCAGCACAGAATCCGAAGGCAGCGCGGTCTCCAACCTGATGATCTGGCTGGAAAACAACGCCCTTTGGGCCGGGTTCGTCTTTATTGCCGCCTGTGTCGGCGTGCTGGCGATCTGGCAAAAACACCGGGAGGAATGACCATGCAATACAACCAAAAGGCCGTTGACGTAGCGGCGGAAGTTTCCAAAGCCGTGTTTGGCAAGCCGAAGACCATCCGCACCATCTGGATGGCCATGCTGGCGGGCGGCCACGTGCTGATCGAGGACATCCCCGGTGTGGGCAAAACGACGCTGGCGCTGGCCTTTGCCCGCGCGCTGGAGCTGAACGAGAGCCGCGTGCAGTTTACCCCGGACGTGCTGCCCTCGGACATTGTGGGCTTTACCGTGTTCCAGAAGGAGACCGGGCGGCTGGTATACCACCCCGGCAGCGTGATGTGCAACCTGTTTTTGGGTGATGAGATCAACCGTACCTCGAGCCGTACCCAATCGGCGCTGCTGGAGGTCATGGAGGAGGGCACCGTCACCGTGGACGGCGTGACCCACCCCGTGCCCGCGCCCTTTACCGTTATTGCCACCGAAAACCCCGTGGGTGCCGCCGGTACCCAGATGCTGCCGCAGTCCCAGCTGGACCGTTTTACTGTGTGCGTTGTCATGGGCTACCCGGACACCGAGGCCGAAATGCAGATGCTGGCGGGCCGCGGCCAGCGCACCCTGCTGGAGAAGGTACACCCCGTGGCCAACCAGACCGACCTGCTGGCTATGCAAAAAGAGGTAGCCGGGGTGTTTATCCATGAGCTGATGTATCGCTATATCGTGGATCTGGCACAGGCCAGCCGCAAGGAACCGCGCCTGGCGCTGGGGCTCAGCCCCCGTGCGTCGCTGGCGCTGGCTGGCATGGCGCGGGCGGCAGCATATTTGGCGGGGCGGGATTTTGTTGCTCCGCAGGATGTGACCACTGTGTTTGCCGATGTGGCCCGCCACCGCCTGATGCTGACCGACCAGGCCAAGGCGGGCGGCGAGACGGTGGATGCGGTCATCGACGATCTGCTGCGCACCGTGCCGCGTCCCCGCCCGGAAAAGGCCGACCGCCATGGCAGGTAAACTGTGCTGGGCGCTGGGCCTGGTGCTGCTGTTTACCGCTGCGGTGCTGACGCAGGCGCCGCTGGCCGTAGGGCTGCTGGGATTTTTCCTGCTGCTGACCCTGCTGCTGGTGCTGGAAGTGCGGTACTTGCGCGGCAAGGTGGAGGCCGAACTGTTCGTGCCCGACCAGCCTGCCGTGCAGGGCCGGCCCTTTGTGCTGACCGTGCGGCTGACCAACCACAGTCCGCTGCCCATCCCCCAATTGCTGACACTGGTGCAGGCCACCGATGAATGGGGCGGCAATACCATAACTTTACGCTGCAGCGGCATGTTGGGCAGCAAGGCCCGCGCTGAGCAGCGGTTGACGCTGCAGGCCAACAAAAGCGGCGTGTGGCAATTACGGCTGCAAAGCGTGACGCTGTGGGACCATCTGGGGCTGTTCAAAGCCCAATGCGGCCTGCCGCAGACCGCACAAAGCCTGTGCGTGCTGCCCCAAAGTGCCCGCCTGGGCAGCGACACCCAGCCCGACCCTGACGCCGACGGCATGCAGGAGAGCGACCGCAGTGTGCTGGGCGGCAACTACGATGTGCGAGAGTACCGCGAAGGGGACTCGCTGAAACAAGTCCACTGGAAGTTGAGTGCCAAGCTGAACCGGCTGTTGATCCGTGAACCGCTGGCCGCCGGTACGATGGCGGGGCAGGGGAGCGGTGACGGCCCCGGCGAGGGTGAGGGTGACATGTGGGGGGATTTCCCCGCCGAAGCCGCCCTGCACCGGGAAGCACCGCCCACCAAGAAAAAAGCAGTGGCGCTTTCCAAACGCGGCGGCACCGATGCCGACAGCGGCCTGGTGTTTCTGGACCGTATGCTCATCAGCCCCGCCGTACCCGCGCGGGATACCCTGTGGCTGGTGGTGGACCTCTGCCTGCTGCTGGCGCTGGCCTTTGGGCTGGTGTCCGCCGCCGTGACGGCCTTTGCCGTGCACCCGCCCGTTTGGGTGTGGCTGGCGCTGGCCGCTTGGGGCGCCGGGTGGTGCCTGTTTGGGCGGCTGCCCCGGCGTGTGCAGCGGTTGGGCCTGCTGGCTGGCAGCCTTGTCTATTTGGTGGGACTGTTTTTGTGCCAGCGCAGCTTTTTGGCCGGGGCACGCCAGTTTGGCGCTGCCGTGGCCGCAAGTTTAAATCAACGTTTTAACGCAAATCTTGCCGCCACAGCGGGCGGTACCCCGGCCCAGTTGGGGCTGTTTCTGGCACTGGCCGCCCTGCCTTTGGCGGGCCTGCTGGCGCTGGCGGCGCTGCGCCGGGCCGACATTTTGCTGTTGAATCTGCTGCTGCTGCCGGCAGCGGTGTTCCTGTTGCTGGCGGGCAGCAACGTCTCCACGCCCTGCTGGCTGCTGCTGGCCGTGGGCTGGCTGGGGGCGCTGGCAGGCTCCCGCGCCGTGCGCCGCCGTGCCCTGTGGGGGGCGACGGAGTCAGAAACCTGCCGCCGCAATCAGGCACAGCACCGGGCCATCCAAAAAGGCTCGGCAGCGGCCACTGTGCTGGTATGCGCTGCGCTGTTGGTGCCCGCCTTTGTGCTGCGGCCTGTGGTAGGTTTGCCCTTGCAGGCATTGCAGCCCGCGGCCCAGGTGATGGAATCGGCGGCCATAAGCGCCGCTGTGACCTGGCTGCCCCGCGTCAGCGGCGGGCGGCTGAACCTGCATGTAGAAGCTGCCGCCGGCGGCGTGGCCGATGGTGCCTTAGCCCAGGGCGGCGGCTTGCAGCTGCGCGGGGTCGAGGACCTGGCCCTGACCGCCAGTGACCAGCCTGAGGAAACCGTCTACCTGCGGGGGTTTATCGGTGGCAGCTACGACGGCACCGCCTGGCAGGCCCCCGATGCAAACGCCTTTGACAGCGCCGCCATGAACTGGAAGACCGAGGACGACGCCCGCCTGACGATTGCCAGCCTGCCGTTTTTGCGTGCCGCCTACGATGGCGCCGCCGAGCCGCAATCCCTTACGGTGGAGCGGCTGAACGCGGGGGACGCCTACACCTACGCCCCCTACAACGCCTACTGGAATGACTACTACACCCTAAACGGCGACGGCGCGGCGGACGGCCAGACCGAACAGGACGATGTGTTTTTGTATTATCCGCGCAGCATCGCCAAAGAACTGTTGGCCGCCCGCGCCGAGGGTGACCCCAGCGTGCTGGACCGCATGGAGAGCTCCTACGCGGCCTACGCCAACAGCCACTACACCGCCGTGCCCGATGGCTACGACGACTTGCAGGCCCAGTGCGAAACGACTGCCAAAGAGCAAAAGCTGACCGACCCGGACGACATCACAGCCTACATCCGCACCTGGCTGAACACCAACTGCTGGTATGACACCAACGCCTCCCAGGCACCGGACGGCACCGACCCGATCCACTACTTTTTGTACGAGTCCAAGTCCGGCTACAGCGTGCAGTTTGCCTCGGCGGCCACGCTGATGTTCCGCATGTTCGGCCTGCCCGCCCGCTATGTGGTAGGGTATGCTGCACCGCAAAGCTTGTTCACCCAGCAGGCGGACGGCAGCTGGCACGCCGTTTTGCAGGACGATAATGCCCATGCCTGGGCCGAGGTCTACATCGACGGCCAGGGCTGGACCCCCATGGAGATGACCCCCGGTGTGCTGGTAACAGCTGAAAAGGCCGACTACAAGAGCAGCCTGCCGGAGACCACCCCTGCCGAGAGCAGGACCGCAGCCACCACTGACAGCGCCGATGCCCGGCAGGACTTGCAGCTTTCCACCGCCCCGCGCCGTGCCCTGTGGCTGGTGGCTGTGCCGGTGGTGATGCTGGCTGCAGTTACAGCTGCTTTTATCCTGCACCGCCGCCGTGTGCTGGGGCTGGATACCCGCCGCCCCTGTGCAGAGCGGGTGTTGGCGATCTTTGCTGCAATCTACGCGCAGCTGGTGCGCCGCGGCCTGCCTGCAGGTACATCCTCGGACGAGCGGGCGTTCCCCCAGTTTTTGCTGAAAGAGGTACATGAGCTTTCGGGCGGGGAAATCGAGGCGATGGTATCGCTTGCGCAGCGTGCCGCCTTTGCCGCCGATACCCTGACCGAAGAAGACGTAGCCGCTATGCGCGGCTGGTACAACCGCATCAAAAACAACAAAAAGACATAATTCCACATAAAAATTGCGAAAAAATTGCGAAATTTTTCCCCAAAACACTCCAAAACCGTTGAAACCTACGCACTGCGTATGGTATACTAACCTAAACACCATTGAACAAGGAGTCGATTCTGAGATGCCGCGTCGCAAAAAATCGGATGAAGGCATTATGGATATCACCCGCATGGCAGAGGATCTGGGCGTATCAAAAACGACGGTATCCCGTGCTTTGTCCGGCAATGGCCGTGTAAGCGAAGCAACCCGCCAGCGTGTGGTGGACTATGCCCGTGAGAAAAATTATGTCCCGAACATGATGGCGAAAAGCCTCGTCACCAAAAAGTCGTATAATGTTGCGCTGGTGTTTTCGCGCCAGTTTTCTAACTTCGAGGGTCAATTCCTGCGCAAAACTATCACCGCCGTATGCGATGTGATGGCCCGCAACGATTACGATGTGCTGCTGGCCATGGTGGGTGAGCAGGAGTCCCAGCCCATGCAGCGCCTGCTGGTCAACCACAAGATCGATGGCGTCATCCTGGCCCGCTCGCTGGAGCGTGACCCTCTGATCCCATTGCTGCAGCAAAGCAAACTGCCCTTTATCGCCATCGGCCGCCCGGCCGACCCCACGGTGCTTTACGTCGACCACGACCAGGTGGGCGGCTGCCGTGAGATGACCAACCTGCTGCTGATGAAAGGTCTGCACCGCATCGCCCTGTTGGGCGGCTCCATGCTGTACACTGTCAATCAGACCCGTCTCGAGGGCTTCCGCCAGGCGCACGAGCACAGCCGTTGTAAGATCGATGAAACCCTGCTTTTTTTGGAGTTGGAGACCGACGATCTGCGCATCGACGCCATCCAACAGGCTGTGGCACGCAAGGCGGACTGCCTGCTGTGCATGGACGACCACGTGGCCATGCTGGCACTGAACACCGTGCGCCAGATGGGCCTGAAAGTGCCCAATGACATCCGTATTGCTTCGCTGTATGACGGCGAGGCCCTGCTGGATTGCACGCCGCAGATCACGGCGGTGTCTTTCGACCCCGAACTGCTGGGCAAACGCGCCGCACAGCAATTGTTGGCCGTCACCCGCCGCCAGCCCGTCGAGACCGGCGCCCTGCTTGGTTACCAGGTGGGCCTGCGCACCTCGACACAGACCTGATTTTGCCCCCATTATTCAATAATAAACAAAGCCGCCCGGCCTGAAATTTTCTTCAGGCTGGGCGGCATTTTCTATGGATGCCTAAATTTATTCAGCGTTGTTCAGATAAATACGTGCCTCATACGGGCGGAAATGTGCCGCATCCGCGGGGGTGTCATAGTTGCCCAGCAGCAGGGTATCCAACGGCAAGGGAGCCACTGCGTCGGCGGGCAGGGTGAGCGGCTCCTCGTAGAAATTGCACAGCACGGTCATCACCTGGTCACCCAGGCGGCGCTGGTAGGCAAACAGAGCCGGGTGGTCTGCAAACAGCAGGGTAAAGTCGCCCTCACTGAAAATGGGATACTGTTTGCGCAGACGGATGAGCGCCTGGTAATAGTGGAACACCGAGCCGGCATCCGCCACCTCGTCCGCCGCATTGATGGCGGTATAGTTGGGGTTCACCTGCAGCCAGGGCGTGCCATCGGTAAAGCCCGCGTTGGTGGTGGCGTCCCACTGCATGGGGGTGCGGGCGTTGTCGCGGCTCTTGGCGTGGAGAGAGCGCAGGATATCTGCCTCGCTGTACCCGGCCTGGGTACGCTCGCTGTACATGTTCAGCGTTTCAATGTCGCGGTAGTCGTCGATGGTGGGGAAGGCGACGTTCGTCATGCCCAACTCCTCGCCCTGGTAGATGTAGGGCGTGCCCTGCATGCCATGCAGCAGGGTGGCCAGCATCTTGGCGGATTCCTGCCGGTAAGCGCCATCGTTGCCCCAGCGGGAGACGATGCGCGGCAGGTCGTGGTTGTTCCAGAACAGGCTGTTCCAGCCTTTGCCGTGCAGGCCCACCTGCCACTTGGTCAGCACCTCTTTCAGCGCCGAAAGCTGCAGCGGAGCCAAGTCCCACTTCGCCTTGCCGGGGATCTGGTCCAGGCCGATGTGCTCAAACTGGAACACCATCGAGAATTCCTTGCCCCGCGGGTCGCTGAAGATGGGGGCGTTCTGCACATTGGCGCCCCAGGCCTCACCCACGGTCACCAGATCGGTGCTGCCAAAGGTGTTGGCGTTCAACTCCCGGATATAGGCATGCAGCATCGGGCCGTTGGAGGTAATTCCCAGGTCCGGGTCCTTGGCGATCTGGTCGATGACATCCAGCCGGAAACCGCCCACGCCCTTGTCCATCCAAAAGCGGATGGCCTTGTACAACTCCTGCCGCAGGGCGGGGTTGTCCCAGTTCAGGTCAGGCTGTTTGATGGAAAACTGGTGGAAATAATACTGCCCCACCTCGGGCACCCAGGTCCAGGCCGAGCCGCCAAAGGTGGCCCGCATCTTGTTGGGCGGCGTGCCCTCCACGCCGTCGCGCCAGACGTAATAGTCGTGGTAGGGGTTGTCGCGGCTTTTTTTTGCCTCCTGGAACCAGCGGTGCTCGTCCGAGGAGTGGTTCAGCACCAGATCCATAATGATGCGGATGTGGTGTTTTTTGGCTTCGGTGATGAGGTTGTCCATGTCGGCCAGCGTGCCGAACATGGGGTCAATATCGCAGTAGTCGGAAATGTCGTAGCCATTGTCATCCTGCGGGCTGCGGTAGACGGGGCTGAGCCAGATGGCGTCGATGCCCAAGCTCTCCAGATAGCCAAGCCGCTGGATGATGCCGGCCAGGTCACCGATGCCGTCGCCGTTGCTGTCCTGAAAGCTGCGGGGGTAGATCTGGTAGATCACAGCATTTTTCCACCAGGGCTGCGGGTTTGCCATAGTTTTTCTCCTTATTGGTACCTTAGGTAAATGTCGGAATTTGAAATCGTTTGCGCCGTTACAATCATAACCGAATCAAACCCAATTTGCAAGATGCCGGGGCTGCTGGTGCCCTACGATTTTTGCGGGGTGGAAGATATAAATTTTGTATCTTCTGCAAAATACGTCACACGCCCCTCGTTATAGTAAGCAGAGATTACCAATAACTGGGAGGCAACGACCATGAAAATACTGCTTACGACCGATACCTGGGTTCCTACCATAAACGGCGTTGTAACGTCCACTGCCACCCTGCGCGCCGCACTGACGGCCCAGGGGCACGAGGTGCGGGTGCTGACCCTTTCCGGCGACAGCCATACCTATACAAAGGACGGTGTGACCAGCCTCGGCTCACTGGATGCCGGGCTGGTCTACCCAGGGGCCCGGATGCGCGCCCCGGCATTGAATCGTGCCATCCGTGATCTGATCGACTGGCGCCCGGATGTTGTCCACTCTCAGTGCGAGTTCAGCACTTTTGCCCCGGCACGCCGGATTGCGCACGCTGCGGGAGCACCGCTTATCCACACCTATCACACGGTGTACGAGGATTACACCCACTACTTTTCCCCCAGCCGCAGCATGGGGCGCAAGATGGCGGCGCTGTTCACCCGCATGATCTGCGCCGACTGCGACGCAGTCATCGCACCCACGCCCAAGATCAGCCGCCTGTTGGCAGGCTACGGCGTGCCCTGCCCGGTGCGTATCATCCCCACGGGGCTGGACCTGCAGCGCTTTGCTGTGCCCCGGGATGATGCCCTGCGCAGCCGCCTGGGCCTGCCGCCGAAAGAGGCAAACAAGACGGTCCTGCTCAGCCTGGGACGGCTGGCCAAGGAAAAAAACACAACAGAACTTGTCGATTCTATGAAGAATTTGCCGGACGCCGTTCTGCTCATCGTCGGCGATGGCCCAGAGCGCGCCGTGCTGGAACAGCAGGCGCAAAGCCTCGGCGTGGCTGACCGCGTGATTTTCGTAGGGGCCGTCCCGCCTGCCGAGGTGCCCCGCTACTACGCGCTGGGGGATGTATTTGTCAGTGCCTCCACCAGCGAGGCCCAGGGCTTGACCTACATCGAGGCTATGGCCGCAGGATTGCCGCTGCTTTGCCATGCAGACCCCTGTCTGGACGCGCTGGTGCGGGAAGGGGAGACCGGCTGGGCCTACCACACGCCTGCCGAGCTGGCTGCCCGTGCCGCTGCTCTGCCCAAAGGTCACCAACTGGCTGCCATGAGGCAAAACGCCCGCCGCGCCGTGCAGCCTTACACGAAGGAACAGTTCGGTCTTAGCGTAGTGCGGCTTTACGCGGCGGCGCTGGGCCGTAAACACGCCGCCCGCAGTGCGGCAGGGGGGAATGTGGCATGATCAAAAAAATCAACCAGGCAGCGTCTATCCTGGGGCTGGTGCTCTGCGCCGTGCTGGCATATGTCTTTTGGAAAGCCGGGCTGTTTGACTCCAAGGAAGCGCTGACCAGTTGCATCAGCCGGTTCGGCTGGGCAGGTCCGGCGGTGTTCATCACATTCCAGGCCGTGCAGGTGGTCATCCCCATCCTGCCCGGCGGGCTGGGGTGTCTGGCCGGGGTCATCCTGTTCGGCGTGTGGAAAGGCTTCTGGTACAACTATATCGGCATCTGCGCCGGGTCGATGGCGGCGTTTGCCATCGCCCGCGCCTGCGGCCGCCCGCTGCTGGAAAGCGTTTTCCCCGCCAAGATGATTGAAAAATATGACCGCTGGATGGGCAGCGGCAGCCGGTTTGCCAAGTGGTTCGCATTCCTTATTTTCATCCCGGTTGCGCCGGATGATTATCTCTGCTTTCTTGCAGGCACCACGCGCATCGGCTGGCGGCTGTACGCGGCCATCATCCTGCTGTGCAAACCGGCGTCCATTGCGCTGTACAGCCTGGGCTTGACCGTAGTTGCGCAAAATTTGCTGGGTCTTTGGAGGTGAACGCCATGCGCACCGTACATATTTACAGCGGCTCGCTGGCGCTGGTCAGCAAAAGCGGGGTAGGGCAGGCAGCCAAACACCAGCGGGCGGCGCTGGAAAGCGTCGGCGTACACATCGTCACCGATTGGGACTGTCGTGCCGAGGTGGTACACATCAACACCGTGCTGCCGGTATCACTTTGGGCGGCACGCCATGCCCGCCGCCGGGGGCAAAAGGTCATCTGGTACGGCCATTCTACCGAGAAGGACTTCCGCAACTCCTTCACCGGCTCCAACTTGCTGGCGCCGCTTTTCAAACAATGGCTGCGGCTGTGCTATAATCAGGCGGACCTCATCATTACACCCACGCCCTACTCAGCCAAAGAACTGGCAGGTTACCGTTTGCGCCCGACCATCGTGCCGCTTTCCAACGGCGTGGATACCCGGTTTTTTGCCCCCAACCCCGCCAGCCGGTCCATCCTGCGGGAAAAGTACCGCCTGGCGGCGGATAAGTCCGTGGTCATCAGCGTAGGGCATTATATGCAGCGCAAAGGGATACTGGATTTTATTGCGCTGGCTCGCAAAATGCCGCAGGTGCAGTTTTTGTGGTTCGGCTACACCGACCCGCACCTTGTGCCGCATAACGTCAAAGCCGCCATGGCGGATGCACCGGAAAACCTGCGGTTTCCGGGCTTTCTCTCCCAGGCAGAACTGCGCACGGCCTACTGCGGGGCGGACGCCTTTTTGTTTTGCAGCTATGAGGAGACCGAGGGCATCGTGATATTAGAAGCCCTGGCCTGCGCAACGCCTACGCTGGTGCGGGACATCCCGGCCTATCGCGGCTGGCTGCGGGACAGCGTAAACGTCCACACCTACCGTACCACGCAGGACCTGCCCACCCGCTTGCAGGCACTTTTGCAGCACAAACTCCCCGATACTGCCGCAGCCGCCCGCCAAACCGCAGAGGAACGGGCACTACCCCGTATTGGAGCGCAATTATTGGAATTATATAAAACATTATAGATCCTTCTTCCGCCCCGGAACAGCATCGATCTCGGCTGCTCCGGGGTTTTGTACCTGTCGAAACCTGCCGCGCGCGCAACTTGCGCAATGGCCTATGACATAAAATGCGCAAATATGGAGTAAATGTGCACAATTGTGGCGCGCCAGTTTCATAACAACTTACAAACTTGGGCAATATCGACAAAAACGGGTTGATTTTTGAAAAGACGCCATGTATAATATAGGCAATCCGAACGGAAAATGTATTCGAATTGCGCAAACGAATTCACTCACTTGGATCTAACTTGTTTTCTTAATTGAAGGAGGAAAACGACCATGAATGCAAAAAAGACCCTTTCTTTGAGCCTGGCCTCCGCCATGGCCCTCGGCCTGTTGGCAGGCTGCGGCAGCAGCGCTTCTTCCACCGCTGCTTCCACTGCTGACAGCACCGCATCCGCTGCTGACTCCACCTCTACCGCTGCTACTGCTGATGCAGCCGGCAAGGTCTACTACCTGAACTTCAAGCCCGAGCAGGATGAAGCCTGGCAGG
>ERZ772897.789-NODE-789-length-36798-cov-9.475764_pt1 | contig 36798 bp, 32 predicted proteins | sample MGYA00512125_ERZ772897 | MGnify/ENA primary metagenome ERZ772897 (study PRJEB29015, sample SAMEA2737660) | human gut metagenome | biome: human gut; feature: human-associated habitat; material: faeces | place: China | collected 2012 ... | reverse complement strand
TGGTAATTCTCTTTCTTATGAAATAAAGTGTGCGCTTACCGCACACTTTCGCGCGCGAGCGGTATGTTCAACATAAACTTCATCTCCGCGAGCTGCGCATCCCCGCGGAGCGTTTTTGAATCATAGGAAGGAATTTACTATGATTCAAAAAACAGGCATCATTACCATATTCAGGAAATAATGCCCGCATTTCTATTCTTTACTGTAAATTTCAAATTCCGCGACCTGCGCTCCACCGGCTCCGGTGTTTCCGGTAAAAACAAGCTGTACCGCCTTGCAGCCTACTTCATCAAAATCAATGACCACCTCATTTGCGGTGTCCGGATTAAATTCATAATCATTGGCAGAAATCAATTCGGTAAAATTCTCTCCGTCCTCGCTGATCTGCACACAAAATGTCTGCATTCTCATGCTCCATACGGACTGTGGACAGAGGCAGACTTTTATCGCATGAATCTTATGCGTTTCCTTAAAGGTTGCCGTCAGGATATTTGGATACGCTCCGTTTTCCCCTTCCCAGTAAGACTGTCCTTCTGTCTTGCCGTCATTCACCTTGATCGGTGTGTATACATCGTTAAACCCATTTGCTGTCATTTTTGCATCCGCTGCGATATTTGCTCCCTCCGGAATGACCGGCTCATATATTTCCTTGACAAAAAGCGGATTCTCCGAACTTTCCGTCCGATCCGGAGTCTCCACGACCGATGTCTGTCCATAGGAAATCTTTCTCCCGCCGACAAACAGAATCAATATCACACACCATAGGATAGCTGCTACGACCGCCAGCAAAACGATCAGTGTTTTTTTCGTTTGATTCATAATACCCCCATCCGTTACTATTCAAACCGAATACTGCCTACAGTATCGTCGTCCATCTCAAAATTTCCGTCCTTCGCATTCTTTATCTTTTTGCCAAGGATCGTAAGATTCTTAAATGTAACATCTTCAATCTTATGCTCCGCATCAAAACCACAGATCCGGCTCGCATTCGGCGTTCCGTCAAGGACGTTCACATTTTCAATCATTATGCTTTTAATCTGTCCCCGCTCCTGTGTCGTTGACCAGTTGCCGCTCTGCATAATATTCAGATCAATCAGATACGCCATCTCATCTGCATCGCCACTTCCGATTTCCTCGTGCTCCACCGTAATATCACAAAACGTGATATCTTCCACCGAAGCATCATCCCCATTGTGCACGGAGATCACCGGCTTATGAAAATTATTCAGTACCGTGATTTCGGAAAACGTAACATTTGTTATCGCCGAATCCGGCTGATTGCCCTTGTTTGTCTCATATCCAACTTCCATCGACTGTGCAAAATCTGTCCAGATCTGTATCTTCGAAAATTGAATATCACTGCTGCTCTGATCGTAGTTTTTCACAACAAGCGAATCATCCCAGCTTCTCACGAAGCAATTCTTTACTTCGTAATTCTGGCAGGACTGCAGGCTGATGCCGTCACCGTTCGGTCGGGAGGTAATGATTTTTACACCGTCGATGACGCCATCCGCGGAATCGTACGCCTGACATGCCCATGCATTCGGATTCAATACGATAATGTCTTTAATTGTAATATTAGAACAATGATCAAACTTAAGCGGAATACTTGCGCTTTGTCCCTGCCAGCCTGCCAAATTCGAACAGTCTAAAATGCCTCGTCCGCACACCTTAATATCGCTCTCAAAATTTGCATTCACAATACCGTGGACCACGCTTCCTCCGGCAAGATAGAGTGTCTGTCCCTTGCGCAGCATGATCGACTCGATATCCCATTCACCAGGTTCAATGTAGATCACATCCGGATCGTTTTTATCCAGGATATCTTCATGCTTTTCCAGCGGATTGGCAAAAATATGTACCGCACGCTCCGGTGTATCGCCAAACTGTACGGTATACGTATCCGGTGTATCTACAACAAAACTTACCGTATGCGCCTGCGCATCGATATCCGGCTGAATGTTGTATGACAGCGGACTGATCTTCACCGATGAGAAATCCCGCTCCGGAACCGTCAGTTTCACCTGCACCGCTCCGTCAAAATCGAAATACGCAACCGGTGTGCGCGACATCGGCGGCAGATAATTGCTTACCCACTGACGCGTATGATTGACATTCGTATCATACACAAAGCATTCCTGCCCATTAATTTCAAGCTTCGTATCCATACAGTGCAAAAGCGAAATATCGCGCCCCTGCTCCGACGCATTCTCCAGATCTGCCTCCGTTGCATCCCGAAGCGATTTCGGGCCTTCATAGAGAACCACTTTCGATTGTGCAAGCTTCCTGTTTTCTGCATATCCCCTTATCATTTCCGGAAGTATCAAAAGTCCTGCCATAATAAAGATTGCCAGTAAAATCATCACCATGTTCATGATTCCTTTTGTTTTTTGCACGTTCTCTCTCCTTATGCTAAAATACTCTCCCAATTTTCTACTTTGCAAAGCAACGGTGCTTCAAAATCCGCATGAAGCGACTGATAGAACGGACCTACTGCAAGCGACTTCATCCCTCCTGCGACTGCTGCCTGAATTCCAGCTGCCGAATCCTCCACCACAAGGCACTCCTCCGGTGGAAGTGCAAGCTTTTCTGCCGCAACCAGAAATACCTCCGGATCCGGCTTGGACTTCGTTGTATCCAATCCACAGCTGATCTTGTCAAGATAAGGCATCAGTCCTGTTTTCATCAAAATAACCGGTGCATTCCTGCTTGCCGATCCCACTGCAAGAAGAAGTCCCTTGTCCTTTAGCACCTTTAATACATCCTTCACATTCTCAAGTACCGCGGATTCATCCATGTTCTCAAGAAGTTCCAGATAATAATTGTTCTTCCGCTCTGCAAGCACAGCCTTCTCCGCTTCACTGTAGATACGATCTGCTTTTTCCAACACGACTTCCAATGAAGCCATACGGCTCACACCGCGTTGACGGCGGTTGTCCTCTCTCGTAAATCCTGTAATTCCCAGTTCATCCGCTAAGCGTTTCCACGCCAGATAGTGCATTTCATCGGTCGAAACCAGCACTCCATCCAAATCAAAAATAATTCCCCGTATCATATATTCTTGCTCCTGTTCTTTTTTCATGATAAAATCTAGTTAAATAAAGGTTTTAGGTTAAACCTGCTGTTACAAAGGAGATTTCTATGGTTACCATTCGAGATATCGCACAGGCCACCGGCGTCAGTGCCACAACCGTATCCAACGTCATCCACGGCAAGAACAACCGTGTGTCTGCTGAGACGATTCAAAGCATCAACAACGCGATCAAGCAGCTTGGCTACGTTCCGAATATGTCCGCACGATCACTTGTATCAAGTTCTTCCAAAGTGATCGGGTTCGTCAATCACGTCATCACAAGAACCGATGCGAATGTGATGGATGATCCTTTCCATTCCTCAGCAATCGGTGCGATCGAGATGGCGCTCCGCGAAAATGGCTATTACCTCATGCTCCGCACCGTTGAGACCGCCGAAGAACTGGTAACCTTTCTGCAGAACTGGAACATGGACGGTCTGTTTTTTACCGGAATCTTCAAAGATAAATTCTTTGATTCCGTTGCCGGTCTCCATATCCCGGTCGTGCTCATTGATTCTTACGTCCGCACATCCCAATTCTGTAATGTCGGGCTGGAAGATTTCACCGGCAGCTATAACGCTACCCGCCATCTAATCGAAAAAGGCCACAGACATATCGCCTTTGCCTCCCCGAACATCAAGGACGGTGGTGTATTGCAAGAGCGTTTTCTCGGTTACAAAGCTGCACTCGCCGAGGCTTCCATTCCTTTTGACAAGAGCCTGATCTTCCAGCAGGAGATGGATATCGCATCGTGTAAACTTGCCTGCGATGATATCGTAAAGCATCCTGAAATTACCGGTATTGTAGTAAGTGCAGATATTATGGCGGCCGGCATTATGGCCGGCCTGAAATCCAAAGGAGTGCGTATTCCGGACGATATCTCGATCGTCGGTTTTGATGATATCAATATCGCCCAGTTAGTCTCTCCGCCTCTGACAACAATCCGTCAGGACATGAATCTCAAAGGTCGTCTTGCTGTGGACTTCATGTTACAACTCCTCAGCGGAAAACCTCTTGAGACAAAAGAGATCACACTTCCAACGAAACTGATCGAACGTGACAGTGTCAGAGCGCTGTAACCGTTCCTTCTGTTCCATTAATATTTACTTCGTATTCCGTTCCTCGATAGAATACATGAAAATGCATTGCTTTTATGCTTTGTGGCAGATGCGGATGGCATACCAGTTGTCCGTTCTCCACACATACGCCGGCAAATCCTTCCACCGCCGTCATATAAGCTGCACCGGCAGCTGCCGGGTGCGTTCCACCGATATAGACAAGGCCCGCCCACTCCTTAGAACCTTCTTTCAGATCCGCCATCGCAGATTTCAAGAAAAACGGGTACGCCCGATCCGGTTCACCGATCTTGCATGCGAGCATCGCATACATGCCCGCACTGAGGGAGGATCCGTGCTCCGTTCTTGGTTCATAATATTCCCAATTTGCACGGAGCACGTTGGAACTATAGTCCTGGCAAAACAGGTTGAGGATGGTCACAACATCAGCCTGCTTAATGATCTGTGTCTGTGAGGCTACGCCGTATGCGCCGCCCCAATATTCCTTTTCATGCAGGAGTCTGCTCCGGACTTCATCCAAAGTCGCATCCTCAAGCTGAAAATATCCGTCAAACTGTTCCACAACATCTTTATGAGCTTCATCCTGTTTCGGTTGTGGTATATAAAGTTTCTCTGCTGCATTCCGAAATTTTGCAGTCAGGATCTCTCCATCATAATCCGCCGGCAATGCGCCTTCTTTTGTCGCTAAAGCAATTACTTCTACTGCTTTTTCCAGCACATATTTTGCCATACGGTTTGTATACGCATTGTTGTTGATCCTCTCATGGTACTCATCCGGTCCGATCACATCATAGATCTCGTAAGCATTTCGGGTCAGCCTATGAATTAACAGACTGTAGTAGAATTTTGCACATTCAATCACCGTTCGGATGCCATCTGCATCCAGAAGACTCTCGTCGCCCGTCCACTCCACGTAACGCATGATTCCGTACACAACCGCTGCGGAGATATGCACCTGTTTGTCCTTGAAGTATGTGCGCATCGGCCGTCCGGTAAAGACATCCGTAACGTTATAATCCGTACATGCGTCAAAGCCGCCTTCCTGGCTCTCCCACGCATAGAACGCACCGTCATATCCATAATGCTTTGCCTTGTCCAAAGCCCCCTGCAACGTATCAATCCGGTATTTCATCAATACCCGCGCCGTATCCGGATCTGTCATCAAAAAGAAATCCAGCATAAACATCTCGGTATCCCAGAATACCGCACCTTTGTAGGTCTGTCCCGACAAGCCTCGCGCCGGGATCGACAGGCTCTGTGTGTGTCGCGGTGCAATGGAATGAAGGTGATACAGTGAATAATTGACTGCTCCCATCGCTTTGACATCACCCTTAATCTGTACCTCGGAATGTGCCCACAGACTCTCCCAGCGTGCGATCTGTTCCTCTTTTATGGTCTGATACCCTTTTTCTTTGTTCTGACGAACCAGCTCGATCGCCGCATCTTTCGGATGCTTACCATCCTTTCCGGTATACACACTGATGTATTTTTCCGTAGTGTACACCTCTCCCGGCATCGTAATGAAGAAAATGCGGTGTAACATCTTGTGATGTTTTGCAATTTGCTTGATTTCCGCCGGGAACATATTTCGGACAGTCTCTGCTACCGCGATCGGAATCCGCGCCTCGTGTGTCTTTGCCGTCACAACAATAGAATCCTGCCGTTCCTCCATGGTAATCTTCTCAAGATGCGGTCCATTTAAATTCCATACATCCGTGTCGATTCCGGTCACAAGTTCGATATCCGCGTGAAAATCTGCACTGATCTGAAAACGCATCCCGATCGTATGCACATCCTGCATACTTGCAAACCGCTCTGTTTTGATCGTCACATTTCCTCTTGCGGTATGCCATGTGGTATGTCTTTTGAATATACCGTGCCGGTAATTCAGTTCAATTCCGTGTGATACCGGTGCTGTCTCCGGAAGACGATAGGTCTCCCCATCTACACGAAGATACGAAAAGCATCCGTTTGGCAGATTGATCGGCTCACGCCATCCGCTCGACTGATCGTAAATCCCCGCAAGGTTGATTGCCGGAAGTTTATCTGCTTCATATTCTTCGAGTGTACCGCGGATTCCCATATATCCGTTACCGATCAGATACCGGCTGCCAAGCGTTGCCGCCTTTGCTTCCTCATATCCTTCTTCTCTAATTGTCCAATCCAGCATTCGATACCTCCTTTATGCAGGAATCGCAAATGTCTGTGGCTGTCCGTTGATTTTCGATTTTTCTCCATAGATGCCAAGACAAATCTCTCTGCCTCCTACGGTATGTAAACTTACATAATCTTTTTTTACATCCACGCAGATAATTTCATCCTCGTAGACAATGTGGAACTGATAACCATCCCACTGCTTTGGAATCGACGGAGCAATTGTGAGCATATCGCCGTCTGCACGTAAGCCACCAAAACCGTATACAATATTCATCCATGCTGCTGCAATCGAAGTCGTGTGCAGTCCTTCTCCACTGTTGCGATTGTAGTTATCTAGATCCATGCGCGTTGCAAACTTGAAAAAGCCGAATGCTTCCTCCTCCTTGCCCAACTGTGCGGCAAGAATGGAGTGCACAGACGGGGATAGCGAGCTCTCATGAATGCAGCGTGGCTCATAAAATTCATAATTGTTCTTCAACTCTTCGGCTGTGAACTGTGAGTTGAACAAAAGCATAAACATCAGTACATCCGGCTGCTTGATCATATCGTTTCGATAAATACGGTCGTAAGTCCAATGGTTATACAGCGGGAACTCCTCAACCGGTATCGCATCCACATCAATATGAGGAAGCTTAAAGTATCCGTCATGCTGCTCATAGAGCTTGCGCTCCGCATCGTACGGGATGTACATTTTATCTGCTTTCTGCTTCCAGTCACAGCCCTCGCTGTCCGAATAGTGCACATGCTCTACTACTTTTGCGTAGGCTTCCGGCTCATGCTTTTTCATGCGATCGATCACATCAAGTGTGTAACGGAAGCTAAACTGTCCCATATAATTCGTGTACGCATTGTGATTGACCATCATTTGAAATTCATCCGGTCCCATCACACCATAGAATCCGTAAAAAGTGCCATCCGCACTGTAATCGCCTCTTGTCGCAAGCATTCTGCAGATTTCGATCAACATCTCAATGCCATACTGTTCGGTAAACGAAGTATCTCCTGTCACCTTCTCATAGATCCAGATACCGTACGCCACAGCCGTCGATGCCTGAAGCTGAAGGCTCGCATGCTGCCAAAGATTGCAGCATTCGCGTCCACTGATTGTCGCGATCGGGTAGAATGCCCCCTCACAGTCAAGATCCTCGGCACGTTTACATGCCTCTTTCAGTGTTGCATATCGGAAATACAAAAGATTTTTTGCCGCCTGCTTATCATGAAACAGGAAGAACGGAAGACAGTAGGTTTCCGTATCCCAGAATGCATTTCCGTTATATGCCTCTCCGGTCAGTCCTTTGGCTCCAATATTCGTTCCGCGGATTGCTCCGTGATACGTCTGAAACATCTGGAAAATACAGAACCGAATTCCCTGCTGGTTCTCCTCGTCACCGCTGATCGTGATGTCTGACTTCTGCCATACCTGATCCCACCACACATAATTCGACTGGTAGAGATCATCAAAATGAAGTGCTTCCAATTGATCCATAATCTCACTTCGGGTTCGCTTCGGTGCAAGTGGCGTCACATTCCACACGATCTTATCAAGCGTTTGGCTTTGATTCTCTGTCAGAGAAAACGTGTACTCCTCCGCCACGAATTTCTCGCCTTTCACCATCTGAACCTGTGACCTCTCCACCATGCTTCCCGTCAGGAAACAGAAACTTTCGACTTCCATTCCGGTATTCTTTGTACGTCCGCTGATATGACCACGGTGGTCTTCCATCGTCTGCTCATCACACTCCCACAGATTCATCCTCTCTGTGCCGTGAGTCGTATTAAAATCAAGTCCCGCACAGACACGGATTTGTCCGGTATATCCCTTGGAAGTAATTACAAGTCTCTGCGCTCCCACTTCGTTGGTTACCATTGAAATCAGTCTCTCGAATCGAATTTCAATCTTGCCTTTTTTCGTTTTCCACACAAATTGTCTGCGCAGAAGTCCTGTTTTTAAATTCAGGGTACGGTAATAATTTTCAAATTTCGCGTTTTCCAGATCAAGCAGCTCTTCCCCCGCCCAGATTCGAAGATAGAGCCAGTCGATGCTGTTGACCATGAATTCGGTCTCCTGTACGATTCCCTTATATCCTTCTGCTGCCGCTTTGCGACGCTCATACACTCCGTTAAAATAACTTCCTAAAAGTCTCTGACCGCTGTAGCCCTCCTCGAAGTATCCTCGCACACCCATGTATTCATTTCCGAGCGAAAATACGGACTCCGCAGTCATTCCATACTCCGGATCAAAACCTTCCTCAACTATATTCCAGGGATCGATCTTAAAATAACTGTCTGCAATTTTTGCCATGTTGTTTTCCCCTCTTTATATCTCTTTGTTAACCTTTTACTGCACCCGTTGCAGCACCGTCCGTAATCTGTTTCTGGAAGATCGCAAACAGGATTGTTGGCGGAATAATTGCAAAGAATGAAGCTCTAAGCACACTGACTGCATCGGTCGGTGTATCTTTAAATGAGAACAGTTTTACCATAACTGTCACTTTGTCCGTTCCATTCAACACAAGATACGGAAGCAGGAAATCAGACCATGATGCAGTAATCGCAAAAATCGCAACAACCGAAATAATCGGTTTTGACAACGGAAGCATGATCGTTGTAAACATTCTCCAGACACCGCATCCGTCAAGTTCCGCAGCTTCAATCAACTCTCTTGGAATATCCTCAAAAAATTGCTTGAACAATACCACATAGAACGCATTTGCACCGAATGCCAACCAGAGTGGAACAAAGCTTTTGTTCAGTCCCACAAGGTTAATATTGCGGAATACTGCAACAATGCTGACCGTTCCAGGAATCAGAAGGCTCCACATAACAAGCCCGTTGACGATCTTATATCCCTTCGGCTTTAACACGCTCAGTCCATATGCAAGCAGTCCGTTAAACGCAACGGCACAGATCGTACATCCGGTTACGGAGATTAGAGAATTCATGTAATACTTTGTGAACTTGAACGCTTTCCATGTCTCCCCCATACGACTCCAGTCAAATTTATCCGGCAGGATGGTTACATTGCGTGTAAATTCCTTGATATCCTTAAAGCTTGCCAGAAATACCCAGATTGCCGGAAACAGACAGATTGCCACCAACAACAGGCACAGAATCATGATCACGATCGCCAAAATCTTTACCTTCGGAGACCGGATATCATAACCACGGATTACACCGTCTTTTTTTGATTGATACTTATCGAAAAACATAAATCCTTCCTCCTTTATACATCATCCTCAGACTTGGTCGCCTTCATGTAAATACCACTTAAAATAATCAGAATGATACAGATCATAACGGATAATGCAGCTGCCTTTGGCACATTGTAATCACGGTAGCCATAACGGTACATAAGCATCATTAGTGAGATGCTGGCATTGTTTGGTCCACCGTTCTTGAAAATCATCGGCTCATACAGAATCTGGAATACCGAGATAAACTGTAAGATGATCATCGTCTTAATGATGCCCTTCAGACTCGGCAGCGTGACATGACAAATTCTCTGCCAGATCGTTGCTCCATCAATCGTCGCCGCTTCATAGAGATCCGGACTGATTCCACTGATATTTGCCATGTAGATAAGTGCTGTCGATCCGGCACTCTTCCACGTCATCGTTATGATGATCAGCGGTATCGTCCACTTCGGATTATTCAGCCACACGGATGGTTCAATACCAAACTTGCCAAGAATAATATTCAGTACACCTGTCGGACCCGGAAGGAAGAAATAACTCCAGATCCAGATTGTTGCCAGCGTTGGCATAATATTTGGAAAATAGATTCCGACTCGAAACAGTCCCTTAAGATGAACCGTCTCAGAAATTAAAATACCCATGATGATCGGCACAATAAATCCGATCAGAAATGACCAGAATGTATACTTAAACGTATTGAAAAATGCCGCCTTAAAATCCACATCATGAATTACCTGATTGTAATTATCAAAGCCCGCAAATCCGGTTACGGTATACATCTTCGCGGTACAGAAACTCAGCCGGACATTTTCTAGCAACGGTTCCCACACAAAAAAAGTAAACAAGATTATCGTAGGCAGCATTACCAGCCACCCAAGCAGATCCCGCTTTTTAAATTTACTCTTTTTCCCTTTTCCTGCCTTCATGTTCACACACCTTCCATCTTGTAATGACATCGCTTTGTTTGCCTTTTTTCTATGAAAACGCCTCAAAACGGCTCATTTTATAACAACCGGAACCCCCGAAGGAGTTCCGGTTTGCCATGTTTTTCTGCATTTTATTCTGCCGAATAGTTATCAAGAATTGCCTGATAGTTTGTGTTTGCCTCTTTCATAAGTGCCGGTACATCTGCATTCTTGTCGGTAATAACCGCCTGAAGTACCTTTGTCAGCTCAGCGTACATATCCTGCGTTGAGCCCGGTTCCTCAAGTCTTAAACCATCGGAAGATGTTGCATCAAAGTATGACTGGAACATCTTAGGATCAACGTTTCCAAATTCTTCTACAATAGATGCCTCTGCATCAAGTACATCCTGTGCAACCCAGCATGGGAATCTCTGGATAACCGGAACTCCCTGATCTACCTTGTTCTGTGCATCCGCCTTCATTCCTGCAACGGAATCATCAGTTGCAACCGGAGCTTTACCCATAACCTCAAGGAAATCAAGTGCTGCATTGATCTCAGCCTCTGTTGCATCCTTAGAGAACATGTATGGTGTACCACCGTATAATGAATACTGTCCGCCAGGACCTGCAGGTATTGGACACATTGCAAGCTTATCTACGCGAAGTCCATTCACCTGTGTCGGCTGATTTACCGCATCATTTGCACCAATGTACATTGCAGCTCCGCCGGTTCCAAGCTGTGTAAAGCCGGTTCCCCAATCCTCAGAAAGTGGATCGGCAGTAAGCACATCATAATCCCACTTAAGTGACTTCACATATTCCATAGCTGCAATCGCCTCATCAGAATCAAGGTGCGATGTAAATGTTCCGTCATCATTTTGTGTACATAATGTTGCACCGAATGCCCATGCGATATTAGAGAAATGCCATCCGCCGGCATTGTCTTTCGCAAGAAGACAGATTCCTGCGGAACCGGTCTTATCCTTTATTGTCTTAGCAGTCTCCGCTAATTCATCCCATGTCTTTGGGTAGATCGGATATCCGTCATCATCAACGAGACCTGCTTCCTCAAACAAATCTACGTTAAGCATTAATCCAAGTGCATATCCATCACGAGGAATACCGTAAATTCTTCCGTTTTCATCAGAAAGCAGTTCCTTAATGGACGGGTTCATCTTGTCGAGCCATCCGCGTGCCTCCAACTCATCGGTAATATCTGCAACAGCGCCAGCCTTAATTAATTTCTGTGGCTCGGTAAACCATGTCTCAAAAATTGTCGGGCAGTTACCAGCCTCAACCATCGGCATAAATGTATCCGTTGCGTATTTATAGTAAGCCGGCACACATGTTACATTCGGATCCTTTTCCTTCATGGTCTCAACATAACCTTCAAATACCTTAATATCATCAGTTAATGTATCCTCAGGCCAGATACCAAGTGTTAAAGTCACCTCTTCGGTTCCATCATCTTGTGTCGGATTGGTTGCTTCATTCTTGCTTGTGTCAGATGGTGTACTGTTATTTCCCCCACCGCATCCCGTCAGAATCATGGATGCAGTCATCGCCATGCAAAGCATTGCACTGATAAGTTTCTTCTTCATAGTTGCGCTCCCTTCTCAATCTCCAAATATAATTTTTATTGATGCAGCATTAGGTTTTACGTTAAACGTTTCCCGGGTTATCTGTCTTGTTTCGTTTAACGTTAAACTAATGTTAACATACGCATAAAAAAAGCGCAAGACATCGTTTTTTACAAACTTCTTGCGCACTTTTTTACAAATTTTCCACTTTCTTTTGGCGATTTTGCACAATTACATCACGTTTTACAAAACCACTGAACCAAACAACGGTGGTTTCTTACCGCCTCGACAGATACTCTACCGCAGACAACGCTGCAACATTTCCCTGTCCCGCCGCCTTAATATACTGGTACGGTTTACCTGCAATATCACCGCATGCAAAGCAGCCCAGAAGCGGCTTATCCATCGTGACACCGGCTCATCATGGCATTCTTGATCACATACGCATCGCTTGTTCCAATCAAAACACGGATCAATAGTTATTCTTCAAACAGTGGCGTTGAAAAATATCTCTCTGCCGTATCCGGCAGCACTGTCACCACCGTCTTTCCCGGTCCCAGCTTCTTTGCAAGCTTAAGTGCGGCCGCCACATTTGTTCCGCTTGAAATACCGCACATTAACCCTTCCTCGCGCGCTAAACGTTTTGCCGTATCAAGTGCCTCTGCATCGGAGATCACATAGATGTTATCGTAGATCTGCTGGTTTAATATATCCGGAATGATGCCGTCTCCGATGCCCATCTGCAGATGCGTACCGATCGTTCCACCAGCAAGGATCGCCGCATTTTCCGGCTCCACCGCCCAGATTTCAATGCCCGGATACTGTGCCCTAAGGGATTCTCCGATTCCGGTGATCGTTCCGCCGGTTCCGATTCCGGAACAGAATCCATCGATTTGTCCCGCAACCTGCTCCATGATTTCTAATGCCGTATGATTCTTATGTGCCTTTACATTATTAACATTGGCAAACTGCTGCGGCACAAACACACGCGGATCTTTCTCCTGCATGCGCAGCGCCGTCTGCAGACACTCATCGATGCAGGCTCCGATGTCTCCGGCATCGTGGATCAGCTTCACGTCCGCTCCGTAGTGACGCACAAGTTTTCTGCGCTCCTCACTCACGGAATCCGGCATGATAATCACCGTATGATAGCCGCGAACCGCTCCGACCAGTGCCAGACCAATTCCCTGATTACCGCTCGTCGGTTCCACAATGATCGTGTCTTCCCTGATCAGGCCTTCCTTCTCAGCGGCAAGTATCATCTCATACGCCGTACGGGTCTTGATCGAGCCGCCGACATTGATTCCTTCAAATTTCACATAAATATCCGCACAGTTCCCATCCACCATGCGCTGCAGCTTTACCATAGGAGTGTGTCCCACAGCTTCCAAAATATTATTATAAATCATAAAAATGACCCCCAGAAGTTTTCTCTACATTAAATTATGCAGTGAATCCTTTTGGGAGTCAATAGATTGTCAATATATTTAGCCTTTGACCGCACCGACAATTCCGTTTGCAAAGCTCTTCTGCAATACAAGGAACAGAATTCCGGTCGGGAGAGAACAGATCAGTACACCGAGCATCAATACGCCGTAATCAATGCTGTAACCTACAGAAAGGTTTGCAACGAGCATCGGCATCGTCTGTGATGTCTCAGACATCATGATAACCTTCGGCCACAGGTAATTGTTCCATGCATTCATGAACGTAACCGTAAGTGCTGCCGCATAGGTCGACTTCATGGTCGGCATAAAGATCGTAAGGAAGATCTTTAACTCACTTAAACCGTCAATCCGTGCAGCCTCAATGATCTCAAGCGGGAAGGATCTTGCACTCTGACGGAAAAGCATGATCAAAAACGGAGTGGAGATCGTCGGTAACACGTACGCGATCCATGTACTTGCAAGGTGCATTCCGGAGAACAACTTAAACAATGGGATCAAGGTTGCCGCGAACGGAACCATCATTGCAAGAAGTAATACATTCATCAGGCGATCCTTTGCCTTGTCATGATAAATCTCAAAGCCGTATCCTGCGATCGAGCAGACAAGCAGCGATAAAATACTAAGGATCGTTGAATAAAATAATGAGTTGCAAAATGCTCTTGATACATTCTGCATCGAAGTCAGCTTCGTCAGATTCTGTATAAAATTCGTTCCGATGCTCAGTTTTCCTCCCAATACATCGGTACTGTTATTCGTTGCTGCCGCAATCATCCAGTACAATGGAAATACAGAAATGACAGAGGCAATGATCAATATGATATGTGTTCCAATTTTCTTGCATTTTCTTTTCATCGCTTGTCACCTACTTTCATCTGAACAAAGGATAATATTGCAACCATAATAAAGATGACGTATGACATTGCTGCCGCGTATCCAAATTGTGGATTGTATTCAAAGCTTGCTTTATAAATATAATGCGACATGGTCAGTGTCGAGTTTGCAGGTCCGCCGCCTGTTAAGTTGACAGACTCATCGAACAGCTGCAGCGTACCATTGATTGACATAATCGTTGTAAGCAGAATTGTCGGGCGTAAAAGCGGGATTGTAATCTTACGGAAGATTGCAAACGGGCTTGCTCCGTCAATCTGTGCTGCTTCATATAACGACTCATCGATATTCTGTAATCCGGCAAGATAGAATACCATATTATATCCTGTCCATCTCCAGATCAATGCGATAATAATGATCGCTTTGGCGGTGTGCACATCACCCAGCCAGTTGATACGCTCTGCGATCAGACCTAATTTCAATAAAACAGTGTTAATGTATCCGTCGTATGCGAACAGTGTCTTAAAAATGATAGAATAAGAAACTAACGCGGTACAACACGGAAGGAAGATCATTGTCCGGTAAAGGCCTTTGCCGCGAAGATCCTTTTTGTTAAGAAGTGTTGCGAGGAAGATCGCAAGGATCAGCATAACCGGAACCTGAATGATCAGATAGAAGAAATTGTTGGTGATTGCTGTACGGAATACGCCGTCTTTCAACAATCTTGCATAGTTGCTTAAGCCGCCCCACTTTAAGTTGTTTCCGATACCTGTCTGGAAGGACAGAATAAATGCCTGAAGCATCGGATAGAAATTCATTGCAAATATCAGCAGTGTTGCCGGCAACAGGAACGCCCATCCCGTAATACTTTGTTTTTTGTATAAACTGACTTTTTTCTTTGCTTTCATAGTAATAACTCCTGTCTCTGATAAACAAAGCTGCCACATAAGATACCTTCTGCGGCAGCTTTATTGTTTGCCTGCATAGCAGACAGTCTACTGTTTTCAAAAGTATAACGATAGGGAGAACTATTTTATATACTTTCTACTGACCGATATTGAACTGTACGGTTGCCTGTGCCTCTTCGATTGCACTGTCAAGATCCGTAGATCCGTTTAATACATTGGTTAAAGCAGTTCCGAGTGCTTCTTTCTCCTCTTTCCAGTAGATTCCCTTGTTGATGGTCGGAATCTTGCTGCCGTATGATACGATCTTGGAGTAGATAGCCTCTCCTCCGAAGTAGTCAGATACCTGATTGTATGCATCAGAGTCTGCTGCCGGAAGGTAAGTTGCGATTGCACCTAAATCGGTAAGGATGCTGTCATAGAACTCTGTGCTTCCTGCCCATGTTGTCTTGAAGAAGTCAACGGCAAGATCATAATTCTTGCTGGAAGAAGATACTGCCCATGTAGATCCACCCTGTGCAGAGTAGTTCGTTGCTCCAGGATAATCATTTAATTTCGGCATATTGGTTACAGCCCAATTGCCTTCCTGTTCAGCCTGATCGGTAGACTTGATCGTAGCGCAGATCCATGATCCGTTGATTGTTCCAACAACCGATCCGTTATTGATGGATCCCTGGTAACCGGACCAGTCGGTCTGCTCCTGAAGGATACCTGCGTTGATCAGTTCCATGTATACGTTCATGGCTTCTTTTAAGCCTTCGTTATCAGCGATTGCAATGCTTCCGTCCTCATTGAATACAGAGATTCCGGCAGACTGTAAGATCATGTTTAATAAGTCCGGCTCACCCTGTACGTTTGTTAACATTGGCATTCCTGTCTTATCGAGAACATCTTTACCGATCTCGATGAAACGATCCCATGTGATATCGGTCAGATCGTCGATGGTGTATCCTGCCTTCTCTAAGTAATCGGTTCTGTAGCAGGCGATAACGGTGTTGCTGTCATAAGGAACGCCGTAGTTCTTTCCGTCTCTTACCGAATTGGCAACCTTAGACTCTGCGAAATCAGAGAAGTTGATGCCGGAATCAGTAAGGTCTGCGAATACATCCGGATAATTCTGAAGGTACTTTGTAAATACCTGATCGTCCATCAGGAAGATATCAGGAAGTGAATCAAGCTCACCACTCATTGCATAAGTCTGAACCAGAGTCTGAATATCATTGGATACAGTCTCAACAACGTTGATCTGTGCATCCGGATGATCCTTCTGATAGATCTCTGCTGCCTTCTTCATTGCATCTACGTTAAAGGAATCCCAGCACCATACAGTCAGTGTTCCTTCGGTAGAACCGCCACCGTTGTCTGCTGCTGCGCTTGCATTTTCTGTTCCTGCTGCTGCATTGTTACTGCTGCCATTGTCTGCTGTACCGGTGCTTCCGCATCCTACCATGCTAAATAACATTGTTGCGGCAAGTACCATTGTTAATGCTTTCTTTTTCATGAAATAACCCTCCGTTTTTTTCTTAGAACATCAGCCCATTCAAAGTTGCCTTCGGCAAGGGCTGACGCTGCATGTCAAGTCCCTCTGGAACTTGACACAATCTTTGTTACAAGTAGATCATACCATCGGGAGGCATAAATTCTTTAGGACTATCTTGATGCGAATTTTTCAAATTTTGGGATGTTGAAAAAAGTGTTAGGACTATTTTGGGAAATTTGTATTTCTTTGATGAATCACACTATGATAAGAAAGTAAAAAGCGGCGGTTCATTCACGAACCACCGTTTCTGCTTTCATCTGTATATTGGCAAGACACTCCGACAGATCATCCTGCTCCAGATAATTATTAAATTCATCTTCCACGATTGCCTCAATCTCATACGTCTTACTTCCGTAATTGACGGTCACAATATTCGAAGCCATATCGGTCAGAAGTTTTGTCACCTGCTGCCCTCCGAAGAACATATCCTTAGCAAAGTAATTCGAGTATCCGGAGAGATCCTTGACCGGCGGGATTACCCCGATCTCCGCAATCAGTTCATTCATGAAATCCGCGTCGTTCTCAAACATCTCCACCAGGAAATCAACCGCCGCCTGCGGATGCTTGCCATGTTTTAACATATACCACGCGCTGCCGCCGACATTGGATGCCGCTACAGTCGGATATTCTCCCTCGTATACCGGAATCGGCGCCACCCGCCACAGACCGCTCTGATCCGCAGCGCTTTTGATGCTTGAGATGATCCAGCCTCCGCTGATCACGCTTGCAACACTTCCGTTCTGGAACGCCGAGATAAACTCATTCCATCCGTTCACACTGGTTCCGATATTTTTCTCCAATAGCTGCTGGTACGTACGAAGTCCTTCCAGCAGATACATATTGTCTGCAATGTCTGCCTGATTATTCTCGTCCACATACCAGTGCCCGCCGCTTTGCATGATCAGCCTAAGCAGCGGCGAATCGGTCGGATCCAACGTCAGCATCGGAATGCCCAGCTTTCGGTACACATCCTCCCCGATCTCAATGTAGCGGTCCCAGGTCAGATTCTGCATATCGCTCTCCGTATATCCTGCTTTCTCTAAGATATCCAGCCGGTAAAAAAGCGCCGTCGTACCGCTGTCAAACGGGATTCCGTAGAAGCGGTCATCTTTCGAACAAAGCCTGCTTTTGTAATCCGTGTACTTTCCATAATCCACCTGATTCGTAAGTTCCACAAATTCATTTTCATATTGTGCAAGCACATCCTGAATATCATAATCCTCGATCATGATGACATCCGGAAGTTCCTCATACATCTCGGATGCCAGAAGCCGCTTGGTATCCGCAAGGATCTCCTCACGCTCCTTTGTCTCCACAACAATCTGGATATCTTTGTGTGTTCTCTTATATTCTTTTGCCGCAAGCTTCGCCGCCTTCACATTAAAGGTCTCATCCCATGTCCAGATGACGATCTTGTCCGCAGCCGCAGGCGCCTGTTCCTCCTCCTGCGCGCATCCGTACAATGAAAACAGAAGCGTTGCCGCGATTATTCCTGCAATTACTTTTCTCATGTTTCCTGCACCTCTGTGCTGTAATCTACCGGCAGGACGATCGTAACCGTCGTGCCCTTACTCTCCTCACTACTGATATGGATTCCGTAATCATCGCCGTACAGAAGCTTCAGTCGCTCCTGCACATTGTGCACACCGATACCGGAATAATGTTCCTTTGAAGTCTTCTCATTCATGATCTTTGCAATTTTTTCCTGCGTCATGCCGATACCATCATCAATGATCTGTATCGTAAGCTCTCCGTCCGCCTGCCGCACAACAATCTGGATCGTGCCGCAGCGACCTTCCGGATACGCATGGAAAAACGTATTCTCAATGAACGGCTGCAGGATCATCTTCGGCAGAAGACATTCCTCGCAGCTTCTTGAAACGTAATATTCCACATCAATACTATCTCCGTAACGTGTCTGATTGATCAGTATATAATTCTGAATGTTGATCATCTCCTGATGCACCGGAATGAATTCATCCGAGTTGCTGATCGTGTTGCGGAGCAGACTGATAAATGCATCGATCGTGCGCACTGTCTTCTGGATATCATTCTGATAGACCAGCCACTTGATGCTTGCCAGTGTATTATAGATATAATGCGGATTGATCTGCATCTGTAAGGCACTGATCTCTGCCTGGCGCTGCTTCTTCTGCGTCTGCACCAGTTCATCCACATAGTGCTTTAGATCATCCAGCATATAGTTGTAAGTCGATGCCAGCTCCTGCACCTCCGTTGTTCCTTCTACGGTCATATACTCCGAGAATTTTCCCTCACGGATCGCAGACATCTTGCCGATCAGCTTTGCAAGAGGATGCATCGTCTTATGCGTATAGAACAGACAGCTGATCAGGATCACAATACCGATTGCGCAGCAGATTGTGATCAAAAGCGGCATATTATACAGATCCTGCAACGCCACATCATTATTGATGACTGCATAAAGCGTACATTTCTGATACGGCAGAACGCGTTTCATCAGCGTATACATGGTTCCTTCACTCATTGCCTCAATTCGTGATTCTTTCGCCCCTTTGATCCGCTTGAACCACTCGGTCTGCAGCACTGTTCCGGTCTTCCAGGATTCATTCGAACACAGAATAATTCCGTTATCATCTACCATATAAAAAGACGTGGTATCCGATACAAAATAATTGTAGTACTGCTTTAATTCTTCCATCGTGAGCGTCACGAAAGCGATCGCATACACTTCCTTGCTCTCATGGTAATATAACGCTTTGGAAATGATCAGCGTATCTACATTTCTGGATGTTGTGGTGTACGCCTTATTGGAATAAGTATAATGGATGACATCCGGATCGTTGATCGCTTTCAGCGCCGGCTCCGACTGTAAAATTTCCTCATCCGAGACGCAAATATTTTCCGTTCGGGAGAGATAGTGTTTACCGTTACATCCCACAACAAGAATGTTCAGTCTCTCCATATCCGCAGATTTACTCTTCTCCAGGTCACGCTCCATCTGATACACATTCTGGAACGTCTGCGTATTGTCGAGTTTTGAATTCTCCTTGAAATAAAGGCGGAACGCCCAGCTGGAATCAATCGCATCAAATACATTCTCAAGGTGATCATGAAAATCATTGATTTCCTTTTCAATCTGTTCAAACACCTTCTCCTGCGAGTCTCCATAGTTCTGGCTGAATACGTGCCGCGACATGTAAAGCACGACAAAACTGACGGTTACCGCGATCAGGCTGATTCCAAGCATAACGACCAGCGTGATCTTGCCGGAGAAGCTGTTCAGGTGGTTTTTTAACTTATTCATATTTCTTCCTTCGATAGACAGACGGGGTCTGTCCGGTTATCTTTTTGAAAACTCTGCAGAAATAACTGTGCTCGGAATAACCAACCTTCTCGCTGATCTCTGCGATCGATAACGTCGTATTCTCCAGTAATTCGCAGGCTTTCGCCGTACGGATCTCATTCAGATAATCGCTGAAGCCTTCCTTCATGTGCTGATGAAAATATGCGGACAGATAATGGTAATTAAAGTTAAATTCCTCCGCCATATCTTCCAGCCGCAGATCCTGTGCGTAATTATCTTCAATGAAGGCTAACATCTTCGGGATCCGGTCATCGACCGTCTTCTGCGGAATATCCGCTTTCATCATCACATCCTCAAAAATCTGCCGCATCACATCCCGGTATTCCTTCTCGTAGCGCGCCTGGGAAATCCTGCGGAAATACTCGTACCGCAGATTGTCCTTCTGTTCCTCCGCAAGCGCGAGATTATCCAGGAAATAATACAGCATATTTTTCATCTGGTTCTTGAGCCCCGCGATATCCTGCTTTCCCTCCAAAGCGCGCACATCATATTCTTTCAGCAGCTGCAACGCATCCTTATATTCTTTCATGGACAAAAACTTATTGTACTTGAAGAAATCGAACTTCTCGCCCGGTTTGTTCTCCTGTGCCTCCTCATCCTCCGCAAGGATGAATTTCCGATCCTGATAATAAAAGATCTTGTCTGCATAATTGATGATGTCCTGCTGATAAAACTGCCGGATCGCTTTCATTCCGTCAAAAGGCCTGCTGCACACACCCAGAATATACTCACAGAGCACGCTTAACTCCTCCGCCATATTCTTTAAGAATGCGACCGTTTTCTCATCGTTCGACGGTTTGCAGCACATCAGGGCGACAACCAGCTCCTCCTGCAGAATCATGACCAGCCCGTTTGCATCCGCAAAATCCGCGACATCTTTTTTGATCTTCTGATACAAAAGCTCCGAGACATTCGGCTGGATCTCATTCTCATTCCTGATCCGCATACCAAAGATGCGAAAATGCGCATACGGAAAAGTTTCATGAAAAGCCGATTCGTCCAATTCTTTGGACAGACCGAGCAGATACCGCTCCATCTCCGCCGAGGCGTTGATTCCCTCGCTTTGTTCCCTCCGCTTATATCCGGGAATTCTCTGCGCCGCCTTATCCAGCACCTTAAGAAGTTCTTCCTCGTTTAAAGTCGGCTTTAAGATATAGTCCAAAGCACCGTTCGTCAACGTCTTTTTTACATATTCAAAATTGTCGTAACCACTTAGGATAATAATGGAAATATCGGGATAAATCCTATGGACCATCTCCGTAAAGGTGACGCCGTCCATCACAGACATGACAATATCGCTGATGATGATATGCGGCTTCAGTTCCTCCACCAGGCGCAGCGCCTCATTTCCATTGGTCGCTTCGCCTACGATCTCGTAGCCCTCCTGCTCCCAATGAATCATGTACTTGAGTCCCTGCCGCATAATATATTCATCATCAACGATCAAAACACGAATCATTTGTCTTCTCCCAGTTTTCCCTTCACTCATATAATCGTGATTTCACCGTTCTTCGAACTCTCGAAATCACAACAGACATGCGCATTCTGGGCTATCGCCCTCCATGCTTATGTCTGTTTATCCATCAAATAAACAAACTGCTCTGCCTGCAAGCAGGCTCGCAGTTTGTTTGCTTGACGGAATTATTATATCATCCATTTATTTGATGCAAAAGCAAAGAAGACAAAGAAAACAAAATATTATAAATTCTTAAAATAGTGCAAATTCTAGATTGCCTTGGCAGCCTCGCATCCAACCATTCCGCCACCGACAACAAGCGCTTTCTTACCGACCTCTGCCTTGCCGAGAAGCATATCCTGTGCTGTCACGTATCCGCTCTCATTCAGTCCCGGAATCGGGAGGATCAGAGGAGTCGAACCGGTTGCAAGGATGATGGCATCGGCATGCAGTTCCTTAAGAGTATCGGCATCCTCCAGTTCGTCTTAAACGGTGGTGGATTGAAATAATTGGGCAAAATGCATGGAACGATAGATGTTTTCTATCGTTCCATTGTTTTTATGCATGTTGTCGGCACATTGCACAAACAGTCTCCACATGTCGTGTAAATGGGAACATATCAACCGGCGTGCACTCTTTCATTCGATACCCATGTTTCGTGAGATACTTGAGATCGCGCGCCAATGACTCCGGACCGCACGACACATAGACCACACGCTTCGGTGCAAGCCTGACAACGGACGAAAGGAATGCCTCGTCACTTCCGGTACGTGGCGGATCCATAATGACCACATCTGCCTGTTCCCCTTTTTGTGCCATCTCGACCATAAACTCACCGGCATCCTGATTGTAAAATCTTACATTATGAATGTCGTTTCGCTTCGCATTCGTGATTGCATCACGGATCGCGTCTTTGTTTAATTCCACCCCGATCACCTGCTTAGCAGATTTACTTGCGATCAGACCGATCGTTCCGGTTCCGCAATATGCATCGATCACCGTCTCTTTTCCTGTCAGTCCTGCACAGTCAATTGCTTTCTTGTACAGAATCTCCGTCTGCTTCGGGTTTACCTGATAGAAAGAATTCGGCGAGATGCGGAACGTGCAGCCGAGGAGTGAATCCTCAATGTAACCCTTGCCATATACCGTAATATTGCGCTCGCCAAGTACCATGCTTGTCCGCTTGTCATTGACATTGATAACAACGGTGCTGATATCCGGATGATTTTTACGCAGCGCTTTGACAAAATTGTTCTTCGACGGAAGAATCGCATCTGCGAGAACAAGCACGACCATGATCTGCCCGCTATGATAGCCCTTGCGCACTAAGACATGGCGCAAAAGGCCATACCCCGTATCCTCATCGTAGGTTTTGATGCGGAAGGAACGTAACATGTTCTTGATATCACGGATGATCGCATCGGCTTCCTCATTCTCAATCTGGCAGCTTTCAATGTCAACGACATCATGCGAATTCTTCTGATAAACGCCCGCCACGATCTGTCCCCTGCGGGTACAGTCAAACGCCGCCTGCACCTTATGGCGGTAGTGATACGGATCGTCCATCTTTACGATCGGCTGTACCTTTCCGTAAGGTTCCATCAGTTTGCGGATGTAAGACTGTTTCTTTTTCAGCTGCTCCTCGTAGGAGATTCCCTGATAATCGCAGCCACCGCATTTCTTGGCATACGGACAGCTTCCGTCGGATGAATGCCTACTGATTATCTTTTTCTTCTCCGGCTTTCTGGTCTCCAATCTATCGGAATTATATTTTTTTCTATCACTTTGCATTTTCTTTTTCATGCTCCTGCTCCCATCATATTTCTGCTATAAATGAATTAAAAAGTGTTTCATTTTACATTCTCTCGTACGAATAAATGTATTATATTACATTTTTTCGTACGAACCAATGTCTATTTCACCCAAATAAAAAATTGTTCACAGTAGATGCGCATGCATATTTGTGGTAAACTTTTCTTAGAAAAAGCAGACACTTCATAATGTCTGCCAATGCGAAAAGATTGAGAGGTAGCAACATGAATATTCTCGTTATTGATGCGCAGGGAGGCGGCATCGGCAGGCAGCTTGTGACTGCAATAAAAGCTGCAATGCCGGACGCATGCATTACAGCAGTCGGAACAAACAGTGCCGCAACCGCGGCCATGGTAAAAGCAAAAGCGGACAAGGCTGCCACCGGGGAGAATGCCGTCGTTGTCGGATGCCGTCACGCAGATGTCATCGTCGGTCCGATCGGGATTGTGATCGCGGATTCACTGCTCGGCGAAATCACACCGAAGATGGCTTTGGCGGTAGCGCAGAGTGACGCGAAGCGTGTGCTGATTCCATTTAACCACTGTGACAATGTCATTGTCGGGGTCAATGATTACAGTATCAGCAAAATGATTGCAAGCGCAGTCGCAGAGGTTGAGAAAATCGCGCATACTTCTTGCTGATCGTACCAAATTGTGCTAGAATGGTGCAGCACAGTTGACACGAAGCCAGCTTATGAACATCGAAATGTTCTTATTTTTATATAATTCAGTATCTGTTATTTATGTTTATGCATATCAGGAAGGTATGCGGCAACTCCCGGGGAGTTTACCGTATACCTTTTCTTATGCGCGAAACAACAGGCTAAAGTTTGTACAAGACAACGAGAGGAAAGGAAGCGTACTTATGATCCATGCGGACAATTTAATTTTTTCCTATGATTATGCAGGCGCTCCTTCCAAAACCTTGGATGATGTCACTTTTTCTGTGAAACCGGGCGAATTTGTTGCGATCCTCGGACACAACGGCTGCGGTAAATCAACGCTTGCCAAGCATCTGAATGCACTGCTTCCGCTGCAAAGCGGCAGCCTTACGGTCGCAGGACTTGACGCAGCCAATCCCCGGAATTCGAGCGAACTGCGCCGCAAAGTCGGCATGGTTTTTCAGAATCCAGACAATCAGTTCGTCTCCACCGTAATCGAGGAGGATGTTGCGTTCGGACTGCGCAATTATGATGTTCCGGAAGAAATCATTGAAACAAGAGTGAAAGAAGCACTTCACCTTGTCGATATGGACGGCTACGAGAAGCGCGCCCCACACTCACTCTCCGGTGGACAGAAGCAGCGGATCGCTTTGGCGGGTGTTCTGGCAATGGATCCCGAACTTCTGGTTCTGGACGAGGTAACTTCCATGCTGGATCCCGAAGGGCAGCGCGAAGTTCTTTCTATTATAAGAAGACTTCAAGATCACGGAAAAACAATCATCATGATTACACATGAGATCAAAGAAACGCTATATGCAGATCGCATCCTTCTCATGCAGGATGGCAAAATATTAGCTGACGGAACTCCACACGAAATTCTGACGGACACAGTACTGTTGGCGCAAACAAGTTTACGGCCACCGATGCCCGTACAAGTGTATCTCGAACTTAATGCACAAGGGTTTCCCCTGCCCGACATTCCCCTTACCAGGGAGGAATTGGTTGCGGAATTACTGCAACTCTATCAACAGGTTCCGACATCTGACTGCATAGGCGAAACGTGTCCCAACAATCCGACAGTCACGCGAACAAATTCGAAGGGCGGTGAACCTTCATGAGAGAAGCGATATCCGGCACCTACGTTCCGGGGCAATCACCCCTGCATCGTTTTGATGCACGCGCCAAATTCTTTAGCTTCCTGCTTCTGATCGTGGCAGTCATCCTGACGCACAGTTCCTTAGAATATGTTATGATCACAGCGATATGGATTGCACTGATTGCTTTGTCGCACTGTCCTCTGCGCCCAATATTCGGATCCGTACAGCGGATGCGCTGGTTTTTTATCCTTGTATTCCTGACCAACGCATTCTTCTTTCACGCGGATCATCCTCTATGGAAATGGTGGATCTTCACGCTTTCGCAGGAGGGAATTGCGCAGGGATTTCAGGTCATCTATCGTGTCATCCTGATCCTTGTGCTCAGCAATCTTCTGACACTGACAACGCCACCGCTTGCGATCACCGGAGCGATCCAGACGATGCTTCGTCCACTGAAATTCATTCGGCTTCCGGCGGACGATATCGCGATGATCCTATCGGTTGCGATCCAGTTTATTCCAACGCTGATGGAAGAGACGGACAGTATCCGAAAGGCGCAGATTGCAAGAGGTGCCCGACTTGACAGTAAGCGGCTGACGGAACGTGCACGCGCGATGCTTCCTCTCGTCATTCCAATTTTCGTGGCAGCCTTCCGGCGCGCGGACGAACTTGCGATGGCGATGGAAGCGCGAGGCTATCGTAGAGGCTCGTATCAGGTGCCGCAAAAGCATAAATCCATCCCACGAAGCGGATGGTGCGCACTGTGTTTGTGCACACTTCTTATTGTTGCAGAAATTCTGATTGTATAATGTAAATTGACACATATACTGATAAATCGAAAATGAAGTATTGAAAAAGAAAGAGGTATTCTGTTATGAAAGAAATGTCTTATGTAAAGAAATCGATTATTACTGCCGTATGTATCGCACTTTGCTACATACTCCCAATGTTGTTTCACGGAATCCCGAATGCAGGCAGCATCTTCTGCCCGATGCATATTCCGGTATTTCTCTGCGGTCTGGTAGCCGGCTGGCCTTTTGGCTTATTGTGCGGTATCGCCGGTCCTGCATTATCAAGTGTTCTCACCAGTATGCCTCCGGTTGCAATCCTGCCTTCTATGATGGTTGAGCTGGCATTCTACGGAATCATCGCCGGTGTTATGATGAAGTTTATCCGCACAAAGAATATCTACGCGGATCTCTACATCAGTCTGATCGCAGCGATCGTATGCGGACGAATTCTTGCAGGTATCACCAAGGCACTGATCTTCTCCGCAGGCTCCTACTCTATGGGTGCATGGGTATCCGGATATGTCGTAACAAGCTGGCCAGGAACTTTAATCCAGCTGATCTTCATCCCAAGTATCGTATTTGCACTGATGAAAGCACACCTGATTCCGGAGCGCTATCCAAGAACAGACCGGTAAAAAGCGATACATCACGAGCCAAAAGCTATACACAATGAAAAGAAAATGAGCGAACGCTCAATGAACGAGGTTAAACATGAATAAACAGGACGTCATTACATTTTTTGATCACTACGCATCCACCTGGGATGCCGATATGATAAGAAACGAATCGGTCATCAACACGATTCTTGACAATGGTGGAGTCACTACAGGCTGCACCGTTCTTGACGTCGCCTGTGGGACCGGCGTGTTATTTTCGGATTACTTACAGCGCAATGTAAAAAACGTAACCGCTGTGGATATCTCACCGGAGATGGCACGCATCGCAGCAGGCAAATATCCGAACAGTCCGATTGAAGTCATCTGTGGAGACATCGAAACTTTATCGCTCGATCAGAAATTCGACTGCTGCATGGTCTATAATGCATTCCCACATTTTCCGGATCCCAAGCATCTGATTTTGGTTCTTGCCTCTCATCTGAAGCCGGGCGGAACACTCTCCGTCGCGCATGGTATGAGCCGTGAGTGGATCAACCGACACCACGAGGGGCGCGCAAGCAAGGTTTCCATGGGATTGCTCAGCGAGCAGGAACTCGCGAATATTTTTTCCAACTATCTTGAAGTAACAACCGTGATCTCAAACGAAGAAATGTATCAGGTGTGTGGAAGAAAACGCGAATAGTTTGATCTTGTTTTCATTCGATCACTTAAAAAGGCTATATACAATGGATTCCCATTGCGTATAGCCTTTGTTTAATCTGTTTACATAATTTATGAAATTACCGGCAATTGTATCCTTCACCTGTCAGATAATAATTTTCCCACAGATATTTGCTGTCATCGGCAAGATCCTTAATTGTATTTGCCGTATGGTTCGACCATAACGTCTCGGAAAGATAATACGTATACCGTTCTCCTCCACCACTATGTCCATTCATAATCGGATCGTCCCATGTACAATCAATATAGTACCATGTACCATCAACCTTAACCTGATTCCATGCGTGTCCACCACCCTTCGCAGTACCGGTTACATACTGACAATCTAATCCAGCTGCAGATGCCATCATATAGAACGCGATCGCGTAACTCTGACAAACGCCTTCTTTGTGTATTAATACGCCACAAGCTCCATACGCCCAATTTTCTGCGGATTCATAATCCCCGTTATTGACATAATTGGCGCTGTAAATCAGATAATCATGGATAGCCTTCACCTTCTCCTCTTCACTCATGCCATCCTTAATGACCTGATCAACAGCTGCAAAGGCGGCATCAAATACTTCCTTGCTTGTATCCGAGTATCCAGTCGCATCCTTCTTGAGAAGTGCATTTTTTACTGAATAACTGAAGCTTTCGTTCTTGCTGTATTTCTGCTTTCCTGCAACAATCATAACTTTATGCGTTCCCGGAGTAAATATCATTTTGTCTGGTAATGGCTTCCCATCCAATAAAATAGTAATACCCTTCTTCTTCAACTGCTTATAGCTCAATGATTCATCAAGCAATTCCATCTTTAGGGAATCTACATCGTAACTTACACCTGCCTCAACACCAGAATCGTTCCATGCATTATTGTTTTCAAAGCTTGCAAAGATCACATCTTTGCTACACACATAAACAAGTGTCATTTTCGAAAAAGAACCATACGAGTAGTTAATGTATGCTGATCCCACTCCGGAAACCTTCCACTTCCATATCCCAGTCTTACTTACTTCCTCACGATTTATATCATCAAATATTAATTTCACCTGACTCGTATCATATTTGTCCGAAACCAGCTTTAACTGACATTTCTGACCACTGATAATCATTTCCTGATTCAGTCTCACATCACTCTTCTTCGCCGGCACGACCGTGATCGTATAATTTTTCTTCTTCGCACCACTTTGAACGGTGAGTTTGGTCACACCGAGTCGAAGCGCCTTAAAGTTTCCCTTCTTGTCTACGGTTGCGACCTTCGGATTGGAACTTGCAAATTTACAGTTCTTATATCCACTCGGAATCTTTACCTTCGCAGTCTTTTTGCAGACCACCTGCGTGGATTTTGTAATGCTTTGTACAGTAGCAGCTTCTACAGTCTCCACCGGATATCCGGTTACACCAACCGATGATACTGCAAGAACGCATGCAATCACAAACGTTACGCATCGTTTCATCATCTGGTTCATTTTCATAACACCTTACCTCCTATGTTTCCATCTGTTCTAAATTATAGACCACATCTTCCTTTTTCACAACTCCCGTCAACGCTATCTAATTTTCACAAATTTGTCAAATTTTGCTTTATTTTGTTGATTTTTTGCACCTCTTTGCTAGAATATTCTTATATAAAGTTTCTACAGAAATCTGTTATACAAAGACGATACATCTATAATATATTGCCAGACTGATACTCACAAGCAGGAGGTAGCAGCATGAAGCAGAAAGCACTTCGTAACTGTACCGCATTCCTTTTGATGGCTGCGGTCTTGACCGGCTGCGCAAGCAGCTCCACTCAGACTCCCGATGACTATGCAACAAATGAGGGATACACTTCCACGGAAGAGACCGGATCGGCGACCACTTCCGGAGAGGCGAATGTATCCAAGAATGATATAAAAGTAGGCGTACTCTACATCTCCGATCCTTCGGAGGGAAGCGGCTATTCCTACACACACGACCTTGGTATCCAGGGAATGCAGGAGAATCTCGGCTTGAATTCCGACCAGATTGAACGCAAGATCGCGGACGACAGTGATGCTACCGCTACGGAGAAAGCGATCAAAGAATGCATTGACGATGGATGCAAGATCATCTTCACCACCAGCTGGGGCTACATGGAGACCACCGCCGAGATGGCCGAACAATATCCGGACGTGTACTTTTCCCATGGAACCGGCTACCTGTCCAATGGTAAGAATTTCAACAATTATTTCGGACGCATTTACCAGGCGCGCTACTTAAGCGGTATCGTTGCCGGAATGAACACGAAAAGCAATAAGATTGGCTACGTTGCCGCACAGGACTCCTCGAATTCCGAAGTAACCGGCGGCATTGACGCTTTCGCGATCGGTGTGGAATCCGTCAATCCGGATGCCAAAATCTATGTCGTTGTCACGAACAGCTGGTATGATCCGGACAAAGAGAAAGCTGCGTCAGAACAGCTTCTTGATATGGGCTGCGATGTGATGGCCCAGCACTGTGACACCGCTTATCCGCAGACACTCGCGCAGGACCGCGGCGTATACGGTATCGGCTACAACTCAGACATGAGTAAAGAGACTCCAAATTCCTGCCTCACAAGCGTAATCTGGAACTGGAGTGCATACTATACTTCCGCTGTCAAAAGCGTTATGAACGGAACCTGGGACGGAAGCAACTATTACGGTGGTATGGCAGAAGGCCTTGTCGGCATCACAAATCTTGCCGACTTTGCCGCTGATGGCACACAGGAGAAAGTCGATGAAGCAACTGCCGCAATCTTAAGCGGCGAAAGTAACGTCTTTGACGGTGCCCTTGAGACAAACACCGGAGAAACGGTCGGTTCCGCAGGATCCACTTTGGATGATGCGACCATCACCGGTGGCATCAACTGGTATTACCGCAACGTTGTCGTAGTCGAGTAGAGGAGGCGCGCATGAAACTAACCATCCGAAAAAAAATTCTGTTTTGTTCCCTCATTCCCCTGCTGCTGCTCGGTGCGATCATCATCACATTGGCCGCAACCATTGTGCAGGATTCCATTCTCAATCAGTTAGAGAATTCCCTGAAAGGTACCGCAATCGCGACACTTGCCGCCTACGATCAGAATGCCGGCTCCTATCTGGAAGCGACCAACGGCGATATCTGGAAAGGAAGCTACAACATCTCCCAGTCGGAGAATCTTGTAGATACGATCAAGCAGGAATCCGGAATGGACGTCACCTTCTTCTACGGTGACAAACGTATCATGACCTCTGCTTTGGACGCCAACGGGGACCGCGTTCTCGGCAGTCCTGCCGGAGAAAAGATTACAGAAACCGTACTGAAAAACGGGGAAGATTTCTTCAGTTCCAACACCTCCATCGAGGGAACCATCTATTACGGATATTACACTCCGGTCTACCAGAAGGACGATACTTCTGCACCGATCGGTATGATTTTTGCCGGAGCTGAAAAAAAGCCAACTTATGACAGCATCATGCGCATTCTCAATACGATCGTTGCCATCGTAATCATCGCAATGGTGATCTGTATTCTCGTTGTACAGCAGTGTACGACCTCGATTACCCGCTCCCTGCGCCGCAGTATCCAAAGCGTACAGGAAGTATCCACCGGTAATCTGCATGCAGAAATTGACAAGAAGGCCTTATCCCGCTCCGACGAGATCGGTGATCTCTCACGTGCGGTACAGACATTACAGACGGAATTATTAAAAATCATTGGCGGCATCAAGGAAAGTACTTCACTTCTCGTTGATTCCTCCGATATGTTAGAACAGACCTCTCACGAGACTTATGCCGGTATCAGTGAAATGCAGTCGACCGTTGCAACGATCACGGACGGCGCGACCCAACAGGCAGCGGATGCCCAAAGCGCTTCTGCCAACGTTCAGTACATGGGTAATCTCATCACCGAGACGGGACTTGCCGCAGATGAACTCAACGAGAGTGCTGACACAATGAAGGAAGCCAGCGACAAAGCTTCCGTTACCATCGATGAGTTAAAAGAGATCAGTAAAGAAGTACAGGATGCGATCTCCACGATTGCCGAACAGACAAACCAGACCAATGTTTCCGCACAGAGTATTCAGTCCGCATCGCAATTTATCTCTGAGATTGCGGCACAGACAAACCTGTTATCGCTCAACGCAAGCATCGAAGCTGCACGCGCCGGAGATGCCGGACGCGGATTTGCTGTCGTTGCAACCGAGATTCAGAAACTCGCGGAGCAATCCAACACAGCAAGCGGCAATATCGCACAAATTGTCAATACACTGATTGCGAACTCCGAGACGGTTGTTGATACGATGGAGCGCACACGCACCGTTATTGATCAGCAGAACCACTACATCGAAAATACCTCGGCTGCGGTAAGCGGCGTCATCGCCGAGCTGGATGCCTCCGTGGAACGCATTCGAAGCATCGAACATAAGACAACCGAACTCGAGAAAGCCCGAAACGAGATCATCACAATCATCGAGACCCTTTCCGATATCGCGCAGCAGAATGCGGACGGAACCAGCCAGACCAATACCGCGATGACCGAGATGGCGAACAGTTTCCGGAGTATCGAAGACTCCACCGAGAATCTTCGCAATACTGCAGATATGCTCGCACAGAATATCAGTAATTTCCAGTTGTAAGATTTTGTTCAATCTCATAATATCGAAAAGAGGCTATCCTTCGCATTCGCGAAGAATAGCCTCTTTGGGTGCATCTTATAACTTTCCGTTTTCTGCTTCCATCTCCCGCAGTTCCGGAATCACCGTGCAAAGCATCGTGATAAAGCAGATGCTTCCACCGATTACATTCGATACCGGCTCCGCCATAAAGACTCCGTCCGTTCCAAATTGAAACGCATACGGAAGCAGATGTGTCAGCGGCACAACGATAAATACTTTACGCAGAAGCGAGAAAAAGATTGCCTGCTTCTTCTTATTCAAAGACTTGAATACGGTCTGTCCGGTGTACTGCAAAAGCATGAAAACAAATGCCGCAAAATACAGTTTCAATGCCGGAACTGCATCTACAAGAAGTTCCTTGTTCGAACTGAAAATTCCAATCAAAAACTCCGGTGCCTTAATGATCACAAGCCACATGGAAAGTGTGTAAACCAAAGCCATCATCGCCATCGTAACGATTGCATTCGCAACACGCTTCGGGCGTTTCGCGCCGTAATTGTAACTGATGATCGGTGATGATCCTTCCACGATCGCATAGATTGGTGTCTCGACCATCTGGCGCACGCTCGACACGATCGTCATAACCGATATGTACACATCGCCTCCGGTCACGGAAAGCACATTGTTGCAACAAATGGAAACCAGGCTGTTCATCAACTGCATCACGAATCCGGATGTACCAAGACTCACGATGTTTTTCGCATATTCCATGCATTCCCAAACCTCATTTTTATGTAAAAGGCGAATCTTATACTCTGCCTTTTTCCGCAGAAAAAGAATGACAAAGCAAGCAGACATCACCTGCGAGATCACGGTCGCAACTGCTGCCCCTTCGATCCCGAGATGAAATACAAAGATAAAAAGCGGATCAAGTATGAGATTCGCAACCGCACCGATCATGACCGAGATCATTCCAGTCGTTGCGTAGCCTTGCGCGTTAATAAACGGATTCATGCCGGTCGTAAGCATCGATGGAAGCGTTCCGATCAGATAGATCATCATGTACGGATACGCATAGACCAGCGCGGACTCCGATGCCCCGAACAAAACAAGAAGAGGTCTGGCAAACAGAAAGCCGATCACCATAAGTACCATCGCACATGCACAGACCATCGTAAACGATGTATTGACCACATACTGTGCCCGCCTCGTCTCACCCATTCCACGGTTGATCGAGAAGATCGGCGCACCGCCGCTTCCGAATAGATTGCTGAACGCCGTAATGATAATGATCAGCGGAAAACACAGTCCCACCGCACCAAGCGCCGCCGTACCAACATCCGGAATACGCGCAATATAAATCCGATCCACAATATTATAGAGCAGACTCAAAATCTGCGCTACCAGCATCGGCAGCGCAGCATTTAGAATGTTACTTGTTATTTTTCCATTATCAAAATTGATCTGTTTCATTTCCACTCATATTTCTCACATCGAAATCCAGCCAAACGCATTTGCGATGGAACTGATTAAAATGAGTGCCGCAAAAATCGGGCACAAATACTGAATCATAAAGCAGAAGATCTTCTTTCTACGGAAAGTGCCTTCCCCATGTGTCACTTCTTCCTCGATGCGCTTGACACCAATGACTTTGGACACAAGCAGACAGGTTGCGATCGCTGCAATCGGCATCATGACCGTATTGGTCAGGAAATCAAAGAAATCCAAAAACTGCATGCCGATAATTTTTACATTTGCAAGTGGACCGTATCCTAACGCCGACAGACTTCCGATCACGATCATGATCGCACCGCTGACAACCGTAGCTTTCTTTCTGCTCCACTTGAACTCATCCTCAAACGTAGACACTGCACTTTCCGTCAATGCGATGGAACTGGTAAGTGCCGCAAAAAGAACCAGCACGAAAAACATAACGCCTGCAAATGTTCCGAATCCCATACTTGCAAAAACTTTCGGGATCGTAATAAACATGAGCGCCGGTCCTGCCTGAAGCATCTTAGCATCTCCTCCGGAAAACGCGAACACTGCCGGAATGATCATAAGACCTGCCAGCATTGCGATCGCTGTATCAAACACCTCAACCTGCTTTGTCGATCCCTCGATGGAAGTTTCCTTTTTCATGTAAGAACCGAATGTGATCAGGATACCCATTGCAATGGAGAGCGAATAAAACATCTGTCCCATCGCCGTCACAACGGTCATCCATGAGAAATTATTGATGTTCGGAACCAGAAAATACTTCACACCCGCCAAAGCGCCCGGTCTGGTCACAGAATATACTGTAATAACCAGTGATAAAACGACGAGAACCGGCATCATAAATTTTGAAACACGCTCGATTCCGTTGCGCACACCCGCATAAATGATCACTAATACGATCAATGCAAAAATAACAAAATATATTTCAGTTGAAAGGCCGTCCGAAATAAATGATGAAAAATATCCATCTTCCGCTACCGCCTGCGTCTCTCCTAAGACATACTCAACAAGATATTTGACAACCCATCCGCCAATAACCGAATAATATGGCACAATAAGTATTGGAATGATCGCGTTGATCCATCCTCCTGCCAGAATCCATTTGGATTTTCCAAACGAAGCATATGCACCCACAGGACTTTTCTGTGTCATTCGACCCAATGATGTCTCCGCAATGATCATGGTATATCCGAATGTCAGTGCCAGAATAATATAAATGACAAGGAAGATACCTCCACCGTATTTTGCCGCCAGATACGGGAATCTCCAGATATTACCCAATCCAACGGATGCTCCTGCCGCAGAAAGAACAAATCCTATCTTTCCGGAAAATGAACTCCTTTTTGTCTCATGCTGATTCATAACTTTTAATTCTCACTTCCTATCATTTTTCTATAACGAAATACAGACTCTGTTTGTAAGTGTAACGCATTTTCACTTCTTTTGCTATACTTTTCGGATAATAAAAGCATTTTCCTGCCATCAGCCATATTGAAGATTTTGTTGAGATATTAAAAGCTGTGACCCCTTGTATAATTCTATCTATTCAAGCACCAGTAAGAGTGCCATCTTAAACTGCTTGGTTGCACTTACGGAATGCTTGCCCAACTTATCAAACTTGAACGTTTCGCCTGCATGAATTGTATACTCTTTTCCTTCATATCCGATGACTGCCTCTCCGTCCAAAGCAAATACAAGCGCTTCTCCCGGGGCAGCATGCTCAGAAAGTCCGGTTCCTGCATCAAAACTCATGATCACAAATTTCATTTTATCATTGCTCACCAAGTCCATGTTCACAATCTTGCCTTCCTGATATGGAAGTAACTCTGCTAACTGAAATACCTCTCCTGCTTTTAAAATCTCGTTCATTGTACTCTCCTTTCGAAATTCAACTTCGGTGTAAATGGAATCTTTCTTTGCTTTCATCCCGACAGATACTTGCAGCGGTGTAAGAATACTTTCTCCGGTCGTTACGATCCTGCTCCTGCCATCTGTCGTAAATACTTCGATTTCACCCTCGTATACCGTCCAAAGCTTGTGATATTCATAACTTTCTGCACTGATGCTTGTTCCAGATGCCAGAGAAAAAATAGCGATTCCCGTACCATCCTTATGATAAATCTGCTTCGAGATGGTGCAGCCGGCTACCGGTCGATTCTCTTTTGCAAATTCTATGATTTTTCCGGATTGCTCCTTCATCGTAATCACCTCGATTTCCACTTTATAGATTTATTATAAGTGATTTTCGAATTATAATCCGTTGTTATATCAACATTTACGGCAAGACTGCATCTATTTCGATTTATTCTCTCTCATCCACACCTTTATACTCATCCCATTTTCCACCATATATGCAATCTTCAACATAAGCCATCATACGGTTATGGAAAAAAGCATAAATTGTTACACCAATGAAACCACCAATGCCTCCAACAAGATAAACCGGCAAATCATAATCTGCGAGGGCAAGCGCAAAAAGCACCCATAGAATATAAACGATTACGATTGTCATAACATGTTGTTTCAGCCATTTTTTCTTAAAGAATTCCTGCTTATCCTTTAAGCTAAATGCACTCTCCTTCAGTGTTTCTCCCAATTCAGCCTGTGTTAAATTATGTTCCTTACGAAGCTTTGCAAGAAAGCTTCCCATCTTTACCTATTATTTCGAATATTCGAATTGACATTTTTCCCGTTATACTGTATTATCTATTTCATAGAAGAAATGGGGTTTTTGTCTGGTAAGCGATCATTCGCCGAAAGAGTTGCTCGTTTCTTTTTTTATGTCTATAATATCATATAAATACCTTTTTCATTGAGGTAATCAATATCCTTTTGCTTTAAATGAAAACTGCTCCTGAACTTCAAGATGTTCAAAGAGCAGTTTATACCATTCTTCCTTAGTCCTCCGACTTCACTTCCATTATCCATTTACAATCGGAGAAGTAACTGGTTTTCCATCTCTGTCTAAAACTTTCTTCTTATATCCGCAGTCACAATACGGACCACCGCTGGCTAGCGTATATTGCCTGACAAACCTGGAACTTTCCCCGGCATCACTCATCGTATAATCCAGGTGACATAAAGCAGGTGTCAGATCATAAAGCCCCAGTTCCTTCATCAACGTGCAGATCCCACACCTGGTAAAACGCCCCTCATATCCGCTTCCATCAGGATATTCATAAAAATCAAAATTCCATGAATAAGGATTGCGATCTGCTGCTTTTCGTTTGGCAGAAGATCGCATATTTTCTATATCCTTTGTCGAGAATTTTGACTTACCACTCTGCCTGCAATACCATTTCATTGCACCTGTCATCATAGCCTTGGCATAATACTCCGTCAGCCTCTCCACATCCAGACGTTCGGGCATAGACAAAATAAATGCTCCCAACATAGCTTTGTTTACGAATGGTTCAACTTCTTTTCCTGCGCCACGTTTACACTCTTTGTTCGTCCTTTTCAAATATCAGAATCTTCTGCGTAACCTTTTTTGCAATCGGTAATAAC